>Ga0105106_10000793_pt1 | contig 22441 bp, 21 predicted proteins | sample PPLLaktember2015_5_FD_79109 | JGI IMG/M metagenome (GOLD analysis project Ga0105106, IMG submission 79109) | Freshwater sediment microbial communities from Prairie Pothole Lake near Jamestown, North Dakota, USA - PPLs Lake P8 Core (1) Depth... | ecosystem: Environmental > Aquatic > Freshwater >...
GCCGTGGTTTCGCGCCACGGCGGGGTGGACATCGAGACCGTCCACGACGGCATCGTGGCGGCCGACATCGACCCGATCCGCGGGCTCACGGTGTGGCAGGCCGCCGGCCTGTGGGACCGCGCCGGGGTGGAAAGCCGGCTCGTCCCGCCGCTCGCCGCGCTTACCGCGCGCCTCTATGCGGCCTTCCGCGATGCCGACGCGCTGATGCTCGAAGCGAATCCGGTCGCGCTGACGCGCGGTGGCAGCCTCTGCATCGTCGGCACGATGATGGAAATCGACGACAACGCGCTGTACCGCCACCCGGACTGGCAGAACCTCGGCCTGCAGGACGCCGGGCCCGGCGGCCGCGCCCTCAACGCGCGCGAGCTGGCCGTCATCGCCGCGGATCGCAAGTTCGCGGGCGGCGCCATTCGTTATACGGAGGTGCCGGGGGATATCGCGCTGTTCGTCTCCGGCGGCGGCGCGGGCCTGCTGCAGCACGACCTGATGCTGGCGGCGGGCGGCCGGCCGGCCAACCATTCCGACCTCAGCCCGGCGAGCATCGACAAGCCGGCGGCGCTGTTCGATGCCATCTTCGCCAACCCGCACGCCAAGGGCATGCTGATCGGCATGAATTACCTGCAGCTTTTGCCCTGCACCCTGATCATCGAGGCGCTGCTGCTGTCCCTCGGGCGAAACCAGGTGGATCCGCGCCGCTTCCCCATCGTGGTGCGCGTGTTCGGTCCGCGCGAGGAGGAAGCGCGCCGGCTCGCCGCCACCGTGCCCGGCATCCGCTATCTGCCTCACGGCGCGAGCCTCGAGGACGGCGTGCGCGAGATCATCGCCGCCGTGAAGGCGGCCGCGCGCCGATGAGCATCCTCATCGATTCCGGCAGCCGGGTGCTGGTGCAGGGGGCCACCGGCGCGCAGGCGCGCTTCGATATCCGCTATTGCCTGGACTACGGCACGCGCATCGTCGCCGGCGTGACGCCCGGCCGCGGCGGCGAATCGGTGGAAGGCGTGCCCATCTTCAACACCGTCGCGGCTGCGGTGGCGGCGACCGGCGCAAACGCTTCCGCGGTCTACGTCCCGGCGCGCGGCGTCAGGGATGCGGTCATGGAGGCGGTGGAAGGCGGCATCGGGGTTCTCGCGTGCTTCGCCGAAAACGTGCCGCGCCACGATGCCGCGGCCGCCGTTGCCGCGGCGCGCAGCGCGGGTGCGCACATGGCCGGCTTCAACACCAACGGCCTGATCTCGCCCGGCCGCTGCAAGCTGGGCGGCATCGGCGGCGACCGCGCGAAGGAAATCTACGCGCCCGGGCGCATCGGCGTGTGCTCGCGCTCGGGCGGAATGTCGGCCGAGATCTGCTGGACCCTGTCGCGCGCCGGACTGGGCGCCTCCACCTGCATCTCCATGGGCGGCGATCCGATCGTCGGCATGCGCATGGTCGAGGTCTTGCAGCTCTTCGAAGCGGATGCCGAAACCGACGCCTGCGTCATCTTCGGCGAGCCCGGCGGCACGCACGAAATCGAGCTCGCCGAGGCGATGCGCAGCGGCGCCATACGCAAGCCCGTGGTGGCGCTGATCGCCGGGCTGTTCCAGGAGAACTACCCCGCCGGGTCAAGCTTCGGCCACTTCGCCGCCGTGATCAAGGGCGACAACGACAGCGCTAGCGCGAAGCGGAAGATCCTTGCCACCGCGGGCGCGCGCGTCGCGGCATCGCTGGAAGAAATCCCGGCACTGCTCAGGTATTGAACGCGGCGAGCGGGATTCGCGCCTTGCCCGCCACGATCCGGATTCCGGCTGGGTTCTCGCACCACAACTCGTAGCTTACGGAGCCTTCATCGGGCTCTGCGCTCGGTTCCTCCATCAACGCCGCCTGCACCGACAGCCGATCGCCAGGCCGAGCCGGCGCGCGGAAGCGCACATCGATCGCCCCGTTTTCATGCCACGAAGATCTGTCGGAAACAGAATCGGCGACGTACTCAGCCATGACGGCCAGCACCAACATGCCCTGCGCGATGGTGCCGCCCGAATCCGCGCGCCCCGCCGGGTCTATGTGGATCGGATCGTTCGCCCCCGCCGCTGCGGCGTAAGCGTCGATCTGGGCCTGCGTCACCGTCCAGACGAATTCCGCGAAGCGGGCCGGTATGGAAGGAGGCCGGGTCATCGCGGCCACAGGATGGTCATTTCGCCGCGCGCCAGCACGCCGCCGGCATGATCCTCAATCACCGACTCGAAAACCACGTACGGGCGCGACTTCGAATGGAATTTTTCGCGCGCGGTCGTGCGCAGGCGGACGCGCCCGCCGGAAGGGATGGTGCGAAAACTTTGCCAGGTCTGCCGGGCGTGAATTCCACCTGCCGGGACCTGCCACTTCAGGAACGACACCCGCGGCACCGACCAACTCGCCGCCATGAGGTAGGCCGGCGGCGCCTTCGCGCCGACGGCCGAGGCGTACGCGGCGACCATTTCGTCCGTTACGTCGATGTCGCGCTCCGCGTAGGTCTCGCCCACCACGATGCAATCGAAGGTGAGCTCCGGCAGCGTTGCGCTCATACGACGCGGGCGGCGCGCAGGTCGGCGATCTCGGCGTCGGCAAGGCCGAGATCGCGCAGCACCGCGTCCGTATCGGCGCCAAGTGCGGGCGGCCCGCTGCGCGGACCGATCGCGGCGCCGTCGACCTGCCAGCCGAGCGACGTCACCCCGAGCCGCGGCAGTCCGCGCACGCCTTCGACCCGCTGCACCACCCCGCGCATTGCCGTATGCGGATCGTCGACGATCTCCGGGACTGTCCGCGGACGCGCCGCCGGAACGCCGACCGCATCGAGCGCCTTCTCCCATTCGGCAGCCGAGCGCGTCGCGATCGCGGCCGAAATCTCCAGGCGCAGCGCCTCCCGGTTCTGCTGGCGCAGGGCGGCGCTCGCATAGCGCGGATCCCTCGCCAGACCGGGCAGGTTGATCGCGCGAGCGAGCGGCTCGAAATGCGCCTCGGCATTCGCGGCGATTAGCAGCAAGCCGTCGGACGCCATGAACGCGCCCGCGGTTGCGACGCCGCTGGGCGCGTCGTTGCCGATCCGGCGCGGCACAGTGCCGGCGTTGACGTATTCGACTACCGGCAAGGAGAGCAAATTGAGCATGCTGTCGAGCATTGCGACGTCGAGATGGCAGCCGTGCCCGGTGCGGCGCACCTCGTGCAGGGCGGAAACGACAGCAAGCGCAGCGTTGACCCCGCTCGCATAATCAATGAACGGCACCCCGACCTTGACAGGGTCTTGCTCCGGGTGGCCGTTGACGCTCATGATCCCCGAGATTCCCTGGATCACGTGGTCGTAGGCGGGACGATGGCTGAGCGGCCCCCCCTGACCGAAGCCGGACAGCGAGCAATACACCAGCGCCGGGTTGAGCTGAGAAAGCGTCGGGTAATCCAGGCCAAGACGCCCGATTACCCCGGGCCGCATGTTCTCCAGGAACACCTGGCTGCCGCCCGCCATGCGGCGGACCAGGGCGACGCCGCGGGGATCCTTCAGGTTGATCGTGACCGAGCGCTTGCCGGAGTTCTGGGCGAGAAAAGTCAGTCCCATCCCGCGCTCGTTGAGCGCGCGGTCGCTTCCCTGGCCGCGGGTCCACTCGCCTTCGAGCGGTTCCACCTTCACGACCTCCGCGCCCAGCATTCCGAGCAGATAAGTGCAGTAGGGGCCGGCGATCAGATGACTTAGGTCAAGCACCCGCACTCCGGTCAATGGGCTAAACATGCTGTCTCGCAAGACCGGCTTGTCAATCGAGCATCGCGCCGACAGACTCGGCGAAAAGGAAGCAGCTCGCCGTGAAACACGGATCCATCGATGCGCTGTACATGTCCGCCTACCCGGCGTTCGCGCTGCTGGCGGCGATTCAGCTGGACTTGTTCTCCGCACTTGCGCGCGGCAGGGCGACCGCGGAGCAGGTCGCCGCGCGCCTCGGCGTATCGCCCGGGCGTCTTGCGCCGCTGCTGAACGCCCTGGTGGTTGTGGGGCTGGTGGAAAAAACGGACGATCATTACACGAACGGTGCCGAGGCGCAGGCCACCCTGGTGCGCGGGCAACCCGGCTATCTCGAAGGCATCGGCGAGCTCTACCTCGACCGTTACCGCGCGGCGCTCGGCGCAGCGCAATCGATCCGCGAGGCTCGGCCGAGTGCGAAGAAGGACTTCTCCGCGATGAATCCGGAAGAAGCGAAGGCTTTCTTCGCGGGCATGTTTACGCGCGCGATGAAAGCCGGCCTGGACCTTGCGCGCCGCGCCGACTTCTCCGGCTGCGACAGCATTGTCGACGCCGGTGGCGGCTCGGGCGGGCTCGCCGTCGGCCTGTGCCGGGCCTTGCCGGGGCTGCGCGTGACGGTTGCAGACCTGGCTCCGGTTTTGCCGATCGCGCAGGAGCGGATTGCAGCAGCCGGACTTGCCGACCGGGTGCAGCTCGTCGAGGCGGATCTCCTCGCTGCGCCGCTGCCCGGCCGCTACGACGCGGCGGTCGTGCGCTCGGTGCTGCAGGTGATGTCGGACGAGAATGCCGGGCGGGCGCTCGCCAACGTTGCGTCCGCGGTCAGGCCTGGCGGGCAGGTCCTCGTCCTTGGCAGAATGCTCGACGATTCGGGCCTCGCACCGGAGGAGTCGGTCTTCTTCAATCTGGTTTTCATCAGCCTCTACCAGGACGGCCGCGCCTATACCGAGGCGCAATACCGCAGATGGTTCGCAGGTGCAGGGGTGGGCGGCGTGCAGCGCGTTCCCCTTGACGGTGGGCACAGCATCCTGTGGGGCCGCAAGGAAGGATGAGCGACGCATCGCCGTCGGACTCAGAGCCAGACAAATCTGAAGGACTTGTCGCGGCGCATGATGCGGCCCGCCGAAGGCGCGCAGAAGTGCGCGGGCATAACCACATTGCCGGAGTCGGCATGCTGCTCGACGAAGCGGCAGCGCGAAGCGCTCGAAAGCGCAGGATCCTCGCACGCGCGGCTCGACCACCGGGGCCGCGCCAGCTGGAACGGCGAGTGCAGCACGTCGCCGGGAAAGACGCCGCGAGCACCCTCGGAGCGCAGGTTGATCACCACGTTGCCCGGCGTATGCCCCGGGCAAGGCTCGAGCCAAACGCCGTCCTCGAGCTCGTAATCGTCGGCCACCAGCAGCGCCCGCTCGGCGCGCACGATAGGCTGCACGCTGTCAGCAAAGGCAAGGCCGTGCATGCTCTTGTCGCCGCGCGCGTGCAGCGCGTCCATGTGCTCGTACTCCCGCCGGGCGATCACGTAGCGCGCGTTCGGGAAGGTCGGTACCCAGCGACCGTCCGCGAGCCGCGTGTTCCAGCCGACGTGGTCCCAGTGCAGGTGCGTGCACATCACGAAGTCCACTTCCTCCGGACGGGCGCCGGCCGCCGCGAGAACAGCGAGAAAATCGCCCTTGCGCTGGTGTCCGACCGGGCGCACCGGCCGTTCCTTGTCGTTGCCCAGGCAGGTATCGACGACAATGGTGTGGCGCCCGGTGCGCAGCACGAACGCGTGGAAGCTGAGGATCATCTGCCCGCTCGGTGGGTCCATGACCGGTCCGATCCAGTCCCGGGTCTCTTCCAGCACTGCCGGGTCCCAGTCGGGAAAGAAATCCTCCGGCTGCACGAAGGGCCCCTCGTACTCCACCGCGCGGCCGATGCGGAATTTCCCGAGGCCGATCATGCAGCCCGCGCCAGGCGGCGCCGCCCGGCTTTCTCCGACCTGTCGAGCTCATCGAGGTAGAACAGGTGCTCTTCCTCGATCGTATGGCGCAGCGACTGCTTGTAGTGCCGGTCGATCCAGTCCTTTTTCGCCTGGATGTCGGCGCGCATCTCCTCGGGTCCCGGCAGGGCCGCCTCGCCCCGCTCCAGCGCGCAGATCCAGCGCGCCTGCCGCTCGAATACGAGGTTGAGCGCAGTCGTGGTGTTGAACATGCCCATGAAGTAGAGCCCCTCCCAGCCGGGCGCGCAGATCCGCTTGTACAGGTCGACGGCGTTGTCCTTCACTTCCAGCACCGAGGGCGGGATCATCGGAAGGTCGATGAGGTAGCCGGTGCATGCGATCAGCGTGTCGAATTCGTCGCTGGTGCCGTCGTTGAAGAAGATTCGGCGGCCCTCGATACGCTCGATTCCCTGCTTTACGAGGATGCGCCGGTAGGCGATATGCGGCACCACCACTGCGCTCGTGGTCGGATGGGCGCGCTGGGTGAGCGGCTTGAACCCGAGGTCGGTCATGCGGCCGTGGATCAGGTAGACCAGGAACGCAATGACCCTGCGGCGCACGGCGTCCGGAATCCACCTCCGGTAAAGCTTCATCGTGATGTCGGTGAAGGCGTATCCGAAAATCAGCTTCGGCCCGATCATGACGCCGGAGCGGGCCACCATGACCGTCTTCGGCGAGGTTACGCAAACGTCGCTCGCGATGTCGCAGGCGCTGTTGCCGACACCGATGACGCAAATGCGCTTGCCGACGAAAGGCTCGGGCTCGCGGTAGTAATGCGAATGCAGGTATTCGCCCTTGAAGCCGTCCTGGAATTCCGGCACGTGCAGCGGCTTCGACAGGTGGCCGGTGGCGACGATCACCCTGTCGAAGGCCTCCACGGTTCCGTTCTCGAGGCGAACCTCCCATCGGGGCGCGTCGCGGCCGTAGGTTGCGGCGGGCTCCACCTTTACCACGCGCGACTCGAAGCGGATTCGGCGCGTAAGGCCGAAGTGCTCTGCATAGGAAACGAGGTAGCGGTGCATGTCCCGGTGGTCCGGGAACATCTGCACGCCGTCGTCGAACCCGAAATCGCTGAAACTGGTGAGGTTGCGCGCGGTGTTGATGTGCAGCGTCTTGTACGCGGAAGACAGGCCGTTGTCGTTCCCATAACACCACAAGCCGCCGATCTGCGTACCGATCTCGAAGATCGTAACGTCCCCGCAGCCGCTCTGCACGAGGTATTTTGCGCAGCACAGGCCCGAGGCGCCGGCGCCGATGACGGCATAGCGCCTGGCCCCGCCACCTAGCATTTCGGCTCGTTCTCCTGAATCGTTCTCCAGCGAGTCTGGTCGGCCGGCACGGGCTGCTTGAGCACCTTGGCCCGGAGCAGCATGTCGTTCCACGTCTTGAAGTGCGCAGCCGGCATGGTCGGGGTGAAGGTCGGGATGTTCTCGCGGATCATCTCGGCAAACTCCTTTTCCGAAAGCTCGGCGACCGGCAGTCGCGCCTTGGCGATGCTCAGCAGCTCGTTGAAATTAGCCGGGTCGTCCAGCCAGCAATGGGCCTTCAGGGTCGCCTCGACGATGGCGGCCACCGCCTTCGGTCTGGCCTGCGCGGTCTTGCGCAGGGTCACGACCGCGTTGTAGTGGATGCCCTTGAAGTCTCCGGGTCCCTCGCCCTTGCGCAGGTCCAGGATCGTGGTTCCATATCCAAGCGCGGTGGCTACGGTCGGCGCGGGCGCGATCGTCATGTACACGTCCACCCTGCCGGCTTTCAGCGCGGGCAGGCCGGTGGGCGGCCCGCCCACCGCGATCCAGGTCATATCCCTGTCGACGCCGAGCATGGCATCGCCCGCCATGACGCGCATGAACACCTCGCCGTCGGAGCCCCGGCCGTAGACGCCCCAGTTCAGGCCCTTCAGGTCGGCCATCACCGCGGGATACTTGCCCTGGTTCGGCACCTTCAGACCCTTGCGCGCAATGAGCACCCAGGGCATCGTGACATTGCCGACCAGAAAGACTTGATCCATCCCCTGCTCGCGCGCCAGACCTACGTTGCTCGGCGGCTGGTAGCCGAAGTGGATCGCGCCGCTGCCCATCTGCGAGTTCATCAGCGGCCCGTTGGCCACGGGGATCAGCGTGTACTTCAGACCCGCCTGCTTGTAGAAGCCCTTCGCATCGGCTACGTAGAGCGGGATATGAAACGTCGCCCCGGGATAGAAGCCGATATTCACCTCCATCTCATCGGCCCGCACGCTGCCCGCTGCGCCGATCGCGGCGATGATGCTCAAAATACACAGGTTGGATAGTGCCTTCCTCGTCTGATTTACGATCCTCATGTTGCCCTCCTCCTCGATAAAGGGTTTTGACTTCAAGCTGGCGTGGACGTCGAATCCGTCCAGCTTCCGAGCAGCGCGGCCTCCACCCAGTCTCCAAGCATCGTCAGCACGACGGCTGTAACCGCCATGACCAGCAGAATGGCGAGCACCGCATCCATGCGCAGCAGGCCCGAGTAATACATGATGAGCTGGCCGAGCCCGATCTTGGATGCCAGCATCTCGCTCGTCACAACCCCGAGAAAGGAGTAGATCAGCGCCAGTTTCAATCCCGCGAAGACGCTCGGGACCGCCCAGGGCAGCATGATCTTGGTGAACTGCTGCCAGGGCGTGCAACCGAGCGAGCGGCTCAGCCGCATCAGGATCGGATCGACGTTGCGGATGCCCGCGTACGTGCTCAGGAGCACGATGAAGAACCCGAGGCTGAAGGCCAGGGCGACTTTCGAAGTCACCTCGATGCCGAACCAGAGAATGAAGATCGGGGCGAGGGCGATGCGCGGCATGCTGTTGAGCGCCGTCAGGAACGGGTCGACCAAGCGCTTCATCCTCGGAAGCTCGAAGAGGATCAGCCCGGCCAGCACCCCGCAGATGCCCGAGAGCACGAAGGCGATCAGGGTAGCGAACAGCGTGTTGCGGGCGTTCGGGATGATTTCCTTCGTGAAGCTCGAGATCAGGAAGCGCACGACATCGTCCGGGCTGCTGACGAAGAACTTGTCCAGCCATTTATAGTGAACCGCGATCCACCACAAGCCCGCGAATGCGAGCAGGATCAGCAGGCGTCCGGTATAGAGCCAGATCGCCTCGCCGATCGCCTTACTGCGCCGTGCTGCGCTGCGCGCGTCTTGCGTCGCCGCGAACAGCGCGGAATCGGCAGCTTGCATGGGCTTCGTTTTGGCCTTGATCATACGACCATCTCCGCGGCCAGATCGCTCCAGAGCCGCCTGTGGTACTCGTGGTACCGGACATCGTTCTGCAGCGCCTTGATGTTGCGCGGACGCGCAAGATCAACCGGGATCTCCGACTTGATCGAACCGGGCCGCGCCGTGCAGACCAGGATCTTGTCGGCAAGCGTGATCGCTTCGGCCAAGTCGTGGGTGATGAACAGCACGGTACGCTTGTCCCGCTCCCACAGGTGGAGAAGACCCTGCTCGAGCATGAGCTTGGTGTGGGCATCGAGCGCGCCGAACGGCTCGTCCATCAGCAGGACCGGGCTGGGCATCAGGAACGTGCGGGCAAGCGCCACGCGCTGGCGCATGCCGTGCGAGAGCTGGCGCGGATACGCGTCCTCGAACCCGCCGAGCCCGACCATCGAGATCAGGTTGCGCGCCTCCTCGCGCGTGTCTTGCGGCACCCCGCGGCCGTAAGCATGGACCTCCACGCCGAACAGCACGTTATCCAGCACCGTTCGCCAGGGCAGCAAGGCGTCCTGGGCAAACATGTAGGCCACGTCCTGGCGTCCGGCCCTGGGGGACTGGTCGCCCACCATGACAGTCCCCGTCTGCTGCGCCTCGAGGCCCGCGATGATGTTCAGGATGGTGGTCTTGCCGCAGCCGCTGGGGCCGACGATGACCACGAACTCCCCCGGCATCACGCTGAAGCTCGCGTCCTCCACCGCCAGCAGGCCGCTAGCGAAGCGGTGGGACAGGCTATCGACCACGATGCCGGTCCTGCGGGGGTTCATGTCTGAATCCATTGCCTAGGGCACGATGCGCTCGGCGCGAAAGCGCTCGATCTGCTCGATGAACATCTCTTCCGTGTCCTTGAAGTCCTGGAACCCGAAGCGGCGCGCCTTGAGCGTCGACGAGATGTGATCCCAGCTCTGGCGAAACGTCATGTCCGCGTAGCTCCAGTTGACGATCTCGGCCAGGGTAAGCGGCCGCAGCCCGTGCTTGCTCACCAGCGACTGCCACAGCGGCTCCTTATCGGCCATGTGCGAGGAAAGCGACAGGGTCTGCACGCCGCCATTCTCCATGCCGAAGTGGCGCGCGAGCTTGTCCCAGAGGTGTCGCCAACGAAACAGGTCGCCATTGACGATGTTGAAGCTCTCGTTCGCGCATTTCGGCTCGGTTGTCGTCCAAGCCATCGACCGCGCGAGCAGGCGCACATCGGTCGCCTGCGAGACGGCGTCGAAGCAGGCCTGCGTCCCCGGGAAGCGCAGCGGCAGGCCGAGCGCTTTCGAGATCGTCGCATACACTGCGAGAACCGCGATGAGGTTATGCGGATAGCCGAGCGAGAACCCGCATACGACCGCCGGGCGGACGCTCGACCAGCTCCAGGCCCTGCCTTTCTGCGCCGCGGCGAGATAGTCGGCCTGTTCAAAATAGAAGTTCGGCGACAGGTGGCGCGGATGCTCCTCTCTCGCCGGAGTGGTGAAGGGACCGAGGTGCGAGCCGTACCATTTGGTGCCCGTGACGAGGCATACATGCTGGAATTCCGGGGCGAGCTCCTGCAGCGGCTCCATCAGGTTGGTCAGCATGCGCAGGTTGTTCGCAGTTTCTACCCCAGCATCGGGATGGGGTGCGCGCGCTGCGTAGAAGAGATGGCTGATGCCGCCCTCGGAAGAGATCAGCTCGCGGCAGGCGGCCGCATCGGTGAGGTCGAGCCCGGCCAGCCGCCAAGCCGGGCGGTGCCGCGGCCGGCCGCGGGCGATGCCGATGACTTCCCAGCCACCCTGCGCCTGAAGATGCTCCGCGATGTTGCTGCCCACGATGCCGAGCGCCCCCGCGACGACGGCCTTGCGGCTTGCCATCCCTCCTCCTTGTATCATTGTCAACAATGCGGTTTTTGCACGGCACTGTCAACCTGTGATCCGCGACTTCACCTTGAAGGCGCAGGACCTGCGCTGGGTCGGGGAGCAGTTGTCTCGTCCCGAGTGCATCGTCGCCGAGCGCGACGGCACGCTTTGGGTTTCGGACAATCGCGCCGCCTTGATGCGCATCGATCCGGAAGGTCGCCAAACACTCGTCGGCAGCATGCGCGGGGCGCCCAACGGCTTTGCCATGGAGGCGGACGGCAGCTTCCTCGTCGCCAACATCGAGGACGGGCGGTTCTATCGCCAGCACCGCGATGGAACGCACGAGGTCGTGCTCGACACCTGGGGCGGTGCGCCGCTCGGGTCGGCGAACTTCGCCTATCGCGATGCAAAGGGCAGGATGTGGGCGACGGTCTCGACGCGCACCGTGCCCCGCGCGAACGCCGTGCACGCGGCGATCCCGGACGGGTTCGTCCTGTGCCGGGAGAACGGCGCATGGCGGCTCGCGGCGAGCGGCTTCTGCTTCACCAACGAGGTGCGCGTGCTGGACGGGTACCTCTACGTCGCCGAGACGGCAAAGGGACGCATCGTGCGGCTCAAGGTAAGCGGTCAGACGCTGGGCCCGATGCAGCCCTATGGCCCTGACCCGCTCTTTCCGGGTGCCAAGGTCGACGGCATAACCTTCGACGCCGCGGGCAATCTGTGGGTCACGGAAATCACGCGCAACGCCCTGGTGGTTATCGCGCCCGACGCAAAAGCGCATACCGTGTACGAGGATCCGGACGGCAAGACCCTGCTCATGCCCACCAGTATCACTTTCGCCGGCCCGGACTTGCGCACCGCGCTGGTCGGCTCGCTGAAGCTGGACCGGCTGGCGGCATTCCGGGCGCCCTTTCCGGGGTCAGACCCGGTAGATTCGCTCGGCAGTTGAAACAAAAAGCTGCTGGCGCTCGACTTCCGAGAGGCTGGCAGTGATCTGCCGGTACGCGTCCCAGAGTCGGTCGTAGCTCGCCATCAGGCGATCGACCGGGAAGTTGGAGGCGAACATGCAGCGCTGCGGGCCGAACCACTCGATCGGCTGCAGCACGAAGGGGCGGATGGACGCCGCCGTCCAGCGCAAGTCCACCATGCCGTAGCCGCAAAGCTTCAACGCCATGTTGGGGCAGGCGGCGAGCTGCTGCATGCCGTTGCGCCAGCCCTCCAGGCCTTGCGCGTCGCGCTCGGCCGGCATGCCGGCATGGTCGAGCACGAACTGCAGGTCCGGGTAGCGGCGCGCCAGCGCAGCCACGGCCGGCATCTGCTGCCAGTACACCTGCACATCGAAGCACCAGCCATAGCGCCGCAGCAGGCCCAGGTTCTGCTGCCATGCGGGGTCTCCCAGGTAGTCCCGCGGCGCCCGATTGAGCGTCGGATTTGCATGGCGATTGAGCACCTGGCGAATACCGCGCATCCGCGGATAGCGGCTGTGGCTCTCCAGGGTGGCATGCGCATCAGGCGACGAGAAATCGGCAAATGCAACGATCCCGTGCGGGAAGCCTCTCGACGCGGGGTCGGCTGCCACCGCTTCCAGCCAGGCCGTTTCTCCCACCGGATTCGAGGGATCGTAATTGGCCTGCAGGTGCACCGACTTTTCGAGAGCTTGTCGAGCGCCATCGGCGAGAAAGTCGCCGATCAGATAATTGCGCTGAAGCTCCCGCGTGTCGCCCCAGCCCCGATCGGATATTTCCCCCTGCAGCCAGGGATAGCGGTTGTGCTCCAGGTCCCAGAGGTGATGATGCGCGTCGACGATCGACACTTGCCCGACTATTTGCGCATGGTGCGGCCGCGCGTGCCGAGCTGCTCGGGCAGCGTGCGGTAGGCGTCCTCGATCCAGTTGCACAGCACGCGGCGCGTGTCGCGCGGATCGATGATGTCGGGCACGCGGAATTTCTCCGCGGTGAGGAACGGCGAGCCAAGGCGCTCGTAGTACGCCTCCAGCTGGGCGAGGCGCGCGGCGCGCTCTTCCTCGGGCAGCGCGTCCAGCTCGCGCCGGTAGGCGGCGGCGATGCCGCCTTCGAACGGGATCGACCCCCAGCGCGCCGACGGCCACGCATAGTGCAGATTGATGCCTTGCATGCGCGCGTACGCGGTGCCGGCAAGCCCGTACAGGCGGCGGATCACGATCGCGCACCAGGGAATTTTGCTTTGCTCGATCGCGGAGACCACGCGCACCGAGCCGCGCACGTTGCCCATGCGCTCGCCCTCGATGCCGACCACCGTGCCCGGCTGGTCGACGAAATTGATCATCGGCAGGTGGAAGGTGTCGCAAAGGTCGACGAAACTCTCCATCTTCTCCGCCGCCGGGCGGTTGAGGCCGCCGCCCATGTGATAGGGGTCGTTGGTGATCACCCCCACCGGATAGCCGTCGAGGCGCGCGAGGCAGGTGACCACGGAGCGGCCGTAGTTAGGCGCAATCTCGAAAAGCGAGCCCTTGTCCAGCACCAGCTCGAGGATGCGGCGCGACTTGTAGACCCTGCGCCGCTCGCGCGGGATGATGCTGAGCAGCTCCTCCTCGCGGCGGTTCGGGTCGTCGGTCGGCGCGGCACGCTGGGGCATCTCGAAGACGCTGCCCGGCATGTAGCTCAGGTAGCGCCGCACGAGCTCGAAGGCGTGCTCTTCGCTCTCGGCCTCGTTGTCGATCACGCCGGACTGGCGCGTGTGCATCTGCGAGCCGCCGAGCTGCTCCTTGTCGAGCTCGTTGCCCATGCCGGCGCGCCCGACCACCGGCGGGCCGCCGGCGAACACCTGGCTGGTGCCCTTCACCATGATGGAAAAATGCGCGCAGCCGGCTTTCAGCGCGCCGAGGCCGGCGCACGGGCCCAGCGCCACCGCCACCACCGGGATGTAGCCGAGCAGGCCGACCATCGGCCAGGTCGGATAGCCCGGGATCTTGGTGCCGCCCTGCTGCTCGACCAGGCGCACGCTGCCGCCCGCGCTCTCGCACAGGCGCACCAGCGGAATGCGGTGCTCGAGCGCGTAGTTCTCGGCGTAGATCCATTTCTCCGACACGGTGGCCTCGGACGAGCCGCCGCGGATGGTGTAGTCGTCGACATCCAGCGAGACCTTGCGCCCGCCGATGCGCGCGGTGCCGATGATCGCATTCGAGGGACGCACGTTGAGGAGGTTGCCCTCCTTGTCGTACTCGCCCTTGCCGGCGAGCGCGCCGATCTCGAACCACGAGCCGGCATCGACCAGCTTGGCGATGCGCTCGCGCGCGGTGAGGCGCCCGCCCTCGTGCTGGCGGCGAACGCCTTCCTCGCCGCCCATCCTGTACGCGAACTGCTTCCTGCGCTCGATCTCGTCGACTTCGGGCTTCCAGCTCATGGCCAAAGAGTCTAACATCGGCGTTTGTAGCATTGTCTACAATTGACAGGTCGGGAAAATGCCATTCGAAGAGCACATTGCAGAGCACGAGCGGCGCACCGCCAGGGCGCTGGCCATGGGCGGCCAGGCGCGGCTCGACAAGCTCGCCGCAGCGGGACGCCTCAACGCGCGCCAGCGCATCGATTACCTGTTCGATCCGGGCAGCTTCCTCGAGGTCGGCATGTTCGCCCGCGGCGAGCCGCGCGAGGACTGGGACAAGACGCCGGCCGACGGCAAGGTCACGGGCTACGGCAAGATCGACGGCCGCGAGGCGGCGGTGGTGTCGCACGACATCACGGTGAAGAGCGCCTCGTCCAGCCCCATCAACGTGCGCAAGATGGGGCACGTGCGCAGGGCCGCCATCTCGAACGGCATGCCCCTGGTGCTGCTGAACGAATCCTCGGGCGCGCGCATCCCGGACACCATGGGCGCCATCGGCACCGGCACCCTCGGCCAGGATCCGACGCAGTTCATCCGCATGCGCGAAGTGCCCTACGTCTCGGCGGTGCTGGGCCCGGCCTTCGGCACCGCCTGCTGGTTCACGCAGCTGTCGGACTTCGTGGTGATGCGCAAGGACGCGCAGCTCGCGATCTCCAGCCCGCGCGTCACCGAGATCGCCATCCGGCAGAAGATCGACCCCATGGAGCTCTCCGGCTGGCGCATGCAGGCCGAAGTGACGGGAAAAGTGGACTACGGCGTCGATAGCGACGAAGAGGCGCTCGACCTGGTGAAGAAGTTCCTGTCCTACCTGCCCTCGCACCATAACGAGCTGCCGCCGCGGACCGCGGTGCCGACCGGCGCGGACGAGCCCGCGAACCGGATGCTGGAGCTTGTGCCCGAGGACCGCGCCAAGGTCTACGACATGCGCAAGGTGGCGGCTGCGCTGTGCGATCCGGGCAGCGTGTTCCCGCTGAAGGAGCGCTTCGCCAAGACCGCCTTCACCGCGCTCGGCCGCATCGACGGCCGCGTGGTCGGCATTTTAGGCTCCAACCCGATGTTCAAGGCGGGTGCCCTCGACCCGGATTCCTGCGACAAGGCGTGCACCTTCTTCGTGCTGTGCGACTCGTTCAACATCCCCATCATCATCCTGGTGGATACGCCGGGCTTCCTCATCGGCGTGGAAGGCGAGCGGCGCAAGGCGCCCGGCAAGGTCATCAACATGATGTCCGCGCTGCAGATGTGCAGCGTGCCGAAGTTCTCCATCGTCATGCGCAAGAGCTACGGTCAGGCCTACCTCAACATGGGCGGCACCCGCAACACCGACGAGATGCTCGCCTGGTACAGCGCCGACGTGGGCTTCATGGATCCCAACGTCGGCGTCAACGTGGTCTACGGCGTCAAGCGCGAGGAGGACCCGGAGCGCTTCGAGCAGCTGGTGCAGGAGATCAAGCGCGACAGCTCGGCCTACGACCTCGCCGGCATTTTCTCCGCGGTCGCCGTCATCGATCCCCGCGAGTCGCGACGCTGGCTGGCGCGGCTGCTGGAGGTGCATCAGAAGCGCCCGACCAAGGGCATCGGCAGGCACCTGCTGGGCGGCTGGCCCACGACGTTCTAGATCAGGGAGGCAAACGGTGGCGACAGAGAGGGTTAAGGCGGAGATCACGGGCAATGTCTGGAAGATCGTCGCGCAGGTGGGCGATGCGCTGGAAGAAGAGCAGACCATCCTCATCATGGAATCCATGAAGATGGAGATCCCGGTGATGGCGCCAATGAAGGGCAAGCTCAGGGAGCTGCTGGTGAAGGAAGGCCAGGAGGTGTCCGAGGGGCAGGATCTCGCGGTGATCGAGACCTAGGCGCATGGCCGCAGCGAAGGCAGCGCGCAAGGCGGCACCCGGCGCGGGCCTGGAGACGGTCTATGCCTGGTCGCCCAGCCCCGCGGCGCAGACCCTGTCGCTGCCCGAGCAAATCGCCGAGCGCATCGGCAATGCCATCATCCGCGGCGCCTTCGAGCCTGGGGCGCGCATCCAGGAGCAGGAGGTGGCCGACCAGTTCCAGGTGAGCCGCGGGCCGGTGCGCGAAGCCCTGCGCATCCTCGAGCGCGACGGCCTGGTGCAGATCCACGCGCGCCGCGGCGCGCAGGTCACGCAGCTCGACGTCGACGAAGTGAACGACCTGTTCGAGATCCGCATCTCGCTGCTCGGCCTGGCGGCCCGGCTGGTGGCCGAGCGGCGCGACCCGGACTTCATCGCCAGGATGCGCGCCAGCGTGGAGCGGCTGGCGGAGATCGCGAAGAACGCCGATACCGACGCCTACGCGAGCGCCGTCTACCGCCATAACCTCATGCTTGCCGAAGGCAGCGGCAACCGCTTCGTGCACAGGATGGTGGCCTCACTCTCGCACCAGACGCTGCGCTATTCGCGCCTGGGCCTGTCGACGCCCAAGCGCCGTGCCCAGTCGGTGCGCAACTGGCGGCTGCTGCTCGCCGCGGTGCACGGCAACAAGCCCAGGGCGGCCCAGGAGGCGGCGGAAAAGCTGGTGCGCGACTCGCGCAACACGGCAGTGAAGATGCTGCGCCAGGAGAACGTCGAGTAGCGCCGATCCGCCGCGTCGCGATCATCGGGGGCGGCTACAGCGGTACGTCGGCAGCCGTGCAGCTCGTCCGCGCGAGCCCCGCGCCCCTGGCGATCACCATCGTCGAGCCGCGCGCGCAAGTCGGCCCCGGCTTCGCCCACTCCGCCGACGACCCTGATCACCGGCTGAACGGCTCGCCCATCACTCATCTGATCGACCCGCAGGACCCCGGGCAACTGCAGCGATGGTGCGACGAGAACCGCGTCCTGGAGCAGGATCCCGAAGCGGTGACGCCTGACGGCGCGGTGTTCCTTCGGCGCAGGGACTTCGGCACCTTCCTTGCCGCGGCCGTCCGCGCGCATGCCGCCTATCCGCGCACCGGGTCCTCGATCCGCCATTGCCGCGACACGGCGAGCGACGCGCTCGTCGGCGACGGGTCCATTTCGGTGCTCACCGCGACCGGTGCCTCGCTGGCAGCGGAGCTGGTCGTGGTGGCTACCGGCCACGCGCCGCCCCGCTTGCCGGCGCCCTTCCCGCCCGCCCTTGCCGGGCACCCGGCCGTGATCGCGAACCCGGCCGACACCGGACGGCTGCGCTCGCTGCCGAAGCAGGCGCGGGTGCTGGTGCTCGGCAGCGGGCTCACCGCACTCGACGTTCTATCGACGCTGGTGCGCTCGGCGCACCAGGGACCGATCAGCGTGATCTCGCGGCGCGGCCTGCGCCCGCGGGCGCAGCGAGCTCCCGGCGCATCCGGGCAGAGGCCCACCGCGACCGAGATCCTCGAGCGCATCGAGGGGCCGGTTCCGGCCTTCATCGCCGACGCCGGCACGCCGCTTTCAGCACGCGGGCTGCTGCGCGCGCTGCGCAGCCAGATCCGCAGAGCCGAGCGCGAGGGCGAAGACTGGTACGCCCCCTTCGACGACCTGCGCGATGTCCTGTGGAAGGTATGGCCCAGGCTCCCGGCGACGGAGAAAAGGCGCGTCCTGCGGCAGCTGCGGCCATGGTACGACGCACACCGGTTCCGCGCGCCGCCGCAGAACGACGCGCTGGTGCGCGATGCCGAGCGGCGCGGCCTGGTCTCGTTCCGGGCGGCGCGCGTCCGCTTTGCGGAGGCAACGGGTGGCGATGGCCTCATCCGGGTCGGCTTGATCGAGCGCGCCGCGCAGCGTCAAACGACCGAAGTCTTCGACGCCGTGATCAACTGTACCGGCCTCGATGCCTCGGCCACGGCTGGCGAGAACCGGTTTGTTGCCGCCTTGCTGGCGCGCGGCCTGCTCCGCGTCGACCCGAGCGGCGTCGGGCTCGCGGTCGATGCCCAGTGCCGCGCGCTGGCGGCGGACGGCCGCGCGCTCGACCGGTTGCGTATCATCGGCCCGCCGACCGCCGGCACTTTCGGCGATCCGCTCGGCGGGATTTTCATCGCGGCGCAGGTCATGCGGATGCTGCCGGGCGTGTTTGCCGCCCTGGGCATCCCGCGGTGAAGCGCTACCCGGCGACGTAGCGCTCGTAGAACGCCACGCCGGCGAGCGCATCGGCGGCATTGGCCATCTCGTCGTAGACGGGAATCCCCTGCCGCACGACCTTGTCGCGCAATTCGCGGCGGCGCCGCTCGGACGGCTCGGCGCCATCTGAGCGCAGCACCAGGGCGAAGTGCGCCTGTCCGGGATGGCGCGCCCGGGCGCGCAACGCGGCATCCACCAGGTTCTGCACTACATCGACGCCCTGGATGGTGGAGGCGATGAAGACCGGAAGGTTGATGTGCATGACCACGGCGTCCGGCTTGCCCTCCTGCAAGACGATATCGAGAATTCGCTCCGCAATGCGGCCTTCTTCCTGGCGCAGCGTATAGGCCGGCGCGTCGATCGGATTGACCACCGAGGTCCCCGGCAGAAGCGCCAGCTTGCCCAGGGCGTCGATGGCCGGGCGCGGCATCGGCGTGACATCGAGGCCGCGGCTGCCGAAGGCGTCCGCGGCCAGCACGCTGGTGCCGCCGCCGTTGCCGAACAGCACGCAGCGCCGGGTCGGGCGGTCGCGGCGGGGCGCCAGCGCCTGGAATGCGAGCAGCACGTCGAGAAACTCGTCGAGCGTGCGCGTGAGCGCAATGCCGGTCTGGCGGGCAAGGCCGCGCCAGATTTCCGCGCCGCTCGCGAGCGAGCCGGTGTGCGAGGCGGCGGCGCTGCGTCCCTGGCTGGTCTGTCCGCCGAGCAGCACCACCACCGGCTTCGCCCCTCGCGCCGTGCGCAAGGCGCGGAAGAAAGCCCGGCCGTCCTTGATGTCCTCGGCGTAAAGGCCGATGACCTTGGTGTCCGGATCGGCGAGGAAGTATTCCACCAGCTCCGCCGGGCCCACGTCGGCGCTGTTGCCGAGCGTCACCAGCCCGCTGTAGCGCAGCCCGCGCGACTGGCCGCGCAGGATGATGTCCACCCCCAGCCCGCCGCTCTGGGTGATCACTCCGACCGAGCCCGGCTCCGGGCTCGCGCCGCCGATGAACGAGAGACGGCCGCGCGGCGAGTACACGCCCAGACAGTTGGGCCCGATGATGCGCACCCCCGCGGTACGCGCCGCTTCGACCACCTGCTGCTCCAGGGCGCGGCCTTCCGCCACCTCGCCGAAGCCGCTGGACATCACCTGTGCGTAGCGGACCTTCCCGGCGGCTGCGGCGATCAGGCCCGGAACGTGCTGGGCGCCGACGGCGATATAGGCGAAGTCCACCATTTCGCCGACCTCGGCGAAGGACTTTGCCGCCGGCAGTCCCTCCACGCTCGGCGCGCTCGGGTGGATCGGCACCATGCGCCCGTCGTAGCCGAACGCCCGGCTGTGGCGGATGAACTCGTTTCCCGGCGTGACGCCGCCGCTGGCCGACGCGCCGACCACGGCGACCACGCGCGGGCGGAAGATCGGCTGATACGTCGTGTAGCAATCCACGGGGTTATCTCTTCGAAAGCACGATGCGCGCATCGCAGGCCACCGCGGCCTGCCCGGAAACGATCAGCGGATTGATGTCCAGCTCGGCGAGCTCGTGCTCCAGCCCGACCAGCAACCCGCCCGCGCCGCCCACCGCCAGCAGCGCCTCGGCGATGCGCGCTTCATCCACCGGCTTTCGGCCGCGCGCCCCGCGCAGCAGCGGCGCCCCGCGCAGCTCGTCGATCATCTCCTGCGCATCGCGCCGCTCGATGGGACAGACGCGAAACGCCGTGTCGCCGAAGATCTCCACGAAGACGCCGCCCAGCCCCAGCATCAAGACCGGGCCGAAGCGCGCGTCGATCACCCCGCCGATCACCAGCTCCACCCCGGCAGGCGCCATCTCCTCCACCAGTGCGCCCTCGAACCTGAGGTTCCTGCCCGACGCCAGCGCTTCCATCTCGCGCACGGCCTGCGCGACCGCCGCAGCGTCCAGCCCGAGGCGCACGCCGCCAACGTCGCTCTTGTGCGAGGCATCCTGGCTGATGAGCTTCACCGCGAACGGCGCGGCAAGTCCCTCGAGCGCCGGCCGGACACCGGGCGCAACCGTCGTGCCGCGCGGAATGGCGATACCGTACGCGGCGAGAACGCGCTTTGCCGCGGGCTCGTCGAGCGCGCTGCGCCCGGCAGCGCGCGCCTGCGCGAAGATCTGCGAAAGCATCGGCGGGTCCATCGATGTCGTATTGTAGACTTTAAGACAAAGGTCGAATGCCGACGTGAAACGCATCCTGGTCGCCAACCGCGGCGAGATCGCCTGCCGCATCCTGCGCACCTGCAAGCGCCTCGGGCTCGAGACGGTCGCGGTGCATTCCGAGGCCGACGCGGGATCCCTGCACGTGTCGCTCGCCGACCAGGCCGTGGCGATCGGCGGCCCGGCGCCGGCGCAGAGCTATCTCGTGGGCGAGCGAATCGTCGAGGCGGCCCGCGCGGCGGGCGCCGACGCCATCCACCCGGGCTACGGGTTCCTGTCCGAGAACGAGGATTTCGCTCGCCTGGTGGTGGGCGCCGGCCTGGTGTGGATCGGCCCCGACCCGAAAAGCATCGAGGACATGGGCGACAAGGAGCGCGCGCGGCTGCTGGCGAAGGCGGCCGGCGTGCCGGTGCTGCCGGGCAGCGCGCGCTTCGCGCCAGGAGACCTCGCCGGCATCGACGAAGCGGCTCGCGAGGTGGCCTTCCCGCTGCTGGTGAAGGCCTCCGCCGGCGGCGGCGGCATCGGCATGCGGCGCGTCGAGCGCCCCGAGGACCTCAGGCAGGCGGTGGAGTCGACGCAGGCCATGGCAGCGCGCGCCTTCGGCGACGGCACGGTGTACCTGGAGCGCTACATCGCCGAGGCGCGCCACGTCGAGGTACAGGTGTTCGGCTTCGGCGACGGCCGGGCGATCCATCTCCACGAGCGCGACTGCTCCACGCAGCGCCGCTTCCAGAAAATCATCGAGGAAAGCCCTGCGCCGCAGCTTTCGCCCGCGACGCGCGAATCCATGTGCCGCGCGGCGGCTGCCCTGTGCGCGCAGGAGCGCTATCGCGGCGCCGGGACCATCGAGTTCGTGCTGGACACCGGGACGCAGCAGTTCTACTTCCTCGAGATGAACACGCGCATCCAGGTCGAGCACCCCGTGACCGAGATGGTGACCGGCCTCGACCTGGTGGCGCTGCAAATCCGCCTCGCGGGCAATGAACCCCTGCCGGTAAGCTCGCAGGCGGACGTGAAGGTCATCGGCCATGCCATCGAATGCCGCCTCTATGCCGAGCGGCCGGCGAAGGGCTTTCTTCCCGCGCCCGGCGTGCTGTCGCGGTTCGACCTGCCCGCGCCGGTGCCGCAGGTGCGCATCGACACCGGGGTGCGCGCGGGCGACCGCATCACCCACTTCTACGATCCGATGATCGCCAAGGTGATCGTGGCCGGCACGGACCGCACCGCGGCCATCGAGCGCATGCGCGGCACCCTGGCCGCGATCGCGATCGAAGGCATCGAGAGCAACCTCGCCTTCCTGCAGAAGCTGCTCGACCACCCGGCATTCCGCGCCGGCGAGGTGCGCACCGACTTCGTCGAGCGCTGGAAGAAGGACCTGCTCGGCTAGAGCATGAGGCGGTTGAGCGCCGCGAGCGCGAGACAGCCGCACGCGCCGAACACCAGCACGAAGCGCAGGTTGCGCCCGAAGGCAAGGCGGCGCACCGGAACGCCGAAGTTGACCGCTGCGGAAGCGACCGGCAGGGTCCAGATCGCCACGATCGAGCTCAGCACCCAGGCAAACACCACGATGTAAGCCACCACCAGGTCGGCGAGCTGCCGGTGCGCCTCGGCCATGAGCGGCAGCATCAGCGTCGCCGAGATCATCGGGTGGACGCCGGCGAACCCGGCGCCTGCGATCAGGCACACTTCCGCAGCGATGAGCAGCAGCGGCGCTCCGGCCAGCCCCGCGAGCAGCTGCGACAGCCCCTGCCCGGTCTCGCTTCCGGCCACCACGGCACCCAGGCACAGGGCGGTGGTGAAGACGATCACCTCGTCGGAAAGGCGCGCGAGCGCCGGCGGCACGCGGCGTATCGCACGAAAGGCCACCTCTCGCCCGAGCATGGCGAGGTAGGCGAGACAGATCAGGGGCACGACGAGGATGACGACCTCGAGGCTTCTGAGCCCGGTCGCCAGGCTGACCACGATCACTACCGCCACCAGCACGCCGGATGGGATCGCGAACCTGGCGATACTGCGCAGCGGCACCGCCAGGGCAGCAGGGTCCAGCCCGCGGAAGAAAAGCAGCCTCGACAGCGCCCACGCGATCGCTGCAAAGC
>Ga0105106_10000797_pt1 | contig 22337 bp, 18 predicted proteins | sample PPLLaktember2015_5_FD_79109 | JGI IMG/M metagenome (GOLD analysis project Ga0105106, IMG submission 79109) | Freshwater sediment microbial communities from Prairie Pothole Lake near Jamestown, North Dakota, USA - PPLs Lake P8 Core (1) Depth... | ecosystem: Environmental > Aquatic > Freshwater >...
CGCGGCGCGATGGATGGCCGCCTGCCCTTCGCGCCGGGTAGCATGCCCGCGTGCCCATCTCGACTCACACCCGCCCCCCGCTTCTACCGCGAGGCGCCCGCGCGTGAGGCCGGCGCGCGGGGCGGGGCTCCTGCTCCTCGGCGCGCTCGCGCTCGCGCTCGTCGTCTTCGCCGCCCATCGCAACCGCCCGCGGTCTCTGCAGCCGCTCCGGATCTGGGGCGGGAGCCTCGTCACCTCGCGCGCGCTCTTCGCCGAGGCCCTCGCCGCGGCGACCGGCGGCGAGGTCGACAGCGGGCCTGACGCGCTGCGCGCCCTCGACGAGGTCGACGCGGGGCGTCTCGACGGCGCGCTCGTGCCCGGCGCGCTGCCCCTCGACCATCACCCGCGCCTGCGCCAGGTCGCCGTGCTCCAGCTCGAGCCGCTGCACCTGCTGGTGAGCGGCACGCTCGCGCCGGCCGTGTCGGCGCGCTTCGACGCGCTGCGGGGCAAGGTGGTCAACATCGGCCCCTCGGGCCGCACGGAGCACCGGCTCGCGCGCGCCGTGCTCGAATTCATCGGCGTGCCCGCGCGCGACGACGCGAACCCGGACGGCTACGTCCCGAGCCTGCTCGACCCGCGCGAGCTCCTGGCGGACGCCGACGGCGCGGTGGCGCTGCCCGACGCCGTCTTCCTGATCGAGACCTTGCCGTCGCCCGTCGCACGCGCGCTGATCGTCGAGCGCGGCTACCGGCTCGTGGCATTGCCCTTCGCCGAGGCCTTCGCCCTGAGCGCGCTCCGGACCGAGCTCGAGGCGCGCGCAGGCGGTGCGGAGCACGAGACAGGCGAGCCGCTGCGCCGGGGCTTCGTCTACGAGGCGGTGATCCCGGCCTTCACCTACTCGGTCGACCCGGCCGTCCCCGCGCAGCCGCTCCGCACCCTCGCGACGCGGCTCCTCTTCATCGCGAACGAGAACGTGCCGTCGGGGTCGATCGAGCGGACGCTCGAGGTCGCCTACTCTGCGTCCTTCGGCGGCGTCATGAACCCGCCCCTCGACCGCAGCCTGCTGAAGCTCGCGCCCGAGCTCCCGCGACATCGCGGCACCGAGGCGTTCCTGCGGCGCCACGAGCCCGCGCTCACCGCGAGCACGATCGACGCCGCCGCCAACACGCTGAGCGTCGGCGGCGCGCTGCTCGGCAGCGGTCTCTTCCTCTGGCAGCTCTGGCGCCAACGCTCGCGCCATCGTCGCCAGGAGACCTTCGAGGCCTATCTGGTGAAGGTCGCCGCGATCGAGCAGCGCGCGACCGAGCTCGAGGTCGCAGCGGTGCTCGATCTCGAGTCGTTGATCGCGTTGCAGCGCGAGGTGGCGCGCTTGAAGAGCGAGGCCCTCGAGCGCTTCTCCGCCGGCGAGCTCGAGGGGCGCGAGCTGATCTCGGGCTTCCTGACCCACGTGAACGACGTCCGCGACTCGCTCGCGCGCCTGATCCTCCACGTGCGGCAGCTGCTCGAGCAGCAGGCCGAGGCCGAAGGGCGGAGCGCCGGCGCGGTGTGGAAGGAAGAGGCCGGCCCCTCGGACGACGGCGGGCCCGAGCGCGCGTAGCGCCGCGCCGTCACCGCTCCGTGGCATGATGGCGTCGATGGCGGAGAGCGAGCCGCGCAGCGAAGGCACGATCCGCGAGCGCCTCGAGCAGGCGCTGCGCCAGGGGCCGGCCACCGCGAAGGATCTCTCGCGCGCGGCAGGCGTGCGCGAGCACGACGTGGACCACCACCTCGAGCATCTCGCGCGCTCGCTGCGGGCGCGCGGCGAGCGGCTCGCGAGCGAGCCGCCCTCGTGCTTCGCCTGCGGCTTCGCGTTCCGCGAGCGACGGCGCGCGACCCGGCCCGCGCGCTGCCCGCGCTGCCGGAGCCCGCGCATCTCGCTGCCGCGCTTCTGGATCGAGGCCCCGGGGTGAGGAGCGGCGGGCGGTCCGCGCTCAGCGCGCGTCGCCGCCGATCGGCCGGACGGGCCCGCACAGGGGTCGCAGGCGGAGACGCCGCGAGCCGGGGGTGCCGCTCGGCGCCACGACGTCCGCCGACGCCGGCCACGCGCGCCGCTCGATGCCGCCGGGGTCGTGCTCGACGCCGCAGCTCGCGCCGAGGCGCATGGTCGCGCGAAGCGCCGCGTCGTAGGCGGGCCAGGCGCCGAGCGCCGGGCAGCTCGGATCGCCGCTGCGCGCGAAGGCGATCCAGGCGTCCATCATGCCGTCCGCGAGGGCGCGCGCCTCGGGCCCGTCGCCGACCAGCCCCGCGAGGCCTTCCGCATCGGTGCGTCCGAAGACGAAGGGCACCTCGAGACCGTGGCAGGCGCCGAGCGCGCCCGCGAGCGCGGGCGATGGCCAGTCGAAGCGATACATGAAGGTGCGTGGCTCGTGGCGCGCCTGGGCCTCCGCGAGCCGGATCGCCGGCAACCGGAAGTGGGCGTCGGTCTCGATCGCGCTCGCGAGGTCGTCGAGCCGGGCCCGATCGCCCGCGACGCGCCGGTAGGCGGCGAGCACCCGCTCCGGATCCGTCGCCTCGGCCGCAATCTCGCCGATGCGCGCGTACAGCGCGCGCTCGCTCGCCGGACGCAGCCGGCCATCGATCGTGACGAGCGGGCGGCATTCGTCGCGGTTCGTCCCGACGAGGAGCGGAATGCCTCGAGCTGCGCCCGCGCGCACCGCCGCGAGCGGCTCGTTGGGCAGCACCACGCCGTCCACGTAGGGCTGCCATGCGAGCCAGTCGGGCGTCGAGCGCAGGCGCAGCGTGACGGCGCGCTGCGCCGCGACGATCGACTCCGGCGGCACCATCGCGAGCTGATCCGCCTCGCCGGGCTCGAGCCAGAGCTCGTCGAGGAAGCCGCGGGCGATCGCCGCCGCGGTCTCGACGTCGTGCAGCGGCTGCGCGCTGCCGCTCTGCAGGATCGCGCGCTGGAACAGGCCTGCGGCGTCGGGCATCGCGAGCAGCGCGGCGATCGAGATCGCGCCGGCCGACTCGCCGAAGATCGTCACGTGTTCGGGGTCGCCGCCGAAGGCCGCGACGTTCTCGCGCACCCAGGCGAGGGCGGCCACCTGGTCGAGCAGGCCCAGGTTCGGGCGCGCGAGGCTGCGGGCGCCGAGCGCGGCCACGGCCGCGAAGCCGAGCGCGCCGAGTCTGTAGTTGATGCTCACGACCACGGCGTCGCCGCGCCGCGCGAGCCGCCCGCCGTCGAAGAGGGGTTGCGAGCCCGCGCCCCAGTCGAAGCCACCGCCGTGGAGCCAGACCAGGACCGGCCGCCGGGCGCCGTCGGCGTCGGGCGTGAAGACGTTCAGCGAGAGGCAGTCCTCGTCCTGCGCAGCCAGCGCCAGGGCCGGCAGGGAGGCGACGTGATCGGGGGGCTCCTGCAGCGAGGCCGGGCCGGGGCGCGTCGCGTCGGCGACTCCCGACCAGGGCTCCGGCGGCTCCGGGGGCCTGAGCCGCAGTCGGGCGCGCGGGGCGCGCGCGTAGGGGATGCCGAGGAACGAGACGCCGTCCCGGCCCGCGCGGCCGCGGACCCGTCCTTGGCGAGTGGCCGCTTCGATCCTCACGCGATCCCCCGGGTGCCTCGCGCGCCCCGCTGCCCCTGCCGGACCCTTGCGGGCCCACCGCTCCGACCCGCCAGAAGTCGCGCGGATTCAGGCATCCTAGGAGCGGGTCGGCTCGGATGGCCTGAACCCGAGCCGAGTTTTCGCCGAGGATGTGGATTCCCCGATGTGTCCCCGTACGGAAGATCGAACGACCGGTCCGGATCTCGGCCCCGCCACACAGGAGCGCCGGGGCAACGGGCTGCGCGAGGCGCCGGCCGTGCTCCTGTTCGCGGAGTACGAGCTCGATCCCGATCGCTTCGAGCTGCGCCGCGCGGGCGTGCGCGTGCCGACCCAGCCGAAGCCCCTCGCGCTGCTCTTCTACCTGGCGCGGCATCGCGACCGTCTGGTGCCGCGCGAAGAGCTCGTCGCGTACCTCTGGCCCGACGTGGTCGTGAGCGACGACGCGCTCTTCCACGCCGTGAAGATGGCGCGCGAGGCGGTGGGCGACCGCGGCCGCCAGCAGCACGTGATCGAGACCGTGCGCGGCGTCGGCTTCCGCTTCGTCGCTGCGGTGGAGGTGCGCGCGCGCCCGCACGCGACGCCGCGGCGGCGCGCTCGGCCCGCGCCCGGCGCGAGCGCGCGGGGGCCCCTCTTCGGACGCGAGGCGCAGCTCGAGCGCATCCACGCCGCCCTCGACGAGCTCGCCCGTGGACGCGGACGCGCGCTGCTCTTCGAAGGCGAGGCGGGCGTCGGGAAGACGCGTCTCCTCGACGAGCTCGCCGACGCCGCCCGCGCTGCCGGCGCGCGGGTCGCGCGCGGCACGGCGCGCGAGTCGGGCGGGCCGGCATTCGCGATCTGGAGCCAGGGCCTCGACGAGCTGCTCGCCGCGTCGAGCGACGCCGAGCTCGCGCAGGTCGCCGCGGCGGGCCCCTGGCTCGCGCAGCTCGTGCCCTCGCTCCGCGAGCGCCTGCCGGATCTGCCCGACGGCGCGGGCGAAACGCCGACACCGGAGTCGCGCTGGCGCCTGTTCGAGGCGGTGAAGCGCACGCTCGTGAACGCCGCCCAGGAGCGGCCGCTGGTGCTGCTGCTCGACGATCTGCACTGGGCGGCCGCGGGCTCGCTGCGCCTGATCGAGTTCCTGCTCGGCGACCTCGCGCGCCATCCGATCCTGATCGCCGGCGCCTACCGCGACGAGCGCTTCGCGAAGGATCATCCCCTGCCCTCGCTGCTCGGGGAGATCGCACGGCACGGCGCGGGCGAGACGCTCGGCGTCGGCCGCCTGTCCCCCGACGGTGTCGGTGCGCTGCTCGCGGGACTGGTGGGTGCGCCGGCCGGGCCCGAGCTCGCGGCGGCGGTCCATGAACGCACCTCGGGCAATCCGTTCTACGTGGTGCAGGTCGCGCGCGAGCTCGCCGCTCGCCTCGCGAGCGCGCCGGCGAGCTGGCGCGACGCGCTGGCCAGCGTGCCCCTCGCGGTGCGACAGGTCGTCGCGGGGCGCCTGTCGCATCTCGGCGACACGGCGCGGAACGCGCTCGACCTGGCCGCGGTGGCGGGCGCGGAGTTCGACGTGGCGCTCCTGCAGCGCGCCTTCGAGGGCGGGCCCGACGCCGTGCTCGATGGCCTCGAGGAAGCCCTCGCAGCACGGCTGCTCGAGGAGACCCGGGGCGCGGTCGGACGCCTGCGCTTCGCCCACGCCCTGATCCGCGAGGCGATCGTCGCCGAGCTCCCGGCCCTCCGGCGCGCGCGGCTCCATCGCGCGCTCGGTGAGGCGCTCGAGGCGCTCTCGGCGCGCGATCCCGAGCCGCCGGTGGCGGCGATCGCGCACCACTACGCCGAGGCGGCCTCGGTGGGCGCGACCGAGGCGGCCGTACGCTGGACGCTTCGCGCCGGCGACACGCTGATGGAGCGCATGGCGTACGAGGAGGCGATCGGCCACTACGAGCGCGCCGTGTCCCTGGCCGATCCGGCCGGGATGCCGCCCCTCGTGCGCTACGGCGTGCTGCTCGGTCTCGGCCGCGCGCGCCACTTCGGGCTCGGCGACTTCGTGCGTGCCCGGGAGTCGTTCCTGGGCGCCGTGGACGCAGCGCGCGAGCTCGGCGATCCCGAGCGCATGGCCGAGGCGGCGCTCGCCTACGCCGCGATCCCGCAGTCGTCGGTAACCGAGATCGAGGAGGCCTGCTGCGCGGTGCTCGAGGCGGCGCTCGGGGCGCAGCCCCAGGGCGCGGCACGGACGCGCGCGCGGCTGCTCGCGCGGCTCGGCGCCTTCCTCGCGAACGAGCCGCGGCGCCAGGACGAGGCGGTCACGCTCGCGGCGCAGGCCCTCGCGACGGCGCGCTCCGTCGGCGACCCCCGCGTGATCGTCGAGGCGCTGCTCGCGGTGAACCGGACCTTGCGGCTTCGTGGCCTCGCGCCGCCGGAGGAGCGTCTCGCGGTGAGCGCCGAGAGCGTCGCCCTCGCTGCACGCACGGGCGATGCGCTGCTCGAGATCGTGGCGCGCGGACAACGCGTCTCGCCGCTGCTCGAGCTCGGGCGCGGCACCGAGGTCGACGTCGAGCTCGCCTGCTACGCGTCGCTCTCCGAGCGGCTGCGCATTCCCGCCTTCGGCTGGCTCGTGCCGGTCCAGCGCGCGATGCAGCAGCTCCTGCGCGGCGACCTCGCCCGCGTCGAGGCGACGGCGCTCGCGGCGCTGCCGCTCGCCGCGCGGGTCCCGGACTCGATCGCGCCGAGCGTGCTCGCGGCGCTCTTCTTCCTGCTGCGTCGCGAGCAGGGCCGGCTTGCCGAGATGGAGGCGCCGATGCGCGGCCTGATGGAGCGCTTCCCTGCGCTATCGGGCCCGCGCGCCTGGCACGCGCTGCTGCTCACCGAATGCGGCCGGCGCGAGGACGCGCAGCGCGAGGTCGATCGCCTGATGCACGAGGGCCTCGCAGGGCTCGAGGGTACGGAGGGCTGGCGTCCGAGCCTCGCGATGCTCGCGGAGTCGTGTGCCGCGCTCGGCGCCACACGACACGCGCCGGTGCTGCTCGAGGCATTGCAGCCGGTCGCGTACCACGGCCTCGTGGTCGGCGACGGCGTGCTCTTCGTCGGGCCCGCGGCCCGGGTGATGGGCCGTCTCGGCGCGCTGCTCGGGCGCTTCGACGAGGCCGAGGAGCATTTCGCCCGCGCATTGACGCTGTGCGACTCCCTCGACGCGCGGGCCTTCGCGGCGCGCACGCGGCTCGACCATGCGCGCGCCCTGCTGCGGCGCGGCGGCGCCGAGGATTGCCTGCGCGCCGACGCCTTGCTGCGCGCGGCGGAGACGGAGGCCAGCGCGCTCGACATGACGCGGCTCCTGGCGGAAGCGGAAGCGGCGCGCCGGGGCACGCGCGCGCTGCCTCAGCCCGACCCGGGCTCCCGTGCGGGCAGCGACGCGGCCACGGTCGCGAGCACCCCCAGAACGACGTCGGGATAGAGGTAGAGCCCGGGCTCGAGGGGCGGGAGCGCCTCGTCTCGCTGCGGATCGGCAGCGGCCTCGATCCGCAGCCATCCGGCGGTGTCGGGCGCGGCGGGCTCGGCGCCGTCGATCGCGCTGCGGACGCGCTGCAGGAGCTCCGCGAGGCGCAGCAGCGCGCTGGCGTCGAGCACCGTCGGGACGAGCGGCGGCGGCGGCCCGTCCACCATGAAGTCCTCCCACTCGAGAAGGTCGAACAGGAACTGTCCGCCCTTGTAGAGCGGGAGCGGCGCCAGCGCGTCGAGCAGCTCGCGCGCGCGCGCGGGATGCTCGCTGCGGAAGCGCAGCCCGCGGCGCGCGAGGGTGCAGAGCATGGCGCGGAGCCAGGCGTTCCCGGTGCCGAGGGACTCGAGCAGCGCGAGGTCTGCGGCCGAGAGCGCGCTGCGTCCCGAAGGTCCCCGCGGCGGGTCGCGCGTGTCGTCTTCGGAAGCCACCGTCAGAGCGGACGCGTCGTCACGTAGTGGGCGATCTGGCGCAGCACGGCCTTTGCCTCGTTCTCGGGGATGCCGTCGAGGTCGTGCTCGAAGCGCTCGACGCCGCGGTGCGCGAGCCGGTCGGCGAGCTCGATCGCGTACTCGATCGAGCCCACGCGCTCCATCGCGGCGAGCATCTCGCGGGCGTGCTCCTGGGTCTTCTCGCGGCGCGGCAGGCGGTTGATCTCGGTCATGCGCGCGCGCACCGGAGCTTCGGCGCTGCGGAAGAGGTGGATCATCATGATCGTGCGCTTGCCCTCGAGCAGGTCGCCGAGGCTCTCCTTGCCGTAGAGGTCCTCCTCGCCGACCAGGTTCAGCACGTCGTCCTGGATCTGGAACGCGATGCCGATCCAGCGGAAGGCCTCGTCGAAGCGGTCGAGGGCGCGCGGGCTCGTCTCGCCCGCGCAGACCGCGCCGAGCCGGCACGGCGTGATGCAGGTGTACCAGCCCGTCTTCTTGGTGCTCATCTCGAAGTAGGCGTCGTCGCGCTCGGGCACGACGTTGCGGCGGATCCAGCCGAGCTCGATCGCCTGGCCCTCGACCGTCTCGCGACACATGTGGACGACCTCGTGGATCAGGCCGAGCGTGCGTGCGAGGCCCAGGGTGGGGAGGTTCGAGAGCACGGTGTCGACTGCGAACAGGTTCATGGCATCGCCCGTGTTCACCGCGACGCCGACGCCGTGGGCCTCGTGCATGGTCGCGAGCCCGCGCCGGTGCGTGGACTCGTCGGCGATGTCGTCGTGGATCAGGAAGCCGTTGTGGAACAGCTCGATCGCCGCGGCTGCGCGCACCGCGTCCTCGCTCGCGCCGCCGAGCGCCATGCAGCTCGCGATCGTGAGGGTCGGGCGCAGGCCCTTGCCCTCGCGCACCGGGTAGTCGCGCATGCGGTCGTAGAGCTCCGCGCGCGGCTCGCGGTCGGGCAGGATCGAGAGGATCTCGGCGACGACGCGCTTCTTGCAGGCCTGCATGATCTCCACGAGATCGTTGTCGAAGACGGCCGGCGTGGCGGTCCAGGACTCGCTGCGTCGGCCGTCCCAGAGCGTGCGCGACGAGGCGAGCAGGGCGCCGTCGCCGTTGCCATGGCCGTCGGGGGCGGCGTCGCTCGGATGGCGCTCGTCCAGGTAGTCGAGGGCGCTCCAGCCCGTCGCGCGCGGTCGGGGGAAGGCGTCGGCCTCGGGCGCCGCGAGGGCTCGCACGGCCGGACGTCCCCAGCGCTCCGGCGTGCGGTCGCGGTACGAGCGCCAGAGCGTCTGCACCACGCGCAGGCCGGAGGCGCGCTGCGAGAGCAGTCGGAAGCAGCGCCAGACCGCGAGCACCTGCGGGCGCTCGCCGCGCACGTCGAGGCTGCCGCCGAAGAGCTCGTCCACCGGCCGGTGCTCGAGATCGAAGAGCAGGCTCAGCGACCGATCGTCGAAGTAGACCTCGACGTCCGGCGCAGGCGGACGCACGGGTGCGGCCACGAGCCGGCTCTGGCGCGCCTCGAGCAGTGCGTCGCTCGCGTCGCCGAAGTGCAGCGAGAGCCGGATGCCCTGGAGCTCCTGGGCGGCGGCCGCGACGATCGCCGGCGCGCGCGACGACAGCGACGCCACGGTCTCGACCAGGAGCTGCGCCGCGCTATCGATCGGCATCGGCGCCCCCGGCGAACTCGACGATGCCGCGTGTCTCGAGCGCGAACGTGCGCCCGCCGACCGAGCCCTCGAGCCGGCACGGGCCGATCACCTCGTGCACGCTGAAGGGACGGAGGCTGGTCTCGCTCGCGATCACGACCCGCGCCGCCGCCTCCGACTCGAAGTCGAGCACGACGCGATCCGCGCCCTGGTGCGCCTCGATCACGAGGCGCCGGGGGATCGGCCGCATCGGCGGGACGCCGAGCAGGTTCGCAAGCGCGGGCACCTGCCGGACGTGATTGCGATCGAGCGTTCCGCGCACGGCCATGCTGACGTTGCGCCGCGGAAAGTGACGGCGCAGGCGGCCGTCCTGCCAGAGCATCACCGATGCCGTCGTCGCACCTTCGGGTGTACGGGGCCGGATGAAGGTGAAGACCGCGGCCCAGGCCGGCGGGCGCGACGGATCTCCACTCGCGTCGTTCGCGAAGCCGAACACCCACTCGCCGAGCTCCGGCCAACCCCAGACGCCGCGCACGCGCTCGTGATAGCCGACCGCGGAGACGTCGCGGATCACGCGATCGGCGAGGCGCCACTCGCCGTGCGCGAGCACGCCCGGCTCCGACTGCCAGCGCAGATGCTGATCGTCTGCAAAGGAGGCGCATTGGCTCGTGCAGGGTCGGCCCGAGCGCGTGACACGAAGCCGCACTGCCGGAGCGCCCGCCGTCGAGGCGATCTCGAAAGGCTGTGCGTCGCCGTGCGCGGAAGGCTGCCGGAACGCCGACCAGGCCGGCATGGCGGTGACGCCGTTGAACTGGCTCGCGCTCCAGCCGTCACGAACGTGGTGCAGCAGCAGGATCGACGCCGATCGCGTGCGGCGCAGGGGGTCGTCGAGGTCGGGGCCGAGCCACGACAGGTTCGAGACCAGACCGAGGGTGAGATCCCGCGACACGAACGCGTAGTGCAGCCAGCGGCGCTCGAGGGGCCGCGTCATCGGCGCGCGCGGGAACGGGCCCCGGGGACCGAGGCGAGAGTCCGTTGCAGCGTCGAGCTCGTGCGGATGCGGAAGGGCGGCGGGCATGACACGCCTGCTTGCACGAATTTCGTTGGAGAAGAACGCGATCACCCTATAATCAGCGTCATCGAGCGTCAAGCGCCTCGTCGCCGTCTGTGATCCAGCTCGCACCCGCTGCCCGTGCCGCTGCACCTTCCACTTCCAGGTCCGACGCCCGCCACTCCTCACGAGGAGTCGCTGCATGGCCGATCCGCCGAAGCGCGGGAAGCCTCCGGGAGACACTCGCAAGAGTAAGTCGAAGGGGCTCGTGCCGCCTCGACACGCGCCGGCGGCGCCGCGACCCGCGCGCCCCGGCGACGCTGCACCGACGCCCGTTCCGCCACGCCGCGCGACGGAAGGCGCCGCCGCCGGGCCGATCGCGATCGAGACCCACCGCGCGCTGATCGGAAAGCAGCGCGAGCTGATCGCGCGCCTGAACGCCGACCCCGAGCGCAGCGTGCTGTTCCTGCTGAACCCCGTGCTCGCGTTCCAGGAGCTCGGCGTGACGCTCTCGCGCGACGTCGCGCACCACGTGCTGCACCGGCTCCAGCATCCGGTGGCGCTGCGCGAGCGGCGCGACGCGCTCGAGGCGGCGCTCACCGAGCGCCTCGGCGAGACGCCGCGACCGACCGACCCGGCGTGGGTGAGCCGCCTCCTGTTCGAGACGCTGAGGCTCGAGCCGCGCGACACCGCGGGCCAAAGCCCCGTCTACCAGCCGCCGCTCAATGCGAGCTTCATCGCGGCGCTGCAGACGATCCGCCCGGCGCAGACGCAGCGCTACGCGACGCGACCGCGGCGGCTCCTGCGACGCGCGAAGCTCTCGGTCGCGCCCTGGAGCCCCACGGTGCGGCGCATGGACCTCGCGGCGCCGGTGCCCGATCTCCCGGGCAGCGACCGCGCGCCCGACGCGGTGTCGCTCGAGGAGCTCTGGTTCTACAAGGATCGTGACGAGGTCGCGCGCCAGGCGCTCGAGCTCGGGATCCTGCAGCGCCAGAGCTTCCCGTTCCAGACGCCCGACGCGTTCCGGCGCATCCGCGACGGCGAGAAGCGCAACGCGTTCCGCGCCTGGATCCGCTCCGTGCGATTCCCCGAGCGACGCCGGTGAGCCTCACCTCGAACTTCGACTTCTGCGTCGAGCTCGGCATCGACCCGGTGCGCGCGATCTTCCATCTCGCGTTCAAGAACGAGGAGATCTTCCCGCACAACGTCGGACCCTTCACGCGCACCGTCTCGGGACGGACGATGACGGTGACGGCGCGGGTGCTCGACGACTTCGACGCGCCCGCGGATCTCACGTTCCAGGACGAGAAGCGGATCCGCTTCTCGATCCCGTTCGAGGTCACGGCGCTGATCCCGGACGCGCCGGATCCGAGCCTCTCGAGCGTCACGATCCACTCGGTCGCCGAGATCCCCGGCGCCCTCGCCACCTGGCCCGTCGACGGCCAGGACCAGCTCGGCGTCGATTTCGACGGCGTCACGGCCGCCGACGTGACGGTCGGTGCGATCACCGGCCTGCCCGTCCTCGACGCCAGCCGCTTCGCCGCCGCGATCCACGCGAAGTACCCGACGATCCCGCACACGCACGCCTTCGCTGGCAACACGCTCGTCCTGTACGACGGCGCCCTCGACCCGACGCTGGTGCCCGCGAACCTGGCGACGCCGCCGGAGATCGAGGCCGCGATCGAGCCCCACGGCGGCACGGACTTCCTGAAGGTCACGGTGCCGATCCACGTCACGGTGCCGTCGGCAGGGAACTACGTGTCGTACGGACGCGTGATCTTCTGGCGGGCGGTGTCGCTGACCGACACCGCGGTCCGGGTCGACATGACGGTCGAGCCGGCGGACGCGAGCCTCAAGAACAAGGTCGAGCTCGACACCGGGCCCGACTTCATCCGAGACGCGGTGATCGCGAGCCTGACGCCGATGATCCAGGGGCCGCTCGCGGCGTTCGGCCTGATCGAGGAGCCCTGGTTCACCGAGGCGGGCGCGCGGTCGCTCCTCGTCTCGGAGATCGTCGCCTACATCGAGCCGCGGCGGTTTCCGGTCTACACGCCGGACTCGGGCGATCCCGAGGAGCCGCTCTCCACGCCGGTCGGCTTCCTGCTCCCGGCCGACGGCGTGCTCGCGATCCTGCTCAATCGACGCGACGACACGGTCGACGACAGCGCGCCCGACGACTTCCTCGGCTCGCGCCAGATCGCGCTCGCGGTGGGGCGCGACAAGGTGGACGAGCTGATCGCGGAAGCGATCGAGACGGAGTTCCCGGACCTCGACTCCGGGGGCCACGAGGTCTCGACCGACGAGGGCTCGGCCACCTTGAAGAAGCTCTCGGTGGTGCCGTCGGACCCGAACACCCACGACGAGTCCGAGGGCCACCTCTGGGTGTCGGGCGAGGCCGAGGTGCACATCGACTGCTGGCCCGACCCCGACGTGACGTTCGACGGCCCGATCTTCCTCCGCGTCGAGACCACCGAGACCGAGGAGGAGTGCAGCATCGAGATGAACCCCGTGGTCGGGGACTTCGACTTCGACCAGAGCTGCTGCGACGTCTTCATCGACCTGATCATCCCGATCATCGGCTGGATCATGCTCGCGATCATCGAGAGCACGATCGACGAGGTCGGCGGCGAGCTCGCGGAGGAGATCGCGGGCGGCCAGGGGCGCGTGATCGAGCCGATCCCGCCCTTCGTGAAGACGGTCGCGGAGCTGCAGGCTTGCCTCGAAGGGCTCGAGGTGAGCAGCCAGGGGCTCGTGTTCCCGGGGAAGCTCCGGATCCGCCGGGAGGGCACGAGCTTCGAGGATCTCGAGGGCGACGGCCGCCTGCCGCGCCCGTGAGAAGGAGGCCCTTCCGATGGCCACCACCCGCGGTTTCGTCCAGAAGATCGACGTCGGCAGGGCCGGACTGGTCGTGGTGCGCGTGCTGCACGACGACGGCAGCGTCGCCGAGTACCGCATCCCCGACATCGACGCCGACCCGGAGCGCTTCAACGAGCGGCTCTCGAAGCTCGGGGTGCTGCGCGACGCGATGACCCGCGCCGAGCCCGTGGAGATCGAGTGGTCGCAGAAGGAGAACGAGCCGCGTCTGATCGAGCGCGCGGCGCGCATCACGCGCGATACCGGCGCGCTGGCGCAGCGGGTGGAGACCCTCGACGCGCTCGTGCTCGGGATCTCGGTCTTCGCCGAGAACCGCACGGCGGCGGCCGGCGAGACGCCCGACACCGCGCGCCTCACGCTGCTCACGAGCGAGCTCAACTTCCGGCCACTCACGCTCGACCTGCAGATCCCCGAGCGGGCCGTCGCCGCCGCGCAGCTCGAGCTCGCGGTCGCAGCGCAGCGCAGCGGGCGCTCGCTGCGCTTCTGGTTCGACCCCGACACGGGGCGCATCACGGGCATCGGCACCGAGACTTCCGCGCAGGGCGGCGGCCAGGGCGAGAGCCGCATCGTGGACGGCTTCGTGGAGTCGCTCTCGCATCTCGTCGGCGCGGGCTCGGCGGACGTCGCGCTCGTCCGGTTCACGACCGCGCCGCCCTTCTCCGGCGGCGGCAACGTGGTCGGCCTCGTGCCGTTCACGCCGGAGACCCTCGACCTGCTCGTGTTCAAGGGCTCGCCGGACTACGCCCTGTTCGAGGCCGGCCTGCGCGACGCCCTGCGCATGCGCGTGCGTGTGATGACGCTGAAGGGCCGCACCGACGAGCCCCCCAAGGACGCGCCGCCGACGCTCGCGACGCGGGCCGCGGCCGGGGGGACGACGCCGGCCGGAACCGCACCGGGCGCGACGACGAACCCCGCCGTGGGCAGCGCGACGCTCGTGCTCGGCGCCGAGCTCGTAGCCCCCCTCGCCTCGGCCAGCCGTCCGGTCTGGATCCGCATCTCGCGCCAATCCCTCGATCACGGCCCCGACGGCTTCGCCTGCACCGAGGGTGTGCCCTCGAACGATCTCGCGCCGATGTCCCTGCGCGACCTGCGGCTCCCGTATCCGGCGGAGTGGGTGGGCATCGCGTGCTTCAACCACGGCGTCTACCGCTTCCAGCTCGCTCTCGGCGTGGAGTTCGAGATCCTGCTCGACGGCGAGGCCCTTTGCGTGCACGATGCGGAGGACGCGAAGGACGCGGGCGTCCGCTTCGCCCACGCCTGCCTCGGCGGCGAGCATGAGGTGCGCGTGAAGCTCGACGGCTGGAGCTGCGACAAGCAGTTCGTGATGGACGTCTACCGGATCCGCTGACGAGGGGGTCGACGATGCCCGAGGAGCCCGGCGAGAAGAAGACGCTGGTCGTCACGCAGGAGAAGGACGAACGCTTCGCGCTCGATCACGCGGGCGCGGTCGCGCTCTACGGCGACGCGAAGCACGACGCGCTCCGCCACCAGCTCGGCGGCCAGGTCGTCCACGCGACGCCGCCGGACCAGCCCCTGGTCCACATGGTGTGCTGGGACGAGGAGCGCACCTGCGAGATCAACGGGCGGGTCGCGCTCGTCGGCGACGAGAGCGCGCCGCTGCAGGTGCGCATGGGACACCGCTTCGACAACGAGCACCGGCAGGTACACCGCGTCGAGACGAAGCTGTCCGAGCCGATCCACCACGCGCTGCAGATCCGGACTCCCCTGCAGGTGCGCTTCTGCAACGCCTGGCACGTCGCCTCGGACTACTCGGTCGAGATCCGGATGGGCGACAGCCGCCTGATCTCGCTGCGGCTCACGGGCGCGACGGTCGCGACCCCGCAGCCCTGCGAAGATCCCTGCCCGCCCGCGGTGGCGCCGCCCGACCACCCGTGAAGCGGGCCGCCGAGAGGAGCGTGCCGTGAGCGATCCCGAGCCCTCCGCATCCGAGCGCAAGGACGAGCCCGACCTCGTCGCGGGCGTGACCGCGGTGGTCGATGCCGCGCTCGGCGTGGGTGCGTCCCTGGCGAAGGTCTTCGCCGAGGCCACGGCGGCGAGCAAGCCCGTGGCGCGACCGGCGAGCGACGCGCCCCTCGACGCGATGATCCACTACGGCCTCGCCACCGTGACGAACGTGGCGGAGCGCGTGACGAGCCGCGTGAGCGGGCTCGGGTCTCCGTTCGGTCGCGGCGGCGCGGCGACGGCGCCGGGCCGGGCCGCCGCAGCGGGCCCGCGCGTGCACGCGGGCGCCACGCTGCGAGTCCCGCTCTCGATCGAGAATCCGGGCGACGCGCCGATGACGGGCGTCGCCTTCCGCTGCACCTCGCTGCGCTACCTGGGAGACGCGGCAGGCCCCCCGCTCGGGCCCGAGGCCGTGCGCTTCCACCCGGCGGTGCTCGAGATCCTGCCGCGCGACTTCGAGAAGCTCACGGTCTTCGTGGACACCCGCGCCGACACCGCCCTCGGTCGCTACTGCGCGACCATCGACTGCGGCGGCAACGCGCTGCGCACGCCCCTCGAGTTCGACGTGATCGCGGCCGAGCCGAGGCCGACGCCCTAGCTCACGCGCCCGTCAGCACCGTCTTGCCCGTGCCGCCGATCGGCGGCCGCGGATCGTCGATGAACGACTCCGCGAAGCCGAGCACCGTCACGTAGGCGACGGAGGCGGCGTCGGCGACCAGGTCGAGCGTGCGGTGCGCGTCCTGGCGCAGACGGGCGGGAAGCTCTTCGCGGCGCGCGCGCTCGAGCGTCTCCTGGGCGATCACCTTGTCGCGAAGCTGCTCGGCGATCGAGATCGCCATCGCGAGCTCGCGCTCGGCGACGCTCGCCGCCGACTCGGCGAGCCCCCGCGTCTGCCGGGCGAGCGCCCGGACGGACCGGAACACGTCCTCGATGCCCGCGGCTTCGTCCTGTCGAATTGCGACGCCCGTGGTCATGGAGATCCCTCCGCGAAGGTGGGTGGACGACCTGTGCCCAGGCTAGCCCCTCGGCGACCGGCGAGGCCAGCGTTTTCGCATCGGGCGCCCTCAGCGCTCGATGATGAACCCGCCGAAGGCGACGCCGATGTCCCAGCCGTCGCCGGTGCCCGTCAGTCCGAGGGAGACCTCGCCCTTCGTCATGCCCGTGGCGTGCGTCGACTTGACGGCGCCGGCGTGGGCCTCGGCGTTGAAGTAGGTGCCGAAGATGTCGTCGATGTCGCGCACGCCGCTGAAGTCGCCGTGCCCTTCGATCCGCGACTTGCCGAAGGTGGCGCCGCCGCCGTAGGTGCGGAGCTGCACGTCGGCGCTCTGGCCGTTCGAGCAGCGCACGTGGCCGGAGCCCTTGCTCTGCTTGTAGAGGAACGACCAGCCCTCGAGCATGAAGCTCATGCGGCAGCTCACGTTGCCGCGGGCCTGGGCGGGCGCCGGGAGCAGCAGCCCGAGGGCTGCAACGGCGATCACGATCGTGCACAGGAGAGCGCGCATGGGTCGATCCTCCGCGATGCGTCGTGCCGGAAACTTCACGCCGGGAGATCGCGCACCGGATCGCGCCCGTCCCAGCCCCGCGCGGCGCGGGCGATCTCGTTCACGACCGGCTCGATCGGCGAGCCGATCACGTCGGCCATCTCATAGAGCAGACCTCCCGGCGCGACGTCCGTGGCGAAGTAGACGAACCGGACGCCGCTGCCGGGAAGCGCTCCTTCGTGGGCGATCTCGCTGCCGCTCGCCAGGAGCCGCCCACGCGTCTCGTCGTAGGTCGTGCGGTCGAGCCAGGACGAGACGTGCTGGAAGCCCTCGCGGCCGGACGCGAGGTAGTCGCGGTACGCGCTCGGGCGGTCGTCGTGCTGCTGGATCAGCTCGACCTGGACGTCGCCCGAGTTGCCGAGCGCGAGCGTCATCCGCGGCGCGGGCGAGGGCTTGCCGCGGTAGTGGAACGCCTCGGGCACGAGGTCGCGCATCAGGAAGAAGGGGCCCACGCCGAGCGTCTCCGTCCAGTAGCGGAGCGCGCGCTCGAGATCGTGCACCACGAAGGCGATCTGGCGGATCGAACCGAAGTGTCGGCTCATGCGTCCTCCAACACGCAGCGGACGCCGCTGCGGTCAGGCTCGATCGAGCGGCTCACCTGTCCTCCAGCACGCAGCGTACGCCGCTGCGGTCCATTTCGGCCACGCAGATGTTGCAGTGGTTGCAACGCGAGCGGAGCAGGGTGCGCTGGGCCATGCCGCGCACGAGGTCGGGGTTCGCGATCAGGGCGCGACCCATGGCGACGAAGTCGAAGCCCTCGGCCATCGCGCGCTCGACGTTCTCGCGCGAGACGATGCCGCCGAGCAGCACCAGCGGCATGCGCACGGCGCGCCGCACCTCGCGCGCCTCGGGCAGGAAGAACATCTCCTCGAACGGGTACTCGCGGATCACCTTCTTGCCGAAGAAGCGGAGTGCGAGCTTCTGGAGCTGGCTCTTCTCGACGGCGATCATCTCCGCGAGCGGACGCCGGCCGCGGAACAGGAAGAACGGCGTCTTGCTCGTGAAGCCGCCGGAGAGGACGATCGCGTCCACGCCCTCGGCCTCGAGCGCGCGCGCGACGCCGACGGCGTCGGGCAGCTCGAGGCCGCCACGGAAGCCGTCCCGCAGGTTCGTCTTGCACAGGATCGCGGTCTTCGGGCCGACCTTCGCGCGCACGGCGCGCACCACCTCGAGCGGGAGCCGCGCCCGGTTCTCGAGGCTTCCGCCGTAGGCGTCGTGCCGGCGATTGCTCGCCGGCGAGAGAAACTGCGAGAGCAGGTAGCCGTGGCCCAGGTGGAGCTCGACCGCGTCGAAGCCCGCCTCGACCGCGAGATCGGCGGCGCGCGCGAACTCGGCGACGACGGCGGCGATCTCGCCCTGGCGCATGGCGAGCGCGATCGGCTTGCCGGCCGCGATGCCGTACTCGTTCACGACCAGGGACGGCCCGCGCGGCAGTACGGTCGAGAGCGCCTTGTTCTTGGTGAAGGTCCCGCAGTGGCCGAGCTGGAGCGACGCGGCGGCACCCTCGCGGTGCACCGCGTCGGTCACGCGCCGCAGCCCCGGCAGCACGCCCTCGTGCATGTGCATCTGCTCCGCGAAGGTGCGCCCGTCGGCGGAGACGGCGCAGTAGGCGACCGTCGTCATGCCGACGCCGCCCTCGGCGAGCCGGCGATGGTGCTCGACGAGATCGTCCGAGGGCATGCCGCCCGGGCACATGCCCTCGTAGGTCGCCGTCTTGATCACGCGATTGCGCAGGCCGACGGGCCCGAGGCGAGCGGGTGCAAAGGCGTCTTGGCTCATGGCCGCATCATCGCGCAGATCAGCCGCCCCCGGGACGCCCCACCTTCGAGGCAACCGGGACGGGACGCGGGCGGCCGAGCGCCTTGCGGAACGCCTTCACCACCGACAGATCCTCGAGCCACGGCGACGCGTCGGCCCGCGCCGGATCGAAGGCGTTGATCTCGCCCGCGTAGCCCTCCGGGATCTGCGAGTAGAGGAGCGGCGGATCGACGGTCTCGTCGAGGTAGTGGTACTCCCAGCCCGGCACGAAGATCTCATCGTCGGCCACGACGTCGACCGTGCGCACGCCGTAGCTCGAGAGCTCGATGGTGAGGGCCTGCGGCGGGATCAGCCACACCTGCCGCGGCGTCGCGACGAAGCCCCACTGGATGCGCCGGTTCTTCGAGAGGATCCGGTACTTCTCCACCGCACCGGAACAGAGCCGGCTGGTCGAGGAGGTCATCTCGAGCACGCCGCCCGCGAAGTCCGGATCGTAGCCCCGCGCGAAGCGGAGCGATCCCGGGTCGTCGCGGCGCTCGAGCCAGGCGACGGGCTCGCCGCCGTTCACGAGATGCTCGGGGTCCGCCGCCGCCGCCCGGCGCGGCGCCAGGAAATCGGCGTAGGGCTCCGCCCGGTCGTCCGGCGCATGGCGGAGGACGAGGCCGATCGCCTGGTCGTCGTTGCGGATCCGGGGCGTCATGCGCGAGATCGTGTCGAGTGCGCCCTGCATCTCGAGGGGGAGGTTCGTGGTCTCCTCCGCGGTGTACCAGGCGCGATCGCCGTCGGGCTCGTGCACCAGCTTGAGATCGCCCTTCCCGAGCCAGTTCTCGTGGTGGGAACGCGCAAAGTGACTCGCGGAGCGCCAGATCAGCGAGGCGTCCTTGTAGAAGTAGCGGGGAAAGATCGCGCGCTTCGTCACGGGCGTCTCGCGATCGGCGTGGAGCAGCACGTACGCGATGAAGTACCGCGCGTTCGGTTCCTGACGCAGATACGACAGGTAGAAGACCGTGTCGAAGAGGCGGATCCGGTAGCGGGGCGCGTAGCCGCGGCGGAGCAGGGTTCCGGGATTCGAGCGCGCGCGGCCGGCGGGACGCAGGCGCGCGCCGCGGGCGAGCAGCCTGCGCATCTCGCGGCCCACCTGGTCGGGCGTGAGATCGTCGGGGACGATGCCGGTCACGACGCGGGTCTCGAGCATCGGGCGCTGGCTCCGTCCTTCAGTTCAGCGTGTCGACCCGCTCGGCGAGCAGACCGCGGCGCCCGGCGGCGAGGCTGCGGAGCTTCGCGCCGGCGTAGCCGAGGCCGAAGCGCGCGAGGCGCAGGAGATGCGTCGGATGGCGCAAGGTCAGCATCGCGTAGTGGTGCATCACCTGCGGGCGGCTGTAGAAGTCGAGCAGCAGCTTCTGGTAGCCGCGATCGAGCTGCTCGATCGTCATGCCCTCGGGCGTGAACACGAAGTTCATGCCGTTCATCTTCTTCCAGTGGTCGGTCCGGATCTTCGTGCCGTAGAGGTCGACGTAGATCGGCGATCCCGGGTACGGCGTGAACTTCGTCAGGTTCATGATGTCCATCGGGATGCGGCGCACGAAGTCGCGGGTCGCGCGGATCGTCTCCGGCGTCTCGCCCGGATAGCCGAGCATGAAGAGGCCCTTGGTCCGGATCCCGGCCGCGTGCGTCCAGCCGACGGCCAGCTCCGAGCGCTCGACCCGGGCCGCCTTGTCCATCTTCACGAGCAGCTCGTTCGAGCCGGTCTCGAGGCCGAAGCTGATCTCCCAGCATCCTGCACGCTTCATCAGCGCGAGGATGTCGGGCTTCACGGTGTCGACCCGCGCGGTGCAGGTCCAGGTGATGCGCAGGCCCATCGCGAGCAGGCGCTCGCAGAAATCGGTGACGCGGGTGCGGCTCGCGAGGAAGAGATCGTCCACGAACATGATGTGGCGCACGCCCCAGCGCGCGTTCAGGTGCTGGATCATCTCGACCACCTTCGCCGGCGAGTAGGCGCGAACGCGGGCGCCGAAGGTCGAGGTGTCGCAGAACTTGCAGTGGAAGGGGCAGCCGCGGGACGCCGCAATCGTCGCCACCGGCCCGCGCGGGTAGTCGTAGATCGCGGGAGGGTATGCCTCCGGGAAGCCCGGGAGCAGGTCCCACGCGGGCATCGGGAGGTCGTCGAGGTCCTGCGGGATCGGGCGGCTCGGGTTCTCGCGGAGCGCGTCGCCCTCGCGCCAGATCAGGCCCGAGATCGCGCCGAGATCGCCGCCGCCCTCGAGCGCGCGCAGCAGCTCGACCAGCGCCCACTCGCCCTCGCCCACCACCGCGAGATCGAAGCAGTCGAAGCGCTCGAGGGTCTCCCGGCCCATCGACGAGACATGCGGGCCGCCGACGATCACGGTCGTGTCGGGGAGCGCCGCCTTCACCCCCTGGGCGATCTTCACGCTGGCCCAGACGCCGACCGTGAAGAGCGTGATGCCGACGTAGCGCGGCGCGCGCTCCACGATGCGGCGCACGACGGCGTCCTCGTCGAGGCCCTCGGCGTCGCTCTCGACGATCGACGCGTCGTAGCCGTGCTCGCGCGCCATCGCCGCGAGGTGCAGCAAGCCCAAGGCGGGCGCGCGGTTCGACACGTGCCGCACGAACTCGTAGCCCGGCGCCACGCGGTCGTAGGGCGGGTCGACGAGCAAGATGGCCTGGGACATGGAGCCAGTCTAACCCGGCGCCTGGGCCGCTACGACCGGAAGTCCCGGACCGCGCGGTGTCCGCAGGGCCGCCGGCCTGCCCGCTACGACGGGGCCGGACCCGCTCCCCCGGGGCCGCCGCCGGCGCGCCGGACCATTGCGAGCGCGGCCTCCTCGAGCATCTCCTCGTCGAGCTGCTCGGGATCGAGCCATTCGGCCGCGTAGCGCAGGTAGACCTTCTCGCGCACGAACATCTCGAACAGGTCGGCGTCGATGTGCCCCTCGTCCTTCATCTGGCCGAGGATGTCGAGCACGGTCGAGACCTTCATGCCGGGCTTGTAGGGGCGATCCTTCGCGGTGAGCGCCTCGAATACGTCGGCCAGCCCGAGGATGCGCGCCTGGATCGACATCTGGTCGCGCGTCAGGTGGTTCGGGTAGCCGCAGCCGTCCATGCGCTCGTGGTGGCAGCCGGCGATGAAGGGGACGTTGCGCAGGCTGCGCGGGTACGGGAGCTCCTCGAGCATGCGGATCGTCGTCACCACGTGCTGGTTGATGATCTCGCGCTCGCGCGCGTTCAGGGTGCCGCGGAAGATGCAGAGGTTCTCGACCTCCTCGTCGGTCAGGATCGGGCGCGCCGCGCCGTCCGCCCCGTGCCAGCGCCAGCGCGTCGCGATCGTGCGCACGCGCTCCTGATCCGCGTCGTCCATCGACTCGCCGCCGGTGTTGGCGCGGTGCAGGAAGGCGCGGTCGTCGTCGAGGCGGCGCAGCGTCTCCGCGAGGGCCGCGGGTTCGGCGCCGTCGCGGGCGTGCGCGAGCTCGAGCTCGCGGCGCGCGACGGCGAAGCGCGTGTCGACGAGCTCGATGCGGTCGAAGAGCGTCTCGAGCTTGGTCGCCTTGTCCTGCACGTGGACCGGCGTCGTGACCTTGCCGCAATCGTGGAGCAGCGCCGCGATCCGCAGCTCGTAGCGCTCCTGCTCCGACAGCGCGAAGTGGCGGAGCGGGCCCTCCTGCGTGGCGCAGGCGGCGTCGGCGATCAGCTCCGTCAGCACCGGCACCCGGCGGCAATGGGCGCCGGTGTACGGCGACTTCTCGTCGATCGCCTTCACGAGGAGCTGGATCAGCCCCTCGAAGAGCGCGCGGAACTCGCCGGCCAGGCGGTCGCGCGTCAGCGCCACGGCGGTCTGCGAGGCGAGGGAGGCGGCCACGTCGCGCGCCTCGAGGCCGAAGGCGTCGAGGCCCCGGGGCGGCACGAGCTGGAGCACGCCGATCACCTCGCCCTCGTGGTTCTGCATCGGGATCGAGAGCAGGCCGTCCGAGGCGTCCTCGATCGCGCGGCCCATCGACACCGCGCCCTGCGCCGCCGCCTCGAGCCGCGCAGC
>Ga0105106_10000800_pt1 | contig 22303 bp, 19 predicted proteins | sample PPLLaktember2015_5_FD_79109 | JGI IMG/M metagenome (GOLD analysis project Ga0105106, IMG submission 79109) | Freshwater sediment microbial communities from Prairie Pothole Lake near Jamestown, North Dakota, USA - PPLs Lake P8 Core (1) Depth... | ecosystem: Environmental > Aquatic > Freshwater >...
GATTCTTTTCCTCCAGCATTCTTTTGTACCGCCGGAATATGACTTCCTCCATTGAGGAAAAGTCATCGGGGCCTGTTACGGTTTTAATGTTGAAATGCCTGTAATCCTTTTTGCTTGGCCGGCCGTTGCGGAACACAACACATGCAGCCACGGGATTTGCACCCATAATGTTTGAATTATCGAAGCATTCGATATGAACGGGAAGAACCGGCATGTGAAGATCGTTCTTCACTTTCTCCAGATTTTTCCCTGTTCTTGCTTCAGGCTTATGCTCAAGCAGTTTCTTTTTCTGTTCAAGCTTATAATAAATAGCATTCCTTTCGGCAAGCTCCAGAAGCTTGAGTTTTTCCCCTATTTTCGGAACTGTGTATTTAATGTTATCGAGCTCAATATCAGGCTTGAAAGGCACAATTATCTCAGGGGAATCGCTCGAAAAGCGCTCTCTTAATTCGGTTATTGCGGAACCTAGCAAAGACTCTTTTTCCTCCTCGACCTTTGATCTTATTTCGAGTGTAAAAGCTTGTACCACAGCTCCTTCAACCACTTTCATATAGTTGATGAAGCACCTTTCATTGTCCTGGGTGAATGCGAACACATCGACATTTTTTATGGTATTGCTTACCACTGCGGAGCGGCTTCTGAATCTGTTGAGGATTTCAATCTTCTCCTTGATGATCTGTGCCTCCTCAAACCGGAGATCCCTTGAGAATTCTGCCATTTTCTCCTTCAGATGTCCGGTTACGGAAAGAATGTTACCCTTCAGAATGTCCTTTATCTGCCTGATCGATTCTTCATATTCTTCCGGTGTCTGATTACCGATGCATGGAGCCTTGCAGTTTCCAATGTGAAATTCGAGACAAGGCCTGAATTTTCCGGCTGAAATATTTGCTTCGGTCAGACTGTAATTGCATGTGCGGAGTTTATACAACTGCCTTATAAGGGTCAGCAGGGTTTTCACCATCAAACCCGATACGTAAGGACCATAGTAATGCGATCCGTCCCTGATTACATTTCTTGTGCTGAAGACCCTGGGAAACGGCTCATTTTTTATGCAAATCCAGGGAAATGTTTTGTCATCCTTTAACAGTATGTTATACCGGGGCTGGAGCTTTTTAACCAGGTTATTCTCGAGGAGTAACGCATCTGATTCATTCTCAACGACAATATGCCTTATATCTGCCGCCTTTCTGAGCATCACCGTTGTTTTGCCTGTCTGGTTCTTAGCAAAATATGAAGTGACACGTTTCTTCAGGTTTTTGGCTTTGCCGATGTAAATTATCCGTCCCATTGAGTCAATAAACTGGTAGACCCCCGGGTTATGCGGAAGAGAACTCAGTATTGTTTTTATATCCTTTATATCTGACATCAGAAACCTTACATTAATCCATAAACAGTGATACAAGTTTGAATTCCCTTCCGTCAAACAATCCCTTGTCGCTCAGTTTCAGTTCGGGTATTACAAGCAATGCCATAAATGATAGTGTCATGAATGGAGCTGACATACGGCATCCGTATGATTTTACCTGGTCCGACAGTTTTTCATAGGCCAAAGCCACTTCTTTCGCTGGTCTGTCCGACATTATTCCGGCTACGGGCAGGGGCAATGAGCTTATTATATTTTTATTTGCGACAGCAAGTCCGCCTTTCATTCGAACAACTTCATTTACAGCGGATACGATATCTGAATCATTGGTGCCGGTACAGATGATATTATGGCTGTCGTGTGCAACTGAACTTGCAAAGGCACCCGATTTAAGCCCGAACCCCCTTATAAAACCGACGGCAGGGGGAAGATCACGATACCGGTCCTTTACGACTATTTTCAAAATATCTGATTCAGTATTGCATTTCACTTCCGCACCTCTTTTTACGGTTAAAAGTGATTCCCTGGTAATCAGTTCCCCGTCGGTTGCTTCAATCACCCGCATCTTTCCTCCATCTGCAGTTATTTCAATTTCTTCCTTATTTATAAATCTGCTATTGAAATTATTGACCGGTCCGGCATTTTCGTAATTGAACAATACTCCGGTCTGATCGAATACCTTTTTGCCGTCTATCCAGGTTTCGAGAACGTTCATTTTTATTAAATCATCCACAATACTAATATCAGCCTGATCACCTGGCTGCAGAAGGCCGGTTTCCAGGCCATAATGCATTGCCGGATTGACCGTGCAACTCCTGACAACATCAAACACATCAAATCCTTCAGCTATAAGTTTGCCCACCAGCCTGTCGAGATGTCCCCTGACAAGCATTTCAGGATGAAGATCATCACTGCAGAGCATTATTTGTGCCGGATTTGTTTTATACAGTTCTTTCAGTTCATCGAGGTTTCTGGCTGCACTGCCTTCCCGGATCAGGATCTTCATTCCCAGGGAAATCTTTTCTCTTGCTTCATCTATCGTTGTGCACTCATGATCCGTGCTGATTCCTGCAGAAACATATTTTTTCAAATTGCTGCCACTTAATCCTGGTGCATGACCGTCTACAGGCTTGTTTAAATCCCTGGCGAATGCGATTTTTTTCATTACTTCAGGATCATTGTAAATAACCCCCGGAAAATTCATCATTTCAGCAAGATATTTTATTTCCGGAAGCTGAAGCAGTTCCTTTATACTGGCAGAATCCAAAATTGCACCGGACGACTCGAAAGATGTTGCCGGAATGCATGACGGAGCGCCAAAGAAAAACTTCAGCGGTACGCGCGAGGCATCATTTATCATGTACTTTACGCCGTGGATTCCCAGAACGTTGGCTATCTCATGCGGATCAGAAACGACAGCGGTTGTTCCACGTGAAACAGCTGCCATGGCAAAGGACCCGGGTGTAAGCATGGAGCTTTCGATATGGATATGTGCATCCGTCAATCCAGGGAGGATATATCTGTTCGGGGCCAAAGGGACCCTTTCGATTCGACTGATAAGCCGGTCGAGGACAGTTATCTCCGCAGGGTATATTTCGCGCTTGTGTATGTCTACTAACTGGCCAGAAATTTTCATAGCAATTTTTTTTACAGGCTAAGGGTTGCTTCGGTATGGGATTGCGATATAATCGCAATCCCATACCTCGCAATGACCCAGTATCCTGTTATTTTATTATATATGTAAAATCATGTTCTGCCAGCTAATCAACGTCATTGCGAGGAGCGTAGCGACGAAGCAACCCTTTGCCCTTACCAAAAACTGTCTGATGTCATTGCGAGGCCGACGCAGGAGGTCGAAGCAATCCTCTTCCACTTCTCCCATGTTCCACGTGGAACATTTACCGTCCAAGATACATCAGTAATATATTTACATCCGATGGCGACACCCCGCTAATCCTGCCCGCCTGGCCTATGCTTGCCGGCTTTATGCTTGCAAGCTTCTGCCTGCCTTCAGTAGATATCGATAATAATTCTGAATAATCAATATCCTCCGGAATCTTTACTTTATCCAACCTTTGAATCTTCTCTGCAACAATCCTCTCCCTCTGTATATATCCTTCATACTTTATCTTTATCTCAGCCGATTCCAGCACCTCCTCCTTCAAGCCAGCCTCATCCAGCTCCTCAAGCAATTTCCTGTCCACGACATTTATAAGAATCCCAAGATTTATCTGCGGCCTCAATGCAATTGAAATTGCTTTTATTCTTTGTGATATTTTACTTGTTCCTGATTCTTCGAGCAACCCGTTTATCTCATCTGGTTCGATACTCTTCGCCTCCAGTGCCGAAATTACTTTCCTTACAAGATCCTCTTTCCTTTCAAGCCTTTCGACCCTGTTCTTCCCTGCCAGTCCGATTTCATTTCCCTTCCGTGTCAGTCTTTCATCTGCATTATCCTGCCTCAGCAATATCCTGTATTCGGCCCTTGCCGTAAACATCCTGTAAGGTTCGTCTATTCCCTTTGTAACAAGATCATCAATAAGAACCCCGATATATGATTCATCCCTACCAAAAACAACTTCATTCTTTTCCCTCAGTTTCATTACTGCATTGATACCTGCCATCAGTCCCTGAGCGCCGGCCTCCTCGTAACCAGTTGTCCCGTTAATCTGACCGGCAAAATAGAGTCCCTCGATTCGCTTTGTCTCGAGACTATGCTTTAATTGCGTCGGCTGAAAGAAATCATATTCAATTGCGTAACCCGGCCTGAATATCTCGACACTTTCCAATCCCCTTATCTTCCTCAAAGCCTTAAGCTGAACCTCCATGGGCAGGCTGCTTGAAAAGCCATTTATATAGTATTCTATAGTTTCCCGTCCCTCTGGCTCGATGAAAAGCTGATGCGCATTTCTTTCCTTGAAAGTCACAATCTTATCTTCTATACTCGGACAATATCTCGGTCCTCTACCCTTGATTCTTCCAGTATAAAGCGGACTGAATTCAAGTCCCTTCCTTAATTCCTCATGAACCTCTTCGTTTGTATGCACTATGAAGCAGCTCATCTGGTCCTTCATTATTTGTTTCTCGCCCAGATAAGAAAACGTCCTTCCCTCATTATCTCCTCTTTGCTCAATCATCCGTGAAAAATCCACGGTCCGTCCATCGATCCTGGCACTCGTACCAGTCTTTAGCCTTTCGACTGAAAAACCAAGGTCCCTCAGCTGGTCGCTTAACCCGGTCGATGCTTCATCGCCGGATCTTCCTCCTTTTACATTCCTGAATCCCACATGCATCATCCCGTTCAGGAATGTGCCATTTGTAAGTATAACCGCCTTTGCCAGGAATTTTGTACCATAGCTCGTTTCAATACCGACTGCCCTGTTCCCTTCTATAAGGAGTTTTTCAGCCCTCTCCTGCCAGATAAACAGATTGAGGGTCCCCTCGAGAGCCTTTCTCCATTCAATACTGAACCTTTGTCTGTCGCACTGTGCACGAGGGCTCCACATTGCAGGGCCCTTTGACCTGTTCAGCATCCTGAACTGGATCATGCTCCTGTCCGTCACTATTCCGCTCATCCCGCCCAAAGCGTCTATCTCCCTGATTATCTGTCCTTTGGCTATGCCACCCATAGCAGGATTACACGACATTTGCGCAAGCTTTGTCATGTCCATTGTCACAAGAAGAGTCCTTGCGCCCATTTCAGCTGCAGCATGCGCAGCCTCACAACCGGCATGCCCTCCTCCCACTACTATTATGTCATAACTGAAATTCATAGTTACTTTCCTAGGTATTCCCATAAAAGCTTTTCCTGCATCCCGAACATTTTTTCCCTGTCGGCTCTGTTTTCATCATTGTACCCGCATAAATGGAGAGTTCCATGAATCATCACCCTTATTAGCTCCTCCCTTACTCTGATCCCAAGCAATCCAGCATTCCTGCAGATAGTCTCAAAGCCCAGGTAAACTTCTCCATTTACCACTCCCTCCTCCGACCAGTCAAAAGATATAACATCCGTATGCCAGTCATGGTTCAGGAATTTCCTGTTCATTTCCAGCATAGATTCATCCCCGGTCAGAATAAAAATAAGGTCACCCGGTATATAATTCTCACCTTTGATGACCTTCTCCAGAAATTCCTTCAATTCTCCCGTTCTGCGGATCCTGTATTTTATATTATCATAATAAATTCTGATCTTCAATTAGATACCTCCTTAAAACTCATGGTTACACTATTTCCCTTTTCATTGAATTTGATTGAATCGGATAATTTTGTCATGAGAAAAACACCCCTTCCGCTCATAGCCTCAATGTTTTCAGGCATAGTCGGATCAGGTATCCGGGTCGGATCAAATCCCTCACCTTCGTCAGTCACAGTGACTTTCATTTCATCGTTGCTATATTCAAGCGCGACATCCACAAGCTTACTCGGATCGTCCTTATTTCCATGCTTTATTGCATTATTTACAGCTTCAAGTGTGGCTACCAGAATTTTTCCGTAATTATCCTGATTTATCCCGATCGAACTCGTCATTTCATCAACAGCATTCTCGATTATCCTCAGATTGCTCATTCTGGATTCCACCTTCAATCTTTTATACATTTTTGCCATTCCTGCAATTTTTCGATTTAATCTGCAAAAGTTATGCAATTTCTAATTTTTTTTCGAAATCCACAATTCAGGATCCAATTTAAGCCTTTCTTCGAAGACATAAAACTTCAGAATTGCCTTGTTTCCATTCTCAGTATCGCTGAACACTTTTCCTATTTCCTGTTTTGTTTCAACCTTATCGCCGGGTTTCACTCTTACTCCCACTATATTCTGATATACAGTAAGGTACTTTCCATGCCTGATGATCACTGCCATATTTGCGCCACGGATAGAAAAGACCCTTGCCACCTCGCCCTTGAAAATACTCCTTACAGGTGTATCCCCTGAACTTGTTATCTCTATGTCGGAATTGTCCTCTGTGACATACTTCAGAACAGGATGTTTCTGAGCACCGAAGTGGCTTGTTACAACCCCTCTTTCAACCGGCCATGGCAATCTTCCCTTATTTTCGTTGAAATCATCACTTATCAGTTTCATCTCCGGGGTCATATCCGTTTTAGCAACATTTTTCCGCTCTTCATCGATTATCCTGTTGATCTCGGTTTCTATCCTTCTTGCAATCCTCTTCTTTTCTTCAAGTTCCCTTTGCAGCTGTGCTTCCTTGCTGCTTAATGACTTGACTATTTTTTGCTGGCGGTTTTGCTCCCCCTGGAGAAGATATTTCTGCTGTTCCTCCCTTGTCTTCAATTCTGATATTCTTACAAGGTCTTCCTCCATCTTTCGCTTGGATTTTTCAATCTCGCTTTTCAGCTCCTGAATCAATTCTGATTCCTGTCTTCTGAACTTTGTTACCTGCTGAAGATATTTGACTCTTTTATAACCCTGGTTAAAATCTTTTGCCGATAAAATATATGCAATCTTATTGTTTCCCTTTGACGATCTGAAAGAGCTTAAAACCGCTTTTTCATAATCCTTTTTCAGCACCTTCAGATCTCCCTCCATCATTTCAACGGCCAGATTGTTTAGTCCAATCTTTTCATTCAACAATGAAATCTCCTCCTGAAGTCCTTTAACCATATTTTCCCTTAAATTCAGCTTCTTCCCGATAATGTTAAGCTCACTAAGGCTCTCTTTTTTTTCCTTTGAAGTCTCCTTCAGCAGATTATCGACATACGAAATTTCCTCAAGGGTTTTCATTCGCTGCTCCTCGAGTTCCTTTTTAGTCTGACCATAAGAAGCAAAAGCCAGACAAAAAACGATAAATGCCGATATTACTCTCCTGTTCATCGTATTTTTACAACCTTGTACCCCTGCCCTGTAAGTATCCCGATTCTACCTTTCCAGGTGCTCTCGATCCTCTTGATTTCAATAATAACGCCTAACGATTTAAGATCGTCATTTATTTCAATTTTTCCGGGGTACACAACATTCCCAGACCTTTCAAAGCCGCTCATGCCGATTGTAATATTCCCTGATCTCACATCTCCCTCAAAATAAGCCTGTTTAAGTTTATTCCGCTGACAATCTATTATATAAGTTACCTTTTTATCGTTTACCTCAAACTCCCTGGTAAAATCTCCCCTGACACATCTGACAGGCTGACCCCTGTCCTTGTCCTCAACTATTATATCGCCCAGGATTGTCATTATGAAAGATGGATTTACCCCGTATTTTGCTCCAATTGCATCAGGCTTTCCAATAAGCAGCTTTTTGTTAATCCGGTCCCTGATTATAAGCGTATCCTTCGTAATGAATGCCCTGCCAGCCTCAATGCCGGTCCTTGACCTCACAGTTATAAGCAATGTATCGGGCTTTCTGAACTTAATATCGGCAAAAAGTCTTACTGAAATATTATCCTGTATAATGTTGATGTCGGCCTTTTGAATATAGAAATCGTTATTCGACAGGTTATTACGAATAACTGACTCGATCGTTGAGCCTGTTGTTTCACCATTCACAGCTCTCTCTCCGGAAGTTTTTCCTGCTTTTCTTGCCGGTGAGCACCCGTTAATCAGAACAGCAAGAATTAAAAGAATATATGTTATTTTCTGCAATTTTCGATTTCCTTTCTCAGTTGAGTTTTTTCCTTGTCAAGAGCTAAAGCCTTCTCCCAATTTTTTTCTGCTTCCCTGCATTTTCCAAGTTTACTTAAAATATATCCGTAGTGTTCAAAGTATTCAGCGTCATTTCCTTCTTCCGTATTTATAATCCTTTCCATAATTTTTGCAGCTTCCCTGGTCTTGCCTCTCTTGTAAAGCACCCATGCATAAGTGTCAAGATATGTATTGTTATCTTTCTCCCTTTCAATTACGATTTTTGCCATCTGTTCGGCTTCCTTCAGCCTTAAATCCTGCTCAGCCAGGAAGTATGCATAATTATTCATTACCGTAAGGTCGGTGTTATCCATTTTCAGGGCTTCATCATACGATTTGAAAGCCTCGGTGTAATTCTTCATCCTGTAATAAATGTCCGCCTTCATAGTCAGCACCTGCAATTTCAGCTCCTTGCTATCCCCTGCAAGAATACCTGCCTTCCGCAGTTCTTCAAGGGCGATCGTATAGTTTTCGTTTTCCATTGCCCCGGTCGCATAGAGCATCTTGGCAATTACGGACCTGTTAAATCTTGTCGAGCATTCTTCGCCACTGTTTTGAAGCTTCTTGAAATCCCTCATGTCATAATATACCAGAAGAAGCTTTTCCCATGCATAATAATTTGCGGGATTCCGCACAATTATCTCTTCAAGGCGCGCGGCAGCCTCAGGGTTCTTTCCCATGTTCTGAAGTAATTCGGGCCGCAGAAGCGATATCATATCATCCTGCCTGTAATCATCTTCCAATACCATGACTGCCAGCAGCATTTTATCACCGTGATCCTTTAGTATTTCCTTGTTTTCAATCAGTTCAGCAACCAGCGAGACCTTTTCTTCCTTCGCAATATTATTGTTCTTCAAAACTACATTCAGCAGGTCGAATAATTCATCATAATTCTTCTCCGAGAGCAGGAACTCACAAAGGGACAACTGAATGGCAGGGTTATCAGGATTCCGTTCAATAAGCTGATTGTAGACTTCTCTCGCTTTTTCAGGTTTTCCTTCATGCCTGTAAATTGCTGCCAGGTAACCGTTGAATACAATATTATCACGATCCCTGGAAATTAGCTCCCGCACCTTATCTCCTGCTTCGCTGAATTTCCCTTCAGCCAGAAGATTATCCACAAGCGACAGGGTAGTGCTTTCATTCGCTCCGTACTTATCATCCAGCTTATTAAGAATATTCCGTGCCTTTTCGTAATTCCTGTTCTGGGAATACAATTTCGCAAGGGAAACCTGCAGATTCTCCTTTTCAGGATAAGCTTTCAAGGTTCGTTCGTAGCATATGATTGCACTGTCGAGGTTATTTTGCTGATGATAAATACTGGCCAGCAGCATATTGTACCACAGGTTTTCCGGCTGAAGGTCACAAGCCTTTTTTATATATTTCTTGCCGTTTGCAAGGTCGCCGTTGCCCAGCACAATCTGTGCCATCTGGTAGTAGGCTGCGTCGCTTTGAGGGTTCAATATCAGGCATTGCTCAAAATATTTAAGCGCTTCTCCCATATTTCCCAGAAGTTTCATCCTTATGGCATCCACATATAAATAATTAAAAGCCGCCAGGTCATATTCCCTGCCGCCTTTCAGTCCGGGGATAATCTTTTTGCTGCACGATACCACAGCCAGTGCAACAACCAGAATAAATGTCAATATTTTTGTTTTCTGTATTTTCATTTCCCATTCCTGCTTAAAAACACACTCAAAAAATTGTCGCGGTATTGTGCATACCCGACAAATATAAGTATCAGAGCCGTATTGACTGCTAGCTCAATTGCTATGCCAGGATACTTAAAATATTTCGCGAAGATAACCATAGCAATTGCCATAAAAAAGTATGGAACAAACTGTTTCATGTCATAATCGACTCTGAACCGCTTTTCTGCGAATATAAATGACATTATTATCATTGAACCATAAGATGCCACATGTGCCCATGCCGAAGCCATATAGCCAAATACCGGAATGAATATTACATTTATCAGAACTGTAATCACAGCTCCGATAAGGGTTATATAGATACCGAACCTGGTAAGATCGTTAAGCTTATACCAGATACTATGGTTGATGTAAATGCCGTAAAGGAGATATCCCATTGCAACAATCGGTACAACGCTTATTGCCCCTCGGAAATCCTTATCAATAATCAATTGAATACCTGATATATACAGGTTAATTCCAAGGTAAACAAGAAGCATTATTATTATGAAATGCTTCATAACGAATGCATACGTTTCCTTTGCATTGACATGTTTTGCCCTCTCAAAGAAGAATGGTTCGGCGGCAAACCGGAACATCTGAATGAACAATGCCATTAAAACTGCGACCTTGTAGCCGGCACCATATTCTCCCACAGTTTCAAGGCCTGTCATTCTGCGCAGTATCACCTTATCGAGAGTATCGTTGATCGATCCGCTGATGCCCGTAACAAGCAACGGAAAAGAATAACTCATCATCCTTGTCCATATTGACCTGTCGAAAACAGGTTTCCTCATAAAAATAAAAGGTGAAAGCATCACGAGGGTAGATGCACTCCCGATCAGGTTAGCCAGAAAGACATATCCGACACCATAATCCGGATCATACACCTTCCTGAACCACCCATGGCTTTTCTCGTACAATCCGGGTGCGATTATCAGGAAAAAAACTACTGCTGCTATGGTGATAACTACATTGGCAATCTTAAGCGAACTGAAGAGCACCGGCCTGTTCTCGCTCCTCAGCCTGGCAAAGGGTATTGCCGTAAAAGCATCAATTGCCACAATTGCGGCGAACATCCTTATATAATCGTGGTTATCCTGATATTTAAGCGCCGCCGAAACCGGCCCGATGAATATATTGACAAGCAAAAGGAACGCCAGTGATGTAGCAAGAAGGCTCAGCAGGGTTGTACTGTAAACTTTCGCATAGTTTTCCCTGTTCTGCGAAAATCTGAAAAACCCGGTTTCCATTCCATAGGTCAGTACTATCAGAAGGATGGCCATCCAGGCATAAAGTTCAGTAATAACTCCGTACTGCGCCTTTGTGAAAATCCTTGTATAAAGCAGGGTAACAACCCCGTAGTTAAGGAATCTCGGTACAACTGTACCAAAACCATAAACCGCTGTTTGCTTTGCTAATGTCCTAACCTCGTTCACTTTATAAGGGTATAACCGGAATAATCCTGCCGATTTTGTTTTTTGAAAACCATTTCTTTTATGATCGGGCAAAGTTAAATATCTTTGTCCTCAGATTTGCAGAACGTTATTAACCAAATTTCTATTTTCATGAACACTGCTTCAAGGCACTTTTTCTTACTGACGTCAATCTTCCTGCTCCTCTCATGCAATGCGCCCGGCGGCAATGAAAACACAATTGTCCTGATCAAAACATCACTTGGCGATATCAGGGTGAAACTTTATGATGATACCCCCATTCACAGGGATAATTTTATCAGGCTAGTGAATATGGGATTCTATGACGGCATCTCCTTTCACCGGGTAATAAAGGATTTCATGATACAGGCTGGCGACCCTTCCACAAGGAGCGGTTTGACTAAAGAACAGCTTGACACCCTTGATAATTACACAATCCCTGCTGAATTCCGCCGTAATCACTGGCACAAAAAAGGAGCGCTGGCAGCGGCAAGGATGGGAAACGAAGTGAATCCTGAGATGCGCTCATCCGGCACCCAGTTCTATATAGTCCAGGGAAAAAAAGTTGCTGAGGCCGAAGTGACAGCAACAGGCGAAAGAATAAACAGCAATATGAAACAGGCGCTCTTCAGCAAGCTTATCAGGGAAACGGCCGACAGTGCAAGGCTCTCAGGCACCCCCCTTGAGGAGAGCCGCATACAGGAGCTGGCTTCAATGAAAATGTTTGATTACCTGACCACAATCGGTGAGTACAAATTCTCCCGGGAACAGATCGATTCATATATAAACGAAGGCGGAGTACCGAGGCTTGACGGAACATATACGGTGTTCGGTGAGGTCATTGAAGGTATTGAGATTGTGGAGAGCATAGCAGCTGCCCAGACAAATGCAGCCGACAAACCGGTAAATGATATCAGGATTGTCAAAATGAAACTGGTCAGCAAATAATATAGACTGATCATAACCGAAACTGAAATGCAGGAAAAAATAAAACAACTGCTTGAAGAGATTTCTTCAATAAATGTCAACACCCCGGCTGACCTTGAGTCATTCCGGCTTAAGTATCTGAGCAAGAAAGGCCTTATTACCGAACTTTTTGAAGAGTTCAGGGAAATATCCGCGGAGCACAAGAGGGAGGTCGGCCAGAAGCTCAATGAACTTAAGCAGAGAGCCCAGGAGATGTACAACGCACTAAAACTGGAACTTGAAACAAAGGAAGATGCAGCCGGAGAAAATGACCTCACAAGGCCTCCTTTTCCCTTTCCATCCGGATCGAGACATCCGATTTCAATTGTAAGAAGGGAAATCATCGATATTTTCGCCAGAATCGGTTTCACTGTCTCGGAGGGACCTGAAATTGAGGATGACAACCATGTATTCACCAAGCTGAATTTTGCGCCCGAACATCCTGCAAGGGATATGCAGGACACATTTTACATATTCAGGAATTCAGAAGAAGATTCAAATCCGGGTGATATTCTGCTCCGCACCCACACCTCCTCTGTCCAGGTGAGGGTCATGGAGAACCAGAAGCCCCCCATCCGCACAATCTCACCCGGGAGGGTTTTCAGGAATGAAGCCATCTCCGCAAGGGCTCACTGTATCTTCCATCAGATTGAAGGATTGTACATTGATGAAAATGTCTCTTTTGCCGATCTCAAACAGACTCTTTTCTTCTTTGCAAGGGAGCTTTACGGCAAGGAGACGCAGATCCGTCTTCGCCCGTCGTATTTCCCTTTTACCGAGCCTTCCGCAGAGATGGATGTAAGCTGCTCCATTTGCGGGGGTAAAGGCTGCAATGTATGCAAGCACACCGGCTGGCTCGAGGTCCTTGGATGCGGGATGGTGCACCCAAATGTTCTTGAAGCCTGCAATATTGACAGTAAAAAATATACCGGATTTGCATTCGGAATGGGAATCGAGCGTGCTGCAATGCTGAAATACAATGTCAATGATCTCCGCCTTTATTTTGAAAATGATCTAAGGTTTCTCGATCAGTTTAAAATAGCCCTGTAAACGGCAATGAACATATCACAGTGGTTATTGTTATTTTATTAACACAACAGCTGAATAAATGAAACAACAGGATTTAAATATTCCCTTGTGTGATAAATGCGCACTCGAGACCGGATCGATCTTTAAGTACCTGACTTCGGAAGAAGTTGAAATGATCAATTTCGAAAAGGATTTCAGGCAATACAAGCGCGGAGATGTACTATACCAGGAGGGAAACCGGATAAGCGGCTTCTATTGCATCCACAGCGGCATAATCAAGGTTTACAAGACAGGTTTTGACGGTAAGGAACAGATAATCAGGTTTGCTAAGGCCGGTGAAATTATTGCTTACAGGAGTGTTCTGAGCAATGAAGCTGCCTGCACATCTGCCAAAGTGATCGAAGATTGCCAGGTCTGTTTTATTCCATCGGAGATACTTACCTCATTTATCAAGACAAATCCTTCATATGCCCTCGAGCTTCTTAAGCTTGCCTGCCACGAGCTGGGTGAAGCAAATTCATTTATAACCGACATTGCCCAGAAAACCGTAAGGGAACGGCTGGCTGAAATACTTCTCCTCCTGGTAAATGATTTTGGCCTCGATGAGCAAAATTACCTGAGGATATCACTGACACGCGAGGAGCTGGCCAATATTGTAGGGACGGCAACAGAATCGGTGATCAGGCTTCTTTCGGAATTCAAGTCCGACAGGCTTGTTGAACTCACCGGAAGGAAGATTAAGATCCTCAACAGGAAAGGACTTGAAAAGATCAGCAATGTGCTGACCAGAATATAAGACACAAGCAAACAAATGCCGTTGATTTTCAGAAAAGCGTGCCGTTGATATCGCGGCTGAACTGCTTTCCCAGATGCCTGTAGGCATGTTCCGTTGCTTCCCTCCCCCTTGGAGTTCTTTTCAGGTATCCCTCCTTTATAAGGAAAGGCTCGTAAACCTCCTCGATGGTTCCGCTTTCCTCCCCGACGGCTGTTGATATAGTGTTCAGGCCTACGGGTCCGCCGCCGAATTTGTCGATTATTGCTGAAAGTATCCTGTTATCCATCTCATCAAGACCGTGCTGGTCAATATTAAGGGCTTTAAGGCCGTAACGGGTTATTTCAATATCGATCTTTCCCGTACCCCGCACCTGGGCAAAATCCCTGATTCTCCTTAGAAGGGCATTTGCAATTCGCGGAGTTCCCCTGCTCCGCCTTGCAATTTCAACTGCTGCATCATTATCAATTCTTACATTGAGTATATCTGACGATCTCTTTACAATTCCCGTAAGAACATCATGATCATAATACTCCAGGTGAAAAGTGATTCCGAATCTTGCCCTTAGCGGGCTTGTAAGCAACCCTGACCGGGTTGTTGCTCCGATAAGCGTGAATTTATTGAGCGTCAGCTGGACCGACCTTGCAGAGGGACCCTTATCCAGCATTATGTCAATCTGGTAGTCTTCCATTGCAGAATAAAGATACTCTTCCACCACCGGGCTGAGCCTGTGGATCTCATCAATAAAAAGAACATCTCCCTCCTGAAGGTTTGTAAGCAGCCCTGCGAGATCGCCGGGTTTATCCAGTACGGGTCCGGAAGTGACCCTTAAACTGACTTTGAGCTCGTTTGATATAATGGCAGCAAGTGTCGTTTTTCCAAGGCCCGGAGGGCCGTGAAGCAATACATGATCGAGGGATTCGCCCCTTTGCCTGGCAGCGGTGACAAATACAACCAGATTGTCGATTATCTGCTTCTGTCCCTTGAAATCGTCAAAAGTAACTGGCCGGAGCTGCTTTTCAAATTCCGGATCGCTCTCCGTTATGTGTTCTTTCCTTAAATCGAACTCTTCATCCATATACAAAACTGGTAAAAACCTGGGTACTGGTTCCTTGTTGCTTGTTGCTTGTTAAGAACAAAAGAACAAGCAACCAGTAACGAGCAACCAGCAACCTTTTATTTAATAAGCTTCACATCACTCTCCGGAAGATTTATCTTAACTCCGTTAATGCTTACCTCAACGTCATCCTTGTAAGTAATTGCCAGAACCTGAACTCCTTCCTCGTTATATTTTTTCCATGTCTTCTGCCTTATTCCCATCCGGTAGAACTGTTCTTCCCTGGGTCTGCTGTTCTCATAGTAATACGTCATCTGTCCGTCAGGGTTCCCCTGAACGTAATTGCCCTTGAACCTCAGTTTCCCGTCGGGATAAAATGATTTCCATATTCCGTCGCGCAAACCTACGATATATTTTCCTTCTTCGGTATTGTCTCCCGCATTGTACTTCCACTGGCCGTTTTTCTCTCCGTCGGTATATACGCCCTGAGCTATTATATCACCGGTTGGTGAGTATTCCGTACATGCTCCGTCACGCTGACCCTGGAAGTACTCCTCCTCCCTCAGCAGCGCGCCGTTTTCATAGTACCACTTCCAGAGACCATCGGGACGTCCGTTGTTGTATGATCCCGTTTGTTCAAGCTTTCCGCTGATGTTGTAAAACTTCCATACACCAGTCCTCCTGCTGTCAGTGTACTGACCTTCGGCCCGTGCAGAACCATCAGGATAGAGATCTTTCCATTTTCCGTTGAATTTCCCGGCTTCGTCAACAATGCCTTCAGAAAGGAGAAGGCCGTTATCGTTGTAAACGAATGCATTTTTAACTTTACCGTCTGCACTGTATTCCCTGTGGACACCAACCGGCACTTTATTCCTGAAAGGTCCGCTGTATATAAGCCTGTTGTTTTCATCATATTTGTTCTCAATCTCTATATCAGGCTGGTCCTCGACTTCCGATTTGACAATTGATCCGCTGTCGTAGAGCATAGTAAGCACCAGTATTCCCCTGTTGTCGTACTCCTTGTAATAGCCATGCAGAAGATCATCCCTGTAATTTTTTTCAGACCTTATCGTTCCGTTGGGATAGAATTCCTTCCATACACCCTGTTTGAGGCCCTTGTTGTCGGACCTGTTGATTCTTTCCCTGCTTATCAGAAAATCGTTGTTGTATTCGAATAATGTGATTACATTCCCATTCCTGTCAAACTCCCTGGATAATCCTTCTTTCTTCCCGTTGCTGTAGGTAAGGGTTTGCTGGATCTTTCCCACGGGAAAATAGAAATATGCTGTCCCTTCCTTCCTGTCGCCTGCAAATAATTCCCTCGACGAAATATACAATCCCTCCGAAGGGTCTTTTTTGTATTTATATGAATACCCGTTTCTCTTTCCGAAAAGGTAATTGATTTTTTCGATTGTATCTCCCGACTGATCATAGAATACCCAGACACTGTCGAGCTGGAAGTTCCTGTATTTGCCTTCGGACTTCTTAATGCCGGTAACATAATAGCTTTTCCAGAAACCTTCAGGCTTACCATTCATGAAAAGGCCCTCGCTCGAAATAGTTCCGTTGGGATATCTGAATACCTGATATCCCTCCTGGGAATTATTTGCTGATTGTCCGGAAACAATGAGTCCTGTTAATAAAATAACAGAAAAAAGTATGGTTTTCTTCATTTCACAGGCCTGATTTTTCGGATATTTCCATCATTCGTATTATGGGCTTCCGTGCTTTTTCGAGTACTTCAGAATCAATTAATATCTCAGGTTTTTCGTCCCTGAGGCATTTATATATTTTTCCGATAGTTATCAGTTTCATAAAGTTGCACTCATTGCATCCGCATGTTGAATCCCTGGGCGGCGCAGGAATGAATCTCTTCCCGGGGTTCTCTTTTTTCATCTGGTGAATTATGCCGGGTTCAGTTCCCACAATATATGTTTCTGCATTATCTGTTTTTGTAAATTTCAGAAGCGCTGCAGTCGATCCTATATAGTCGGCAACCATCCTGACAGGAAGCTCACATTCAGGATGAACGATAATTTTGGCTTCAGGGTTCTCTCCCTTGATCTTAAGAATAGCTTCAAGCGAAAATTCCTCATGTACATGGCACGCACCGTTCCAGACTACTATATCACGTCCGGTTTTATTGAGAATATAATTTCCAAGGTTCCGGTCGGGCCCGAACAGTATCTTTTCACCGGCAGGAAGTGATTCAATTATAGGGATAGCATTTGAAGATGTGCATATAATATCTGAAAGGACTTTTATATCAATGTTTGTATTGACATATGTCACAATTGTCCTGCCGGGATTTTCATCAATGAATTTTTTGAAATCTTCAGCTTTGCACGAATCTGCAAGGGAGCATCCTGCATTCATGTCGGGAATGAGCACTTTCTTTCGGGGTGAAAGTATTTTTGCCGTCTCCGCCATGAATCTTACACCTGCAAAAAGAATAATATCAGCATCAGTAGAAGCTGCCTTCTGCGAAAGAGCAAGGCTGTCGCCGATGAAATCAGCAATATCCTGGATATCTCCGGTCTGGTAATAATGAGCAAGGATTATAGCATTCTTCTCCTTCTTAAGCCTCTTTATCTCCGAAACGTAGTCTATATTATGCTTTACATCCATATAACAAAAATACTATCCAAAACCTGAATTCCTATCAATTTATCAGCAGCAATATATTATTCTTATAAACTATTAAAATTTTAATTATATATAATGCTTATAATATCCTGTTAATAGTGTTAAAAGAAAAACAAGATTTATCTTTTATTTTCAGTAATAATTATCCGATAAACAACTTTTCAACAGCTCAAAAAATATACCATTTTTGAATATCAGCGATTTGTAAAAACAATTAACAGCTGTTAACATCCGGTTACCACCCCATTCTTTAGAACAAAACAGGAGATTTAACTGTTCATTTATAGTTAAAAGATCAGCTTTTTTAAATTATAACTTTTAAACAAATGACAGATCGGGGCATGAATCAAAGGGAACAGTTAATAAAAACAGGATTATAATAATTTAATAACATTGGTTTTACAGGTTTTTAACAGAACTATTGAAGATATATAAATTAAAAAGAGACAGTTTGAGAAACTGATTAGGGGCTGAGGGTGTTTAATCAGGCACGGATTGCAAATCCGCGCCAGCGAAGCCTGAAGTATTGGTTAAAAAAGATAAAAGCATATTATTTTCTTATAACCGTCCAATTATATTAATTTGCACATAATTACAAGCCATAAAAAAAATAATTGTGAAAAAATTGAAAATAGCTATTGTTTCTGATCATGCAGGTTATTTCCTTAAGGGGAAAATAATAAAATTCATGATAGATAACGGAGTGGATTTGAAAGATCTGGGGTGTCATCACTATGAGGAAACGGATGATTATCCCGATTTTGGCCATCCTCTCGCAATTGCTGTTTCAAACGGCGAATTTGACCTCGGGATTTCGATCTGCGGAACCGGAAACGGAATTAACATGACGGTTAACAAGCACCAGGGAATACGCAGTGCATTATGCTGGAACGAAGAGATTAGCAGGCTTGCCAGGAAACATAATGATGCAAACATCTGTGCCATTCCTGCAAGGTTTGTCAATGATTCGGAAGCCCTGCTGATCGTGAGGGCATTCCTTGAAACTGAATTTGAAGGAGGCCGTCACAAGAGGCGCATCGACAAGATACCTTTGAAAATGTATTGATATGCTTTCAAATTCATGCAGATACGGGATAAGGGCTGTCGTTTACCTGGCCAGTAAACATCATGGTAAAACCAATACTGGAATAAAGGAGATATCCGAAGATCTGGGACTTCCGGCCCCTTTCCTTGCCAAGATCCTTCAGCAGCTGGCAAAGCAGAAAATCCTTAATTCGGTCAAGGGGCCGAATGGCGGTTTTTCCCTTCTTAAGAAACCGGAATCGATAACAATGCTCGACATCATAAAGATCATCGACGGGGACGATCTGTTTAAAAACTGCATAATTCACGACGGGTCATGTGCTGAAGTTAAAAGGAACCGGAAAGCATGTCCTGTTCACGATGATTATTCTGCAATCAGGGCAGGTATTGTCAGGCTGTTCAGGGAAAAAACGGTAGCTGATCTCGCCAAAGCTGCGGAAAAATCAGACAATATTTTTATCTGATTGCCTTTTATAGTACGGTTCGTAGAAGAGCCATATACAGACTGCGGATGCGGTTCCTGCCGTATTGAACATAATATCCAGGATATCAGCCTTTCGGGTATCCGTGAATCCCGATTGTGCCATTTCGACAAGTGCACCGAAAAAAACCGGGATAAGGGCAACAATTATTATCTGCCTTGTATTGGAGAACAGGTGCCTGTGTTCCAGTATAATAACTGACATAAATAAAAAATAGAGACCGAAATGGACAAATTTATCAAGGTATGGTATGTCAAAAAGTCCTGCACTTTCAAAAGTCCTTGCATTGGCAAGACTTAAGTAAAGTATGACAAGCGAAGTGAGTATTGAAAACTTGTTCTTCTTTATCATTTTATCAGTTTGGTGCAAAAATAGGCAATAGAATGACATTTTCTTTATAATTTTAAACCATTCATCAAATCATAATGGCAGGCATCTATATTCATATACCCTTTTGTAAAAAGCTGTGTTCATATTGTGATTTTTACCACATAATAACGCAATCCGAAACCAAATCTTTTACGGACGCCCTTATCCGCGAAGCAACCGGCCGGCGGGAGTATCTGGGAAAAGAAACTGTTTCAACAATTTATATCGGAGGGGGAACGCCATCGGTTTTGTCGACAGAAGAAGTAAAAACAATCCTTGACAGCATCGGAAAACTATACATTGTTGATGAAAATCCTGAAATAACAATTGAACTGAATCCTGATGATGCTGATGAAAACTATCTGCGCGGACTGAAAGATACGCCGGTTAACAGGATAAGCCTTGGAATACAATCGTGGCGTGATTCTGATCTCAGGCTTATGAACAGGCGCCACAATGCGGCCCAGGCGGCTGACGCGCTCGAAAATACACTTAAAGCCGGATTCACCAATGTTACAATCGATCTCATCTACGGAATTCCGGGTATGGCAACGGCTGACTGGTCATCAAACCTCGATATCAGCTTTTCATACGGCATAAAGCACTTTTCAGCATATCATCTCACCATTGAACCGGGTACCGTTTTCGGCAAAATGAAGGAAAAAGGCCTGCTATCCGAAATAGACGAAGAGGAGAGCAGCGCTCAGTTCCATCTTCTTATCGAAAAGGCGGAGTCGGCAGGATTTGTGCACTATGAAATTTCAAATTTCGGCAAGCCCGGGTATTTTTCTGTTCATAATTCAAACTACTGGAAGCAGGTAAGCTACCTGGGCCTGGGGCCTTCGGCCCATTCATTCAATGGATATTCGCGCCAGTGGAATATCAGGGATGTCAAAAAATACATGAAAGCCGTTAACTCCGGTTCACAGTTTTTCGAAAGGGAGGAGCTTGACAAAAGAACCAGGTTCAATGAATACATTATGACATCCCTGAGGACAATGTGGGGGATTGATCTCGACTATGTTGAAAGGGTATTCGACAAGGAGGGATATGATTATATTGTGAATCTCTCGGGAAAACTTGTGGATTACGGATTGATGAAGCAGGAAAATAAAACCCTGGTCCTTACGAACCAGGGCAAGATGATATCCGATAATATTGTCTCCGAGCTTATGCTCCCCGGCGATAAATGATTATCTCTTGGCGAGCGCAAATGTTGTGCGCCCTATGATGTTGTTCTCGAGATACAGCTCAACGCTGTAGGTTCCTACGATGAAATCACCGGTGTTATCAAGGAAGATGCACATTTCAATATCCTGGTTCATATAATCAACAAGACGACTGGCAGAGTAAACCAGTTTGTTACCATTGAAATCAAACAGGTTATCCGGACTTGTGGTGATAACAAGTGAATCGGGCCTGATCACCCTCATGAAAACCTCTTTTTCTCCGGGAGCGGCAATAGGATTTTCGCGAAGCGTAAAACATATCCTCAGTTTATCAATAACAGCAAGCCTGTTAGTCTCTTTCCTTTTCTTGTTCAGTGTAACAGCATTAATATCCTTTGCCTGAATGACAGCCGCAACAGTGACTTTTGAAGTCAGCTCCTCCTTCACTTTTGTCAGCTCGACATTCGAATTCTGAACCTCGGTTATCTGCTGCTTGAATCCTATGTTCTCAGCAACAAGCTGCTGATTAAGAGTGTTAAGCGAATCTATCTGAACAATGTATCCTTTCATTATATCCCTCATTGTTCCGATCTCGGCCCTGTATTTCTTCAGAAGCTGAACGTTTGAGGCATTGACAGACAACAGCTGGACGATTCTTTTCTTCTCCCTTTGCAGGTTTGCCATAAGGGTGTCGTTATCTGTCTTCAGAGTGTCGTACCCATGGACCATTAGTCTTAGTTCGTTGGCAAGAGAGTCTTTTTCCTGGGTGAGAACTGTTTCTATTTCGACCATTTTATTCTTCTGATCAAAATACATTACAACCAGAAAGATCAGGGCTGCGGCAAGAATTACCGTAGTAAAGATCATGGCGATCGGTGCGCTCTTTTTCTTTGGCTGTTCTACCGGAGTGAATGTGTTTGTGTCTGCCATTTATTTGCGTGGATTTAAAATAAATAATAATACAAAAGTAATAATATCATTGGAATAATTAATAAAATCCAATTCAATGATTAATTTTACCTCCAAACCCCTTATTTATAAGTAATTTATTTTCAATAATATGAGTGGATTTTTTGGTGTAGTTTCCAAAGCCGGTTGTGTTGAAGATGTTTTTTATGGAACCGACTATCATTCTCATCTCGGGACAAAAAGAGCCGGAATGGTTTTCATTGTTCCCGGAAAAGGATTCAGGCGTTCAATTCACAATCTCGAAAATGCATATTTCAGGAACAAGTTTGAGGATGAACTCAGCGGTTTCTCTGGAAACTCGGGAATGGGGATAATCAGCGACACTGACCCCCAGCCAATTCTTTTCAGCTCTCATCTGGGGCGATTTGCAATCGTAACCGTAAGCAGGCTCCTTAACCTGGCAGAGCTCGAAAAGAGATTCCTGAACAGCAGAAACCATTTCACTGAAAACTTTGAGGGAAATATCAATCCGACTGAAGTGGTTGCAAACCTTATATGCGAGAAGGATGATTTTGTTTCAGGTATTGAAAATGTATTTGAAAACATAAAAGGTTCATGCTCGATTCTTATTCTGACCGACAAGGGAATAATCGCCACAAGGGATAAGCTCGGCCGGACACCAGTGGTGATCGGCAGAAAGGAGAGCGGATATGCAGTTGCTGTCGAAAC
>Ga0105106_10000801_pt1 | contig 22298 bp, 23 predicted proteins | sample PPLLaktember2015_5_FD_79109 | JGI IMG/M metagenome (GOLD analysis project Ga0105106, IMG submission 79109) | Freshwater sediment microbial communities from Prairie Pothole Lake near Jamestown, North Dakota, USA - PPLs Lake P8 Core (1) Depth... | ecosystem: Environmental > Aquatic > Freshwater >...
TCTGGCGGGCAGAAAAGGCGCGCAGGCGGGCGGCTGCCAGCTCGATGGCGAGCGGAACCCCATCCAGGCGCCGGCAGATATTTGCCACCCAGGGCGCGTTGTGGGGCGTCAGCGTAAAGCCGGGCGAAGCAGCGCTCGACCGCGCCACAAAAAGCTGGATGGCTTCCGACTGTTCGTAGGCAGAGAGGGATTCCTGCACGCTGCTGGGGCTGCGCCAGGGTAGAGGCTCGGGCAGCGTCAGGGGTGGCACGATCCACACGATTTCACCTGGCACCCCCAGGGGTTCCCGGCTGGTGGTCAGCAGGCGGATATGCGGGCAAGTTTCCAGCAGCGTCTGGCTGAGCCAGGCGCAGGCCTCCAGCAGGTGCTCACAATTATCGAGTAACAGGAGCAGCGTGCGGGGCTGCAGGTAGGTGGTTAAAGAGGAGAGCACCGGGATGCCGGCCTGTTCTCTTACGTTCAGGATGGAAGCGGTGACATGCACCACCAGGTGCGGGTCAGACAGCGCAGCCAGATCCACGAACCAGACCCCATCAGGAAATTGTGGGCTCAGATCTCGGGCAATCTGGACAGCCAGACGTGTTTTACCCGAGCCACCCGAGCCCGTCAACGTCAGCATGCGGTTTTCTGAAAACAGCTGTTTAACCTCGGCGAGCGCGTGCTTTCGACCAATGAACGAACTCAGTAGAGTGGGTAAATTGCCCGGGAGTGAGGGTGCTTTTAATGGAGTCAATTTCAACTCGATCGGATTTCAGCAGGGCTTATGCAGTAGCAGGAGAAATGCGGGTGAACTTCCTGCCGTATACTAGCATTTTACAGTAGTTTTGCAGATTTAACCATTCGTGCTCAAAACGGAAAAAGTGGGAGTCAAACGGGCGTTGTGAGGCACTGAGTAGACCCTACAGGTTTTTCAAGTCGATCAGTCTGCGGAGCTGCCGGCGCGGGAGGGGAGGCTGAAGCCACCGAGGTTGCGCGGAAACCTGTAGGGTCTGGATAGGAGATTTAGCGTTTTTCCATTAAATAAGCAAAGAAACCGGCTTTACGCAGGGCTTTGAGGGTGAGCGCGCCGAGAATGCCGCCCAGGATGCCCCAGAAGACATACCCCACGAAGGACCAGGCCAATCCGGTGGCGAGAAAGCCTACCGGAGCTCCAGCGCCGATGCCAAACAGCCATTTGACCAGGAATTTGCCCAGGTGACCGATCACCCCGACCAGGCCGGCGGCGACCAGATTTTCGGGCGAGCGCAGGATGAACAGGGCCAGGTCGGTGAAGACGCCCACAGCAAGATAGGAAAAGAAGGTGTTAAGGGCGCCCAGGTCGCCCATACCCAGGAAAGATGCCAGGATACCGGAGGTAAGTCCCACCAGGCTGGCAGCGCCGGGTTTGGGTACCACCTGGCTGGCAACGACGATGATGGCCATCCAGAACAGGCCGGAATGACCGGGCATCTGCAGGGGCAGCTTGAGGGCGATTTTGGCGACCACGACCAGGCCGGCAAAAAATGCCAGCAAGATGAGCTGGAAGGTGGAGAAGTAGGGTTGTTTCATGGGGTCGCTCCGGCGCTGACCTCGATCTTCTCGGTGTCCTGCACCCACTCGTCGCGCTCATCCAGCTTTTCGAGCTGCGAGACCAGCTTCAAGGTACCGCGGTTAGAGACGTCGAACATGACGTAGCCTTCCGGATCGGAGACTTCAGCCCAGGTGAGGGTGGTGGATTTGCCGCGGCTCTCGCTAGTGAAGGTGATGGACATGTCGGGGGTGAGCTGGTCGGGAGTGAAGAAGCGCAGCAGGATCTCGCTCACCAGCCAGCCGGTTTGAGGCTTGTTTTCCACCGGATCGACAAAACTGGCTTCGGACAAACCTTCCAGGTCGGCGGGGGTGAAGGCAGCGAACAATGTACCCTGGTAGTAGATGGGGATGCCGCCGGCAACGATGCGCCCCCCGGTGATCGGCGTGACCGCGAAAGCGCCGGCAGCCGGGGCGCCGGTCGCAATGGCGTCAGCGCCGAGAGCCGCGGTAGCTGTACCGGCCAGGGCCGGCGAACCTGCTTGCGGGGTGAGCGCCGCGGCCGGGGCGGCAGGCACGAAGGATTGGCGGCGGTACCAATCGATCCCCAAGACCACACCACCGATGAGGCCAATAATCAGGATGGCAATCAGAATACGGCGAGACTGGCTCATGTTGTCCTCCAAACGAATAAGAAAATTGTAATTGAAAAAGCGCCGAGCAGCAGAAGCCCGTCGCGGGCGGTAAATTGCAGGGTCAGGAAAGACCGGCGCAGCGGGGAATCGAAACCACGCGCGTAGGCCGACTCGGTGAGCGCCCAGGCGCGGCGGGTGGTGAGCACCACCGCCGGGACGGTGAAGGCGATAAACTGGCGCAGGTTCTGGAGCAGGCGTTTGAGAGATCCACCCGGCGGCTGGATGCCGCGCGCCTGCTGGGCTTCCTGTATGGCGGTCCATTCTTCGCTGAGCAGCTCCAGGCTGGTGAAGGCCAGGCTAAGGCTGAAGGCGTAACGATAGGGCAGGCGCAGCGCTTCAAGGGCCAGCCCAAACTCGCGGCTGGTGGTGGTGGCGAAAAACAGCACCATCACAGCCGAGAGCAATGCCAGGCGCAGGGTGATCAGCACGGCAAGGTCGATCCCCACCAACAGCCAATCGCCGAGGAAGAGGAAGAGCAATACCCACTTCAGACGCCAGACCTGGCGGGCGGCGGATGGCAGCAGGCGCGCCCAGGCCAGGAAGAGCAGGGCGAAGCCCAGGAAGATGAGCAAGCGCTGCAGCGGCAGCATGACCGCCAGCGAGGCGCAGATGCCCAAGGCGAGCTTGGCACGTGGGTCGACGCGGCGCAGGGGGGAGTGCTCGACGATCTGAGGGGCGGCCAGCCAGGCGCGACGGCGTTTCAATGTACCCACTCCGGAATGGCGAGGCCGAGCTCGTGCCAGGCGCCGGAATCGGCCAGCACCTGAGCGGGAGGGCCATCGGCCAGGATGCCTCGGCGGGAGAGCAGCAGCAGGCGGTCTGCCTGGGCCGCCAGCTCCAGGTCGTGGGTGGCCATCAGCACGATCACGCCGCTGGCAGCCACGGCGCGCAGGGCGTGGATGAGGGTGTACTTGTGGCGCGCATCCTGGCCCAGGGAAGGCTCATCCAGCAGGATACCGTGTTCGGGACGGTGGATAAGGACCATGGCCAGCGCCAGGCGGCGTTTCTCGCCCTCGCTGAGCAGCAGGGGCGGAGTGTCTTCGTAGGCGTGCAGGCCCAGGGCGTGCAGCAGCCAGGCGTAGTAGCCCATATCTGGGTCTGTCAGGCGGTGCAAGATCTCATGGCGCACGCTGGCATTGAAGAGCTGCAGGTCGGGATTCTGGAAGACCATGCCCAGGGCAGGTTTTCTGCCGGGCTCGTCGGCGAGCTCCAGGGCGCCGTCATAGGGTTGAAAGCCGGCCAGCAGGCGCAGCAGGGTGGTCTTGCCGACCCCGTTGGGGCCGACCAGGGCGGTCACCTGCCCGCCGTATAAATCCAGGTCCAGCCCGCTCAGCACCTGGGTGGAGCCGCGCCGGGCGTTCAGGCGGCGCAGTTTCAGTTGCAGCGGATCCTTTTGGGAGGCGGGCGCAGGCGGCATCTCGGGGGAGAGTGTGCCCGGAGCGCCGGTGGCAGCTTCAGGAAGCTGGCCGGGGTCGTGGCTCAAGCTCACCTGGCGCAGGCGTGGCAGGTGAGCCAGGTACTCGTGACGGTGTTCGCAGATCACCATGGCGCGCCCGGCTACAATTTGCTCGCCGAGCAAGTCCACAAAATCCAGGGTGCTGGTGGAATCGAGCATGGAAAGCGGCTCGTCCAGCACCAGGCCGTGCGGCTGGCGGGCGAGGATAGCAGCCAGGGCCAGCTTTTGCTGCTCGCCGCCGGAGAGGGTGCGCGGGGCGCGGGCACGCAGGGCGCCCAGGTTGAAGCGCTCCAGGGTCTCATCCAGCCTGCGCTGCATCTCGGAGCGTTCCAGACCCAGATTCTCGAGCCCGAAGAGGATCTCTTCAGCGACGGTGGGGGCAAGCATCTGGGCGGCGGGGTTCTGGAAGACCAGCCCGGCGCGCTGGCTGAGCTGCCAGAGCGGAGTCTCGGCGGTGGGCAGGCCGTCCACGCAGGCGTGACCGCGCATCTCGCCGTGATACAGGTGCGGGATCAGGCCGGTGAGGCAGCGAGCCAGAGTGCTCTTGCCGGAGCCGGAGGGGCCGCTGAGCAAGAGGGGTTCGGCGGGGAATGCTTCCAGCGAGACAGCCGGCAGGCCGCGCCAGCCGGCTTGCGGGTAGGTGAAGGAAATCTCGTTGAGCTGGAAGTAGGGGTGCATGATTCAAAACTCTCAGACCCCTGGGGTCTGGTGTCGGAGAAATCCTTTTTGCACAATCTAAGACGCAAACCCACCTGGGCCAGAGAAAATTAATCGAGTTTTACCGGCTTCCAGATGCCATCCTGCCAGTCTACGACCTGTACAGCCTGGCCATTACGGCGGGCGGGGCGCAGTTTATCGGACTGGACCTGGCCTGCGGAAACCGGCTGTCCGTCCAAGGTCTTGACGGCGCTGATACCGGCTTCAAGAATTGCATCCACCGAGAGCAGACCGCTCAGCTCGCGCGAGCGCCCGACCATAATATAGCGCCCGTCTTCGCCAGAAGCCGCCAGGCCGACCGAGGCCAGGGCGCCGATCACGCCGCCTTCAGTTCCGCCCAGACCCTGCAGCAGGATGCCGTGTTGTTCGGCAAGCTGGCGCGCTTCGGCCTGAGTGAGCACTTCACGCTGGGCGTGCTGCCCAAAAGCGGTCACTGCGGGTGGGACGTGGGCAGCGATGCACAAGCCCGGGTCCGAGCCGGGCTGGAAATCGGCTTCCATCAGGGCGCGCACGCGAGTTAAGAGGGCTTCCAGAGATGAACGCCGCCCGGCTTCGGGGCCAGGGGCTTCCAGGGTGATGGTGGCGCTGCTGTTCTTGGCGGTGTAGGGGATGCGTGGGTCCACCAGGAGCTGGTGGCGGATGACGCCCAGCAGGCGGTAGTCGCGCTCAAGCTCGGCGGCGATGCTGCGCGCCAAGCGCCCGGTGCCGCGTGATTCGTGGTTGTCGGTGTCGTCCATAGCAATATAAATAATCATTTTGACATCCTGTAAAAACTATGCTAAAATTATTATGGGCATATGCCCATAATAAGATTGCTTCGGCGAAGTTCGCCTCGCAATGACAAAAAATTTTGGAGGTTAGATATGGCAAAGTTATTTGTACGCGAACGGTTGAATGTTGGGCGCGGGACAGGCGAGCCGCGTTTCGCGCTGGTGGCGGTGGAAGGCAGCGACTTGAAGGTATACCACAGCCATTTGCGCAAGGCTGAGCTGGAAGCACTGGCGGCAGCCATTGGGGCTGAGCTGGTGTACCTGCCGCGCGGCGAGAAGGCCGGCGAGGGTGAAGGCCGCCACACTGGCGGCGGCAAGCGGCGCGGACGGCATGGCGGCGGCGAGCAGTAAGCATGCCGCGACCGCGCAAGCGCAGGCGCCTGGCGCGCCGAGCAGCTCCCGGAACGCTGATCTATAAACCTGCCGGAGTGCCCCTGGAAGGCTTGAAGCGCGTGCAGCTGCTGCCCGAAGAGCTCGAAGCATTGCGCCTGGCGGACCTGGAAGACCTGGAGCAGGCCCAGGCTGCCGAACAGATGGGCATCTCGCGCTCCACCTTCCAGCGCATCCTGGCTAAAGCGCGCCGCCAGGTAGCGCTGGCGCTGGTGGAAGGGGATGCCTTGCAGGTGGTGAACGGCGAAGGTTAGCGGCACGGGATCATTTACCGGCTCATTCCTTTTTGTAGATGCGCGTGCCGGGGTTTTCGCCATTCAAGGCGCGTGTCAGGTCGCCTGGCACACGGCCATTCACCAGTAAAACTTCTTTGACGCTGCGCGCATTGGCCAGCGCATCCAGCATAGCGCGCTCCACAGGCAAGTCATTCAGGTCACGCGCCTGCAGGGCCTGCACATCAATCTCGCGGATCAGTTCGGCGGAAGGATCTTTTTTGGGGTCGGCTGTAAACAGGCCGGCCTCGTCTTTTACCAGGATGCAGCGTTTGGCGCCCACCACTTCGGCGGTGAGGAATGCGCCTACATCCGTGCGGTGGGGGGGGATGCGCCCGCGGGTAGCGGGAAGCTCCCACAGGCCGTAAGGCGGCATGGCGTGCATGACCGGGATGACACCCAGAGCGAGGTAAGATGGCAGCTTGACCAGGTCGTCCTGCCCGATCTTGACGCCGCCGCGCGGGGCCAACAGGGTGGAGACCATCAAGGCGTTCTGCTCGCTGATGCTGGAGCCAAGCTTGGCCAGGATGCCGGTGGGCATGCCCAGGTCGAGGGCGATAGCGTAGGCGTGGCGGCTGCGCGTACCGCCGCCGGTGAGCACCAGCACCTGCTGGCTCTTGCGGGCGAGGACGATCTCATCCAGGAGGGGCAGCAGCACAGCCGCGCCGCGGTCGATCACGCTCTGCCCCCCGAGTTTGATCACATTCAATTCGGGGATAGGACGAAAGACCTGCTCGGTCTCGGTGCGCTCCAGAAGCTGCTTATCCATCAAGGATTCAGCCATCAGCGGCGTTTCAATGTGCAGGCGGCCGGTCTCATCATATTTCAAGCTCATATTGTATACTCCCATGCTTTAGATAGTCACCCGCCCCCGGATGAACGCAGTAGGTGTTACGCGCTTCAGGGAAAATTGGGGGTGTCTGGGAAGCTTAGCCACCCAAACACCCCCATCTATCCGTAAATTGCGTAAGACATAATTTGTAAAACACCGGGGGCGATGCACAGATTGGCGATCAAACAGGTCCTATTTTACTCTACTTGACTACGATTTCAACCACGCCTTTGACGCCAAAGCTCTTATCGAAGCCGGGCATGACCGAGCTGAAGCCGCCATTGCTGCGGAAAGACAGGATGCAGTTGGCGCAGGCTTGCAGATCGGCCAGAGGCACATCCACGCTGTAGCCATCATCAGCAACCAGGGTGATGGCCGTGGCAGCCGGGTCGAGCCCAGCCAGAGCCAGCAGGGCATTGATCGAGACACCGGTATAGGTTTCATCGACGCCCTTGCTGTTCGGCGCGGTAGCTTCCATGGTCTCCATAGCCTTGACTTCTTCTTCCGTCCAGGCCATCTCGGTAGTTACCTTGCCGGTGACCTTGAGCGCGGCGGCCGGGGCATTCGCTGCCTGGGCTGCATTGTAGAGCTCAGAGTTGGGGATGAAGAGCGGGGCACCAAAATCGGCCACGCCGAACTGACCGATCAGCTCCTGAGTGGGTACAGAGATAATCCAGTCGATGAAGATATTGGCCAGATCATTGCGGATCTGAGCGTTCTTCTCGGGATTGACAGCGATCACGCCGTAGGGGTTGAAGAGCACGGCATCGCCTTCGACGACGATCTCGAGATCAAGGCCTTCTTTGACCAGGGCCAGGTAGGTGGCGCGGTCGCTGAGGGTGTAGGCGAGCTGCTCTTTGGCCATGTTGAGCACATCGCCCATGCCCTGCCCGGCGGAAACGTACCAGTCACCGGAGGGTTCTTCGATGCCGGCAGCTTTCCAGACGGAGAGCTCCTTGGTGTGGGTGCCGGAGTCATCGCCGCGGGAGATGAAAGTGGCGCCAGAATCAGCCAATTTCTTCAGAGCGTTGGAGACATTGCGCATGCCTTTGATGCCGGCGGGATCAGCAGCGGGTCCGACGATGACGAAGTCGTTGTACATGACTTCTTCGCGGCGCACGCCATCGCCATTGGTCATGAATTCATCCTCGCGGGCGCGGGCATGCACCAGCAGAACATCGGCGTTGCCGTCAACGCCCAGCTGCAGCGCCTGGCCAGTGCCGACGGCGATCACGTCCACTTCGATGCCAGTCTGGGCGGTGAAGTCGGGCAGGATCACTTCCAGCAAGCCGGAGTCTTCGGTGCTGGTGGTGGTAGCGAGGATGATCTTGCCGCCGGTCTGGGCAGACTTGGAAGCATTGTAGAGCTCAGAGTTGGGGATGAAGAGCGGGGCGCCAAAATCGGCCACACCGAACTGCCCGATCAGCTCCTGGGTGGGGACGGAGATGATCCAGTCGATGAACTGGTTGGCGAGGTCGTTCTGGATCTGGTCGTTCTTATCGGGGTTGACGGCGATCACGCCGTAGGGATTGAAGAGCACCGGGTCGCCTTCACCCAGGATCACCAGGTCGAGGCCTTCTTTGACCAGCGCCAGGTAGGTAGCGCGATCGCTGAGGGTGTAAGCGAGCTGTTCTTTGGCCATGTTGAGCACATCGCCCATGCCCTGCCCGGCGGAAACGTACCAATCGCCGGCGGGTTCAATTCCAGCAGCTTTCCAGACAGAGAGCTCCTTGGTGTGAGTGCCGGAGTCATCGCCGCGGGAGATAAAGGTGGAACCTGTGTCGGCGATCTTCTTCATGATTTCGTTAGCGCTGGTCATGCCTTTGATACCGGCGGGATCAGCGGCAGGGCCGACGATGACGAAGTCGTTGTACATGACTTCTTCGCGGCGCACACCATCGCCATTGGTCATGAATTCATCTTCGCGGGCGCGAGCATGCACCAGCAGCACATCAGCGTTGCCATCGATGCCTAGCTGGAGCGCTTGGCCGGTGCCCACAGCGATCACGTCCACTTCGATACCGGTCTGGGCAGTGAAGTCGGGCAGGATCACTTCCAGCAGGCCGGAGTCTTCGGTGCTGGTGGTGGTGGCAAGGATGATGCGCTTGTCGCCGGCGACGGGAGCCAGCGCTTCTTCTGTTGCTGCGGCAGGCGGCTCGGTAGCGGCTGGCTCAGCCGGGGCTTCCGTAGCCACAGGGGCGGCTGGCTCGGTTGGGGCTGCGGTAGGCGTGGCGCAAGCGCCCAGTACCAGCGACAGCAGGACGAGCAGGTAGAGCAAAATGGTTGGTTTCTTGGACATGATATTTCTCCTCTTCGTTTTTACACTTACAAAATTGTGTTGAGTGGCATGTGTAGAAGTTGTTGAATAACCACAGATTTACACAGATCCACACAGAACATATAACCGGCGCCATGCTTCAGAAAAAGAATGACGATTGGCGATTGGGACGGTCAGTACACCATTTCGCCGTTGACGAAGGCGCGCGTGCGGGGGTCTTGAGGTCGCTCGAAGAAATCCTGCACAGAGGCGGTCTCGATCTGCTTGCCTTCCAGCAGAAAGACGACCCGATCGGCGAGGCGATGCGCCTGAAAGACATTGTGCGTGACCAGGACCAGGGTGGTGCCGTGATTCGTATTCAGGCGGCGGGCGATAGTCTCGATCAGCCCGACGTTGTAGGGGTCCAGGTTGGCGGTGGGCTCATCCAGCAGGAGCACATCCGGTTCGAGGACCATGGCGCGCGCCAGGGCCACGCGCTGGGCTTCGCCGCCGGAAAGGGTGCGGGCGCGCTGGCGGGCAAGATTGGCCAGCCCGACTTCTTCCAGGGCGGCCTGCACTCGGTCACGCGCATCGCGCTCGCCGCGCAGGCGCAGACCAAAGGCGACATTTTCGTATACCGTGCGCTCGAGCAGCATGGGGCGCTGAAAGACGGTGGTAACGGAGCGGCGTTTCTCCAGCGGCATCTCACCAGAGGGATTAAACTCAATCCCCTGGTAGATAATCTTGCCCTGGGTAGGCGCTTCGAGGAAGTTAAGCAGGCGCAACAGCGTGCTCTTGCCGGCGCCACTGGGGCCGACCAATGCCAGGACCTCGCCGGAGAGGATGTCGAGGGTAGAGATCTCCAGGACGCGGCGATTCTCGTAGATCTGGACCAGATCGCGGATCTGGTAGATATTCTGGTAAGGGGGAGTCGGGGGGGAAATGGCGCTCATCGGTCGAAAGACTTTCCCTGCAAGCGCAGCATGGCCAGGTTGGCGATGAAGGTGATGGCAAGCAGAACTCCGCCCAGGGCCAGAGCCAGGTCGAAGTTGCCTTTGCGGGTTTCGAGCACGATGGCGGTGGTGAGCACGCGCGTACGGCCTTCGATATTGCCGCCTACCAGCATGACGGCGCCTACCTCGGAGATGATGCCGCCAAAGCCGGCGATAATCGAGACGACTACCCCGATACGCGCCTCCGACAGGATGGTCATGGCTGCCTGGCGGGTGGTAGCGCCCAGGGCCATCACCTGCTGGCGGACGGCAGGGTCCACGCCCATCACCGCGGCCATGGTGAAGCCAGCTACCAGGGGGAAGGAGATGATGGTCTGGGCGATGATCATGGCGGCAGGGGTGAAGAGCTGGGCCATCCAGCTCAGGCCGAGACCACCCAGCGGGCCAGAGCGCGAGAGCAGTAGGTAAACGAACAGGCCTACCACAACCGGCGGAAAGCCCATGCCGGTATAGAGCAGGGCGACTACCAGCTTGCGCCCCGGGAAACGCGCCAGGCCCATCATCACACCTACAGGGATGCCGATGATGGTACTGAAGAATAGGGCGATTCCGGTTACCTGGAGAGAGAGGAGGACAATTTCGTTGAATTCTGCGATCATAAGCCTATAAATGTATCGGTTGAGATGATACAAGTATAGTCTGAAGTGGAATGTATGTAAAGGTGATGAATGTAATGCTGAAGAATGAACCGTAGATCGCCCGTGGGAGAACACGGGGGTTGATGAACACAGATAAGGAAAAAAATGAGAGGTGGCGAGAATAAAAAATATGATGGTATAATCAGGAAGAAATCCGGAAATATGGAAAAGGAGAAATACGAGAATGACGAATTCTACCACGATACAGATCCGGAGCAAGGGCACGGTGACGCTGCCGGTAGAGCTGCGCAGGAAATATCATCTGGAGGAAGGCGACATTATCACCCTGATCGATCTGGGTGAGGGCGCGCTGCTGCTTACATCTGGGGTCACTCAAGTTGACCGGTTGGGAGATCGGGTTGCCCAGATGCTGGCGGAGGAAGATGTAGCCATCGATGATTTACTCCGTACCTTAGGAGAAGAGCGCGAGCAGTATTATACCGATCACTATGCCGAAGATTAAATTATTTTTGGATAGCAGCGCATTGATCTCCGGGATCATCAGCGCGGATGGAGCAGCGCGGGCCTTACTTCTACTGGCAGAGACAGGTCACATTGAGCTGGCGATTTCGGAGCAAGTTGTGGCAGAAACCGAACGGACGATTGCGCGCAAGGCACCCAGGGCGATAATTGATTATCGCCGGGCGATCCGGGCATCGAAAATTCGTATTCTACGGTATCCTGAAGTGGAGGAAGTACGCGATAACCTGCATTTGATCGCCCATGCGGCGGATGTACCGATCCTGTTGGCGGCGATGCAGGCCAGGGTGGATTTCCTGGTGACCTTAAACCGCAAGCATTTCATCGATGATGCGGGTGTGGCGCTGAAAACAGGTTTAAGGATTGCCACGCCAGGGGATGCTTTGGGCTGGTTCAGGAGAATGATCGCAAGCGGCGAAAAGTGAATGTTTGAATGAAAGCCGAGCTTTGAAATTCAAAGTACGAAGGAATTCAAAGAGGGAATTTTTAAAAAAACTCGGTTTTCAATTACTCCACCCAGTGAATGGAGCCGGTTTCGCCGGTTTCGTAGCCGCCGAGCTTTTCGATCTCGAGGCGGGCGGCGGGGGTGCGCAGCCAATCCAGGAGGGCTTGCAGCGGAGGGGATTCGAGGGCGGGGGCGGGGATGACCAGATCGTAGCGGTCGAGCAGCAGGGGGATGAAGTGGAGGCCGTAAGCCAAGGCAGCAGCCTGCAGGCCGAGGCCCACATCGGCACGCGCTTCGGCGACAGCCTGGGCAACGGCGGAATGGGTGGCGAAACCCTGCGTGTAGCCAATAATCGAGCTGGAGTCGAAGCCCAGGGCGTGCAGCTGGGCGTCCAGCCAGACGCGCGTGCCGGAGCCTTCGTTGCGGTTGGCGAAGCGCAGGCCAGGGCGCAGCAAGTCGGGCAGGCCCTGCAGGCCGAGCGGGTTGCCTTCAGAGAGGATCAGCCCGGCGCGGCGGTGGGCCAGGGTGACCAAGGCCAGGCGCTTGCCGGGCAGCAGGCGGCGCACAAAGGGGGCGTTGTATTCGCCGCTTTCGGCATCCCACAGGTGGCTGCCGGCCAGATCGGCGTGGCCTTCGGCGAGGGCGATCAGCCCGCCCAGGCTGCCGGAGAACTGCAGGCTGAGCTTATAGCCGGGAGCGATCTCGGGGAAGTGGGCGGCCAGCCAGGTGAGCACCAGATCGTGGGAGCCGTTGAAACGCAAGGTATGCGGGGAGGCCGGTTGGTGACCGGGGGTTGGTTCTTGCGCGAGCGAGCGCCAGCGGTCCATGGCCATGCGCAGGGCGGATTCGATCTCGTCGAGCTGGTAGCCGGCGGTAAGGGTTTCCAGCAAGAAAGCCTCGGCTTTGTGGATCAGGGCGGCGCGGCGCAGGGGCAGCTCACCCTGCAGGGGCGGGCGATCGACGACACGCGTGCCCTGCCCGGCGCGGCTGGTGATCAGGCCGGCTTGGGCCAGCTCCTGGTAGGCGCGCTGTACGGTGCCAACGGTGCAGTTCCACTGCCCGGCGGCCTGGCGCACAGAGGGCAGGCGGTCGCCGGGCTTGAGCTCGCCGGAAAGGATCTGGCGGCGCAAGGTTTCAGCGATTTGCTGGTAGAGGTGGTCGGAGTCCATGGCATAAGTATATAGGGAGGGGGAGAGGCTGTCAACGGATTTTGCCACAGATTACACGGAAACCGAAGGGAAGAGAACCGCAGATTACGCAGATATTATTAAATGAATAGATTACCAGATGTATGGGATGAGCTTGCGGGTATGGCGGGTATAGGCGTTGAAAGCTTCGCCGTACTCGGCAGCCAGCAGGGTTTCTTCGACTTTAATGCGGTAGACGATGCCAGGCAGAAAAAATAGGGGGATGGCTGCCAGCCCGATCAGGCTGGAATAGCCCGCCGCCAGGCCGAGCAGCATAAGCAGGAAAGCTGAATAACCCGGATGGCGGACGTAGCGATAGGGGCCGCGCTGCACCAGGTGATGCCCGGTCTGGATCTGGACGTGACCTGAGTAGAGCGCACCGATCGATCGGCGCACCCAGACGCGCATGGCAACGCCAGCCGCCAGCAGAACCAGCCCCAGGATTTGCAGCACGCTGGTACGGGGCAGGGTCTGCGGCAGGTACAGGTATTCTAGCGGGGCACCGTAGAAGACGACCAGAAAGCCGGGCAGGATCAGCCAGAAGGAGAGGTCATTGCGCTCAGCGCGCCTGGCGTTACGAGACTGGACCAGTCTGGGGAGGTACAGCGCGCCGCTGGTCAGGAATGCGAGCCCGAACAGGCCGATGAACCAACCCAGCAGGTTGGTGGGGGCGCTGCGCCAGCCCAGGTAGATCAGCAAGACCGCCAGGATGGGAGCGATCAGCAGCAGGAACAGACGTGCGGGGCGGGACATGCTTTAATCTTAACATCAGTGGATGGCTGTGTATAGCTCGAGTGGTCGCGGGGGTGATTGTGGTACAGGGGGGGCAGTCAGTCACCGGGCTTGAGCTCGCCAGCATGGATTTGACAGCGCAGGGATTCTGCGTTTGGCTGGTAAAGGTGAAAAGAGTCCATGTGAAAAGTATGCAAGGAGAGATGGGAGTATAGAGGGTAATGCCAGGCACACACGCACGCGGGTCAAAATAATAAGCTGGAAGAAAGGCGATCAGGGATTATTCAGTTTCAGAATCTTTGAACCGGTAGCCTACTCCCAACTCAGTCAATATATAAACCGGTTGATTAGGGTCTGGCTCGATCTTGTGGCGCAGATTACTGATATTCACCCGTAAAAGGCGCGACTCATCTCCATATACACTGCCCCAGACTTGACGGATCAGCTGCCGGTGGGTGACCACAACCCCCTGGCTTTGCATTAATACAGTAAGAATATCAAACTCGGTAGGAGTTAATGAGATTTCTTTACCCGATAAAGTAACTCGATGACGCGGAAGGTCCAGCTCCAGTTCATCTGCATGGAGTAGTTTCGCTGAAACAATTGGTTCTAAACGCCTCAAGACTACCCGTACTCTGGCCAATAACTCACCGATACTGAAAGGCTTGGTCAGATAATCATCTGCACCGGCATCAAGCGCTTCGATTTTATCTCGCTCATTGCTCCGCACCGAGAGAATAATGATCGGGACAGTGCTAACAGACCTTATCTGACGTGTGACTTCGACACCATCAAAATCTGGTAATCCTAAATCCAGAATCACTAAATCGGGTTTCTGATCGTAAGTCCTGTCCAGGGCTTCCGATCCAGTAGATGCTTCGATGATCTGGTGGTCATATAGCTTAAGCGACGCTCGCAAGAATCGTCTGATCTCTGCTTCATCATCTACGATCAAAATTTTCCGTAATCGTTCACTCATATTTTATTCTCAAGGCCATCTCCTAATGGGAGACTGAATAGAATCGTTAATCCTTGATCGCTATTGTTAGCAGCTTTGATCCATCCACCATGGGCTTCAATAATTCCTTTGCAGATAGAGAGCCCTAAACCTGTACCGGTGATTACCTTATGATATGGGCTGCGGTAAAACTTAAAAAATACTTTTTCCAATTCTTCATCAGGAAGTCCAATTCCGGAATCGCGCACAAATATTTCTATCGTTTCTGGCTGGATTTGCACACCTAAGGTAATTGAAGATCCAGTTGGTGAATATTTACAGGCATTATCTAATAAATTTGTGATCACCTGGGCTATCAACATTGCGTCACATGGGACTAAAGGCAAATCATCGGGTATTTCCAGGTGCAGAGGATGGTCTTCCAGGCGTGTGGAAAATTGTCCTAAAACTGAACCGATAAGATCTTGAAAATCGCATGATTCAATGTTGAGGTGTACACTACCTGCCTCCAGTCTGGTCATATTAAGTAAGTTTTCCACCAGGCGATTCAGTTGTCTGGCCTGGTCAGTCGCTGAGTCTAATAACTCTATGCGGGTAGCCGCATCTAATTTTCGTGAGAGATGGGGCGATCTCTCAGATTCTCCCAAAGAAGTCAATACTCCGGTAATCGAAGCTAATGGAGTGCGCAATTCGTGTGAGATTGAATTGAGCAAGGCGGACTGCAGTTTTTCGGTGTTACGAAGCATTTCACTTTGGGTGGCAGCGTGGAGAAGGTTGGCGCGCTCGATGGCCTGGGCAATCAGGTTCGCAAGACCATCCAATAATATGCGCTGATCGTTGGTCAATAACCTGTCTCCTTCAGCAGGTTTTATCCCGATTACACCTACCGGACCGTGGGCTGTAATTAACGGCACAAAACGAATGCTTGCAGCTGGAAGAGTATCTGTGCCATGACCAGCCGGCTGGGCGTGTTTAAATGCCCACTCTGCGACCGCGAGATCATTATTGTCGAGCAAAAAATCTCGGGAAGCTGCCTTTAACGCAAGATTGCCATTCTCTGGTAAGAGGATGATACATTCACGATCAATAATGGTCGATGTAGACCGGATGGCAATTTCGAGTACTTGATCAAGAGATAATGCTCCAGTAATTTCTCGGCTAAGACTAAACAAAGACTGTGTCTGGAATTCTTTACTGCGCATCGCGGTGACTTGATCGCGCAATAATGCAGCGGAATTGCTGATGATCAATCCAACGATGAGGAGACCCATAAAAGTCAAAATATACTGGGTATCATCCACTGTGAAAGTATTAACTGGGTCGATAAAGAAAAAATCAAATGCCAAAACACTTACGATCGATGTAATAATGGCCGGCTCTCGGCCCAGATAAACAGCAGAAATAACGACAGCCAATAAATACACCATGACCAGATTCGTCGGATCGAGAAACTGATCTACTAAGCCACCGAATATGGTAACCAATGCTACGAATAATAAACTCATGCCATAGCGCCAGAATTGAATCTGAGGGCGCTCCCAAAGATATTTTACCGGGAAGGTTTTTACTGAATTGTCGCTTACGACATTAACATCAATAGTTCCGCTGTTGCGAATGATTTGATCGATAACCGATCCGCGCAAAATTTCATACCAGCGGGGCCGAAATGGCTTACCAGCTACGATTTTGGTGATATTGCGCTCACGGGCATAGCTTATTACCGATTCGGCTACCGAATTGCCAGATATCCTGGCGACCTTGGCACCTAATTCTTCAGCTAGAGTTAGAAAGCGCTGAACTCGAACCCTGTTTTCAACGGGCATGCGTAAATGCTGCGGAGTCTCCACAAACAGAACATACCATTCTGCATTGAGAACATCTGCTAATCGACGTCCAGAACGAATCAGGCGTTCGCCCATGGGGTGTGAACTGATACAAACAAGGATGCGCTCCGTGGCCGGCCAGGGTCCAGGAATAGACTTTGTCTGCATGTAATTTAACATCTGGCTATCCACGCGGTCGGCGGCCCGGCGTAAAGATAGCTCTCGAAGTGCAGACAGGTTCCCTTTCCTGAAAAATTTTTCCAAAGCACGCATAGCCTGGTCAGAAATGTATACCTTGCCATCGCGCAATCGATTTAGTATCTCATCGGTAGGGAGATCGATTAACTCAATTTCATCAGCTTCATCAATCAGTCGATCTGGTATTTTCTCTCTGACAACCACGCCTGTGATTTGCTGGACTACATCAGACAAGCTTTCGAGATGTTGGATGTTGACGGTCGAGTACACGTCAATACCAGCCCGCAGTATCTCTTCGACATCCTGGTAACGTTTGGGATGTCGAGAACCAGGGTTATTGGTATGAGCCAGCTCATCCACCAATACGATCTGTGGATGGCGTATAATAATGGCATCCAGATCCATCTCGGTAAGATTGATCCCACGATAGGTTATCTCTCGTCTAGGGATTACCTCAAGACCCGAGAGCAGTGACTCGGTTTCCTTCCGACCATGGGTTTCGACAAACCCAACAACAATATCTACACCCTCAACGCGGCGTTGATGGGCAGCTTCCAGCATGGCATAGGTTTTACCAACACCTGCAACATAACCAAGGAAAACTTTCAGCTTTCCGAGATGGGAGCTTTTTTCCGCGGATCGAATGAGCGCCAAAAGCTTATCAGGATCAGGGCGTTGATCTTCATCCATCATAAAATTATTGTATCGCATCCAGTGCAAGATTTATCTCGAGTACATTGATTGTCTTCTCTCCCAGTACTCCAAAAATCCGCGGATGGGTGTATTGTTCAATTAAAGTAGTGACCTGATCAAGGCTGAGCTGGTGAGCATTAGCGATCCTTGCCGCCTGATAGTAGGCGGAGGCAACGCTGATGTGCGGGTCAAGGCCGGATGCGGAGGCAGTGACCAAATCCACAGGAATGGATTGAGAATTTTCCGGATCAACTGCTTTGAGGGCTGAAATACGCGCCGTCACCTGCTCTTCTAGAGCAGGATTTAATACGCTGAAATTCGAGCCTCCAGAAGCTGAAGCATTGTAGGCTGTACCTGCTGTTGCCGAGAGGCGTCCCCAAAAATATTGAGGTTGATCGAATTGCTGGCCGATCAGCTCCGAACCGATGATCCGATCATTCTGCACCAGCAAGCTGCCATTGGATTGATGAGGAAAGAACAGCTGTGCCAGACCAGTGATCAACAACGGGTAAATGCCTCCAGTGATCAGCGCCATCACCCACAGAATACTGATGGCAGGTTTTAGTTGTTTCATTACTGCGGTTGGCAAAGTATGTTTCATGGTCTAATCGGTACCCATTTTCTTACCCTGGCTCTCGGTCAAATTTTTTCGATCAACCAGGAAATTCGTTTCATGCTCAGCGATCCAGCGGCTGATTATGAAACCGAAACCAACCAATAAACCGATAGCAAACACCTTATGGGCGAATGGAGATATCGCAAGGTTTTCTCCCCAAATAAACACAACGACCAACAAGCCAACCAGGATATACAGGGATCCCCAGTGAATAAGTTCCTCTAAAATTTTCATAGTTTCCTCGCTGTCAATGGAAAAGTCTTGGAATAGTTAAGAGCAGATCAATCAACTTAATCCCGATAAATGGGGCCAATAAACCACCCAGACCATAAATCAGCAGGTTATCGCGCAATAACTGTCCAGCTCCAACCGCTCTGTAAGGTACCCCTTTCAATGCCAGGGGGATCAGCGCGATTATGATCAAGGCGTTGAAAATCACTGCAGAGAGAATTGCGCTCTCTGGAGAAGCAAGATGCATAAAATTGAGTACTTTTAGCTGCGGATAGGTGGAAGCAAAGGCTGCAGGAATGATGACAAAGTATTTCGAAATGTCGTTGGCAATGCTAAAAGTGGTTAATGAGCCCCTGGTCATCAGCAATTGCTTACCGATCTCAACAATCTCAATCAGTTTGGTCGGATTGCTATCCAGATCGACCATATTGGCAGCCTCACGGGCAGGCTGAGTTCCGGTGTTCATAGCCACTGCGACATCTGCCTGAGCTAATGCCGGGGCATCGTTCGTTCCATCACCTGTCATCGCAACCAGCTGCCCTGCATCTTGATACTGGCGGATTAAGGACAGCTTCTTTTCCGGAGTAGCCTGAGCCAAAAAGTCATCCACACCTGCTTCTGCTGCGATGGCAGCAGCAGTGAGTGGATTGTCGCCTGTGATCATCACGGTTTTTATGCCCATTTGTCGGAGCTGGGTAAAGCGTTCTTTTAACCCACCTTTTACGATATCCTTGAGGTGGATCACCCCCAATGGGAGATGGTTGCGAACGACGACTAGCGGCGTACCACCGCTACGGGCGATCGAATCAACAGCCTGGTTTAATTCTGGAGATCCAGATGTGCCTTGGGATTCCAGGTATTCAAACATCGCATCGGGTGAACCTTTGCGAATCTGTACACCATCGAAATTCACCCCGCTCATGCGAGTTTGAGCTGTAAATGGGATGAATTTCATACCCTCAGGTGCGGCAATCGTCGGGGAAAGGGTTCGTCCACGAAGCCCATATTGCTCTTTAGCCAGGATCACGATCGAGCGGCCTTCAGGAGTCTCATCAGCAAGAGATGAAAGCTGTGCGGCTTCAGCGAGAATTTCTGGGCTGGTATTGGCGATGCTGATGAATTCCACAGCCTGACGGTTCCCAAGAGTGATGGTGCCTGTTTTGTCGAGCAGTAAAACATCTACACTCCCGGCTGCTTCGACAGCTCGCCCAGAAAGGGCAATTACATTGCGTTGGATCAGGCGATCCATTCCAGCAATCCCGATCGCTGATAATAACCCGCCGATTGTTGTGGGAATAAGGCACACCAGCAACGCTACGAGGACTGTTATCGTTATGGGAAACCCCTGACCAGCGGTCCGTATGCTGAATATTGAAAATGGTAGCAGTGTGATACAAACCACTAAAAAGATGATTGTGAACGAAGCCAGCAGGATGCTCAATGCAATCTCGTTAGGTGTCTTTTGGCGCCTGGCGCCTTCTATCAGGTTGATCATGCGGTCCAGGAATCCCTCTCCGGGATTAGCAGTAACCCTTACGACTAACCAATCGGAAAGCAAGCGAGTCCCCCCGGTTACTGCACTGCGATCCCCTCCGGATTCGCGGATCACAGGAGCCGATTCACCTGTGACGGCAGATTCATCGACTGAGGCAATCCCATCCACAATCTCACCATCGACTGGCAAAATATCGCCAGCTTCAACCAGGTATAAATCTCCCAGGCGCAGGGATGATGACGATGTAGCTGTGAATTTTCCTGGTATCTCTCCTTTCGCTGGCGTGCGGGAGACCTTCTTGGCGGTTGTTTCGATACGTGTACGGCGTAATGATGCTGCCTGGGCCTTGCCGCGACCTTCTGCTAACGCCTCGGAAAAGTTGGCAAACAGGACTGTGAACCACAGCCACAGAGAGATCGAACCAACAAACCAGGGGGCAGCTTCTCCGGTACCAACCAGGGATTGAATCCACAATCCCGTGGTCATTACACTGCCGACTTCAACAACCAGCATCACCGGATTCCTGACCATCGTAAGCGGATCCAGTTTGATAAACGAGTCGATTATTGCCCGCCGGTAAATTTCTTTCCGTATGGAGCTGGATTTCTGTGGAGAAGTTCTCATTTTTAAATTCCAAGCATGATTAAATGTTCGATAACTGGCCCTAAAGCCAGGGCAGGCACAAAATTTAGCGCCCCAACAACCATGACGATAGCAACCAGCCAACCAATAAATAATGGTGAAGTTGTAGAGAGCGTTCCGGCGCCGGCGACTGCCTTTTTCTTGGTTACCAACGAGCCAGCCAAAGCGAGGGTGGGAATGGCCAGCCAGAAACGGCCAACTAACATGGCGGCCGCACCGGTCAGGTTGTAGAAAGGTATATTTGCTGAAAGACCAGCAAAAGCGCTGCCATTGTTATTAGCTTGCGAAGTGAAGGCGTATAGGATCTGGCTGAATCCATGAGCACCGGGATTGCTGACCCCAGCTTGCCCGGCTTGAGTAACCGATGCCAGGGCGGTCAATCCCAATACAGTGATTGGCATGATCAAGATCAGTAAAGCAGCCATCTTCATTTCGAATGGCTCAATCTTCTTGCCTAAATATTCTGGGGTGCGACCAACCATTAATCCAGCGACAAAGACAGCCACGATGACAAAAACCAGCATGCCGTACAGACCTGATCCTACCCCGCCCAGTACAACTTCACCGAGCTGCATCATCAGGAGCAGGACCAAACCGCCGAGTGGGGTATACGAATCGTGCATACTGTTCACAGCGCCATTGGATGTGGCGGTGGTGCTTGTAGAGAAAATGGAAGAGCGAGCAATTCCAAAGCGCACTTCCTTTCCTTCCATATTTCCACCTGGGTTGATGTCTGAGGTAGTTTGATCAATTCCAAAATGTGTCAGGATCGGATTGCCTGCAGATTCGGCAGCATAGGTATTGCCAAGGAATAAAACGAGCAGTATTAGCATTGCACCCAAAATAGCCCAACCCTGGCGTGTATCTTTGACCATTTTTCCAAAGGTATAGGTTAATGATGTGGGCAGGATGGTTTGAGAGAGCACCAGCAGAAAATCACTCAACGAATTTGGGTTTTCAAAAGGATGAGCAGCATTCGCATTAAAAAATCCGCCGCCATTAGTGCCCAGGTGCTTAATCGCCAATTGAGAGGCTACTGGTCCTACCGATATGATTTGCTGACTGATCGATTGCCCACCTGGATTTGTGTAAGGTTGGACGAGCGCTGACGTAATCGGACCTGAAAAAGTCTGCACAACGCCTTGAGAAACGAAAACCAGCGCCAAAACACTCGAGATGGGAAGCAAAATATAGAGAATGCTGCGCGTCAGATCGACCCAAAAATTACCGATGGTTGTACCCATGTGGCGGGAAAGCGCCCGAATAAACGCAACTGCGACGGCCATCCCGGAAGCAGCCGAAAGGAAGTTTTGAACCGCTAAACCAAGCATTTGGGAGAAATAGGTGAGCGTAGATTCACCACTGTAATTTTGCCAGTTTGTGTTGGTGACAAAACTGATGGCTGTATGGAAGGCAGTATCCGCTTGCACCGACGGCAGCCCAACTGGATTTAACGGCAAAACACTCTGCGCCCTCAGCAAGATGAATAAGAATAAAATTCCAAACATGCTGAGGAGCAGTAAAGCCAGCGCGTATTCTTTCCAGGTCATATCCTGGGTGGGATCAATACCGCAGAATCGGTAGATCAATCGCTCGACTGGCGAGATTGCTGGAGATAAAAATGTGTGTTCACCCTGGTATACGCGGGCCATGTACCCTCCCACCGGTTTGACCAGGAGCAGCAGTACCGATATAAAGAGAAAAATTTGAAACCAGCCGATAAGTGTCATCCGAATTTCTCCGGCATCAGTAAAGCTGCGAACAGGTAGACCAATAACAGAAAAGCAATCCCTCCAGAGATTATGTAGAGAAGCGACATTATTTAACCTTCAGGTTTTCTAAGCCTTGGATCATCCAGATCGTAAGGATCATGAACGCAAAGAGAGTGAGAAGTAAAAAGATATCTTGCATAGCGCCTCCGATTTCACCCAAGTTATATAGCTAAGAGAGTTAAGATGGTGTAAAGATTTAAAACGCCTAAAGAAACATAACCAAACCTGACTTGTTGCCAGGTGTTTTACCCAAGTAATTCACTGGTTGAGAGTCTGATTTGTAAAGGTGCTATCAGCGAATTACAAGAACCAGAAGTCTCCATTATTTAGAAATAGCCTTGAGAATTTCAGAATACGGAAAGTGTCATGGGCAGAGCCTGATGAAGATAACTTGACAGGTAAGGGGGAGTTGGTTATGATCAAATGTATAATTGAAGGCATACAAATAAACAAAGCCAAGAAATAGAACGAGGGAATCCA
>Ga0105106_10000802_pt1 | contig 22264 bp, 17 predicted proteins | sample PPLLaktember2015_5_FD_79109 | JGI IMG/M metagenome (GOLD analysis project Ga0105106, IMG submission 79109) | Freshwater sediment microbial communities from Prairie Pothole Lake near Jamestown, North Dakota, USA - PPLs Lake P8 Core (1) Depth... | ecosystem: Environmental > Aquatic > Freshwater >...
CGCCCAGCCCTGCGCTGGAAGCTCCCCCCGCCGATCCCGTCAGGCGCCTGCTGACGTCGGTCCCGCTCTACGTTCAGATCGCCGAAAGCCTGCTGCAGCGCATCGAATCCGGCGAGCTGGCGGCCGGCGACCGTTTGCCGCCCGAACGGGCCTTGAGCCAGATGCTCGGGGTCAACCGCATGACGCTGCGGCAGGCCCTCCGGGTCCTCGAGCTGCAGGGTCTGCTGGAGCGGCGCCAGGGCCGCGGCACGACCGTCGCCCTGCCCAAATTTGAGCGCAATGCCGGCCGGCTGTTCTCCTTCACCGGCGGCATGGAGCGTCAGGGGCTGAAGCCCGGGGCGCGCCTGCTGTCGCTCGAGCAACGGCCGGTCGATGCCGGTATGGCGCGCGATCTCTTGCTCCCGGTCTCGAGCATGGTGTACGTCATCGCTCGCCTGCGCACAGTCAACCAGGTGCCGGCGCTGCTCGAGCGCTACACGCTGGAGGTGCGCCGCTTCCCTGCCCTTGAGCAGCATGACCTGCAGGCGCGCTCGGTATTCGAGGTGCTGGCGTCTGAGTACGGCGTGGTCATCGAGCGAGCCTGGCAGAGCCTCGAGCCGGTATTGGCCAGCGCTTATGAGGCAAGTCTGCTGCAAGTTGACATCGGTGCGCCGCTGATGCTCGAGCGGCGCGTTTCGTTTGATGCTGACAGCCGGCCGGTCGAAGCCGGCCGCGACCTGTATCGCGGCGATCGCTTCCGGTTCATCACGGAGACCGCCCCGCGTGAAGGCTGAGCGCATGCCCCCGTCCCTCCCGCCCCAATCGCCCCCCGACCGTTCGACAACCGCGGCCAGGACGTGGCGGGTACGCCCCACCGACCACTCACTGACAAAGCGATTGGTCGGCGCTGCGGGCGGCGGTTCGAAGCGGAGCCGGCCTCTGGCGCAAGACTCCGAACGTCATTCCGAGCTGACTGATAGCACCCCCCAGGAGAGTTGACACACATGATCACCCAGTACGCCACGCTCCTTACCGCAGATCAGGTGGAACGCGTGCATGCGGCCTCGCTCGAGATCCTGGAGAAGGTCGGCATGCTGGTGCGCAACGACCAGGCGCGCGAGATCTTCGCCCGCCATGGGTGTAAGGTCGACTCCCAGACGCTGTTGGTGCACTTCCCGCCGGCGGTGGTCGAGGAGTTTCGCAAGCAGATGCCGCCCAAGTTCACCTTCTACGGCCGTGACCCGCGCTTCGACCGTACGATGCCCGACGACAGCCCGATCATCGTCACCGGCAGCTCGGCGCCCAACGTCATCGATCCGGTGACCGGCGCCGACCGGCGGGGGACGTCGGAGGACCTGGCGCGCATCGCCCATCTGGTGAATGAACTCGAGGGCTACGATGTCTTCTCGATTTCCACGCTAGCCGAGGATGCGCCGCCGGGGTTGTTCAGTCTCACCCGCCTGTACAGCTCGCTCAAGAACACGGTCAAGCCGGTGCGGGCCAGTGGGCCACCGGAGGACTTCGAGAAGATCCTGCAGATGTGCTACCTGGTGGCTGGCAGCGAGGCCGCCTATCGGGCGCATCCCTTCGTCACGCACCACTACTGCCCGGTGGTGTCGCCGCTGACGATGGATTTCGACTCGACGGCCGCCTCCATCTTCTACACCGAGCAGAAGCTGCCCTGCTATCCAACCATCGTGCCCAATGGCGGCCTGACGGCGCCGCTGACGCTGCTGGGCGTGCTCACCCAGGGCAACGCCGAGTTCCTGGCGGCCGCCGTGCTCGAGCAGATGATCGATCCGGGCAAGCCCACCATCTACGCCAGCTTGCCGACCATCGGCGACATGCGCACTGGCGCCTATGCGCCAGGCGCGGTCGAGACCGGGATCATCATGGTCGCGGTCGGCCAAATGGCGCGTTTCTACAACGTTCCCTCGGGCGCCTACATCGGCCTGACGAACTCCAAAGTCAACGACGCCCAGTCCGGCTACGAGACGGCGATGTCGTGCACGGCCGGGCTGCTGGGCGGCGTCGACATGTACAACGTGGCCGGGCTGCTGGACGCGCTGATGGCCTTCGATTTCGCCAAGGCGGTGATCGACGACGAGATCGCCCTGATGCTGAAGCGCATCCAGCGCGGCATGGAGTTCAGCGAGGAGAATCTGGCGCTGGAGCTGATCGCCGAGATCGGTCCGGCGGGAATGTTCATGGATCACGTCCACACCCTGGAACGCATGAAGACCACCGCCTACCTGCCGTACGTGGCGGACCGTGAGGCGCGGCAGCAGTGGGTCGAGAAGGGTGCGCCTGACTCCCAGGCGCATGCCATGCGCCGGGTGCAGGACATTCTGACCCGCGACAACCCGGCGGTGTTCTCGCCCGAGGTGGATGCCCGCGTACGGGAGGCCTTCGCCGGGTTGGTGGCCGGCGACTCGTGTCCGCCAAAGGGTTGGAGCAAGTCGGCGGCCGAAGCGGCGCCGGCCGGGCGCTCGCGCGAGGAGCGCCGTCGCGCCCGGGCCGCCAGCAGCTGAGACGGAGTGACAGGGACACATGAAGCATGAGCACCCTCGGCCTGGTGCTGCTGCTGGTCTCGGCCTGCATCCACCTGGTGACGCATGTCGCCATCAAGGCCTCGCGCAACCGCGATGCCTTCGTGTGGTGGATGCTGCTGTGGGACGCCGTTCTGTTCGCGCCGGTGCTGGTGCTGCTGTGGGAGCCGTTCCCGGCGGAAGCCTGGAAGTACATCCTGCTCAGCTCGATCTTCGAGGCGACCTATTTCTTTGCCATTGGCAAGGCCTACCGTGGCGGCGATCTGTCGGTGGTGTATCCGCTGGCGCGCGGCTCGGCGGTGGTATTCCTGCTGATCTGGTCGGTGACACTGCTGCGCGAGCAGCTGACTCGCGGCGGAGTCGGCGGGGTGCTGGTGATCGCGGCGGGTCTGTACTTGATCAACCTGCCACGCCTGGGCGCCTGGCGCGAGCCGCTGCGCGCCTTGCGCTCGAGCGGTCCGCGCTGGGCGCTGTTCGCCGGGGTGAGCACCTCGCTCTACACCGCCATCGACAAGGTCGGCATCGGGTTTGTCAGGCCCTTTGTGTACACCTACCTGGCGCTGTTGGTGACGCTGTTGTGGTTGACGCCGGTGAGTTTTGCGCTGGTCCGTTGGCCCGAGCTGAAACGCGAGTTGCGCTTCTCGAACTGGCGAGCCGTGCTCGCCGGGTTCACCACCATGACCGCCTATGCCCTGGTGTTGATCGCGATGTCTCTGGGGACGCCGGCAACCTACGCCGGTGCGGTCCGCGAATTCAGCGTGGTCTTGGGCGGCGTCTACGGTGTGACGATCCTGAAGGAACAAGGGGGAAGGCTGCGGATCATGGGGTCGCTGCTGGTAGCATTGGGCATCGCCATGATTGGCTGGCTAGGGTGACGGATGCACATGGGCAAGCCTGAGACCATCACGCTGGTCATGCTGCCCTCGGGGCGGCGCGGGCAGGTGCCTGTCGGCAGCAACCTGCTGGAGGCGGCGCGGCAGCTGGGCGTTGAACTCGAATCGATCTGTGCCGGTCGCCAGACCTGCGGCAAGTGCCAGGTGATCGTCGAGGTTGGTGCATTCGCCAAGCACGGCATCACCTCGGCTGAGGACCACCTGAGCCCGGCCGAGGAGGCCGAGCATGCCTGTTGCCGGCAGCAGGGGATCGAGGGACGGCGGTTGGCTTGTGCCGCCCGGATCACTGGGGACCTCGTCATCAGTGTGCCGGAGGAGAGTCAGGCGCGCAAGCAGATCGTGGCCAAGGCGGCCACGGAGCGTGTGATCGAGGTGCAGCCCGCCGTGCGCAAAGTGTACGTCGAGGTCGCCCCGTCAGGTTTGGACGAGGGGCGATCGGACTGGAGCCGGCTGCGCCAGGCGCTCCAGGAGCAATGGGGGCTGGGGGACCTGGAGATCGAGCTCTCCGCATTGCGGGAACTGCAGCCGGCGCTGCGCCTGGGACGGCAGGCGCTGACGGTGAGTGTGTGGCACGATCGGAGCGTGCTGCGCGTGCAACCCGGCTATGCTGAACAGATTTGCGGGCTGGCGATCGATATCGGTTCAACCACCGTGGTCGCGCATCTGTGTGATCTGCGCACCGGAGCGGTGTTGTCGACCCAGTCGGCGATGAACCCACAGGTCCGCTACGGCGAGGACCTGATGAGCCGCGTCAGCTATGCCATGACCGAGCCGCAGGGGACCGAGCGTATGCATCGGGCAATCCTGCGCACGCTCAATGAGCTTGCGGCCGCCGCGGCGGAGGCGGCCGGAATCCAGGTCGACGACATCCTGGACGCGGTGATCGTGGGAAATCCGGTGATGCACCACCTGCTGCTGGGGATCGACCCGGTCGAACTGGGGGGGGCGCCCTTCACCCTGGCGGTGTCCGAGGCGTTGGACCTGCGGGCGGGCGAGGCGGGCCTGCACCTGAACCCAGCCGCTCGCCTACACATTCTGCCGTGTATCGCCGGGCACGTCGGCGCCGACCACGTGGCGGCGCTGGTGGCCGAGGCGCCGCAGGCGCAGGATGAGGTGGCCCTGCTGATCGATGTGGGCACGAATGCCGAACTCAGCCTGGGCGGCCGCCAGCGCATGGCTTGCGCCTCCAGCCCAACCGGACCGGCGTTCGAGGGAGCGCAGATCAGCCATGGCCAGCGAGCGGCGCCCGGCGCCATCGAGCGAGTGCGCATCGATCCCGAGACGCTGGAGCCGCGCTGGCGGGTGATCGGGGAGGAAAGCTGGATCGATGCCGGCGCACCGGCCGTGCTGCCGGAGGCGGCACGTGCCACTGGCATCTGTGGCAGCGGCATCATCGAAGTGGTGGCCGAGATGTTCCTGGCAGGGATCCTCACTGCCGATGGGCGCTTTTCCGAGCGGGCCACAGGACGTTCGGAGCGTGTGCGCGCCCAGCCGGGCGGCAGGGTCAGCGAGTACGTGCTGGTAGACGCCGAGCGAACCGCCACCGGCCGCCCGATCGTCGTCACCCAGAACGATGTACGCGCCATTCAACTGGCCAAGGGCGCCCTCTACGCCGGAGCGCGGCTGCTGATGAAGGAGCTGCAGGTCGAGCAAGTCGATCGAATTCTGCTGGCGGGTGCCTTCGGCAGCTTTATCGACCCGCTGCACGCTATGGTGTTGGGGATGATCCCGGACTGCGACCTGGCGCGTGTACACCCCGTGGGCAATGCCGCCGGGGATGGGGCGCGCATCGCCTTGTTGAGCATCCAGCAACGGCGGGAGGCGACCCGCCTGGCGGGCTGGGTCGAGCACGTTCAGACGGCGACCGCAGTGGATTTCCAGGACGAGTTTGTGGCGGCCATGGCGCTGCCGCACGCGCGCGACAGCTTCCCGCACCTGCGGGGTCACCTGCCGGCCGATCAGGCTGGGGCGGGCGGGAGGCCGCGCGCAAGACGACGACAATCGCATCATGAGGAAACGAGGCAGGCATGACTGAGGACAAGGACTTGACCCAGATCGAGACCCAGGAACTGATCGAGAAGATGCAGGATGACTTGTACGACGGATTGGCTGAGGAGGTCGTTGCCGGCGTGCAGGAGCTGCTGCGGCGCGAGATGACGCCGTATGACATCCTGACCAAGGTGCTGGTGGGCGGGATGGATGTGGTTGGCGCCGACTTCCGCGACGGGGTGCTGTTTGTGCCGGAAGTACTCATGGCGGCCAAGGCCATGAAAGGCGGCATGCAGGTCCTGCGGCCGCTGCTGGCCGAGACCGGCGCACCCCAGATGGGCACGATGGTCATTGGAACCGTGAAGGGCGATATCCATGACATCGGCAAGAATTTGGTGGGGATGATGATGGAAGGCGCCGGGTTCAAGGTGGTCAACCTGGGGATCAACAACGACGCCGAGGCCTTCCTGGCGGCAGTGCGGGAGCACAAACCGCGCATCCTGGGCATGAGCGCCCTGTTGACCACCACCATGCCGTACATGGGTGTCGTGATTAAGGCCCTGAAGGAAGCCGGGATGCGCCAGGACCTGATCGTGCTGGTGGGCGGGGCTCCGCTCAACGCCGCCTTCGCCGAAGAGGTGGAGGCCGACGCCTACTGCCGCGACGCGGCGGTGGCAGTTGAAACGGCGAAGAAACTGGTCGCCATCCAGAGCGGCTAGCCGGGGGGAGACGCAGATGATCACGTGGCAGGACCTGATTGGCGGGCCTGGATTGATCCTGGCGGATGGCGCCATGGGGACGATGCTGTTCGAGGCCGGGCTGCAGTTCGGCGAGTCCCCCGAGCGCTGGAATGTGGAGCACCCGGAACGGGTGCAAGCCGTGCACCAGGCCTATCTGCAGGCGGGGTCGCGCATCCTCCTGACCAACACCTTTGGCGGCAACCGCTGGCGGCTGTCGCTGCATGGCCTGGAGGGGCGCGCCCGGGAGTTCGTCGAGGCCGGGGCGCGCAACACGCGCGCCGCCGTTGAGGCGGCGGGTGGCCGGGCACTGGTCGCCGGCGACATCGGGCCGAGCGGCTCGCTGCTGGCGCCCCTGGGAGAACTGGACGAGGCGGAGGCCGTGGCCGGGTTTGCCCAACAGGCTGAAGCCCTGCTGGAAGGCGGGGCGGACGTGATCTGGATCGAGACGATGTCCGACCTGGGTGAGGTGACGGCAGCGATGCGCGGCGTCAGGCAGGCTTCGGCCGATGTGCCGATCCTGACGACCCTGACCTTCGATACCCACGGTCACACGATGATGGGCGTCAGCCCGCAAAAAGCTGTCAAGGCGCTGGCGGAGTCAGGCGCGGCGGCAATTGGCGGCAACTGCGGCAACGGGCCGGACGAGATCCTGAGCGTGATCGAGAAGATGCGCGCCGCCTCCCCGCAAACCGTCCTGATTGCCAAGGCCAATGCCGGCCTGCCGACGCTGGTCGACGGGCGGGCAGTGTACGCTGCTTCGCCGGAGTCGATGGCCGAATATGCACGGGCGGCGGCTGACCGCGGCGCAAAGATCGTCGGCGCCTGCTGCGGCAGCACACCGGCGCATCTGCGGGCGATGGCCGAAGCGCTGCAGGATCGGTCGGCGGCGTGAAGCTCCGGCGCTGAAGAAGCCGGCCGCAAGCCGGATGCGCGCTGGGAAAGCAATGAGGTGAGAATGGCGACGTACCAGGTTGTGCTTTGGCGGGATATCCCCCTGCAAGTCCGCGTGCGCGGCCACGGCAAGGGACGGGTGTCGCGGAGTCTGAGCGACCGCTTTCAGCAGGCGGCGGACGCCGCCGCCGTGCGCAGCGGAAAGACCGAGAGTGACGCCTACCTGATGGAGATGCGCAGCCAGGACTGGGTCGAGCGCGAAGGTGAAGCGCAGGCCGTCGCTGATGCAGTGGCGGTGGAACTGGAAACGGAGTTCACCGACGAGCGGTTGGCGACTCTGGTGCAGAACGGCGGCAGGATCTGAGGCGATGTCCTGGCTGCAAGATCACCCGGCCTGGCTTGAGTCGGCGTATGCAGCCACCGCGCATGGCCTGCGCCCGTTCCGCCGCTGGCTGCGGCGGGGCGGCTGGGTCGAATCGGCGCTGGTCGCCGCCGAGGAGTGGGGCAAGGGCGTGGTGTTTGACTGCCGCATGTGCGGCAGTTGCGTCCTGCACAGCACCGGCATGACCTGTCCGATGGTTTGCCCCAAGAACATGCGTAACGGTCCGTGCGGGGGGGTGCAGGAGGATGGGCGCTGTGAGATCCTGCGCGACCGCCCATGTATCTGGGTACAGGCCTGGCGCAGGGCGGAGCACATGCCGCACTATGGGCGCGAGATCGAACTGCTGCTGCCCCCGCTCGACCGCAGGCTGCAGGGCCAGTCGGCCTGGATCAACGACTTCGAGGGCCTGACCACGGAGATTCCGGCTGGATGGCAGCACCCCTGAGGAGCGGATCGCGGCTGGAGCGTGTCTTGCGCTCGGGGCGCTTCGCCGTCACGGCGGAGCTCAACCCCCCGGACAGCGCCGATGCCCAGGCCGTCTACGACCGGGCGCTGGTACTGGCGGAGGTATGCGACGCAATCAATGCCACCGACGCCAGCGGGGCGCATGTTCACATGTCGAGCGTCGGGGTTTGTGCGCTGTTAACGCGTGCCGGGTACGAACCGGTGATGCAGGTCTCCTGCCGAGACCGCAACCGCATCGCCATCCAGGGCGATCTGCTGGGTGCGGCGGCAATGGGAGTGCGCAATGTGCTCTGCCTGACGGGGGACGGGGTGCAGACCGGCGACCAGCCACAGGCCAAGCCGGTGTTCGATCTGGATTCGGTCAGTCTGCTGCGCACGGCCAGCATCCTGCGCGACCAAGGGCAGTTCCTGAGTGGGAGGAAGTTGGAGACCCCGCCGGCGCTGTTTCTCGGGGCGGCAGCCAACCCGTTCGTGCCCCCGCTGGAGCATCGCGCCCGGCATCTGGCGAAGAAGATCGAGGCCGGCGCCGACTTCATCCAGACGCAGTACTGCTTCGATGTGCCGCGCCTAGAGCAATTCATGGCCCAGGTGCGCGAGCTGGGATTGGATCAGCGGGCTTACCTCCTGATCGGCGTCGGGCCGTTGCGCTCGGCCCGAGCGGCTGAGTGGATGCGGACCAACGTCCCAGGGGTGGTGATTCCGGAGAGCATTCTGCGCCGGCTGCGACAGGCGCCGGCCGACCGGCAACGCGTGGAGGGGAGGCAAATCTGCGTCGAGATCATCCAGCAGGTGCGTGAAATCCCCGGCGTACGTGGGGTACACGTGATGGCCTACCGGCAGGAAGAATTGGTCGCCGAGATCATCGAGCAGGCCGGCCTGCTCCCCCGGCGGCGCCCTCGCGGTGTGCTCCCCGATGAGCACGCCGGCCACTGAGCGCAAGTCGATACTGCGGCCTGTGATCCCGGGGAGGGGCAGGACCGCACTGGAGGAGAAGATCTTCTGATGGAAACTCTGATTACCTCACTCACCCGCCAAGTCGCCATCGGCCCGGAGCACCCCTTCGTCGTGATTGGTGAGCGCATCAATCCGACCGGGCGCTCGAAACTGGCGGCGGAGATGGCCGCCGGCGACTTCGAGCGCGTGCGTTCGGATGCCATCGCCCAGGTCGCGGCCGGCGCGCAGATGCTGGATGTCAATGCGGGCATCCCGCTGGCCGACGAGCCTGCCATCCTGGCCGAGGCCGTCCGCCAGGTGCAATCGGTGGTGGATGTGCCACTGAGCATCGACTCCTCGGTGCTGGCGGCGCTGGAAGCGGGCCTGACCGCCTACCAGGGCAAAGCGCTGATCAACTCGGTGACCGGCGAAGACGAGCGGCTGGAGGTGGTTCTGCCACTGGCCAAGAAGCATGGGGCGGCCGTGATCGGCGTCGCCAATGACGAGACCGGCATCTCGCAAGACCCGGATGTCCGCTTCAAGGTAGCCGAGAAGATCGTACAGCGTGCCGAGGCGTACGGCGTGCCGCGTTCCGATGTGCTGATCGATCCACTGGTGATGCCGGTGGGCGCAGTGCCGGTGGCTGGCGTCTCGGTCTTCCGCCTGGTGCGCCGGCTGCGGGACGAGCTGGGGGTAAACACCGTGTGTGGCGCTTCGAACGTCTCGTTTGGTCTTCCGGGCCGCCCGGTGCTGAACATCACCTTTCTGGCGATGGCCATCGCCGCCGGCCTGACCAGCGCCATCACCAATCCACTCGACGAGAGCATCCGGCAGACAATCCTGGCCTGCGATGTGATGATGGCCCACGACCCGAACTGCGCCGCCTGGCTGACGGCGCAGCGCCCGGCGGCCGCTGCCGGAGACGACCGGGCCGCGCGGCGGGAGCGGCGCCGGCAGGAGCGTACCGGCGGCTAGCCGGGCAGCCTTCGTCCGATCCGGTCATGCCCGAATCAACAGCCCCGGCCACGCCGGGGCTGTCTGCTTGGGGTCTTTCCGGGTCACGCCCGGCCAGAACTGGCTATCAGGTGAACCCGCCCGGGTCGGCCATGAAGCCGCAACGTGGGCACGCCAGCTGGATCAGGCCGTTGTATTCGAGCTTGGCTTTCTTGCAGCGCGGACAGCGATCGCCCTGGCGCAGACAGCGTGTGCGCTGGCGCCGTGGCCTGCCGGAGCCTGCTCTTGCCTGGGTCGGCTTCACCATTGCATGCTAGCGCCGAGCGGCCGCAGGGTAAAGGCCCATCCGCTTCGCTCCAGCCTACTTGCGCAGTCGTTCGCCCTTCGGGTCGTAGAGCACATCGGCGGTCACGACTGCGGGTACCAGGCTGCCAAAGACCTCGACCTCAAGCTTCGTGCCCTCGCTGGCCAGCGCGGTGGGCAGGTAGGCATAGGCGAGGTTCTTGCGCACCGTGTAACCGTAGCCCGTGCTGCGCAGACGGCCGACAACCTCGCTCCCATTCAGCACGGCCTCCCCGCCATACAGGGTGAGGAAGTCATCCCCGCCGACGGTCAAGGTCACCAGTTTCTCCGTGACACCTTGCTCCTGGATGCGGACGAGCGCCTGGCGGCCGTTGAAATCGCCCTTGTTGCGACGGACGCAGAAGCCCAGCCCGGCCTTGTAGGGATCTTCGAGCATGGTGACGTCCAGGCTGTAATAGCGGTAGCCCTTCTCCAGGCGCAGGCTGTCGAGCACCTTGTAACCACCGGGTTCGATGCCGTGTTTCTGGCCGGCGGCGAAGAGCGCATCCCAGACGAACACCGCCTGTTCGGCCGGGACGTAGAACTCCCAGCCAAGTTCGCCGACGTAGGTTACGCGTTGGGCGAGAGCCTGGGCGCCGGCGATGTCGATGGTCGCCGAGCTCATGTAAGGGATGGCCGCGTTGGATACATCGCTGCTCGAGGCGGCCTGCAGAACCTGGCGGGCTTCTGGTCCCCACAGGCCGAGGGTGGCGTAGGCCAGCGTGGCGTCGGTGATCTCGACCGGGGGATCGTCCGGCCGGACGGCCATGCGGATCAAGCCCAGGTCGTTGCCGATGAAGTTGGAGCCGGTGACGACGCGGAAGTGGTCCGTGGCGAGGCGAGTGATGGTGATGTCGGCTTCGACGCCGCCGCGGCTGTTGAGGAACTGGGTATAGACGGCTCGGCCGACGGGCACGTCGATCTGGCTGTCGGCCAGGCGCTGCAGCACGGGCAGGGCGCCCGGACCGCGGAGCTCGATCTTGCCGAACGATGACATGTCAAACAGGGCGACGCGTTCACGGCAGGCCTGGTGCTCGCGCCCGACGCGCTCGAAGTACGGCGGACGTTCCCAGCCCCACTGACGCTGATCGGCGCCCGCGCGGCGCCAGGGCTTCCCTGGGTCGAAGTAGTTAACACGTTCCCAGCTGTTCTTCTCGCCGAACACCGCGCCCAGTTCCTGGCAGCGGCCATAGACCGAGCTGACACGGCGCGGCCGGGCCCACTCATTCTCATCGTGCGGATAGCGAAGCAGGTAGTAGTACTTGACCCCCTCGCGAGTGCGCTCGGCGGCGAAGGAGGGGTCGGCGTAGGATTGGCCAAAGCGCCAGGCATGGAAGCCGAAGATGTCGAGCGACGGTTCGCCCTCGATCATCCACTCGGCCAGCACCTTGCCCATTCCGCCCGCCCCGCCGTATCCCTGGAGCGACAAGCCGTTGGCGCACCACATGCCGCGCACGCCGGGGAGCGGCCCCAGCATGGGTCGGCTGTCGGGGGTGTAGGCGCCGGGGTGGCAGACCAGGCTGATGATCTCCGCCCGTTCCAGGTGCGGAATGCGGCGAATGGCCCCTTCCAGAAGCGGCTCGAACCGATCATAGTCGCCCGGGAAGGCATGGCCGGTGTGTTCCCAGGGAACGCCGTCCAGCCAGCGGACCCGCGGCTCAAGTTCATACCCTCCGACGACCAGCCCGCCGTTCTCTTCGCGCAGGTACACCAGGTTATCGGGATCGCGCACGCAGGGTGTCTCGTGAGGCAGTTCTTTCCCGGGCACGGCCTTCAGGGCGATGTGCTGATGGTCCACGGCGGTGGTCGGGATGTGCTGGCCGGCCATGGCGGCAACCTGGGGGCCCCAGATGCCGGCCGCGTTGACGACCAACTCGGTGCGAACGCTGCCCTTGTTGGTGAGCACCTTGCGGATCTGCCCGTCGCGGATTTCGAAGCCGGTGACGCGGGTGTCGGTGTGGATGGTGACGCCGAGCTCACGCGCCTTCCTCGCCAGTTCGGTCGTGGTCAGATAGGGATCAAGATGGCCGTCCCGAGGCAGGTAGATGGCGCCGTACAGGCTTTCCTTGGACAGCGTTGGGAAGAGCTGGACGGTCTCGTCGGGCGAGATGATATCCACCGCCAGGCCGATGGCGCGCGCCTGGCTGATGTTGCGCTGCAGCTCCTTGAACTGGGCCTGGCTGGAGGCCACGCGCAGGCTTCCGACGTGGGCGATCAGGCCGAGTTCGCTGAACAGGTCGATGCTGTACTTGCGGATCTGCATCAGGGTGGGCGAGGTGTGGAACTGCGTAACCAATCCTGCGGCCCACCCCGACTCGCCGCTGGCGATCTCCCCCTTCTCGAGCAGCATGGTGTCGGTCCAGCCCATCTTGGCCAGGTGATAGGCGACGCTCACACCCATGATTCCGCCGCCGATCACGACGACGCGGGCTTGGTCCTTCATGCAATCCTCCGGGGGGCCACCAGGAATGAGACCAGGTTGCGGCCCCCTGCTGTCTCACCTCCGCTCCGAATCGCGCAACGCAAGTGAGACAGCAGGGGGCCGGAGGGCAGACGCCCTCCGGCCCGAAAGGTGACGACGGAGGAGATTCTACTCAGGCGGGATCTCCTTGAAGGCGTAGTCGACGTTGATGCCGCGCCGCTTCTGGGCGGACTTGGCAACGAAGTACCAGATCGCCGAGACGGCGATGATCCCGAACACCACCGTGTAGGCCAGCGTGCTCACCAGCCCCAGCTGTGGGAAGATCAGGTAGCTGGCGACCATGGAGAAGCCGAAGACCGCACCCAGGCCGCCGAGGATCGTCACCCACGGGACCTTCCCGAGCTTGTACTTGGCGCCGGGGGAGGCCTCGTAGATGTCCTTCGCCCGGTAGGGGAACACAGCGCCGGCCAGGGCACTGGCGGCAAACACATAGCCGCAGGCGAAGGTCACCCCCAGCGTCAACGCGTACCACTCGCCCCACAGGTTGTAGACCAGGATGACCGGGATGCTGAATAAGAAGTAGATCAGATGGGCGTTCACCGGCGTGTGCAGACGCTCGTCCACCTTGCTGACCCATGCAGGCAGCAGGCGGTCGAGCGACATGGCCACCATGATGCGGGTCACGCCGATGTAGCAGTTGTTGACGATCTGATGTGAGTTCATGATGTAGCCGAAGCCGATGAGGAGGACCACCAGGGGGCTGGCGGCCATGGCGACCGCAAGCATATTAGGCCAGAGCCAGAAGCCGGCGATCTTGGCCTCTTCAACCCCTCCCCAGTAGCCCGCCCCGGCCACGTACAGAAACTCGGTGCCAGCCGCCTTCTCAATTGCGGCGGCGAGCAGGGCGAGGAGAATGCCGGTCACGATCAGCGAGCCGACCAGGATGAAGGCCTGGTTCTTGAAGGAGCGGGCATCCTTGATCTCGCCGTTCTGCTCGGCCGAGTAGGTTGCCCACTGCAGGCTCGTCCAGGCGATGGGTGCCACGAGCAACGTGGCCAGCAGGCTGAACGGTGGGTTGGTGTCGATTCCCGCCGCCTGGGTTGCGGCCAGCGCCGTCTCGTAGAAGTTGGGGGCGTTGCCCGAAGCGACCGCGAAAGCGTTCAGGCGCTCGACGAACACCTCCGCCGGCGTGGTGAAGAGAACAATCAGCATTGTGCCGAAGGCCACCAGAATGGCATAGAACATCACGTATTGGACCTTGACGTAGTTCTTGAAGCCGGACACCAGCAGGAGCATGCCGATCAGGGCGTTGAGGATGCTGACGATGATGATCCCGGTCGAGGAGGTGAACCAGACGCCGATGGAGGACAGCCCGGGGTTGCTCATCGTGGCGCCCAGCCCGAGGAAGAGCGGGGCGAATCCGAGATACGAGAGCAGCCAACCGGAAAGGGCGACCCACTGCAGGATCCAGATCACGAAACCGGACATCAGCAGCGTGAAGCCCCAGAACCCGCCGAAGGCACGGCTCTGAAACACGTAGTCCCCGCCGGAGCGCGGCAGAGCGGTCGACAGCCAGACGTAGGCGAGGGCAATCGGGATCTCGAGCAGCATGGCCAGCAGGATGCCCCACACCAGCTTGCCGCCGGGAAGGGCACCGGGAGCCCAAAGATACGTCCACGGGAAGATCAAACCCATGGTCAAGATGTTGTATACGAATGCCGAATACGGGGACATGACCCGGACGAGGCCGGACGCCTTGCGGGTAAAGACCTCAGGGACCGAAGCAATCGCAGCCATCTTGGTTTCTCCTCTATGTCGTTGTTCGTTTTGCAGAGTCCGCGACTGTGCCACTCAGGCGGTATTCGATGGGCACCTCCTCCTTTGGCGACTGGGTTGCTAGCCCGATGTCAGTTGGTAGCCTCCCACCTGGCCGTGGCTCAGGTTGGCGAGGAATCCTCGCAGAATGCCTTCTCCATACTCGCTGCCCGGGTTGACGGTAATCGTCGGTCCGATCTTGACAATCCCAGCAGACTCATGGATGTGACCATGCAGGCTCAGCATGGGGGAGTAGGTCTCTATGGCGCGGCGGACGGATTTACTGCCGGCGCCGTGCATGACCATCTGGCCGGCCTTGACAATCGGTGCTGGCGGGTCGGCGTCCCAATCCAGCATCGGGCAGCGGTCGAGGGTCGAATCGTTCGGGGGATCGTGGAAATTGAAGATGGCCTTACTTGGGTCCGGCACCTGGGCGGCCATCTTTTCGATCTCCACCCACAGGTCCTCTTCGGACACCTCGCGCGGGGTCTTCCATGGAGTGGGTGTGCTCAACCCGATGCTGATCATCGTGTGGTCATCGTCGATTTGCACCATCTTGCCTTCACAGTCGATGATGCTCTGGGCACCCGCCTCCTGGATCACCGCCAGCACATCTGCGTAGTCGTCGTTGCCGCCGGTGACGTAGGCTTTGATTCCGGTCCCGGACAGGCGTTCCTCGGCGAGTTGGATCCATGCGGACAGCCGTTGACGGGCCAGGTCATGGAAGACGCGGTCGACGGCGGAGGGATCGGCGGCCAGCGCCCGATACTCTTCCTCGTCCATCACCTGGCTGTAGAAGCCGAGAAACCCGACACGGCCCTGTAGCGCCTTGAGCGCATCCTCGCCCTCGATGTGGTGAATCGTGCCCTGCAGGGTCGCCCGATACCGGCCTGCACCTTCGCGGATGATCGGGATCGCCATCTTGCCGATGATGTCGCCGCCCATGACCAGCACATCGGCACTATAGAACTTACCGGCGTTGAGGAACTTGCGCCAAGTCCGCTCCGACCCGTGGACGTCGGTGGCGAAGAACAGCTTGGTGAGCTTCTTATCGGCCTTCTTGCCAAGCAGGGGCATGTGCACTCTCCTCGCGCGGAACGAGTGTGGCGGCGTGATTGCGATCGCCGTTCGGCCTGGCCAGCACAACCTGTAGGCCGCGCGCCTCCAACTCGGTCGTCGGGCCGGGTTCCAGGCCGGCGTCGACTACCAGCCCGTGGATCTGATCCAGGCGGGCGATCTCATAGTTGGAGACCACGCCCCACTTACTGTGATCGGCGACGATGTACACCTGGCCCCGCGTGCGATCGACCATCAGCTGGCCGATCTCGGCCTCCTGGGTGCTGGGCGTGGTGACGCCGTACTTCAGGCTGATGCCATCGACACCGATAAAAGCCAGATCGGCGCCAAGCTGGCGCAGCATGTCGGCGGCGAAACGACCGACGATCGAATGGGCGCGGCCGCTGAACACCCCGCCCAGCAGCAGGATCTCCACTCCGGGCTCCCAGGGTTCGGCGGCGGCGCGCAAGTTGTTGGTCACCAGATTGACGTTGCTGAGATCGGTGCGGGTGCGCAGGTGGCGCAGCAAGGCAGCGGTGGTGGTGCCGCTGTTGACGAAGACCGTCATGTCGCTCTGCACCAGCGCGGCGGAAGCGCGGCCGATCCAGTCCTTCTGCTCGGGATGGGCACGGGCGCTGGCCGAGAACAGCGGCTCCGTCGGCAGCCGCTGGGTGAGAATGGCGCCGCCGTGGGTGCGCTCGGCGATTCCCTGGACTTCCAACCACTCCAGGTCGCGGCGCACGGTCGCCTCCGAGGCGCCGAGCAGGTCCACCAGGTCAGACAGGCGGGCGACGCGATGCGCCTCGAGGTGGTCCTGGATCATCTGCCGACGCTGAGCGGGTATAAGCGCTCGGCTCACCGGGGGCGTCCTCCCTAGGACGGCAGTACCAGCGTGAATGAATGTGACTGAAGCAGCAGGAGCAACACGTCCATTATGAGGGATTTTGCTGGGTTTTGCAAGTTATGGGGTATAATGCGGGCGATTCAGCCCGTTTGGCTCCCCCCGGCAGAAGGACCTTGACACATGTCCAAACAACCCGTTGGCATGGTTCCGCAGGACCGGTCGGAACGAGAGCGCTTCGAGAACGAGGTGCAGCGCATCGTCGAAGCCGGCAACAAGAGCGGCGTGACGCTGCGCTTGCTCGGTTCGCTCGCCTTCCAGATCCACTGCCCGCAGTACGGCTATCTGCAGGAAAAGATGGGCCGCGCCTACACCGACATCGACTTTGCCGGCTACTCGCGCGAGAACAAACAGGTGCGGGCGTTGATGGACAGCCTGGGATATCACGAACAGCGCGAGGTGTTCGTCGTGAGCGAGGGCAGCCGGGCGATCTTCGAGAACGGCCGCTCGGACATGCATGTCGACGTGTTCTACGAGAAGCTCGACTTCTGCCATCCGATCCCGTGGGCCGGTCGGCTTGAGGTGGATTCGCCCACTATCCCGTTGGCCGAGATGGTGCTGGAGAAAATGCAGATCGTGAAGATCAACGAGAAAGACGTGATCGACACGATCATGCTGCTGCTGGAACACGACCTGGGGGAGAGCGATCAGGAAACCATCAACATGGGGCGTATCGGCCAGATGTGCGCTGACGACTGGGGCCTGTGGCGCACGGTCACCATGAACCTGGACAAGGTCAGGCTGCTGGCCCAGGGCTACCCTGTCCTCGAGGATCGCGACAAGGCGCGCGTCTCCCGCCAGGTCGCCGAAGCGATGGTGCACATTGAAGCCGCACCCAAGACCAGGGGCTGGCGGTTGCGCGCTCGCGTCGGCGACCGGGTCAAGTGGTACAAGGACGTAGACGAAGTCGGCTGACCCCCAGAGCACGCCGCACGCGGCCAGCGGTTCCGCGCGCGACGGGCACGGCCCGCCGCGCCCGCAGGAGATAACCATGACGAAACTGGTTCGAGAGTTGATGCATCCGGGCATGATCACCTGCAAGCCCGATACCCCCCTGGGCCAGGTGGCTGTCCTGCTCGACCACCATCACGTGCACGCGCTGATCGTGGCCGACCGCGACGGGCGCCCACTGGGCGTGATCACCGACTTTGATCTGCTGGCGGCGGAGTGGCTTTCCACCGACCAGGAGAGCCTGGATGCGATGCGGCGCATGACGGCCGGCGAGCTGATGACCTTTCCGATCGACACCATCGATGGCAGAGCCGAAGTCTGCGATGCCGCTGCCCGCATGCGCCACGACGGGATCAGCCGCCTGCTGGTCGAGGAGCAGGGCAAGCCGGTGGGTGTGATCTCGGTCTCAGATTTCGTTGCCAGCCTGGTCGAGGCCCGGGCGATCGAGCGGCGCACCGTGGCCGATGTGATGTCGCGGGCCATGTTGGTCTGCCGCGAGAACACGCCGATTGCCTACGTGGCGCGCGCCATGACCGATGCCAGCTACCGTTCGGTGCTGGTGGTCACACCCAGCGGCCGGCCGGTGGGTGTGGTCAGCGGGGCCGACCTGCTGCCGTTCTGCGGCGATGAGGACGCTTACAAGTCCACCGCCGCCCAGGTGATGCATGAGATCCTGACCATTGCGCCGACCGCTTCGCTGCGCGAGGCGTCCGACAAGATGATCGACCAGCATCATCACCGGTTGGTGGTGGTGGATGAGCAGCAACCTGAAAGCATCCCGCTGGGTGTGATCTCGACCTACGACATCGTAGGGATGATGGCCCAGCCGGGCTCGGTCTGGAGATGATGATCCGGCCGCAAGGCCGGATCTGCTTTGATTCACGTATTTCATAAGGAGGTCGCCAATGGCGTCCGCGTTTCCAACACAAGCTCAGGTTGTCATCATCGGCGGAGGTGTGGGAGGCTGCAGCATCGCCTACCATCTGACCCAGATGGGATGGACCGATATTGTGGTGCTCGAGCGGCATGAGCTGAATAGCGGCTCCACCTGGCACTCGGCCGGACTGGTGGGCCAGTTGCGCTCGGACTTCAACCTGACGCGCATGATGACGTACAGCACCGATCTGTATCGCAAGCTCAAGGAAGAGACCGGGCAGGACACCGGCTGGCGCGAGGTCGGTGGCATCCGGCTGGCCTCGTCGCCGGAACGCCTGGTCGAACTCAAGCGCCAGGTGGGCTATGCCCGCTCGTTCGGCATGCCGCTGGAGATGATCTCGCCCCAGGAAGCACAGAAGATGTTCCCCTTGATGGACATCGAGGGCGTGCTCGGGGCGGTGTATACCCCGACCGACGGCATTATTGACCCAACCGGCCTGACGATGGCGCTGGCGGCGGGCGCCAAGGCGCGCGGCGCCAAGTTTTTCACCGAAACGCTGGTCACCGGGATTAACTTGAAGGATGGCCGGGTCGACGAGGTCGTCACAGCTCGCGGCACAATCAAGACCGAGATCGTGGTCAACGCCGCCGGTCAGTGGGGCGGCGATGTCGGCAAGATGGTCGGCATCTACCTGCCGGTCGTGCCGATGGCGCATCTATACCTGATCACCAAGCCGATTGAGGGCGTGACGCACACCTTTCCGACGCTGCGTGACCCGGATCTGCTGGTGTACTGGCGCGAGGAGGTCGGCGGGCTGATCACCGGCGGCTACGAGCACGACCCGGCGCCCTTCGGCATCGACGGCATCCCCGACGACTTCAACTATAAACTGCTGCCCCCGGATTGGGAGCGCTTCACGCCGCTGATGGAGAACTCGATCCGGCGCGTGCCGGCCGTCGAGAAGGCCGAGATCGTGCAGTTGCTGAACGGCCCGGAGGGCTTCACCCCGGATGCCGAGTTCCTGCTCGGGCCGACACATGTCAAGGGCTTCTGGGTAGCCTGCGCCTTCTGTGCCCACGGCCTGGCCGGCGCGGGCGGCATCGGTAAGGCGATGGCCGAATGGATCATCTACGGCACGCCGGAGTGGGACGCCTGGCGGCTGGACGTGCGCCGCTTCGGCCCCAATTACGCCAGCATCGACTACACCGTCGGACGCACGACGGAAACCTACGGCCGCTACTACGACATCCACTACCCGGGCGAGGAGCGGGTCTTCGGCCGTCCGCTGCGCCTCGGGCCGGCCTACCACCGCGAGAAGGAGCTGGGTGCGTTCTTCGGCGAGAAGTTTGGCTGGGAGCGGCCCAACTGGTACACGCCTTACGAGAAGCAGGCCAAGCACGGCTACGAGCCGCGCGGCTGGTACCGCGAAAACTGGTCACCCGCGATCGGGGTCGAATGCCTGGGCACGCGCGAGCGGGCCGGGCTGTTCGACGAGTCGTCGTTCAGCAAGATCGAAGTGCGGGGACCGGGGGCGCTCAAGTTCCTCAACTACCTGTGCGACAACCAGATCGACAAACCGGTGGGCTCGGTGGTCTATACCTCGATGCTCAACGAGCGAGGCGGAATCGAGTGCGACTTCACCGTGACCCGCATCGCCGCCGACCGCTTTCTGATCATCACCGGAACAGCCTTCGGCGTGCACGACACCTCCTGGATGCGGCTGCGTGCGCCGGACGACGGCACGGTGATCATCGAGGATGCAACTTCGTCCTATGCCTGCCTCGGCCTGTGGGGCCCCAAGGCGCGGGCGATCCTCGGAAGGGTCACGCGGGCGGATATCTCGAATGAGGGCTTCCCGTATATGACCGCCAAGCAGATGGCGGTCGGCCCGGTGCCGGTGCTGGCGATGCGCGTGACGTACGTCGGCGAGCTGGGCTGGGAGTTCTACTGCCCGATCGAGTACGGTCAGCAGCTGTGGGATACGTTGTGGCAGGCCGGGGAACCGGATGGCATCGTGGCTGCCGGCTACAAGGCCATCGACTCGCTGCGCCTGGAGAAGGGGTACCGCTACTGGGCCGCCGACATGAACCCGGACTACACGCCCTACGAGGTCGGTCTGGGCTTCGCCGTCAAGCTGGACAAGGGCGACTTCATCGGGCGCGAGGCCTTGGTCAAGCAGAAGAAGGACGGCGTCAAGCAGAAGCTGTGCTGCCTGTCGCTGGCGGATCCGACGGCCGTGGCCCTGGGCAATGAGCCGATTTTCCACAAGGACAAGGTCGTCGGCTGGATCACCTCGGGCGGGTACGGCTACGCCGTGAAGAAGAGCATCGCCTACGGCTTCCTGCCGGTCGAGCTGGCCAAGCCGGGCACCGCCCTCGAGGTCGAGCTATTCGGTGAGCGGATCAAACTGACAGTTGAGAACGACCCGCTGTTTGATCCGAAGGGCGAGCGAATTCGCGCCTGAGCCAGGCCGGCGGGATCACTGGCTGCCGGGGGCCATCGACCCCCCGGCAGCCTTGACAAGCATCATTCCCAGCAGGTGAGTTTAGGCGGGGCGGCCGCCTTGACGTTCCATGCTAGGATAAGGCAACCGCCGCGGCCGGCTGGACCTGCCCGCGGCTTTGAATTCCCTCGCTCCATCAGGCTCCAGAGCTGGAAAACCGAACAGCTCTGGGCAACGCTCACGCAGGAGGATCATTCATGGCTGAGAGTGTCCTGGAACGATTGCAGAAGACCAATCCGGATGCGGAGATCTGGTGGGACTCGTCGCCGCTGATCTTTGACTGGTGGGTGAAGAAGAACGTCGATGCGGCGCCAGCCGCGAAGAAGAAGGAGCTCGAGACGCAGCTCAAGCGGCTTTTCGCCTGGGAGGATATGGCCAAGAGCGTCTTCCGTGGCTGCACCACCAATCCCCCCCTCTCGTTGACGGCCATCAAGACCGACCCGGCCCTGTGGGAGAAGTGGGTCGACGGCCAGATCAAGGCCAATCCCGGCATCCAACTGAAGGACCTGTGGTGGATGACCTACAAGGAGATCGTCCAGCGCGGGGCCGAGAAGCTTCTGCCGCTGTTTGAGGCCTCCGGCGGCAAGTACGGCTGGGTGTCGGGTCAGCTCGATCCGCGCCTGTTCACCGAGAAGGAGATTATGTATGGGCAGGCAGATGAGCTGAAGGCCCTGTCGAAGAATGTGATGATCAAGGTCCCGGCCAGCCAGCAGGGCGTGGACGTCGTGCGCTACCTGACCTCGAAGGGCATCGCCACCAACACCACCACTTGCTTCACGCTGCCGCAGATCATGGCGGTGGCGCGGGCGGCACAGGAGGGTCTGGCCGAGGCCAGCAAGAACAAGGTTGACACCTCCGGCTGGCGAGCGGTAATCACCCACATGCTCGGCCGCCTGACCGAGCGCCCGATCATCCCGGAGCAGGCCGCCTACTATGGCGTCAACTGGACCGAGGCCGACCGCAAGTGGTTTGGCATCGGCGTATTCCGGCGAGCCTATCGCCTGCTCAAGGAAGGTGCCTATCCGAGCAAGATGCTGATGTGCTCGGTGCGCACGGGTCCGCTGGTCAACGGCAAGATGCGCTACTGGGACGTGCAGGAGATCGCCGGCGGCGATGTGGTCTACACCCTGCCGCCGAGCGCCCTGGAGCCGATGTTCCAGATGGGCGATGACCTGGAGTTCCGGGACACGGCCATCGACGAGGAGATCCCCGAGTCCACCCTCGAGAAGATCTACCAGATGCCGTTCACGCTGCAGGCCTTCGAGCCGGCTGGAATGTCGCACGATCAATTCAACACGCACCCCTCGACGATCTTCACCGTTGCCGAGTTCTCCAAGGCGGTGGAGGGAGTGGAGGCCTTCTGCAAGGGGCGCCTGGAAGCCGCCGGGGTCAAGGCCTGACCTCGAGGCGGCGCATGCGCGAGTCTGACCCAGACGTCCGCCAGCCTGACGGACGTCTGCAATCCACAGCCAAGAGAGGATCCGCCTCGGTTTCAGCTGCGGTGAACGAGAGCGACCTTGGAGGGGATTCTCCCCGATCGGGTGGCATTGTCGCCGCCCGACCCGCACCCGGTGTGACGGAGGTTCCGCATGGCGCTTACGCTTGAGCAGGCAATCGCGCGC
>Ga0105106_10000806_pt1 | contig 22196 bp, 20 predicted proteins | sample PPLLaktember2015_5_FD_79109 | JGI IMG/M metagenome (GOLD analysis project Ga0105106, IMG submission 79109) | Freshwater sediment microbial communities from Prairie Pothole Lake near Jamestown, North Dakota, USA - PPLs Lake P8 Core (1) Depth... | ecosystem: Environmental > Aquatic > Freshwater >...
CGGCGGTGTCACGGGCGGCGATGGTCTGCTGGACGAACTCATCGACGTCGCCGGTCTGGCCGGGAGGGGTGCAGGCCAGAGCGGCAGAGACGAGCATCAGGACGACGAGGATCAGGCGGGCGGGCTGGGAATGGAACATGGGGTCTCTTCTCCTGGGAGCAGCAGTGCAGTCGGTCTGGTCTGATAACGCCCGGGGGGCGGAGCGTGTGACAGGCGGTTCTCCACGCCTGGAGTATAGTGCCGGATTCCCGGAGGGGAAACCGGCGCGCCACAGCACGTAGAAACGCCGGCGCTCGCCGGGGATCGTGCGGTCCCGGCGAGCGCCGTTGGTCAACCCAATCCGTGCCGTAACTACTGCGGAGAGAGCGTCCAGGTGGTCAGGGTGTTGGAGATATCGATGCCGCGCTCGTCGGCCAGGACGTTCTGCGAGCAGTCAAGCGCCCGCATGTCGTACATCTGGCCGGGCGGGACGGCGAAGTCGTGGGAGCCGCCGGCGGGGATGAAGTCGGATCCGAGCCAGTCGGGGCCCCAGTACTGGTCGGTGCTCGGGCTGATGTTGACGAAGCAGATGTCGACCGTCAAGTTGTTGACCAGACGCAGCGTGGGAGCGCCCTGCGGAACCTGGGCGCGCCGCGGAACGGTCCACGTATACCCGCTGGCTGTGATCTCGATCTGGCGGTCCTCGTCGATCGTGTCCTGGTCGCAGTTGAGGGCGCGCATATCCCAGCCGCCCGGTTCGACCTCGAAAGTATGCGATTCGCCGCTGGCGACCATCTCGGTCGACCCGAGCCAATCGTCACCCCAATATTGGTCCGTCACCGGGCTGATGTTGACGTAGCAGATGGTCTCGCCCGACTGGTTGATCATGGTGATCACGGCCGCGCCGCTTGGGGCGGAGGTCGGGATCGGGGCCTGCGTCGGGAGAGGCGGCAGCGTCGGCGGGAGAGTGGGTGGCGGCGCCTGCGTAGCGGTCGGCTCGGCGGGCGACAGGAACGAGCAGGCCATGCTGGCGGCGATCAGTGCCAGGCCGAACAAGATCAACGGAAGCCGGCGGTACGATTTCGACATCTTCTTCTCCTGGAGTGTCTTTGCGAGTGAGTTCCGGATCACGCCGGTCTCCTCGTCGGTTCGGTTGAGAACCTGCACACCGTGAGCGATTCGGAGTGCTGGCTACACTATTCCACAATCCACTGGTAACCGCTGTCGGGGACCGTGACCTGGCGCTCTTCGTCGATGGTGACCTGGTCACAGGTCATTGCACGCAGGTCCCATACCCCGGGCTCAACGTCGAAGCTGCGTGAATCACCGGGGTCGATCGTCTCCGCGGAGTCCAGCCAATCGTCGCCCCAATACTGGTCCGTGGCCGGGCTCATCTGAACGAAGCAGATGGTGCTGTCGGACCGATTGACCAACGTGACGCCGGAATCCTGGCCCGACGAGCCGAACGAGCAAGCCAGGCTGGCTGCGATCACCGCCAGGCCGACCAGGATCACAGGGAGCCAGCGGAACGGTTTGTGCATCTTCTCCTCCTGGTGGAAGTCGCCGCGTGTCTTCCGGATCGCGCCGATTCCTCATAGTCGCCAGTATATGAGCGCGCCGCACGGCGCGCAAGCGCCTGGGCCTTACAATCTCATTGCAGCAAGCCGAGGGCCGGCCGGTCGTCTGCCGGGCGCCTGGGATTCTGCCGTCACAATCGGGTACTTCTTGCTATGCAAGCAGGCCCGGGAAGTGTGCAACAACCCGGACCGACCGACTCAGCCGTCGACCGGAAAGGTGAAGCCGGCATCGGCTGTCAGGTCGAGCCCGTACTCCTCGACCAGGCGATTGAGCTGTGAGTCAACCACCAGAAGATCGTATACCCCAGCCGGCAGGTCGAATACGCGCGAGCCGCCGGCGGGGAGCACCTCCGTGTCGCCCAGATCGTCCTGGCCCCAATTCTGTGCCTCGGTCGGCGAGATGAACACGTAGTACGCCGTCGCGGTCGAGGCGTTGTTTAGCGTGAAGCGGATCGGCGGATGTGTCCCGCCAACGTAGACGGCATCGTTGATCAAGACCTCGCCTTCGACCTCGAGGACGACCTCGTACAGCCCGTCGCGCAGCCCGCCATCGTTGTAGACGCACACCCACCAGTTGCCGCGGGCGCCGCCGCTCCAGGTCTGATCGAGCATGCTGCCGTCCTGCTCGAGCTCACGGTCGACGAACCAGTAGGCCGACCAGCGCATGCCGTCGACCATGGCCTGGTAGTCCCAGAAGGCGCAGGCGGAGGTGACGCCGGCCGGCAAGGCGTCGTACACCGTTGTCGGCCGATCATCGGAGGTGACACCATCGGCGAATAGCAGGTTGGAGAGCAGGGTGTTGCTGAGGTCGAACGCTCCGCTGGGAGGCGGGCTGGCGGCCGGGCCGGCCTGGTAGACGGCACCCTGGCGGGCGGCCTCGATCAAGGGCAGCGCCAGATTGACCGGCCGAAGGCCGTTGATGAACCCGCCTATCGGGACGCAGGTATCGCTGTTGTTGATCCGTCCGTCGCCGTTGGTATCGGCGATCAGGCGGCAGTCGACGACGTCGGCGTCCTCGGCGCCCGAGGAGGCCTGGGTTGGGATGCCGACCAGCTCGCCGGCGGCGTTGGCAGCCATCCCGCCGCTGTTGCCCCCGGCGATCGTGGCATCGGTCTTGATCCAGGCACGCCCGTCGACATTGCGCTCGGTGGTGAAACCGCTGACCACGCCCTCGGTGAATGTGATCGTGTCCCCGCCGATGCCCGGATAACCTAGGATCTGCAGGCTGTCGCCGATGTGGACGGCGTCAGAGTCGCCGACATTGATGTAGGGCAGCTCGGGCGTGACCGGGTTGCCCTGCAGGTCGCTGGTGATGCGAACGACGGCCAGATCGAGGCCGTAGTCGACGCTGGCGATCTCGGCCAGGTAGAGCAACTCAGGTGGGCTATCGGCATCGACCAGGACGGCCACACCCAGGTCGGTGTAGTCCCCGTAGCGGTCGTCGACCACGTGGGCGTTGGTCAGGACCAGGCCGTTGGGGTGGATGATGCTGCCGGAGCCCGACCAGACCGGCACCTGGTTGCCGCCGCGCATTTCTAGGGCCAGGATCTGAACGGTGGCGTGGGCCAGGTCGTCCACGCTCGGCGCTGCTACCGGCCCGGCCGGCGCGGCCGTCGCCGGCACATCGGTGGCCGGGGAGGGCGAGTTGCAGGCCAGCGCCGCCAAAGCCAGCACCAGCAGCGGGGCAACCAGGCCCTTCCAGGCGCCCGTCTGAGGACCTCGGTCCATGCTCGCATCTCCGCACATCTCTGGTTCCAAAACTGGACCAGAGCCGGTTTGAATTATGTGATAGAAGAGGACACCGGTCAAGAAACCCGAAGTCAGGGGGTCAAGGGCAGCATGGCGTCCTTCGCCTCGTCCCGGTCACTCCAAAGGAGTCTTGAATGCCATCCGCTCTTATCGAATCGAATGACCGCTCCAGGCGCAGGCTCGAGGCCGTGGTCAGGAGCTTTCCGATCAGGATCTCGCCCGCCCGACCTCGGATGGCTGGACGGTCTCGGCCCTTCTGGCCCACCTGGCCTTCTGGGATCAGCGAATGATCGTCCTGCTGCGCCGGTGGAAGGTAGCCGGCGTTGAGCCCTCACCCATCGACGCTGACATGACGAATGATGCCCTGCAGCCGTTGTGCCTGCGGCTGCCTGCACAGGCGGCCATCGACCTGTGCCTGTCGTCGGCGCAGACCATTGATGCCGAGCTCGAGTCGCTGAGCGCCGGACTGATCGAACAGATCGAGGCCAGTGGTACTCACTTCCGATTCGATCGGGCTCTGCACCGTGATGACCACCTAAGCCAGATCGAGAGCCACTTGGGCCGGCGGCCGGGCGACGGGGGCGCCTGAGCCACTGGGCTGCCGGTATCTGCCGCCCGAACCATCGCCCCGAGCCGGCGCGGCGGCGCCTCCCAGGCACCCCGCGTGCTCGGCGCACACCTCGCCGCTGCGGCGACGGCGGCGGTTGTGTTATCCTGGGATGGGCCCGCTGCGCGGGCGCATCCGCGGCCGGGTCCGACCGACCGACAATCAGGAGAGATGCTGATGGAGATCGTCACCGATTCAGGCGTCGACCTCAGCCTGGATCCTTCGCAGCAGGCCGCTCTGGGAATCCATGTCGTGCCGCTTGTTGTGTCCCTGGAAGGGAAGTCGTACCGGGAGGGGGTTGACCTGACCGCTCCGGAGTTCTACCCGCGCCTGATCGCATCCGCTGAGCTGCCGACGACCTCGCAACCCTCGCCGGGAGACTTCGCCGCGGTGTACCGGGATCTGGCGCGCAAGGACCCCGACATCCTGTCCATCCACATGTCTTCCGGGCTGAGCGGAACCTTCAATGCGGCCCAGGAAGGCGCCAAGTTGGTCCCCGAGGCCAGGGTGACGCATCTCGACACCAAGACCCTCTCGGTGGCTTCCGGCTGGCAGGTGGAGGCTGCGGCGCGGGCGGCCAGGGCCGGCTGGCCGCTGGATCGCATCCAGGCGTTGCTGCGCACCATCGGCCAGGCAACCGACAGTATCTACACGCTCGACGAGCTGAAGTACCTGATCCATGGAGGCCGGATCAGCCACATGAAGGGCCTGATCGCCTCCGTTCTGAACCTGAAACCGCTGATTGGCGTGGAGAAGGAAGGCGGGACTTACGTCCAGCGCGGCAATGCCCGAACCTTCGCCGGGGCGTTGCGGGGACTGGTTGATCTGATTGCCCGCCAGCACGGTGAGAGGGCCTCACTGCGGGTGCAGGTGATCCATGCCGAGAACCCGCACGGCGCCGAACAGCTTCAGGCGCAGGTGAGCGAGCGATTCCAGTGCAGCTGGCTCCCGAGCCGGGTGCTCTCGCTGGTGCTGGGCGCCCATACAGGTCCCAGCCTGGTCGGCATCGCCTACGCGCCAGCCTCGGCTTTTGCCGAGATCCCGACAATCTGACCGTTGACGTGGCGGGTATCGGCCCGAATTCCGAGTACGGTTGGGTGACTGCGGAGGTGCCGCTTGGGAGGTCGAAGGGTACTTCCCCTGGCTGTGGCGTTGCTCTGCGGCTGTGCACCCGGCATCGGGACATCGCAGCCGGCCGCTTCAACCGCGCCGACGCCGAGCGCGACCGAGCTGGTGACCGACGCGGGCGAATCCCTGGCGACTCCCGTGGCCGACTCCCCTGCCGCCGGCATCTGCGGTGGATCGGAGCAGGCCATTGTCACGATCACCATTTTCCCCGACATCCCCGACCCGCGCTGCGCGCTGGTCCGCCCGGATCAGCAGCTGCGGGTCGTCAACCAGCGGGCAGAGGTGCTGCAGGTGTCGTTGGCCGGTCAGCAGGCCTCGCTCGAGCCCGGAGGGGAGGTCCTGTTCGAGGTGCCACTGGGGCAGCTGCTTGCCCCGGGCGTGCACCGCATCGAGGTCTCGCCCTGCTGCGGTGCGGAGCTGTGGCTGCAGGATGGTTCGTGAGGCCGGTGTAATCGCGTGGAGAGGATGCGTTGGCGATGTCGGAGAACAAAACCAAGAGCAACCGCCGCAGTGTCGAGGCGTTCTTGCGCGGCATCCCCGATGAAAGGCAGCGCCGGGACTGCCTCACTTTGGTCGAGTGGATGAAGCAGGCCACCGGCGAGAAGCCGGTGATGTGGGGATCCGGCATTGTAGGGTTTGGGAAGTACCACTACCGTTACGCGAGCGGCCGGGAAGGGGATTGGTTTGTGATCGGCCTATCCCCCCGCAAGCAGAATCTGACGCTGTACCTGATGAACGGGGTCGAGCGGCAGAAGGATCTATTGACGAAGCTGGGCAGGCACAAGACCGGGGTGGGCTGTCTGTACATCAAGAACCTCGACGACGTGCACCACCCCACGTTGAAGCAACTGATCCGGACGTCGGTTCGTGAGACGCGCAAGCTGGCCGTCTAGAGGCAGGCGTCCGTCCCGGCGTCACGTCAAGATGATCGGCCGGGGTATCCACGCAACCGTCCGCGAGCGTGTGAGGCGGTGGAGGCGGCCTCCGGCGGGTGCGGCCGGTCCCGGCCAGGGGCGCTGATGTTGCTGATCCTGTGGGAGTATGAAGTGGAGCAGCCTGCGCGGGCGGCGTTCGAGCTGGAGTACGGCGGCGGCGGCGCCTGGTCGCGGCTGTTCCAGACCGCGGCGGGCTTCCTTGGGACGCGCTTGTATCGGCAGGTCGGGGATCCATCGCGGTACCTGACGACCGACAGCTGGGTCGACCGAGCCGCCTACGCGCGCTTCATGGCGCAGCGACAGTCGGAGTACCAGGCGCTTGATGAGCAGCTGCGCGGTCTATCCATCGCGCAGCGCCGGCTAGGGGAATTCGAGAGTGCGCCGTCACCGAACGGGAATCCGGGATGAAGGATCGAATGAGGGACTGAGGATGAGCGTCTGGGCGTATGTGTTCGTCACGACTGGGCAGCCGAGGAAGACGGTCCAGGCGATGAGGGCGATCGAGGGCGTGGTCAAGGCGGATGCGCTGTTCGGGTCGCCGGATGCGATCGCCATCGTCGAGGGGGCGGACATCGCCTCGATGGACGCCGTGATCGACCGGATTGTGGCGCTGCCCGCAGTCGTGGCCACCGACACGAAGGTGGCGCGCTGGATCGTCTGAGGCACAGGAGGCCGACGAATGGGACTCGATGCGGACTTACTGCAGGGCGCGCGCAACGCAGTGCGAGTGTGCATGAACGTCGGCCCGCAGGATCGGGCCTTCATCGCGACGGACGAGGAGACCGTCGAGGTCGGTCGGGCCCTCGAGCAGGAGGCTCGGGCGGCCGGGGCGGAGGTCGCTTTCGCCCGGTTGGAGGAGTTCGGCCCGCGGCCGATGCTTTCGCTGCCGGAGGCGCTGAAGCAGCGGATCAAGGAGTTCGGGCCGAGCGTCACCTTTCTGGCGGTGGCTGCCAAGGAAGGCGAGCTCAGCTTGCGCGGCGGCTTCCTGCACTTGGTGATGGGGGAGCTCGGCATTCGACACGCGCACATGCCGAGCATTACAGCCAGGGTCCTGCGCGAGGGCATGCGCGCGGACTACCGCGAAGTGCACAGGCTGACCCAACAGGTGTACGAGATTGCCCGTCGGGCCCGCACGATCCATGTCACCTCACCCAACGGGACGGATGTTGTCGCCAGCTTTGATCGGAATCTGAAGTGGGTCGGCATGGGCGGCCTGTACCACCAGCCGCGCCAGTGGGGCAATCTGCCTGAGGGCGAGGTGTTCACCTGCCCGGCGACGGTTGAGGGTGTTGTGGTGGCCGAGGTCCTGGGCGACTACTTCTCACCCCGCTACGGCGTCCTGGCCGATCCGGTGACGTTCGAGATCGCCGGCGGGCGCGTCGGGCGCGTGACCAGCCGCAGGCAAGACATCGAATCGGAGGTGAGCGCCTATCTCGATTCGTCGGAAAACGGCCGCCGGGTGGGCGAGTTCGCCATCGGGACGAACATCGGATTGACGGCTCTCTCGGGCGTGATGCTGCAGGATGAGAAGATGCCCGGGCTGCATGTCGCCTTCGGCAGTCCCTACCCCGACCTGACCGGCGCGGATTGGAGCGCGAACACACACATCGACGTCATCCCGACACGCTGCAGCATCGATGTAGACGGTGAGGCTTTGATGCGCGACGGACGCTTCGTCCTGGCGGAGTGAGTCGGGCCGGTCAGCGCCTCGGGATCCGGCCCGTAGGGAGAGGTGACCCAATGCCTGGCGTGATTATTCCTGAAACCATGTCGGTGGACAGGCTCCCAGGAATCTGGTCGCCTGTCCAGTGGGAGCTGGGCGAGGCAGAGCGCGGGCAGGAACTCGAAGACCAGTCGCGAGCCAGCCTGCTGGCGGCGGTGGATGTCCCGGAGGCGATCCTTCGGCTCCTTCTGGAGGAGGCCGAGATCGAGCGCGTCTTCGGGCCACCGGACGGATTCGATCCGGAGCAGCAGGGGGAGTGGGATGACTCGCTGGTGACGTTCGCTTTCAAGCGCCCGATCAAGCTGGAGGCCGTCGAGCGGGGGCACGACAGCCTGACAGTCACATACCAGCTCGAAGGCGCGGGCTTCTGGACGTTGGAGATCAGCCCTGAGAAGGTCGTCATCGAGCGGATCTAGGTTCCGAAGCGCAGAGAGCGGCGGGCGACCGGACGATGGACTCGGGCCTGCACCCGCAGGGATAGGATCGAGATGGAACCTCGGCTGAGTCTCGTAACGCTGGGCGTATCGGACCTGGAGCGCGCGGCGCACTTCTATGGGACCGTGCTCGGCCTGCCTCGGGTGAGCGTGTCGCTGGAAATCGTCTTCTACGAATTGGGCAAAGTCTGGCTGGCGCTCTACCCGCGGGCGCTGCTGGCTGCCGACGCCGGGGTGCCGGCCGAAGGCTCCGGGTTCACCGGCTTCACGCTGGCGCACAACGTCAGGTCGCCGGCCGAGGTCGATCGGCTGCTCGCGCAGGTCGAGCGGAGCGGGGGCCGCGTAGTGAAGCCGGGCAGGCAAGCCGAGTGGGGCGGGTACTCGGGCTACTTCGCCGACCCGGACGGCTTCCTGTGGGAGGTCGCCTGGAATCCGGAGTTCCCGCATGTGTGACCCCGAAGGCGGGCCAGGCCAGCTGGCACGCGGGGGTCACGCGCAGGGGAGTGGAGGGAAGCGTGACGGAACCGGCAGCCTTTGACGAAGACGCCGCTCATCGCTACTTCTCCGCGCACTGCTTCAACGCGGCCTGGGCCTTCATTGACAAGCCCGTTCGTAGTCGCGAAGACGACGAAGCCATGCTCGACGCGGCCCACGCCGCCGCCTGGCATTGGGCGCAGCGGGCGGACCGCACCCCGACGAATCTATCGGTCGGATACTGGCAGCTGGCCCGAGTGCACGGGCTGGCGGGGGATGGCGTTGGGGCGCGGCGCTATGGCGAGCGCTCATTGGCTGTCAGCCAGGAGCTGCCGCCGTTCTATCGCGGCTATGCCTTCGAGGCACTGGCGCGCGCCGCACTCCTCTTGGGGAACCAGGCCGAAGGCAGCCAGCACCTGCGCCAGGCGCGCCAGCTCCTATCGCAGGTCGGCGATCCCGAGGAGCGCGGCATGCTGACAGCCGATCTGGACTCGCTCGAGACCTGAGTGCCGGGCGCGGGCCTGGCTTCGCGGACGGTCTGGTATCATCCGCGGCGCGGACTGGAGGGGCGGGGCGATGCAAGAATCCGAAGGGATGATCCAACCCAAGCACCCGCAGCGCCTGGCGTGCGTGCGCTGACCGAGGCGATATGGCTCACATCCTGGTTACCAACGACGACGGGGTCGACGCACCCGGCCTGCTGGCGCTCGTCCACGGCCTGGCCTCGGTCGGGCGCCTGACGGTGCTGGCGCCCGACAAGAACTGGTCGGCCTCCGGGCATGTCAAGACGATGCACCGCCCGCTGCGCGTTCGCGAGGCGCGCCTGTCCGATGGGACGGCGGCGCTGGCCGCCGACGGTGCCCCGTCCGACTGCGTGGCGCTGGCCGTGCTGGGGTTGGTCGAAGGACCGATCGATCTGGTGGTGTCGGGCATCAACCCGCATGCCAACGTGGGCCACGACGTCACCTACAGCGGCACCGTTACGGCCGCCATGGAAGCGGCCATCTCGGGGCTGGCGGCGATGGCCGTCTCGCTCGACACGCCCGAGAACAGTCATGGGGAACGGGATTACGCCAGCGCGGCGCGCGTGGCGGCGCTGCTGGCGCGCCAGGTGCTCGATCGCGGTCTGCCGCCGGGCGTGCTCCTGAATGTCAACGTCCCCTCGCGGCCGCTGGCGGCTCTGCGGGGCCTGACGTTCACCCGCCAGGGCCTGCGCCTGTACCGCGATGCGCTGGTGCGGCGGGAGGATCCGCGCGGGCGTCCGTACTACTGGATCGGCGGCGAGGCCCCAACCGGTGTGGAAGAGGAAGGGACCGACTTTTGGGCTCTGGCGCAGGGCTTCGTCTCCGTCACGCCGCTTCAGCTCGACCTGACCGCGCACGCGCATCTGCAGACGTTCGAGGCCTGGGATCGGTCGCTATCCGCTGACTGAGCCGGCGTACGAATGGAAGAGCGAGCTGTCCCGCAAGCGCGCTTGCGGGACAGCTTGATTCATTCGCCGGGTCTGATCGTCAGCACCCGGCCGGCCGCGCGTCCGTAGACCTCGGGGAAGTAGACCGCGTAGGCGCGCGTGGGCAGGACGCGGAACTCGCCTGCGAATGCGGCGTGCAGCCGGTAGGTGTACTGATACGTACCGGGCGGCAGATAGTCGGCGAACAGAGTTACCTGATCGTCCCCGACCTGCGCATGGGTGAACCACCACCAGCCCCAGGCTCCGTGCAGCGGATCGTCCAGTGACCAGGCCTCGGCCGGGGCGCGCGAAGGGCTGGTCTCGAGGGTCGGATCGATCGGCTCGGCCCCGGCGGGATACGGGTCCTCGACGACCACATAGTACTGCTGGGCCGGGACGCGCAGCGTGACGCGAACGAGCAGATCCTCGCCAACGGCGGGTTCCGTGACCAGCGGACAAGGGCTGTCCGGCCCGCCGCACTCGCCGTCGTAGCGGAAGTACTCACGGCTGACCGACAGGCCGCGATCGACCGCCTCAACCTCCTCCACCGGCCGATAGACCGTCAGATGCGCGGTGTAGGCCAGCGCGCCGGGACCCGGGCCACGCTCCACGGCCACCTGGTTCGGTTGGTCGGGGAACAGACTTGTCACCGGCGCTGTGTAGGTAGCCGCCTCAGCAATCTGGCCGGGAAGGGCCTGACCCGTCCCCAGCGGCAGGCCGTTCAGGTCGAGCGTGTATTCGTAGGCCGAATCGCCGGTTCCGCTCTGACGGATCCAGCCGCTCACGGCCAGCACTGCCCAACCGGTCTCGTGTGAGGAACCCCACGCACCTTCGGGCCGGCGCGCCGCCAGGAGCCAGCGGACGGCGCCGGCCAGGAGCGGATGATCCGGGTCGGCCGCCAGGAATGCCTGCACGACCTGGGCGGTGGCGCGGACGGCGGACGGCATGCTCGACCGATCACCGCCGGCGTCGTCCCAGTGCGCGCCGGTGGCCGAGGCGATCGCGGCGGCGTTCAGGTCGGCGACCATGCGGGCGATGGATTCGTCGAGCGGGTCGAGCATAGCCAGTGTGCGAACGACGAGTGCCTCTGCGCTGCTTTCGAGCCGATCCGTCAGGCCGGCCAGCTCCCGGGTGGCCTGAGGGTCGCCACGCTCTGCGGTAGCCAGGGCCAGCAAGAGCATCGCCTGCCGGCTGATCTCCTCGCCGGTCAGCAAACGCTCGGCAGGGACCAGCACCGAGCTCAGCCGGCCGGCCGCGGCGTCCAGGATCTCAGGCCGGACGTCGAAACCGGCCGCCTGCGCCTCTCCCAGCGCGTACAGGATGGAAGCCGTAAGGTAGGCCTGGGAGGGGCTTTCCGGCCACCAGCCCCAACCGCCGTCGGCCAGCTGCCGGCGGGAGAGCAGGTCGACCGCCGAGGGGACCGCCCGCTCGCAGCGGCCGCGCAGTTCCGGATCTTGGATGCCGGTCGCTTCGAGGGTCTGCAGCGCACCCAGGTTGGCGAGCAGGCGCGAGGCCAGCCATTCATTGCTGCCCGAGGGCCGAGTCTCCAGCGCGTCGAGCGCGGATAGGACAGCCGATCCGAGCGACGGATCGATCGTCAGGCGGAGATGGCCTTGCGTTGCGTCGAAACGCCGGGGCAGGCTGACCACCTCCAGGCGGCGCTCGGCTTGTTCGAGGAGTCCGGCGGTAGCGGCTGTGTCCGGTGCGCTGAAGCGGCGCACCGGCAGCGCACCGTCTACGGCGGTCCCGACCGTCGGGGTGGAGGCGTCCTGCAAGCCTCCACCGGTCACATTGAACACCAGTCGAACGCTGTCCTGCTCGAGCACCGAGAGCGACCATTCGACCCGCGCCTGGCTGCGCGCCGGCAGCTCGACGGTCATACGATCCGGCGCGGCCACCAGGGCGCCAGTCGCCTCCAGCCACACCTCCGCCGAGAGGGGGCTGGCGGTGTTGTTATGCACCACCGCGGCGACGCCGGCCGTGTCTCCGGCGGTGAAAAAGCGCGGCGTGACCGGTCGTATGAGCAGGTCCTTCGTCGCCACGATATCCAGGCTGGCGCGGCCGAGGCGCGTGTCGCGGGTCACGCCGCGCGCCTCCATACGCCAGGTGGTCAGGCTGTCGGGAAGGGTCAGGGTGACCTGCGCCCGGCCCTGTCGATCGGTGACCACGTCCGCGCGCCAGAAGGCCGTGTCGGGGAACTCGGTGCGGATCTCGACCGGGACGGCCTCGCCGCCGCCTCCCAGGCCCCCGCCGGTGGGCAGCGGCGTCGCGCCCTCGCCGCTGATCGTCAGCGAGGCCCCGGTCAGGATGCGCAGCGGCCGGGGAGCGTAGAGGGCCTCGAAGGGCGGCCGGCTGTTCGGTGGAAGGAGCGCCAGCGTGGCGATATCGACAAGCGCCAGCGAGAATTCCGACTCCACCGGCCGTCCGGCTGCATCGCTCACCTGAAGGGCGACCGTGACTTGCTCTCCCGGGCCGGCGTCCAGGCGATCCGGCGTCAGGCTGATCTGCAGCTGATAGTCGGAGGCGTCGACGGGAAGCTCGACCAGGCCGACGGCGATCCCGGGCAACTGCCCGGACCGGGCCGGCGCGATCAACGTCACACTGACGAACACATTCGGTGCGTAGGCGGCTTCGATCGGGATCTCCAGCAGCGACTGCGACGAAGTGAGCTGGTGAACGCTGTGCTCGAGGATCCCGTCGCGTTCAACGGTCAGCAACGCAGCCACCGGGCCCTCGAAGGGGGAGGGCACCAGAATCGCAGCCGTCTCGCCCGGGCGGTAGATGGCGCGATCCGCGATCAGAGCCAGCCGGCCGGCGCCGGGCTGACGCCAGGTCGCCTCGCCGGTCCCGGCCACATACAACATCAGCGCTGCGTTGACCGCGCGGCCGGCCGCGTCGCGGCCTGAGGCTCGGACACGGTAGGTCCCGGCGCTGGGCGGGCGGAAGGAGACGCGGGCGATGCCGTCCGCCTCGGTGGTGACCGTGGCGCGGTTGAGCAGGTCGGCCTCGGATTCCCAGGCCAGCGCGCCATCGGGATCGACCGTCTGGCGCCAGGTCAGGCGCTCGACGCTGACATCAAGCGGGATGCCGGCCAGTGATGTGGATTCCCAATCCAGCGCGCGAACCTGCACGACGGACTCGTCGCCGGCGCGTGCAACGTATTCTTCCGGGGTCAGGCCGATGTAGAAGAGCGCCGGGTGGAGTGTGATCTCAGTCCGGGCGGTGAACGGCAGCCCGGCTGGGTCTGTCACGGTCGCCTCGACGGTCACCCGGCGCGGGCGATCATCGGCGCCGGTCGTCGGCAAGGAGATCTCCAGCGTGCCGTCGGCGCCGGTTCGGCCCTCGCCCTCCGCCAGCGTCTCGGTCTGGAAGGGGTCCAACGCGAAGTCGGCGAATGCGTACGGGTCCCCGGCAAGCGGGAGACCCGGGAGCGAGGTCGCCTCGGCCCACGCCGTCCAGGATACCTGCGCCCCGGCGACGGGTGCGCCGAAGTTGTACTCGGCCAGCAGGCTGGCGAATACTCGCTCACCGGCGGCTAGCTGCGCAGACCGGGCCGTCACCTCGACCAGGAACTCCGGACGCCGGAATTCGGCCACCTCGAATGTGACCGAGCCGTAGTCGGTGGAGATCCAATACGTGCCCGACGGTGCAGCCTCGCTGAGGGCCACCACGCCGTCGAATGTCCCGTACGCCGAGAGGCTGGCGAGGTCATCGGCGATCGGCTCGCCTTCCGAGCTGTAGGTGCTCACCGCGAGGTTGGCCAGGTCCGGCAGGACATAGCCGCTGTCGCCCGGCGCGCGCACCACACCGCGGTAGTAGACGGTCTGCCCGGGGCGGTAGATCGGCCGGTCGGTGTACAGGTACGCGGTGAGCGAGGCGGCGGCCGGGTCAAGCGCGATGCGGAAGTCATAGGCGGCGACGCCGTACGACCAGGTGGTCGAGGTCAATCCGAAACGGTCATCGCCGGGGCTGCCGCTGAGCGCGGTGACACCGGCCCACGGATTGTCCTCGGGCACTTGAGCATGGCTCGCCCGCCAGACTCCTTCCGAGTCGGTTCTGCCGGCGCCCATCTCGGTTCCGTGCTCATCCAGCAGTCGGATCGGCAGGTCGGGCAGCGGCTCGCCCGTGGTCAGATCGACTGCCCAGACCAGGCTCTCCTGCGGCCCGTATTTGACGACCAATTCCACGCGGCGAATCACGACCAGCCGGCCTTGGGCGGGCTCCTGATCCTCCGGCGTATCGAGGGTCAACAGGTAGACGCCGGACGGAAGCGGGTTGGTCTGCAGGACGAGGCTGACCGTCTCCATGGTGTCCGGTGTGACGGCGACCGATTCTGACCACTGCCTGATCAGGCCGGTGGCGGGCCGCGCCGGGTTGGAGAGGTGATCACCGCTGCGTAGCAGGCTCAGAAACGTCGAGGCGTCGATCCGGTAGAGCGACAGGTCCAGGCGGTCGACGTTGCGAGCCAGGACTTCGACCACGGGCGGCCGGTCTGGCGTCAAGCTGAGCGCCGTGGAATAGCGGCTGAAACCGACCTGTGCCGGCAGCGCCTCGGTGTTGAACGACCAGGTGTACTGCCCGGCCAGCGGAGTCCCATGGGGATCGGAGGCTGTGGCCGCCAGGGAAATGGTGTAGCGCGTCGATGGCTGAAGGTCGCCGTAGATTTGCAGCGTTCGCCCGTCGCTGTCCCAGAATGTGCCCAAGTTCTCGATGGCCGGGGTGCTTCGCAGCGCGCCCAAGACCGATGCGGGATCCATCGGGGCGGAGAAGGTGACCTCGATCGGCGCATAGGGCGAGGCCTGTGCCCCGTTGGCCGGATCGGTCTGGACAACGGCCGGCCGCGGGACGGCCAGGAACTCGCCTCGGAATGCCTCCAACAATCCGGCGCCTCCGGCGGAGCGAGCCTGCTCACTCACAAGGATCTCGTAGCTGGACCCGTAGATCAGGTGCTCGTTCGGCTCGAAGGTCATCTGCGTGTTGCGTTCGTCCCAGGCGAACAGGCCCTCCAGCGCCGGCGAACCCGGGATCTGGAGGCGGAAAGCCTGCTGTACGCTGCCGACGTCCATGGGCTGGTCGAAGCGGATGGTCACCGGAGCATCTATCGGCACCTCGGTCGCATCGGCGGGTGTGACCTCGACGACGCGCGGCAACGCGGTGCTGAACGACCACGAGAACGGCTCGGTCAGCGCGGCGCCGGTCAGGTCGGTCAGGGTCTCGTCGACTCGGACCGTGACGGCCGTGCCGCCCATCAGGGCCGTCGACGGACGAAACACATAGATGTTGGTGTCGATCCACTCGCCGCGGCCATCGACGCTCGGCTCGATCGAGATCGGCCGGCGGGCCTCGCCCTCGAGTTGCAGCGGAACGACCGGGCGGCTGAAGACGACGGTGATGACCGTATCCGGTTGCACATCGGTCGTCCCAGGCGCCGGCAGGACCTGCGTCACCTGGAGCGGCCCGGCCACCTGAAGGCTGAGCCGCAGCGGTTCGGCCAGGGCCAGCCCGGTCTGCGAGTGTGCCCCGCTCCCAATGCTGAGAACGTAGCTGCCGCCGCGCTGCAGGCCGGGATCAGGCTGGAAACGCAGGCTGCGGTCATCCAGCCATGTGAAGCTTCCATCGACGCCTGGTCGGATCTCAATCGCCCCTTCGACCGAGGCGCGGTCCATGGGCTGATCGAAGTAGAGCGTGACGGGGTCGAGCGGGAGGATCTCCTCGCCCGCGGCCGGGTCGCTTTCGACCAGGCGCGGCGCGACCGTGTCGAGCGGGCGAGGCGTCGGCGTCGGCTCGGCGCCGGGCAGCAGGCGGTCGAGGCCGGGCAGGCTGCAAGCCAGTCCGGCCAGCAAGAGCGCGCTCAGCAACAGACCGAGGAACCTTGGTGGCCGCATCGCAAGCCTCCCGGGCGGTCAAGACGAGCGTTCTCGATTATACCGACTCGAGCGGAGCGGCAGCGGGGCGCGGGCGTCAGACGTTGAAGCGGATGTGGATGACTTCGCCCTCGGACACGACGTAGTCCTTGCCCTCCAGGCGAAGCTTGCCGTGGGTGCGGGCCTGGGGCAGGCCGCCCAGCGCCAGCAGTTCGTCCCAGGCGATTGCCTCGGCGCGGATGAAGCCGCGCGCCAGATCTGTGTGGATGGTGCCGGCCGCCTCCAGCGCCGTGCCGCCGCGGCGCAGGCGCCAGGCGCGCACCTCGTCCTCGCCGACGGTGAAGAACGAAAGCAGCCCGAGCAGGTCGTACGACTCGCGGATGACGCGCATGCGGCCCGGCTCGTCGATCTTGTACTCGGCCAGGTAGGCGGCGGTCTCCTCCGGGGGGAGCTGGGCGATCTCGCTCTCCAGCTTGCCCTGCAGCGCCAACACCGAGACTCCCGCCGAGGGCGGCTGCAGGGTCGGGCCCGTCCCACCTTCGGCGGTGTTGACCAGGACCAGCATTGGTTTGCGGCTGAGCAGGCCGAAGCCGGTCAGCAGGCGATCCTCGTCGAGCGAGAAGGTCTGCGTGCGCAGGGGCTGGTTCTGCGCCAGGGTCTGGCTCAGCCGATTGAAGATTGCCAGTTCGCGCTCGACGACGGCGCGCTCGCGGCCGCCGCGTTGGCGCTCCTCGTTCAGCCGCTCGAGCCGCCGCTCGACGACCAGCATGTCATTGAGTAGGAACTCGTTTTCCATGGCGGCCAGGTCGCGAGCAGGGTCGACGCTGCCGCTCGGATGCGGGGCAGACGGATCGTCGAAGGCGCGCACGACATGGACGAAGCCGTCCATCTGGGCCAGCTGGTTGAGCAGGGTCCCGGGCAGGCCCTCGCGCCCGGCCTCGGCCTGCAAGCCGCCGATGTCGGCGTAGGTCACCTTGGCATAGGTTGTCTTCTTGGGGTGGTACAGGCGGCTCAGGGCGTCGACACGCGCGTCGGGCACATCGACGACGGCGGTGTGAACTTCAACGCGCCCGCCGGCCAGGGCACCGGTGGGCAGCGCGCTACCGGTCAGCGCATTAAAGATGGTCGTCTTGCCGGCGACCGGCAGGCCGATAATCCCGAGCTGCATGTGGACCTGGAATCTCCCCGCGTGGGCTGCCGCAAGCCGCGGTCTTGACCCGCTCCGACCGCTTGGCTATACTTCCGGCGGGCCGAAGTGGCGGAACTGGCAGACGCGCGCGACTCAAAATCGCGTTCCTTCGGGAGTGTGGGTTCGAGTCCCACCTTCGGCACCAGGCGATTATAGCACGGCCGACGCGAGCAGCGATCGGCCGTGCCGCGTTTCGGCGCGCATTGCCGGTTATCGGCGTCTGTGGCACAATCGCCTCAGTCTGTCTGACTCGCGGATGAAATGAAGACGATCGCGTTTCGCGTCGCTGTAGGTCTGGTGATCGGCCTGGCCGCGGGATTGATCTACGGCTGGGTCTTGCGGCCGGTCAAGTACGTGGACACCTCCCCGGACACGCTGCGGGAGGACTTCCGCGCCGACTACGTGTTGATGACGGCGCAGGCCTTCGGCGGTGATGACGACCTGGAGAGCGCACGCGTCCGCCTGGCCGCGTTGGGGCCGCGCCCGCCGCTGGACCTGGTCGTCGAGGCCATCGAATACGCGGTGGCGCGCAACTTCAGCCAGCGCGATCTGGACACGCTGAACCGTCTGGCCGTAGCGCTGCGGGCTTCACCCGGCGCAGGGATCGACGGGCCGTGAACCGCCTGGCGTGGCTGCCGGTCGCGTTGGCGGTGTTGCTCGGCCTCATCGCCGGCCTGTACTACGCCTGGGTGGTCAATCCGGTGGCCTACACCGATACCGCGCCGGCCTCCCTGCGGGCCGACTTCCGCCTCGACTACTTGACCCTGATCGCGGCTGCCTACGCCGGTGAGGGAGACCTGCCTCGAGCCCGGGCACGGCTGGCGCTCCTGCCCGACCCCAACCCGGCCGAGACACTAGCGGCGCTGGCCCAGCAGCGGCTGGCCGCCGGACGGCCGCTGGCCGAGGCGCAGGCATTGGCAGTCCTGGCCAGCGCGCTGGGCGAACGCCCGACTCCGTTCGCCGAAGGAGAGACCCCGCAGCCGGCGGTGACCTCCTTCCCGACCCGCACCGCCACGCGCAGCCCGACTGCGCCGCCGATTCGCACCGCGACGGCCACTCCGGGCGCGCCCTTCGCGCTGTCGAGCCGCGAGCCGGTGTGTGATCAAGACCTCGACCCGCCGCGCTTGATGGTCGAGATCCGCGACCGTTCCGGCCGCGCCGTCCCGGGCGTGGAAATCCTGGTCGTCTGGGACGAGGGGCAGAGCCGCTTCTTCACCGGCCTGAAACCGGAGCTGGGGCTGGGGTACGCGGACTTCGCCATGCAGCCCGGGGTCGCCTACACCCTGCAAGTGGCGCACTCAGAGGAGCCGATCGCCGCCCTTGAGTCGCCCGCGTGCACAGCTGCCGACGGCACCGGTTACCCCGGGTCGTGGCAGCTGACCTTCGTTCAACCTTGACCGCGAGCAGCCGAAGCAGGACCGGCCCCGAGCGGGCCGGCGCATTTCTCGCGCGCCGGCGGCGTCCATCTGGCCCCGCTCGGCACACACGCCGCGAACCCTAGAGTCCGGCCTGGGTGAGGATCCTGTCGAGAGCTGTGACCGTGAGCGTGTGATGGCGATGCCGCCAGCGTTCAAGGAGCGGCCGGGCCAACGGCCGCGCCCAGGCTTCATCCGCCAGCGCCCGAAAGACATCCTCGTGAAGGATATATCGCCCCACCGAAGCGAAGAAGGCCTCATAGGCCGGAAGCACGTCGCCATAGCCGCTGCGGACTGCCAGTTCGCAGAAGGTGGAGAACAGGGCGATGTCGCGCGTTCCTCGGACGCTGAAGAGCTTTTCAATGACGGCGCAGTCGGGAGCGGGGATGCGAGGCAGCAGCTTCATAAGGAACAGGACTCGCTGACTGGGCGTCCATCCGGCCACTCGCTCTGCTGGCGGCAAGCTGCCGCGCCGGTACTCCTCGATCACTGCCAGCACATCGTCTCTCAGCGAGGAGGGTACGTCGGCTGCCCCGTCAGGCAGTCCGGGCGCATAGATCCATTGTCGGGCGTCGGCGGCGCCCGCCGCCTCCGGAAGCCGTTCCTCCAGGAACTGGAGAAACCGCTCGGAGGTGATCGACTGGAAGCGGAAGGCGTTGATATAGTCACGCAGGAACGAATCGAAGCGTGCTCGGCCGGCGACTTGCTCCAACGTTCGGAAGAAGAGCATCCCCTTGTAGTAGGGGACGATCGTGTAGGTCTCGTCCGGGCTCTTCCCGGCCAAGGTCAATTTGAGGCACGTCATCGGGGAATCGGCGCCCAGGCGTTCGATCGTGGCAAGGAGATCGACCGCCCGGATGGCGACGCTCATCTCGGCCTGCTTGACGCCCTGGACGATTTCTGAGATCCGAGTCTGGGCGTATGTGGTCGGCCCCTCATTCAGCCAGAAGTCCTCCCAGGTGGCGTTCGTCACCAGATTGCCGGTCCACGCGTGGGCGAGTTCATGGGCTATGAGCCAAGTTCCTCCTCGATCGCCTTGCACGTAGGCTGAGTTGAAGAACGTCAGGCGAGGGTTTTCCATGCCGCCGTAAGGAAATGCGGGCGGCATGACCAGCACGTCGTAGCGGTCCCACAGGTACGGACCGAAGAGGCTTTCGCCAGCGCGCAGCTTGTCCTCGTTCTCGTCGAACTCCCAGGCGGCGTCATGCACGATCTCCGGTTCGGCGTAGACGCCCGTGCGCGGACCGATCGTCTGAAACTCTAGGTTGCCCACGGCGAAGGCGAACAGGTACGAAGGGATCGGCTGTGGCATGCGGAAGCGGTAGACCGCGCCGCTGCCGTCTTGTGTCTGCCCAATGGGCTGAGCGGCCATGACTGCGGCCAGCGGAGTGGGCGCGACCAGCTCGGCCTCATAGGTGAAGCGCACGCCGGGGGTATCCTGGCAGGGGAAGAGCGTCCGGGCGTTGCACGGCTGGCATTGGGAATAGAGAAACGGCTGGGCGCCGCCCGCGGTCTGGGCCGGGTCCAGCCACTGCAGCGCCGCGGCGCCTGGTGAGGTCGTCAGGTCGATCGAGAATCGCCTGACCTCCTGCAGCCGGCTCAGATGGAGGCGTTGCCCCAGGATCGGATCTTCGCGATCCAGCGACCAGCGGAGTCGGCCGTGCTCGGCCTCGACGGCGGCGATGCCGAGGCCTTTGGCGTCGAGAAAGAACGACCCGCTGACTGCCCGGTCAAGCGTGTAGACGGCTCGGATGCGCAGGCTGCGTGCGGCCAGGTCAGGCGCCAGGCGCAGCTCGAGATGTGCGATTCTCCCCTGTGCGGGGTCGCTGTAGGAATGAGGATCCGCCGGGGCTATGGGGTGCTCCCTTTCCGCTGGGGTGGCGGCCCGGATGCCATCGACCTGCGCGGTCAGCGTACGCCTGATCCTTTTCCCCGTCAATCCTCGCTGTGGAGGGTCGTGCGCGAGAAGCGGAACCTAGGCTCTCTGCGCGATCTGGATCAGATTCCCACAGGTATCGTCGAACACGGCCACCGTCACCGGTCCCATGCGGGTCGGCTCCATGGTGAAGTTCACGCCCAGCCGCTGGAGCCGGTCGTATTCCTTGTGGGCGTCCGCGACCGCGAAGGAGGTCAGAGGGATGCCTTGCTCGAAGATCGCCTTCTTGAAGGCCTTGGCGGCCGGATTGGCATCCGGCTCGAGGAGCAGCTCCGTGCCTTCGGGCGCCTCTGGCGAGACGACGGTCAGCCAGCGGAACTCGCCGGCGGGCATATCGGTCTTCTTCACGAAGCCGAGCACATCGGTGTAGAAGCGCAAGGCCTTCTCCTGATCGTCCACGAGGACGCTGGTGATGTAGATCTGCATGGTGCACCTCCTGCCGCCGGGCCGCGCCCGGGCAATAATTAGGACTGACTTTATCACATTATGGCCCGCGCGCGCCTGGCTGTCCCGGCCGATGCCACCGCCCACGAGCGCCAGCGGCCGTGGATGGCAGGGGGGGACTCAACGAGCGGCTGATCGTTTTCGGGGGCTGTCGAGGCGTGGCGATGACGGCCCGCCTGAGCGGCGGGCCTTGGTCACGCTGGCGGAGAGGGTGGGATTCGAACCCACGGTGGCCCGAAGGGCCACAACGGTTTTCGAGACCGCCCCGTTCAACCGCTCCGGCACCTCTCCGGGTTCCATTATAACCCGGCCGGTCGAGGGGGCACGGCTAGAGTTCGAAAAACTGCTCCGGTTCGGGGTAATGCACGGCAGTCGAGCCCATGTCGCCCAGCTTGGCCTTCAAGGCCGCCGCCGGCCCCGGCTCGCCGTGAACCAGGAAGACGGCGCGTGCCCGGCCGCGCACGGCCCGGGCATAGGCCAACAGCCCCTCCTGCCCGGCGTGAGCCGAGAGTCCGTCGACGGCGGCGACCTCGGCGCGCACTTCGTATTCATCGCCGAAGATCCTGACGCGCGGCTGCCGCTCTACCAGCCGGCGGCCGAGCGTGTGCGGGGCCATCCATGAGGTGATCAGCACGGTGTTGCGGGGATCGCCGACGTTGTTGCGCAGGTGGTGCAGGATTCGGCCGTTCTCGGCCATACCCGAGGCGGAGATGATCACCAGCGGGCCCTTGCGTTCGTTGATAGCCTTGCTCGCCTCGACCGAACGAGTGAAGGTGAGCTTGTCGAAGCCGAATGGCTCGCCGCGCGGATGGACACGCAGGACGGCGCGCGCCTCCTCGTCGAAGAGTTCCGGGTGCTCCTCGAAGACATCCGTCACGTTGACGGCCAACGGGCTGTCGACGTAGACCGGGACCGAAGGGATCTCCTTGCGGTCGACCATCTGATGGAGGTAGTAGACCAGGGTCTGCGTGCGCCCGAGGGCGAAGGCGGGGACGATCAGCTTGCCGCCGCGCTCGAAGGTCCGCCACACGACGGCTTTCATTTCGTCGTAGGCCCGGTCGGGCGAATCGTGCGACTTGTCACCGTAGGTGCATTCCATGATCAGATAGTCGACATCGTCGGGCAGGACCGGGTCGCGGATGATGGGCAGCCCGTGGCGGCCGATGTCGCCGGAGAACATCAGGCGCACCTTGCGGCCGCGCTCCTCGAGCTCGAGGATGATGGCGGCAGAACCGAGGATGTGACCGGCTTCCACCATCCGGGCGGTCACGCCGGGCAGGGGCGAGAAAGAC
>Ga0105106_10000807_pt1 | contig 22195 bp, 16 predicted proteins | sample PPLLaktember2015_5_FD_79109 | JGI IMG/M metagenome (GOLD analysis project Ga0105106, IMG submission 79109) | Freshwater sediment microbial communities from Prairie Pothole Lake near Jamestown, North Dakota, USA - PPLs Lake P8 Core (1) Depth... | ecosystem: Environmental > Aquatic > Freshwater >...
ACGCAAGGCGGCGAAGCCGCCGCGCAGCGAGCCGAAGGCGAGCGAAGACCAGAAAGGCTCGCAAGCGCCGCGGAGCGGCGCGCGCAGCGAGCCGAAGGCGAGCGAAGTCCAGCAGTGCGCCTCCCCTTGCGCTTCGTCGCGGGGCTGCGCGAGGCGTCGGCGCGGGCGATCGAGGCGGCGCGTGGCGAGGCGTCCTTCCGCAGCGTCGCCGATCTCGCGCACCGCGCCGGGCTGCGCCGCGACGAGCTCGACGCGCTCGCGGAATGCGGCGCGCTCTCGGGTCTTGGCGCCGGGCGCCGGCGCGCCGCGCTCTGGCAGGTCGCCGCCCTCGCCCGCGCGCCCGGCGCGCTCTTCGCGGGCACGCCGCCTTCCGACGAGCCCTCGCCCCTGGCCGAGATGACGGCCCTCGAGGAGACGCTCGCCGACTACCGCACCACGGGCCTCACCACCGGGCCGCAGCTCCTCGCGCACCTGCGCCCGGGACTCGCCCGGCGCGGCGTGCTCCCGGCCGCAGCGCTGCGCGCCCAGCCGGACGGCCGCGCGGTGCGCACCGCGGGACACGTGATCGTGCGACAGCGGCCGGAGTCGGCGAAGGGCTTCTGCTTCCTCACGCTCGAGGACGAGACCGGCACCTCGAACGCGATCCTGACGCCGCAGGTCTTCCGGCGCTTCCGGGCGCCGCTCCACGAGGCCTCGATCGTCGAGATCGCGGGGCCGGTGCAGAATTTGGACGGGGTCGTCCACGTGAAGGTGCGGGGACTGCGCGCGCTCGCGGGCCGCGAGGGGCTGCCCGCGTCCCACGACTACCGCTAGCGAGCGCTCAGTGCGTTGCGTCGGTCCCGGCGCGGGCACCGCCGCCGGCGAGATCGCGGACGAAGAGGCGGAGCGCCACCAGGAAGCCCAGCGAGAACATCGCGATCAGGAAGCCGAACAGGATCGTGCCCAGCCAGCTCTCGGCGCGCTGGAAGGCATGCGTCATGAGCGCGATCAGGGCGAGGTACATCGCCAGCGCCGAGATCCACTCGAGCGCGATCCGCAGCCGGCTCGGCGCCAGGAACGAGACCGTGATCCAGCCGACGGCCAGGACGGCCGCCGCGACGCTCGCGATCTGCAGCCAGATGCTCATGACGAACTCCCCGCGGCCTGGCCGCGTGGCTTCCGTAGCACGCGGCCTGCGACGGCTCCACGTCCGGCTGCCGACGCGTGGGCCAGCGGATATGCTCGCCGTCGATCCGCTTCCAAGGGGAACCATGGCCGACCCGCTGCTCCGCACGCTCCGCTGCCGCAACGACCACCGCCCGGGCGTGCTCGGCCGGCTCGCCACCGCGATCGGCGTGTCGGGCGCGAACATCGGCGACATCCGCACCGTCCGCGTGGGGCCCGACCACATCGTGCGAGACCTCGACATCATGGCCGCCGACGAGGACGGCCTGCAGAAGACGATCCTCGCCGTGCGCGCCGTGGACGGCATCGACCTGCTCGAGGTGATCGACGAGGTCCACGACCTGCACATCGACGGCAAGCTCGAGGTGCGGGCGACCCATCCCGTGCGCACGATCCACGACCTGCGGCGCGTCTACACGCCGGGCGTGGCAGACGTCGTGAACACGATCGCCCGCAATCCCGAGGAGGCCTACAACTTCACGATCCGCGGCAAGACGGTGGCGATCGTCACGAACGGCACGCGCGTGCTCGGCCTCGGCAACGTCGGCCCCGTGGCGGCGCTGCCGGTGATGGAGGGCAAGGCGGCGCTGCTGCAGCAGTTCGTCGGGCTCTCGGCCTGGCCGATCGTGCTCCAGGCGCGCGACGCCGACACGCTCGTCGCCACCGTGCTGCAGCTCGCCCAGGGGTTCGGCGCGATCCAGCTCGAGGACATCGAGTCGCCGGTCTGCTTCGAAGTCGAGCGCCGCCTGGTCGAGGCCCTCCAGATGCCCGTGCTGCACGACGACCAGCACGGCACCGCCGTGGCCGTGCTCGCCGCCGCGCTGAACGCGACGCACCGCGCGGGCGTCGATCTCGCGGAGTCGCGCATCGGCGTCGTCGGCCTCGGCGCGGCGGGCACCGCGATCGCGCGCATGCTCGGCGAGGTCTCGTCGCATCCCGTGCTGGGATTCGATCCGAACCCCGAGGCCCAGGCGCGCTTGCACGAGGTCGGCGGCGAGCCGCTGACGGAGCTGCGCGAGCTGCTCGCACGCGCCGACCTCGTGGTCGCGGTCTCGGGCCGCGCCGGGATCCTGACCCCCGACATGGTGCGCCGCGGCCAGGGCATCTTCGCGCTCACGAATCCGCAGCCCGAGATCACGGTCGAGGACGCGCTCGGCGCCGGCGCCGCCTTCGCCGCGGACGGCCGCTCGGTCAACAACCTGCTCGGCTTTCCCGGCATCCTGCGCGCCGCGGTGGACTGTCGCGTGACGCGGATCGCGCCGTCGATGTACGTGGCGGCTGCGCGCGCGATCGCATCGCTCGCGCGCGAGGACGAGCTCGTACCGAGCCCGCTCCGCGCCGACGTGCACCGCGCCGTCGCGCGCGCCGTGGCGGCGGCGGCCGAGAAGGCCGGCGTCGCGCGCCTGCCCGTACCGACCGACTACCAGCTCGACGCGCCCTTCCACGCATTGAGGCCGGATCCCTCGAAGGACGGCCGCTAGCGCCGACCCGCGCTCAGCCCCGCAGCGCCTCGAGGTGCTCGCGCACGCGCGCCGCCAGGCGGTCCGGCGTGAAGCCGTACTCCGCCGCGAGGTCCGCGATCGGCGCCGAGGCGCCGAAGCGCTGGATCCCGTAGACGAGGCCGCGCGAGCCGGTGAAGGCCAGGAACGACGCGCCGCGCGAGGCCTCGACGCCGATCACCGGCACGCCCTTCGGCAGCACCGCATCGCGATACGCCGACGGCTGCGCCGCGAAGGCCTCGAGGCACGGCGCCGACACCACGCGCGCCGCGATGCCGTCAGCCTCGAGCTTCCCGACCGCGTCGATCGAGAGCGAGACCTCCGAGCCGGTCGCGAGCAGCACGACGTCCGGCGTGCGCGACGTCTCGCGCACCACGTAGGCGCCCTTCCAGACGTCGTTCAGCGCGAAGCCCGCCGGCCGCTGCAGCGCCGGGAGCTTCTGGCGCGTCAGGGCGAGGGCCGCCGGGCCCTTCGCTTCCGCCGCGCACCACGCCCAGGCGAGCGCCGTCTCGATGCCGTCGGCGGGGCGCCAGACGTGCAGGTTCGGGATCAGGCGCAGGGCGTCGAGCTGCTCGATCGGCTGGTGCGTGGGACCGTCCTCGCCCAGGAAGATCGAGTCGTGGGTGAAGACGTAGATCGTGCGCACGCCCATCAGCGCCGCGAGCCGGATCGCCGGCCGCGCGTAGTCGCTGAAGATCAGGAACGTGCCGCCGAAGGGCAGGAAGGTGCCGTCGAGGGCGATGCCGCTCAGGATCGCGCCCATCGCGTGCTCGCGGATGCCGAAGTGGAGGTTGCGGCCCAGGAAGGGATCGATGTCCGCCTCGGCGCCGGGCCCGACGTCGCCGCCGCCCTTGATCGTCGTGAGGTTCGACTCCGCGAGGTCCGCCGAGCCGCCGACGACGTAGGGCAGCGCGGCCGCGATGCGCTGGATCGCCTCCTGGGAGTGCTGGCGCGTCGCCGCGTCCTGGGTCTCGAAGCCCGCCGCGACGCTCTTCGCGAGGTCCGCCGGCACGCGCTTCGCGCGCGCGTCGTCCCAGGCCCGCGCGAGCTCGGGCTGCGCCGCGCGCCAGCGCGCGAGCTTCGCGTCGTCCTCGGCGCGGGCCGCCCTCTTCGCCGCGATGCGCTCGCGGAAGTAGGCGCGCACGTCGTCGGGCACGAAGAAGTGCGGCTCCGCCGGCCAGCCGAGGTTCTCGCGCGTGAGCTTCACCTCGTCGGGGCCGAGGGGCGCGCCGTGGGCCTTCGAGCTGCCGGCCTTGTTCGGCGAGCCGAGGCCGATCGTGGTGCGCAGCACGATCAGCGACGGGCGATCCGTCGCGCCCTTCGCGAGATCGATCGCCGCGTGGAGCGCGTCGATGTCGAGGCCGTCGACGTGCTGGACCTGCCAGCGCTGCGCCTCGAAGCGCTCGGCGACGTCCTCGCTGAAGGCGAGCCGCGTCGAGCCGTCGATCGTGATGCGGTTGTCGTCGTAGAGGTAGACCAGGTTGCCGAGCCCGAGGTGGCCCGCGAGGGAGCCGGCCTCGGCCGAGATCCCCTCCATCAAGTCGCCGTCGCTCACGAAGCCGTAGATCGTGTGGTGGCCGGGGCCGTCCGCGCCGCGGCCGAAGCGCGCGCGCGCCATGCGCGCGGCGAGCGCGAGCCCGACGCCGTGGGCGAAACCCTGGCCGAGCGGGCCCGTCGTCAGCTCGACGCCGGGCGTGTGGCCGTACTCGGGATGGCCCGGCGTCTTCGAGCCGAGCTGGCGGAAGCGCGTCAGGTCGTCGAGCGAGACGTCGTAGCCGAAGAGGTGCAGCAGCGCGTACTGCAGCATCGACGCGTGGCCGCAGGAGAGCACGAAGCGGTCGCGGATCGGCCAGGCGGGATCCGTGGGATCGAAGCGGAGGTGACGGTCGAAGAGCGCGAAGGCCGGGCCCGCAAGCGCCATCGGCGTCCCGGGATGGCCGGACTTCGCCTTCTCGACGGCGTCGATCGCGAGGAAGCGGATCGTGTTCTCGATGCGCGCGCGAAGCGCGGAATCGGCTGCGCCCGGCATGTGCCCTCCAGCTCTTCCGGAATCGTCGAGAGAGCCGGGAGCCTACCACGGGCACCGAGGGCAGGAAGCGCCGGGAGCCCCGAGCCCGAGCCTTTCCGGCCCGGGCCCGAGGGATTTCCCGACGTGCGCGCGCCTACGCCGTGACCTCGATCCGACGGCTGCGATGGCGTTCGGCCTTCGGCAGCCGGAGCTCGAGCACGCCGTCGCGCAGCGTGGCGCGGATGCGCGACGGGTCGATCCGCTCCGAGAGCGTGAAGCGACGCTGGAACGCGCCGCTCCTGTACTCCGCGTAGACGGGTGTGCCGAGGCTTGCGCTCTCGGGCTCCGTCTCGCCGTCGATCGAGAGCACGCCATCCTCGAGGCCCACGCGCAGACGCTCGGTCGAGACGCCGGGCAGGTCGGCCCACACGATCACCTCGTCGGCGTTCTCGGCGATGTCCACGTCGGGCCGGAAGAGCGGCCCGGGACGGGTGGCTTCGCGGTCGGCGAGCTCGCTTTCCGCGCGGCGCGCGGGGGTCGCCTCCGGTCGTTGGATGTCGAGAGACATGGACTCCTCCTGGATGGATCTCGCGGGCCGCTTCAGCCCGACGTCACTTCGATGCGTCGCGGTGCGGTCGAGGCCGCGCGGGGAAGCCGCACGGTCAGCACGCCGTCGCGGTACGACGCCTGGATCTTCTCCGCGTCGACCTCCCGCGGCAGCTCGATCGTGCGCCGGAACTTCCCGGGCCGACGCTCGCGCCGATGGAAGCTGGTGCGCTCGCCCTCGGGCTGCGCGATCCGGCGCTCGCCGCCGAGGGTCAGGCGCTGGCCGTCGAGGGAGAGCTCGAGCTCCTCGAGCTTCATGCCCGGCAGCTCGGCCGTGAGCACCAGGCCTTCGGCGTTCTCGTAGAGGTTGATGGCAGGGAGCACGCCCGCGCCGCCCGGGGCGACGCGCGGCGCTGCGCGGGAGAAGAGATCGTCCACCTCGCGGCGGAGACGCTCAAGGGCGTCCCACGGGCCGGCATGGCCCGGGCGGACGAAGGGAGAAGGCAGCTCGAGCCAGTTCATCGCGTCCTCCTTCGAGCGGGCGTCATCGCGCCGTCGCTCTCGGAAGATTCCGTAAGCACGGCCGCGGACCGGGTCAACGCAGGCGCCGACAACCGGGCGGGGCCGGCCCGGGGGCCGGCCGGCGGGTGCCGGGAGCGACGCGAAGGCGGCCGGCAGAGGGAGCTGCGGCGCCCGTTGCCGGTCGGGACCGCATGGACTCGGACCGGGCGGGGGCGCGGCGCCCCCGCCCGCCTCGCCGCCCCGTCACCCCAGAACGATCAGCGGCATTCCCAGCGAGATCAGGCCAGCGCTCCCGAGGCGGCCGCGCTCGTCGATCGGCGGACCGGGGGCCGTTCGCTGGCGTTGCCGTCGGTCGATGATCCCGCAGCGGGCCGCAAGTCACGCTCGGGTCCGTCGCGTCGATCACCCGCTGGGGAGCGCAGGCAGCACTCGGCCGAAGGTGAAGCGAGATCCCGAAGGCGCCGCTTCAGGGTTTCGGGATCTCGAAGGGCGACGGAGCGGGCAGCAGTCCGAGTTGCACCATCATGCCGACGTCGTCGCGGTTGGCGCGGTGTTCGACGATCAGCCCATCCGCGAGCGTGTACCAGTCGATGTGCTGCACCGCGAACTTCCGGCCCGTCGCCGGCACGCCGACCATCAGGCCGCGGTCGACGGGTAGCCTGCCGACGCCGAGATGCGTAGCGGAGCAGGTGCTGTGGACGATGACGTAGTCGTCCACGGCGACGATCTCCTCGGCGGTGATCCGGGCGTCGGGAAGGCGCGTCCGGATGTCGCCGAGGATCCGCCCGAACACGGATCGACCCGCTATTCGACCCCCATCTCGAGAGCGCAAGGGTGTAGGTTTGCCGTATGGGGGGTGCGCGTTCGCCGCGCAGCGGAGGCCCCCGCATGGCTCACCTTCCTTTCGCTCCCCAGACGCAAGCGGCCTGCGCATTCCTCGTCCTCCTCCTCGTCGCGCATGCGCGCGAAGCCCGCGCCGCCGAGGAGCCGGCCGCCCGGGCGCTCGCGAGCCTGCGCGCCGCTTCTACGACTCCCGTCGCGATCGACCTGCACGCGGGCGTTCCGCGGACGATCTCCATGAGCGTCCCGGTCGACGGCGCGACGCCCCTCGCGCGCGCCCGGAGCTTCCTGCGCAGCTACGGGGACCTGTTCCAGCTGAGCGCGCCCGACCTCGAGATCCACCCGATGCGGGTCATCGGAAACGAGGAGGATCTCGTCAGCTTCTACCAGACCTACCGGGGGATCCGCGTCTTCGGCGCGCGCCTGACGCTCACGATCGTGCCGCCACCCGCGACCAGCGGCGGCTCCCATCGGGTCGCCCTCGTCTCGGGCGCGCTCCTGCCCGCCGTGCAGCTCCCCCTCGCGGCGAACCTCACGGGCGCGGAGGCCGCCGACACCGCGCGCATCCTGCTCGCGCGCTTCGGTGCGCCGGTGCTCGGCAACGTAGAGACCTGGATCTACGACCCGTCGCTCTTCGGCGGCGCCCCCGCGCCGCGTCTGGTCTGGATCCTCGCCCTCGGCGGCGGCTCGCCGCTGCGCGTCGCGATCGACGCGCAGACCGGCGATCTCGTGTTCGCTCATCCCCTCGCCTACGACTCCGCCGCCGCGCTCGACGAGTACGACGCGGACTTCGAGGACGCGAACGGTGGCACGATGTTTACCACGAACTGCTTCAATCCGACGACGCTCGACGACGACATCGGGAGCGCGGACGGATTGATCCCCGAGTACCTGAACGACGCCGAGGCCGTCGCGCTCTGGTGGCACACGCGGGACACCTACGAGCTGTACTACGACGTCCTCAACCAGGTGTCGTGGGACGACGACGACGGCGAAGTGGTGGTCTACGTCCACGCCGGTCTCGATGAGGACGGGGACCCCAATGCCAGCTTCAACGGCAGCTGCGAGGAGATGGAGTTCCACGACGTGTTCGTGGGTCTCGACGTGGTCGCCCACGAGTTCACCCACGGCGTCATCGAATTCAGCTCGGACCTCATCTACCAGACCCAGAGCGGCGCGCTGAACGAGAGCTACGCCGACACCATGGCGGCGGGGCTCGTGGACACGGCCGACTGGCTGCTGGGCGAGGACCGGCTGAACGGCGGCGGGGCGATCCGATCCCTCGCAGATCCGCTGAACGGGCCTTGCGGCGTGAACGGCGCCACCGCCTGTGGCGATCCGGACCGGATGGCTGGAATCTGCTCCATGACCAACGACTTCTGCGGCTTCGCCGACGACAACGGCGGCGTCCACACGAACAGCGGAATCCCGAACAAGGCGCACTTCCTGATCGCGCAGGGAGGGGTCTTCAACGGCGTGAACGTCGCGGGCATCGGACGCGCGAAGATGCGACGCATCGCCTATTGCGCGATGCGGAGCCTGTCGCCGGCGGCCAACTTCCTCGACGCGCGCAACCAGGAGGTCGCCTGCGCCCAGGCGTACGCGACAGAGCCCCTGCTCGCGCCCTACGGCATCACCGCCCAGGACGTCTGCGCGGTCCGGAACGCCTTCGCCGCAGTCGAGATCGATCCCGCCGGCGGCGACGCGAACTGCGACGGGGTCGAGGAGAACCTGGTCGACCCCGACGGCGACGGGCTCACGAACCTGGACGACAACTGCGATTTCGTCTCGAACCCGACCCAGGCCGATTCGGACACGGACGGAATCGGCGACGCGTGCGACACCGACACGGACGGCGACGGCATTCCGGACGTGATCGACAACTGTCCGGGCATCGTGACGACGATGATCGGCAACATCGACACCGAGGGCGACGGGCTCGGCGACGCCTGCGATCCCGACGACGACAACGACGGCGATCTCGATGGAGCCGACAACTGCCCGTTCGACTTCAACCCCACCCAGTTCGACGGGAACATGAACGGCGAGGGCGACGCCTGCGACCCGGATCACGACGGCGACGGCTTCTACGTGGAGTCCGACAACTGCACGTTCGTCTTCAACCCCAGCCAGCTGGACAGCGACGACGACGAGATCGGCGATGCCTGCGACGACTGCCCGGGCGTGAAGGACAACGCGAACGCCTACACGATCCCGATCTTCGAGGGACAGGATCCCGAGCCGCTCCAGCCGGACAGCGATGGCGACGGCACGCCGGACGCCTGCGATCCGGTGCCGTTCGGCGTGATCGGTCTGGCTCTCGACGGCGCGGCGTACAATCCGACGAGCCCTCCGAAGCCCGACGGCCTCCGTCGCCCGGCGCGCGTCGCCGGACCGCCCGGGAGCCGCGCGCTGATTCCGATCCTGCCCTGCGACCCTCTCGATCCCGACGGCCTCGCGAAGAACGAGCGCGTGGAGCTCGTGCTCGAGGGCATCGACCCGAACCTCCGCGCCTCGGTGATGGACGGCTTCGGTCGCCGCTTCGCCGGCGCCCGGGCCGCGTCGCCGGCATCACCCGCCACGCGCGGACTGCGCTTCAAGCCGGAATGCGGCGCGGATCACTTCATCGAGCTCGCGCTCGACCCGGGCTTCCCCGGAAGCGACGACTTCTTCTGGATCACGCGCGTCGTCGATGCGACGGGGAGCAACCCCTGGAGCAGCGGCTTCGAGACGCCGCTCCCGCCGCCGCCGCGGCCGCGGGATGCGGACGGAGACGGCGTCGGCGACGCGACCGATCGCTGTCCCGACGTGGCCGACCCCGAGAACGTGGACCGCGACGGAGACGGCGTCGGCGACGCCTGCGACAACTGCCGCCGCGTCGCGAACAGCGACCAGGAAGACCGCGGCGGCGTCGGCGCGGGCTCGCGTCCGAATGGCATCGGCGACGCGTGCGAGTGTGGCGACGTGACCGGCGACGGACGCGTGACGATCTCGGACGCCACGCTGATCCAGCGGGCATTGCTGCTTCCACCCGCCGCGACGATGGCCCGCCCGGAGCTCTGCGACGTGGGCGGCTCGGCCGGCTGCTCCGTGGCGGACGCAGCGATCGTCCAGCGCGCCCTGCTCGTGCCGCCCAGTGCGTCGATCGGCGACCGCTGTGCGCAGCGCGCGCCGTAGTCTGCAGAGGTGCGCGAGACTGCGGTCAGGCGCGGAGAGAGGCGCGGGCGCTGCGCTCGGGGGACTCCGACTTCCCGCGCTGCGAACCGTTCGTCGGTTGGGCCAGGGAGTCGGGTGGGGCGTAGAGCGAGCGAAAGGCGACGAAGACCGACGCCAACGCTTGGTACCCCGTGTGGCCGCCACAGCGACCCGAAGACGACGCTCGGCTACATCGAAGAGCTCGGGCCGTTCCGCGGCGAGACGCAGCGCGCGCACGAAGAACCCGAAGAGCGGCAGCGCCGAGAGGATCGCGTGGTGCAGCTCCGCAGCGAGCGCCGACCTCGGGCAGGCCGGTCAGCAACAGACCGGCAACACGAAATCGGCGCCTGACCCCTCGACATTCTTGGGAACTGGTGGTCGGGGTGGTGGGATTCGAACCCACGACGCGGAACCCCCAAAGTTCCGGCTCTGGCCGCTGAGCTACACCCCGTCCCTGCGAACGCGAGCGCCACGCTATCAGAGCGCCGGGAGCCCGGGAAGCGAGCCACCCCCGGACCCCGCTGGTAGGCTGCGCGCCGTGAACGCCCGCCGCGAGACCTCGATCGACCGCTTCGGCGCGGCGCTGCGCCGACGCCTCCCCCTCGGCGACGATCCCCGATTCCTGGCCGCGGCCTGCGTCGTCGGGGTGCTGACCGGCGTCGCAGCCATCGTCTTCGCCGAGCTGATCAAGCTGGTGCAGCGGATCGCGATCGGCGTGCCGGACCTGGCGCTCTACCAGGTCCCGACGCTGCCTGCGTGGCGCATCGTGGCGGTGGCGGGGACTGGCGGGCTCCTGGTCGGACTCGTGAGCCGCTACCTCGCCCCGGAAGTCCACGGCCACGGCGTCCCGGCCGTGATGGAGGCCGTGGCGCTGCGCGGCGGCCGCATCCGCCGGCGCGTCGCGTTCGTGAAGTCCCTGGCCTCGGCCCTCACGATCGGGACCGGGGGCTCGGTCGGTCGCGAGGGCCCGATCGTCCAGATCGGCGCGGGCGTGGGCTCGGCCGTGGGACAGGCGCTCGGCGTCCCGGCCGACCGGCTCCGCACCCTCACCAGCGCAGGCGCCGCGGGCGGCATCGCGGCGGCCTTCAATGCGCCGATCGCGGGCGCGTTCTTCGCACTCGAGGTGATCTCGCGGAACTTCGCGGCGCCGACCTTCGGCCCCGTCGTGCTCTGCGCCGTGTTCGCGACCGCGGTCTCGCGCGTCTACTTCGGACCGGCGCCCGCCTTTCTGGTCCCCGTGTTCGGCGCCGGCGCGGTCTGGGAGACCGGGCTCGCGGTGCTGCTCGGCGTCGTCTGCGGCGTCGTCGCGCTCTACTTCATCGGCGTGCTCGAGGGCCTGGAGCGCTTGTGGGAGCACGTGCGGCTGCCACAGGTCCTGAAGCCGGCGCTCGGCGGCGTGATGGTCGGCGGCCTGATCCTCGTCTCGCCCGCGCTCTACGGCACGGGCTACGAGACGATGGACGCGATGCTCGGCAGCACGCTCACCTGGCAGCAGCTCGCGCTGCTGCTGCTGCTGAAGCCGATCGCGTGCTCGCTCACGCTCGCCTCCGGCGGCTCGGGCGGCGTCTTCCTGCCGTCGCTCTACCTCGGCGGCCTCGCGGGCGGGCTTTTCGGCTACGGCGTGCTCAGCTTCCTTCCCGAGTCCGTGACCTCGCCCGGCGCCTGGGCCCTGGCCGGGATGGCCGGCGTGCTCGCCGGCACCTCGTTCGCGCCGATCACCGCGATCATCCTCGCCTTCGAGCTCACCCACGACTACGCCCTGGTGCTGCCGATCATGATCACGAGCGCGGTCGCGACCCTGATCACCCGCGCCGTGCGGCGCGACTCGATCTACACCCGGAAGCTGTCGGAGCAGGGCATCGACCTCGACCGCCGCGACGACCTCGCGCTGCGCGGCGTGCGGATCGGCGACGTGATGCAGGGCGAGCCGCCGGCGGTCGCCGCGAGCGCTCCCCTCGACGTCGTGCTCGCGCGCTTCCTCGACGCCGACCTCGGCACGGTCTTCGTCACGGACGCCCACGGCCGGCTGTTCGGGCAGGTGTCGCTCCACGACGTGAAGTCCGCCCTCGCCGAGCAGGGCACCCTCGGCGGGCTCGTGGTCGCCGGCGACGTCTCCGAGCGCTCGGTCTCGGCGGTCGCCGACGGCAACCTCGCCGAGGCGATCGACAAGATGGCACGCGACGGGCGCGAGGTGATGGCCGTCGTCGACACGGACGGACGCCTCGTCGGCGCGCTCTCGCTGCGCAGCATCGCCGACGTCTTCGCGCGCGAGGTCCTCCGCGGCGAGTACGTCGGAATCCGCGCCCACGACGGCGAGCGCGCGCCTTCGAAGGAGGCGCTGCGCCTGGCCGGCGGCGTCGGCGTGCAGAGCATCGCGGTGCCCGAGGGCTTCGTCGGCGCGAGCGTGCGCGAGCTCGGCATCCGCTCGCGCTGGAACGTCTCGGTGATCGCCGTGCGGCGCGACGGCATCGACGGCGAGGTCGACCCCGACCGCGCCCTCCGAGCGGGCGACGCGATCGTGGTGATGGGCACCGGCCGCGACCTCGCGCGCTTCACCGAGGCCGCCGGCGGCCGCTAGCGACGGCAGCGGCTCCGCGCGGGCGTCGGGAGGCCCGGCTAGAGCGCGAGCTTGATCGGCGAGAACACCTTCTCGTCGAGCCACGTCACGAGGTCGCGCAGGGCTTCGGGCCGGATCTCGTGGCCCATCTCGTACTCGCGGTAGGACAGGTTCACGCCGCGCGCGATCAGCAGCTCGCGGGACTCGCGCCCGCGCTCGACGCCGATCATCTCGTCCTGGGTGCCGTGCTGCACCAGCGCCGGGAAGCCGTCGTGCTCGGGCAGCTTCGGGATCGCATCGGAGAGCGCGCGCGGCAGCCACGACGAGAGCGCGACCAGGCCCGCGAAGCGTGTCGGGTCGCGCAGCGCGAGGTCGTAGGCCATGACGCCGCCCTGGCTGAAGCCGAGCAGGACGACCTTCCGCGGGTCGACGGGGTAGCGCGCGAGCGCCTCGTCGAGGAACGCCTGGAGCGCCGCCACGCCCTTGCGGAACTCCATCGGGTCGAGGGACGCCCCGCCCGTGATCGGGAACCAGCCGTGGCCCGGCGGGTAGCCCGGCGCGATCTCGAAGGCGAGCGGGCCCTCCGGACAGAGGACCAGGGCGTCGCCCCCGTGAAAGAGCGGCGCGAGGCCGAGCAGGTCGTGCGCGTTCGCGCCCCAGCCGTGGAGGGCGATCAGGGTCGGGAACGGGCCCGGGCCGGCGGGAACGTGTGCAGTGTGCAGGAGCTCCATGGCGGCGCAGGATACGCGCCCGGCCCGGAGGGCGCCCGGCGCCGGGCGCCTCCGACGCTGCGGGCCCGTAGCAGGCCGTGCTATCTCAGAATCTCCATGTCCACGCCCTCCCCCGCCAACCCGAAGACGCTCTTCGACAAAGTCTGGGACGCCCACGCCGTGCGCGCGCTGCCGAGCGGCGAGACCCAGCTCTTCATCGGCCTGCACCTGATCCACGAGGTCACGAGCCCCCAGGCCTTCGCCATGCTGCGCGACATGGGCCTGCGCGTGCGCTTCCCCGGCCGCACCTTCGCCACCGTCGACCACATCATCCCCACCGACGACCAGTCGCGGCCGTTCTCCGACGAGCTCGCCGAGGCGATGATGACGGAGCTCGAGAAGAACTGTCGCGCGCAGGGCGTGCGCTTCTTCGACTCCGCGAGCGGACACCAGGGCATCGTGCACGTGATCGGTCCCGAGATGGGGCTCACCCAGCCGGGCATGACGATCGCCTGCGGCGACAGCCACACCTCGACCCACGGCGCCTTCGGCGCGGTGGCGTTCGGCATCGGCACGAGCCAGGTGCGCGACGTCCTCGCGACGCAGTGCCTCGCGATGACGCGGCCGAAGGTCCGACGCATCGACGTGACGGGGAAGCTCACGCCCGGCGTCTACGCGAAGGACGTGATCCTCGAGATCATCCGGCGGCTCGGGGTGAAGGGCGGCGTCGGCTACGCGTACGAGTACGCGGGCGCGGTGCTCGAGGCGATGAGCCTCGAGGAGCGCATGACCGTCTGCAACATGTCGATCGAGGGCGGCGCGCGCTGCGGCTACGTCAATCCCGACGAGACGACCGTCTCCTACCTGCGCGGCCGCGAGCTCGCGCCGAAGGGCGCGGCCTTCGAACGCGCCGCCGCCTGGTGGCGCGGGGTGGCGAGCGACCCGGGCGCCTCCTACGCCGACGTCGTGACCCTCGACGGCGCGCGGATCGCGCCGACCGTCACCTTCGGCATCAACCCGGGCCAGAGCATCGCGATCGACGAGCGCGTCCCCGGCGTGATGGACGTGCCCGACGACGAGCGGCCCGGTCTCGAGGAAGCGCTGGCCTACATGGAGCTGCGTCCAGGCCAGCCGATCGCCGGCACGAAGATCGACGTGGCGTTCATCGGCTCGTGCACGAACGGCCGGATCTCGGACCTGCGCGAGGCCGCGCGCGTCGCCCGGACCGGCCACGTCGCGCGAGGCGTGAAGGCCCTGGTGGTGCCGGGCTCCCAGGCCGTCGCGCGCCAGGCCGAGGCCGAGGGCCTGCCCGAGATCTTCCGCGCCGCGGGCTTCGACTGGCGCGAGCCGGGCTGCTCGATGTGCCTCGCCATGAACCCCGACAAGCTGATCGGCCGCCAGGTCTGCGCTTCGTCGAGCAACCGCAACTTCAAGGGACGCCAGGGCTCGCCCACCGGGCGCACGCTGCTGATGTCGCCGGTGATGGTCGCCGCGGCCGCGCTGCGCGGCGCCGTCGTCGATGCCCGGGAGGTGCTCTAGTGCCCGCGCAGATCCTGCGCGTCGCGGCCCGCGCCTGCGTGGTGCGCGGCGACGACATCGACACCGACCGCATCATCCCGGCGCGCTTCATGAAGGGCATCACCTTCGACGGCCTCGGCGAGCACGCCTTCGAGGACGACCGCGCCCAGGCGAAGGGCGACCACCCCCTCGACAAGGAGCAGAACCGCGGCGCCGGGATCCTCGTCGTCGGGCGGAACTTCGGCTGCGGCTCGTCGCGGGAGCACGCGCCCCAGGCGCTCCTGCGCTGGGGCTTCCGCGCCTTCGTCGGCGGCTCCTTCGCCGAGATCTTCTTCGGGAACTGCACGTCGCTCGGCCTGCCCTGCGTGACGCTCGAGCCGAACGATCTCGCGCGGCTGATGGATGCCGTCGAGGCCGACCCCAGCCAGGCGGTCGAGATCGACCTCGCGGCCCAGACGGTCACGAGCCGCGCCGGCTCGATGCGCTGCAAGATGCCGGAGGGCACGCGCAAGACCCTCGTCGAGGGCACCTGGAACGCGACCGCCGTCCTGCTGGACGCCGGTGACGCGATCGAGGCCACCGCGCAGCGCCTGCCGTACGTCGCCGACTTCGCCGCCTGACGCCCCGCCCTAGCCCTGCGTGATCGGAACGTGCCGCGGCTGCGCGCGCACGCGCTCGAGCCAGGCACGCACGGCGGCGAAGCGCCCGAGGTCGAAGCCGCCCTCGTGCGCCACGTGCGTGTAGGCGTAGAGCGCGACGTCCGCGACCGAGTAGCGCTCGCCCACGAAGAACGCGCGCGTCGCGAGATGCCCCTCCATCACGCCGAGCGCGTCGTAGCCGAGCTTCTGCTTCTGCGGGAGCTGGCGGCGACGCTCGTCGTCGAGGCCGAAGAGGTGGAGCCACGCGCGCGCGACGGCGACGTAGGGCTCGTGGCTGTACTGCTCGAAGAACATCCACTGCAGGGCCTGTGCGCGGCCCAGGCGGTCGACCGGCAGATACGGCGTGCCCTCCGCCAGGTACCAGAGGATCGCGTTCGACTCCGCCAGGAACGTCCCGTCGTCGAGCTCGAGGGTCGGGATCCGACCGTTCGGGTTCTTCGCCAGGAAGCCCGGCGTCCGCGTCGCCCCCTGCGTGATGTCGAGCTCGATCCGCTCGAACGGGATCCCGAGCTGGTGGAGCAGCAGCCGCACCTTGTAGCCGTTGCCGGACGAGAGGAAGTCGTAGAGCCTCATGGGCTCAGCGGCCCGTGAACTTGGCGTCGCGCTTCTCGAGGAAGGCGTCCATGCCCTCGCAGCGGTCGGCGGTGGCGAAGACGAGGCCGAAGGCCGTCTGCTCGAGCGTGTGGGCGAGGCGCACGTCGGCGTCCTGGCCCTCGTGGATCACGCGCTTCGCGAGGGCCACCGCCTGGGGGCCCTTGCTCGCGATCGTCTCCGCCATGCGCAGCGCCGCATCGACGAGCTCCTCGGGCGCGAAGACGCGGTTCGCGAGGCCTATGCGCAGCGCGGTCTCCGCGTCGATCGGCTCGCCGGAGAGTGCGAGCTCCTTCGCCCACGCGACGCCGACGCGGCGCACGAGCCGGCTCGTGCCGCCGAAGCCCGGGATCAGGCCCAGGTTCACCTCGGGCTGGCCGAAGCGCGCCTTCGCCGAGGCGTAGATCCAGTCGCAGGCGAGCGCGAGCTCACAGCCGCCGCCGAGGGCGTAGCCGTTCACCGCGGCGATCGTCGGCGCCGTGAGCGCCTCGAGGGCAGCGGTGGCCCGATGGCCGAGCTCGCTGAATGCGCGTGCGGCGGCGGGCTCGAGCGTCCGCATCTCGGCGATGTCGGCGCCGGCGGCGAAGGCGCGGCCCTCGCCGGTCAGCACCACGGCGCGCAGCTCGCCGTCGCGGCCGAGCGACTCGATGCAGCTCGCGAGCGCCTCGAGCGTCGCCCGATCGAGTGCGTTCAGCACCTTCGGCCGCGCGAGCGTCACGAGGGCGACGGCGCCGCGGCGCTCGACACGAATCGGGTCGGTCACGGGCTCACCTCATGGAGCGAAGGGGTTGCGGATCTCGGGCACGCCGACGAGCGCGCTCTCGAAGAAGCCGAGCCGCTGCTCGCGCGCCTCGGCGGCGTCCTGCGCACAGTAGTGTCCCTCGAAGCGCGCGCGGGTCGAGAGCACGAGGCATCCCGGCGTCGGCGGGATGCCGATCACGCCGTCGGGCGCGAACTGGAAGAAGGCCGCCGTGGTCTCGGCGTCGACGTTCCCGGAGATCGGCCCCGCCTCGGGCTCGAGGAACGGCACCGGCCGCTGCACCGGCTCGAGGTGCGGGATCGGCCCGAGCGCGAAGGCGAGGGATTCCGTCGCGTGGTTCGGCACCAGCGAGTCCGTGAGCCCCTCGGTCACGAGCACGCTCGCCTTGCGCGTGGTGCCCGCAACCTCCACCGGATCGCGGTAGAGGAACTGCGCGTGATTGTGGTTGTCCTGCACGTCGAAGATCGACTGGAACAGTGACAGGCCGACCCAGATGTCGGTCGGCGTCATGTTGGGGAAGAAATTGGGCAGCGTCTGGAGGAACGCAGCCGACTGCTGGTGGATCAGCACCTCGCTGAGCCGCGCGCCGCCCACCACCAGGGCCGCGGCCTTGATTTCCGGCGCGTACGGCAGGAAGCCCGGCCCGTTGTTCGCGCCCTCGCTGATCCCGACGTAGGTGCGCGCGGCCGAGGGATCGAGGTCGGGGATGCCGTCCGGTGCGCCGATCGGCACCAGGTCGCGCAGCGCCGGATCGGCGGCGATCGACTCGAGGACGCGCAAGAACGCGATCTGCTCGGCGTGGGTCTCGACCCAGTAGTCCGGCAGCCGGCGGTAGCCGATCAGGTTCGCGACGATGTTCAGCACCTGGGCGGTGATCCGTGCGGTGGTATCGCCCGAGCCCGGCGGCGCGATCTCGCGGTTCAGCACGTCCGTGAAGCCCATCACGGCGAAGCCCGCGGCGCAGAGGTAGTCGCGCGCTTCGGAGACCACCTCGTTCTGGCTGCCGGGATTGCCGTGCTGGTACATCGTGACCGGCGCCGGGCCGAGGAGCGCCGACTTCGGGATCGCGAGGGTGAACTCGAGGGGCCGCGTGCGCACGCGCACCGGTCGTCCCGCGGCGTCGCGCTGGAGGTTCACGCCGTTCGAGCGGTAGTCCGGCGCGTCGAAGGTTCCGCGCACGACCGCCGCCACCGGCGAGATGGCCGACGCCTCCGGCGTGACGCTCGTGATCACGACGGCGGGAGGCGCCGCCGCGAACACGTCCGCGCGGATCGCGAGCAGGTCGTTCGGGATCGTGTCGGTGCTCCGCACCGTGAAGCGCAGCACGAGGGCCACGTCGTCCCGCGGGATCGGCGGTGTCGCCGCGGTCCCGACCACCTCGAGCACGTCCTCGGCGAGGTCGCGGACGCGCGTCAGCTCGGCGGGCTCGCCGGGCGTCGCCGGGGCCAGCGCCGACGCAAAGAAGGCCGACGGTCCGAACGGGCGCGTCGCGTCGACGAGGGCGCGGCTCGTGACCACGACGCCGTAGCGCCCGCGCGGCGTGAACGGCACGGAGGGGAAGAGCAGCAGCGAATGGGACGAGAGCCCCGCCGAGGTCGCGTCGTTCCGCACCTCGGTGCGGAACGGAACGCGCCGCCCGTAGCTTGCGCTCGCGGGGTCGAGGTCGAAGACGCCGATCGTCGCAAGCGGGTCGAGCGAGTCGGCCGGCGTGAGCGGGAGCGAGGACGGATCGGGCGCCTCCGAGAGCTCGAGCACGATCGGCGCCAGCAGGCTCCAGCCGTCGAGCAGGTAGGTCTCGGGCAGGAGTGACGAGAAGACCGTCTGCACGTCCTGGGTCCGCGCGGGGACCGGCATCGCCGGGCGAAGGCCGGTCACGCTCGTCGCGTCGGAGGCGGTCCAGAAGTCGTCGGGGAAGGGATGCGTCGACGCGGGGTCGCCGCGGTCGTAGGCCGCGACCGCCGGCGCACCGGCTGCAGCGGTGCGGAACACGATCCCCTGCTGTCCCGCCGGGCCGAACCAGCGCAGCACGCAGAGCGCCGCCGCCGGGAGGGCGCCTTCGGGGTTCGCCACCAGCTCCGAGGCCGAGAGCGCGTGCAGCGCGAAGGGCCGCGCGGCCTCGCCGGTCCCGTCGTCGCAGACCAGCGCGAAGTAGTCCTTCGCAGCCTCGGGCACGGCGGACGCGAAGCCGAGGCGGAGCCACGCGCTGCGGGCCACCTGATTCGCGCCCTGCCCGGGCGTGCTCGAGAGCAGCGCCGGCGCGCGCACGGGCGTCACGAAGAAGCGTCGGTCGGTGAAGGTCTGGAGGCCGCCGCTCCGCGGGAACCGGGCGCTCACCTCGAGCTCGTGCGTCGAGCCCGCGGCGCCGGCCGCCACGGCGCCGGCGGCGCCGCCGAAGGTGCGCGCGAACGCGCCGGTCACGGGCGCGCCGTCGAGCAGCACGCTGAGCGAGCCCTCGACGTAGTCGTTGGCCAGCAGGATCGAGACGCTCGCGTCGGCCCCGGCCCCGAAGTCGACGCGGCCGACGGCCACGGGCCGCGCGGGGTCGCTGCACGCGGCCACGCCGAGGAGGAGCAGCGAGAGGACGACGACGCGAATCCTGCACCTCCCCCAGCGACGGTTCTCGGGGCACGACCGACGGGCGGCCCGATGCCACGGGTTCCAAGGATGGGCTCCCGCGGCCGGGCCCGCCGATCCTACCACAGGGCTCCATGCGGTCGTGTTATCGTGCGGTCACGCGCAACAACGAGGAGAACTCCGCGATGGCGCAGCAAGGAGCGACGCTTCCCGCCTCGCAGGGCGACGCCGGGCGCGACGTCGGGAGCGCCTTGCGGCGCGCCCTGACGCGCACCGCGGCGACCCTCGCGGCCGCCGCCGCGCTGGCGATGCTGGCGGGGGCCGGCCTCGCCTTCAGCGGCGCCGCGACGCCGTTCACCGGCTTCAAGATCTTCGGCGCGGCGCTGCCCGCCGCCGTCGTCGCGCTCGTGCTCGGGTTCGTCGGCCTCGTCCTTTCCCGCGGCGATGGCGCCGACGAGGATCGCGCGCGCGCGCGCAACGCGTTGGTCGCCGGCATCGCGATGGTCTTCGCCTTCGTGCTGCTGGCGCTGCCCGGGCGCGGCCTGCCGCGGATCAACGACATCACCACCGATCCCGCAGATCCCCCGGGCTTCGTCGCAGCGGCGACCGATCCCGCGAACGCCGGACGCGACATGACGTACCCGCCGGACTACGCCGAGCAGCAGCGCGGCGGCTACCCGGACCTCGCGCCGCTGATCGTGGCCGGAACGCCGGCGGAGGTCTTCCCGCGCGTCGAGGCCACCGCCACGAAGCTCGGCTGGAAGATCGTCCGCGCGAGCCCGTCGGACGGCACCCTCGAGGCGAACGAGACCTCGCGCGTGTTCCACTTCGTCGACGACGTGGTGGTGCGCGTGCGCCCTGACGCGGCGGACCCGACGCGCAGCCGGGTCGACGTGCGCTCGAAGTCCCGGGACGGCCGTGGCGACATGGGCGTGAACGCGCGCCGCATCGCCGCGTTCAGGGCGGCGCTCGCCGGGGACTGAGCCCCACTGCCTCGCGCTGCGCCGCTCGCCCGTCGCGTTCGTGCGAAGTCGCGCACGCGTCGTCCAGGCGGCCTCGTCTGGTTCGAGCGCTAGGAGGCCGTCCCGAGCGCGCGCTCCGCCGCCTGCTTCGCCCAGCGGTAGTCGGGCTTGCCGCTCGGGGCGCGCACGATCTCGTCCACGAACACGAAGGCGCGCGGCAGCTTGTAGCTCGCGAGGTGCTCGCCGGCCGCGCTGCGGAGCGCGGCGTCGTCCGCGGTCGCGCCCTCCCGCAGCCGCACGATCGCAGTCACCTGCTGGCCGAAGCGCGGATGCGGCGTGCCGACCACCACCGCGTCGTACACACCGGGGTGATGCTTGAGCGCGTGCTCGACCTCCTCCGCGAAGACCTTCTCGCCGCCGGTGTTGATGCAGACCGAGTCCCGCCCGAGCAGGTGCATGGTGCCGTCGGCGTCGATCGTGGCGCGGTCGCCGGGCACGGAGTAGCGCTCGCCGTCGATCACCGGGAAAGTGCGCGCGGTCTTCTCCGCGTCCTTGTAGTAGCCGAGCGGGACCACGCCCCGCTTCGCGAGCCAGCCGCGCTCGCCGGTCCCGGGCGCGAGCACGCCCGAGAGATCCTCCTTCAGCACCACGCTGCCGGGCGCGATCGCGAAGTCTCCGGTGCTCGCACGCGCGCCGGCGCCCGTCAGCTGCGAGGCCTGGGAGCCGCTCTCCGAGGAGCCGAGGGCGTCGAGGATGCGCAGGCCGGGAAGCTTCGCGAGCAGCTCCTGCTTCAGCGCCGCCGTCAGGATCGCGCCGCCGGAGCTGATCATCTCGAGGCTCGAGAGGTCGTAGGGCTTGCGCTCGAGCTGGTCGAGGAGCGGCCGCGCGAAGGCGTCGCCCACGATCGTGAGCGCGTTCGCCCGCTCGCGCTCGATCGTGCTCCAGACGTCGTCGGGATCGAGGCGGCGCGGGTCGCGCTGCACGATCACGGTCCCGCCCGCGTGCCAGAAGCTGAAGGCGGCCCAGTGCGCGGCGCCGTGCATGAAGGGCGGCGCGGGCAGCACGCGGGGTCCGCCCGCCCGGGCGCGCTCGGCGATCTCGCTCGCGCGGGCCTTCGGCTTCTGCCCGCCGAGGGCCGAGCGATAGATGTCCTCCTGCCGCCAGAGCACGCCCTTCGGCATCCCGGTCGTGCCGCCGGTGTAGAGGATGTAGAGATCGTCGGGCGAGAGATCCGGCGGCGGCGGCGCGGGCGTCGCCGCCGCGAGGGTCGCCTCGTAGTCGACGGCGCCCGGCAGCAGCGCCGCGCCCGAGCCGTCGGCGACCTGCAGCAGGAGGCGGAGCTTCGGGAGCTTGTCGCGGATCGCGGCGATGCGGTCGGCGAAGCAGGCGTGATAGACGACGGCCGTCGCGTCGGCGTTGTCGAAGAGGTAGAGCAGCTCCTCCTCGACGTAGCGGTAGTTCACGTTGAAGGGCGCGCAGCGCGCCTTGTAGGCCCCGAGCATCCCTTCGAGGTACTCGTTGCCGTTGTAGAGGTAGAGGCCGACGTGGTCCTGCCCCGACTCGAAGCCCGTGAGGCCCGCGCGCTCGCGGTGGCAGCCGAGGCCATGGCCGCGCAACACCGACGCGAGACGCCGCGTGCGGTCGGCGACCTCGGCCCAGCTGAAGCGGCGATCGCCTGCGACGATGCATTCGCGCTCGGGGATCACCGCGGCGATCGCCTCGTGGATCACGCCGAGGTTCAGACGGTCGTTCGGCACGCTCATGGTCGGACTCTCCGGATTCGAGGTCGTCGGGCCGGCGAGCCTCGCGCGCCGCTCACGCGCCGGCAAGCGCGCGCGCGAAGGAAGCGGGGCGAAGCCCCGAGAGCTGGATCAGGGCGGCGATCGCGTGGGCGGTCCAGCGCGCGTCGGAAGGGCCGGACGGCACGCCCGGTTCCGCGTTTTCGGCGCCGTCGCCGATCGCCGGCGCGGGCCAGCCGCCGTCCGCCGCCTGCTCGTCGAGGACCGCGCGTGCGACCTCCGCCGCCGCGAGCCGCGCCCCCGGCAGCGCTCGCGCCGCGCACAGCACGAAGACCTGGCCCACCGCCGCCG
>Ga0105106_10000808_pt1 | contig 22182 bp, 15 predicted proteins | sample PPLLaktember2015_5_FD_79109 | JGI IMG/M metagenome (GOLD analysis project Ga0105106, IMG submission 79109) | Freshwater sediment microbial communities from Prairie Pothole Lake near Jamestown, North Dakota, USA - PPLs Lake P8 Core (1) Depth... | ecosystem: Environmental > Aquatic > Freshwater >...
CTCCACTCCATCCTGGCCGCTGCCGCCGTGGAAGAGGGGCTCATGGTCACGGATCTCCTGGATCAGTTCCTCTCGCATCGGGCCCTGGCCCTGCAAATCCTGTCGCTTTCGGCGGATTGGAGCCAGAGGGTGCGGGAGATGCTTCGGGAAAAGGGTGAGGCCGTGTTGACGGATTTCCGCCTGACCGCCGATGGTCCGCCGATGATGCTTGACAAGGGAAGGCACTACTGCGGGTTCACGGACGAAGATCTTGAGGATGAATCCCTCTGGCACGGCAGGCAGTGCGCGGCGCTCGAGAGGCTCCTGAAGCTGATGTCGCTTCCCTGGGTGGATTATCAGGACCTTCAGATGCACCTGCTGCGGATGCCGGTCAACTTCATCTACCACAAGAAGAAGCTCAAGAGCGTCGGGCTGGACACCTTCGATCGGCAGATCAAGTCAGCCGAAAAGCTGCTCCAGATCCTGTCGCAACTGGATGCCGAAATCCGCTACTACCTGCTCTACTGCCTGGATCACCTGGGGGCGGGCATGCGGGTTTATCATTTCGCTCCGCTTGGCCGTTTCCTGGAGCCCGAGAATTGCATAAAGCTCCTGCTCATCGCTTTTCAGACGTTCCACAAGGAATACGGCCCCGAGACGCGGGGAGGGCTCATCAGTTTCAGAGCGCTGGGGCAGGTCGTGGATCGCAGGCATCAGGTGGTGAGCAGCATACTGACGGACATGCCATTCCCGACGCGTTGTTTTGATGCAGTATCCACGGCTTCCATCTCCGAGAACTTTGGAGAGGTCCGTTTCGAGGCGAACCCCCAGGAGCCGGCTGTTCAAGTGGTGTACAGGGATGCGGCTGAATACCATCAAATGGCGGATGCCCTGACGGGGAGTTTGAGCCACGAGGATCTGGCGCGCCGTTTCGCTCAACTGGTCGGGGAGCTGAAGTTCAAGCTTCCGTACGACACCAGGCATCTTGAGGAGGAACTGCAGCAGGTCTATGAGAACCAGGTGCTCAGGATCAACGAGCACATCCTCAAGTCCATCCAGGCGAGCCTGGATCGGGCTGGTCACTTCTCGGAGCTCCAGGAGATCCAGGAAGGGATCACGCGGCAGCTGGCCTCCGTCAGTTTTTCCGACGACCAGAGGCTGCTGTTCAAGGAAATGTTCGAGTATCATCGATCCCGACTTCGCGATCGGTATCTCGATGCCATGCACCGTGAAATCAGCAGTCTCGAATCGGAGGAGGATCTGGTGGCTTTCTGGAACCGGACCAAACTCGAGCTCTTTTCTTATCGGGGTTATGTGGGCAAGGAATATGAATCACTCGTTGCGCAGTTCATCGATCGAAAGCTTTCCACGATGAAGAACCGAACCTGCTGAGGAGACAAAATGGGATTTGAAGCACTTCTGTCGATGATCGACCACTACGTTGAAGTGAAAAGTGAGCCGGTGAAAACATCTGCCGTACACATGTCCGACTGGGATTGTGGACTCGCCATGGAATTCGAAAGCTCCTATGCGGAGGCCGGCCGGAAGGAACAGCTGGACCAGGCCAGAATCGCCCTTGAAAAGGCCCTCAACGACTACATCGATGAACGAGTCCGGGCGGCCATCGAAAGAGACTCCAGATCGCTGCAGCAAACCTGATCAAGCCTTGTGGTCTCGGCTGACTTCGCCGGGACTTTCTTTGCCGGGGCGGGCTTGATGGCGGGCTTCCTGGTTGGAGAGGGCTTTCCCGGCGGAGCCGATTTGACGGGCCGTCTGGGCAGGTTCTTGTCGAGGTCCTTCAAGGATTCAATCACCAGGACCGTCGTGCCTGCGCTCGCCCAGTCAAACAGCTTTGCGGCCGGCTGCAGCGGAAGGTTGATGCAGCCGTGGGAGCAGAGTGGACCTTCGATGTCCCCGGCATGGATCCAGACGTGGCCGTAGATGCGAAGCGCCCAGGGCATCAGGGCTGGCTGCCCATAAGCATTGCGGTAGCTTGCCGAAACGTGATGCTCATCCTTCTTCAAAACCTTGTAGAGTCCGGCTTTGGTCCACTCCCCTTTCTTGCCTATGCAAATGTAGGTATCCTCCAGGAGATGCCCCTTTTCGTACCATCCGGCAAAGGGGATGGACTTCGCAATGAGGACGAACTTGGACAGGTGGCTCACCTCAGGGATTTCTCTGGGCAGGGGAGTCCAGGTTTTGTAATACTTGAAGTCGTTGGGAACCTTGATCTTTTTCCCCTTCTTGATGTCCTCCTCGATGTAGTCCCGGTCGCGTGTGTTCAAGCGCGCCAGTATCTCGAGGGAGGTGCGGTAGTCGATTTCGGAATGCTTGCGACTGATCCGGTTGAGCTCGTCCTTGGTGATCTTCCGTTCCGACAGCCCGGGATCTTTGGGTGGATAGTCCGGGGTCCGAACGAGGCGTTTGGGCGCACAGCCCGACAGTGCTACGCAGACGATGACGACGACAAGCCATTGATGACGGAAAAGCATGGGCGATCTTTCACTCCTTCAGGAACCTGACTTCGTACCTCTCTGCACGAGAGCAGCCCGAAGACTATTACACATTGCGCCGGACCTCCAGAAGATTTGTTCGAATATGGGAATCTCCCAGGGGAATGCCACGGAAAAATATTAACGATATCGGCCTATTACCTCATGGGTTGGAAGGCCGTATGAGAGGCGGGAGTGCGTATGAGTAGAGGGTGTTTGATCACGGGAGTCGCCGGGTTTGTCGGCAGCCATCTGGCGGAGGCTCTGCTCGCCCTGAACTTGCCGGTGGTCGGGGTGGACAATTTCTTCTCCGGGCATCGCGAGAACATGGAATCCTTCCAGAACCATCCGGACTTTCGTTTCCATGAGGGCTCGGTGGAGGAGCACGGTCTTCTGGGTCGGCTGAGGAAGGAGTATCCTGCGCTGGATGTCTGTTTCCATCTCGCGGCCATTGTGAGCGTTCCCTATTCGGTGGACCATGAAGAAGAGACGATGCGCGTGAACTGGCGTGCGACCGAAGATCTGCTCAGGGAGGCCGAGGATTTGGGGCTCAGCCGCTTTGTTTTTGCGGGGTCTGCGGCGGAGTATGGGGAGGACGAGCGACTGCCCCTCCTGGAAGGCTATATCACGCCAGAGACGAAGCATTTGAGCCCTTACGGGCGGGCCAAGCACCTGAGCTCACAGCGCGTGGCGTCGAGCTCCATCGGGGTGGCTTTGCGCTGTTTCAACATTTACGGACCACGCCAGGATCCCAGGAGCCCTTACAGCGGGGTCATTTCCCGCTTCATCGATTTTGCCCTGGCGCGTGAGCCCCTCACCATCTTCGGGGATGGGCAGCAGACGCGGGACTTCATCTATGTGGCGGATATCGTATCAGCCTACCTGGCGGCAGCCGGCCTGGGGGATTTCAGGATGCCTCTGCCTCCCGGCGTCTATAACGCCGGAACCGGCGTCAGCATTTCCATCCTCGAGCTCGCCGACACCATCCGGGACTTGGCGGGGAATGCCTTCCCTCATCGCTTCATGCCCGAGAGGCCAGGGGATATCCGTCACTCTCTGGCTTCCATCGCCGCCCTGGAAAACAACTCCCCCTGGAGGCCCCGGGTGCAGCTCCGCGAGGGCCTTCGACGGACCATCGATGGCGTGGGGCTGCAGACGTTGGCCTGAGGACTGGAAGCCCCTCGGCCTGCCCGATTCTCATCTGGATGACTCCACCTGCCCAGTGGTTTGGATTTTGGACGATCCTGGAGATGGAGAGGGAACGGAATCCTGTCGCAGAATCCTAGAAGAAGAGATATCCCAAATCCATGTCGCTTCATCACTCCGTCGCCAGTACCTCACCTTTTCGTGCCCAAATTCCCGTACTCCTTTTGTTGGCGGGCATCTTCTTCTCGAGTTTTCTTCCCAGGGTCATCCTGGCCCCATTCCTCATGAGCATCGAGGGGGAGCTTGCGATCGGTCATGCCGAGGCGGGTCGGCTCTTTCTGCTGATTTCTGCCGGTGTCTCCATCGGTCTGCTGATGTCAGGAGTGGTGAGCTCAAGGATCTCTCACCGAACGGTCATCCTGGTTGCGTGCGGACTCCTGGGCACGGCATCCCTCGGCGTTTCCCGGAGCGACTCCATCTTCCTCCTGAAATCCTCCCTTTTCTTCATGGGGCTTGGCGCGGGGCTCTATTTTCCGTCGGGCATCGCCTGCATCACGTCCCTGGTCAAAGCCGAGCACTGGGGGAAGGCTCTGGCCATTCACGAACTGGCTCCGAATCTGGCATTTGTGGCGGCACCGGTCATCGTGGATATCCTGGGGCCTGAACATTCATGGAGGTCTCTCTTCGCCTTCATGGGGCTGCAAAGCTATGGCATGGCGGTGCTCTATGCGTGGAAGGGGAGGGGTGGTGAATTCCGAGGAGAATCCCCGGGGCTCCTTGCGCTCAGGGAGATCGCAGTCCTGCCCGCATTTTGGATGATGGTGGTTTTGTTTGGGCTGGCCGTTGGAGGAAGCATAGGAGTGTACACCATGACCCCCTTGTATCTCGTAACGACCAAGGGGTTTGAACTGGAGGCGGCCAACGGTTTGACGGCGGTGGCGCGGATACCCGGTGTGCTCATGGCGCTCATTTCCGGCATGTTCGCGGATCGTTTGGGAGCCAGGCGCGCCATCTTCCTCTTCTCCCTGTTGACGGGGATCTTCACGGGACTTCTCGCCTGGGCCGGCGAATCCTGGATTGCACCGGTGGTGATCCTGCAGTCGGTTCTCTCGGTGTGCTTTTTCCCCGCGGGTTTTGCCGTCCTCTCCCGCATTGTCGAACCGCGGCGGCGTTCGATCGCCATCTCGCTCTGCACCCCCATCGCCGTCCTCGTGGGAGCCGGTGTCATTCCAAGCTTCATGGGGTTTCTGGCGGAACAGGAGCGATTTTCCCTGGGTTTTCTGCTGTTGGGTGCAGCAATGGCCGTCGCATCACTCTGCAGCCTCTTCCTGCGGTACGGTCCGGAAGGCGACGGTGCTGCCCTCGCCGGGACCACCTCCCCCGACCAGGGCTGACTGCCTGAGGGCCAATCAGAAAGACTGGCTTCCGTGCCCAGTCTTCATTTCATGTCACTGCCGCACACACAGCCATCCCTTCAGCTCTTCAACCGAAGGTCAGCAGAGGCCGCTCTGAGGTTCGCCCCCCGGCATCCACCCCCTGCTCCTCCGAGCCCTAACTCGAAACTCGAAACCTATACCCGCCCTCAGTTATTGGAAATGTGGCAAGTCTTCAGGACCGTCTGCAAGCAATCCTTGCCGAAGTGCTGAGTCATCTCCTGAAAGAAGCCGGTGGTCGGGCTGACCTGGAGTTTGGGGCTGAGGGCGATGACGGCTTCGGCTTTCCCGTCCACATTGAGGTGCAGCAAGGTCTTGCACTCACCCGGGTGGGTCATGAGCAGATGCCTGAGTCGCGTGAGCACATCCTGATCCGTGGTCCCGGCCGGAAGGTGGATGTGCACCGCATCAACGGTCTGAACCTGAGCATCGTCCAGGTTCAAAACCTTGGCGGCGATGACCTTGGTACTCTTCTCGTCGTGCTGCACTTTTCCGATGACGACCACAGGTGCGTCCTCCTCCAGCAAATCCTTGCTCTGCTGGTAGGTGTCGGAAAACGAAACCACTTCGATGGTCCCCTCCTTGTCCTCCAGGGTCAGGAAAGCCATGCGGTCGCCCTTCTTGGTGGTCAGCTCCTTGATCACGCTGAGCACTCCGCAGAGGATGACTTCGGCGCCTTCGCGATGTTCCTTGGCTCCCGTTGTCTGCGTCGTGCAGAGCTTGGCGATCTGGTCGGCGTAGAAGTCGAGCGGGTGTCCGGAAATGTAAAAGCCCAGCGACTCCTTTTCATACTGGAGCTTCATGCGGGAGTCCCATTCAGGCACATCGGGAAGCTTGGGAGCGGCGGGGGCAACGTTCTTCTTAGCCCTGAGAAGGTCGAACATATTCATCTGACCCGAAGCGCGGTCGCGCTGATAGGCCTGGGCCCGGTCGAGGGCCTCGTCCAGGGCAGCGAGCACCGGAGCGCGGTTGGGATGCAGTGAATCGAACGCGCCGCAGCGGATGAGCTGCTCGGTGACGCGCCGATTGACCTTCTGGCTGTCCACCCGCTGGCAGAAGTCGTGAACGGACTTGAAGGAGCCCTCTGCGTCGCGGCTTTGCAGGATCACCTCCACGGCTGCTTCGCCCACGTTCTTGACGCCCCCCAGGCCGAACCGGATCCTTCCCTCGACCACCGAGAAGTCCTTGTTGCTCGCGTTGACGTCGGGCGGCAGGATCTCGATCTTCTTCTCGCCGCATTCGTTGATGAGCTTGACCACCTGGTCCGTGCTGTTGAGAAAGCTGTTCAGCAGCGCGGCCATGAATTCCACCGGGTAGTGAGCCTTGAGGTAGGCGGTCTGGTAGGCGATGATGGCGTAGGCGGCGCTGTGGGATTTGTTGAAGCCGTATCCGGCGAATTTCTCCATGAGATCGAAGATGTGGTTCGCCTTGGCCTTATCGATGCGGTTCTGCTCTGTTCCGGAGAGGAAGCGGTCCCGCTGGGCCTTCATCTCTTCGGGTTTCTTCTTGCCCATGGCGCGCCGCAGGATGTCGGCTTCCCCGAGGGTGTAGTTGGCCAGGACGCTGGCCACGTTCATGACCTGCTCCTGGTAGAGGATGACGCCGTAAGTGGGCTCCAGGATGGACCGCAGCTCTTCGAGATCGTAGGTCACCATCTGCCCGTGCTTTCCCTGGATGTAGTTCTCCACCATACCGCTCTCGAGGGGGCCCGGCCGGTAGAGCGCCACCAGGGCCACGATGTCGGCGAAATTCTCGGGCCGCAGTCGCAGCAGGATGTCGCGCATCCCTGAGCTTTCCAGCTGGAAAACCCCCGTTGTGTCAGCCCTGCTGAGCAGAGCATAGGTATCCGGATCATCCAGGGTGAGCTCGTCCATGACGAGCTCGATGCCATGGTTGTCGCGGATGAGCTGCACGGCGTTGTGGATGACCGTGAGATTCCGCAGTCCCAGGAAGTCGAACTTGATGAGGCCGGCTTTCTCGACATACTTCATGGAATACTGGGTGACGACTTCCTCGTCCTGGCCGCGATAGAGCGGCATGTAGTCCACGATGGGCTTGTCGGCCATGACCACGCCCGCGGCATGGGTGGAGGCATGCCGCGTGAGTCCCTCCAGGGCGAAGGCGATTTCGAAAAGCTCCCGGATCTGAGGGTCGTCGCGCTGGATTTCAGAGAGGCGTGGCTCAACCTGGAACGCCTTCTCCAGGGTCATCCCCAGGGTCGGGGGGATCATCTTGGCGATCCGGTCCACTTCGTTGTATGGCATGGCCAGGGCCCGCCCCACATCCCTGATGACGGCCTTCGCCTGCATGGTCCCGAAGGTGGCGATCTGGGCCACCCGGTCCTTTCCGTATTTGTCGGCGACATACTTGAGCACTTCTTCGCGGCCGTGGACGCAGAAGTCCACGTCGATATCCGGCATGCTGATGCGCTCCCGGTTCAGGAAGCGCTCGAAGATGAGCCCGTGCTCGATGGGGTCCAGGTCGGTGATCTTCATGACATAGGCCACCAGACTGCCCGCAGCGGATCCGCGGCCAGGACCGACGGGGATCTTACGATTCTTGGCGTAGTTGATGAAATCGGCCACGATCAGAAAGTAAGCGGCAAAACCCATTTCCTTGATGACGTCGAGCTCGTAGCGGAGCCGTTCCTCGTAGTCCTTTGCATCCTGATCGGAAAAATCCGGGCGCCTCTTGCCGATGAGAGCCAGCCGATCCCGAAATCCTTCCCACGCGGATTTTTCGAACCGGTCGTCTACGCTTTCCCCGGGGTCCAGGGGGAAGACCGGGAAATGGTAATGGCCAAGCTCGAGTTTGAGATTGCACTGTTCGGCGATGCGGAAAGTGTTTTCGAGCGCTTCCGGAACGTGAGCGAATTCGCGGGCCATTTCATCGGGTGATTTGAAATAGAGATGGTCCGTCTGGAATTTCATGCGCTTCTCATCGAGGATGGTCTTTCCGGTCTGGATGCAAAGAAGGATCTCGTGAGCGCGGGCGTCGCTCCTCCGCAGGTAGTGGCAGTCGTTGGTGGCCACGAGCGGGAGACCCAGCTCTCTGCCGAGGGCGATGAGGCCGTCGTTGACGATGGCTTGTTCGGGAAGCCCGTTGGCCTGGAGCTCGAGGTAGAAGCCATCCGGCCCGAAGATTTCCGCATATTCCCGTGCGGCCCGACGGGCGTGCTCGGCCTGGTTCTTCAGCAGATGGGAGGCCACTTCACCTTTGAGGCAGGCGGAGAGGGCGATGAGGCCTTCGGAGTGCTGCCGCAGGATCTCCTTGTCGATGCGGGGCTTGTAGTAGAAACCCTCGAGGTAGGCGGCGGAAACCAGCTTCAGCAGATTCTGATAGCCCGCCCGGTCCCTGGCCAGAAGGAGCAGGTGGTAGCTGCGGTCCTCTTCGGCGGGACCGCCGGCCTCACCCCTCACCTGTCGGTCGAATCGGCTTCGCGGAGCGAGGTACACCTCGCAGCCGATGATGGGCTTGATGTCTGCGCTCCTGGCCTTCTCGTAGAATTCGAGGGCTCCGAACATGTTGCCGTGATCGGTGATGGTGACCGCCGGCATCTCGTAGCTGCGTGCCGTATGAATGAGGTCCTTCAGACGAATGGCGCCGTCCAGAAGGCTGTATTGTGTGTGGACGTGCAGGTGAACGAATGAGCTCATGGCATCTCCCTTGGTGGGGTTAGTCCTTTTCGCCGAGTTTGGTGCCGCAGGGTATCCAGTTCCTGAGCCTGGATGTTGCCCGCCGCGTCTTTTGGGATTAAGCTGCTGGCCCGAGTCATTGCAACGGACGGTCACCCCTCCTTTGCAGCCCTTGGGTCCTTCGAAGTCTGATGGAGTCTACGCGTCATGTCCATTGATCGGGGTGCTGGACCTTGGGCGGGTCGGGTCGTCATCTGCACTGCAAGGGTGGACTCCTTACTAACAGAGAATCCGAGGTGAAGCAACGATGGTGCGTTGGAAGTTCCGACACGTGCTGGTGTGGGGCCATTTTGCGGTTTGCCTGGGCGCCGTTCTGGCCGCATCGTGCGGGAGTCAGGATTATCGGAGGACCTGGGTGCAGCCTCAGCCGCCGGTTCAGGTCCACCAGAAACGTGAAGACGTTCGACCGTCTCTGGAACATGAGCTCTACAGGCTGGCCAGCCGGGAGAACGCAAGACTGCGCTGGGATGACTGCCTGGCCACCGCGGCTGAACAGCGTGCCAGGCAGATGGCCCGGAGCGGTCGGTTCGATCACAAGGATGCCAGGACGGGAAAGAACCCCGTTTGGGATCTGGTCTATTCCTGCAGCCGCTTCCGTTGTGCGGGGGAGAACCTGGTGCGCGGTGATGCCTCGGCCCAAGCCATGCACCGGGCACTCATGGACAGCCGGACGCACCGTGAGAACCTGCTCAACCCCGAATACCAGCTGGTCGGGATTGGATGCTACGGCAACCTTTGCGTCCAGCTTTTCGCCGGTTACTGAAAGTGGCTGGAGCGAGCGACAAGGGGCAGTCGCGCTCACGCGCCCAGGCTCGAAGTGGACGCCCGAGTGCCTGATTTCTTCTTGCTTCCGGAGCCAATGTCTGCTATCAAGATAACTTCTCCACTTCATGGATGGTGGGTGTAGCTCAACGGTTAGAGCACTGGGTTGTGGCCCCAGAGGCTGTGGGTTCGAGTCCCATCACTCACCCCAGTAAATTCAAGGACTCAGCCTAGCAAGTTGAGTCCTTTTGTGGTTTGAGATTTCGGCTCATGAGGTCGCGGGACCCAGCTCAATAATGACGTTCAATTGCTGTTCGACCGCAGCGCACGTGAGGTGCACATGCGACCCGCCTGCCCGCCTCTGATCAGTGCCTGTGAATTCCTCAACTTTTCAACTTCCCGGTCAACCCTGGATTTGATTTCCCATAAGGTCATCTTGAAACTGGAAGGCGCCGGGAGCATAGACCTCAACGGTTAGGTGCAGTAAGGGACCGAGAAGAACCTGGAGCTGGTGGAGGGAATATGCAAGCACCTGGGCCTCTGTGCCAATGTGACTGAGACAGCTCGCAGAGTGATGTTGGTTATTTGAATCAAGGAGCTCTCGTGACCCGGAAAACATCGAGCGATGAGCATGTCAACACGTTCAAATCATGATCGTTTGCTCGTCCAGGTGATCGGGGCCCACCCCTTTGCCTTCGCCATCGACACTTTCGCCTGTTGGACGCTTGCGGGCCAACAAAGACAGTCCCGGCAGGGTGGCACGCATGGCGGCATCCATGCATTTGGGTCTTGCAATCTTAGGTTCGGCGTGCTAAGCAATAGCCGTTTTTCCTTGTAATTTGAGGGTGGTCGGTCGTTGTCGCACAGCGGTCAAAGTGGTTCTCTACGATGTGGGTGATTCCAAACGTGTTGCGAAACTGTTAAAGGAGGAAGGATTATGAAGGTTTTCTTGGGAGGTATTGCGGCAGCTTTCTTGGGGCTTATAGGGATTTTCGCGTTCTTCGGCCCATTCCTGCATCTTCTGGCGGGTGCGGTTCCCCTGATGCTCCTGCTGGGTGGCGCCATGGCCGCCTATCTTGGATATGACGAAGTCAAAGACAAACTCCCATTCCCCAAGAAGCAGGAAGAGGCTGCAGCCGCTCCCGGCGCCGATTACAAAGAAGAAGCCGAGAAGTACAAGCAGGAAGCCGAACGCCTTCGCTCCGAGCTCGAGAAGGCCAAAGCCTCCGAATAAGCCTTACCGACACCCGGTTGCATATGCTTGAAGAGCCGCCCCACAAGGGCGGCTCTTTTGTTCTCAGGATCCGTCGATATGCCGGCGTCCCTCTAAGGGCAACACGACACAAAAGAGTGACCGTATTAGACGTCATTCCCGCATGTTCCTGGCGGGAATCCAGAGTCTTTCACAGGGCTGGATCCCCGCCAAAAGCACGCGGGGATGACGCACGAGGAATACGATCTCTTTATTCTGTGCACCTGTACTAAGGGTGAGCCCCCGCCCAGTCCGCTGCCCATCCCATGTCCACCTTGAGCGGCACGGAAAGGGGCCACACACTTTCCATCTTCTCGCGAATCAAATCCCTGGCTGCCTCCAGCTCGTCTTCGTGCACCTCGAAAACCAGCTCATCGTGCACCTGAAGGATCATGGCCGTCCGGAGCTGCTCCTGTCTCAGTGCCCGCCTGATGTCGATCATGGCCTTCTTGATCAGATCGGCGGCACTGCCCTGGATGGGTGTATTGACCGCCAGCCGCTCTCCCAGCTGCTGAATGTTGCGGTTCCGGCTTTGCAGTTCGGGAATGGGCCTCCGCCGGCCCAGGAGGGTTTCGCAGTATCCGAGGGACCGGGCTTTGTTCACCGTCTCGTCAATGTAAGTCCTGACGCCCCGGTAACGGTCGAAATAGCGGTCGATGGCCGTCTTTGCCATCTTGGGCGTGATGTGGAGCCGCTGGGCAAGGCCGAAGGCACTCATGCCGTAAATGATCCCGAAGTTGATCATCTTGGCCTGACGGCGCATTTCCGGGGTGACCTCCAACGGAGGGATGTTGAGCATCTCGGCGGCAGTGTGCCGGTGAACATCCGAATCCGTTTCAAAGGCTTCGATGAGATGCCGGTCCTGGCTGCAGTGGGCCAGGATTCGAAGCTCGACCTGGGAATAATCGGCCGAAAGCAGCACGCAGCCGGGTGGGGCAACGAAAGCCGCCCTGATCTTGATCCCCTCTTCCGAGCGGACCGGGATGTTCTGAAGATTGGGGTCGGAGCTGCTGAGACGGCCCGTGGCGGCGACCGTCTGGTTGAAGGAGGTGTGGATCCTTCCGGTTTCAGGGTTGATCAAGCCTGGGAGGGTGTCGGCATAGGTTCCCTTCAGCTTGGCAAGGCTCCGGTAGGCGAGGATCTGCTCCGGCAGGGGATGCTCCAGGGCAAGCTCCTCGAGGACGCTCATGTCCGTTGACGGGCCGGTCTTGGTCTTCTTGACGACCCGGAGTCCCAGCTTGTCAAACAGAATGGATGCCAGCTGCCTGGGCGACTGAATGTTGAACTCCTCTTTGGCCAGGTCATAGATACGGGCGGTCCTTCGATCCATCTCCCGCTGAAAATGCTGGGCGAGGCTTTCAATCTTGCCGGCGTCCAGGAGGATGCCTTGATGCTCCATTTCGGCAAGGACAGGCACCAGGGGCATTTCAATACGCTCGAAAAGCTCCAGAAGACCGGCGCTCTCGAGGCTGCTTCGCAAAGAGGGGATCAGCCGGCCCATGAGACTCACCACCCTGCAGGATTCCTCCTTTGAGGCGGGCACATCGCCCCCGCGCCCTCCTTTCTGAATTTCTGCGTTCGAATCCGTCTTGAGATACTCGGCCGCCAGACGGTCCATTCCATAGCTCTGGGCGCCGGGGTCGAGGAGGTATCCCGCAATTCCCGTATCGAAGACTGTGCCTTCCAGAGAGCAGCCATACCGTTTAAGATGGATCCAGGCGGCTTTGAGATCCTCGCCGGCCTTGGGGATTGCGGGGTTCGAAAGGAAACGGCACAGGGCGTCGTCCAGTCGGGGCCCATCCGTAGAGGCTTTGCCGGCAGCCCCCTCCAAAGGCCAGAAAGCCGCTTCACCCGGATGTGCGGAGACCGCAATGCCCTCCAGCCGAGCTCGCATCGGCTGTTGGCCGGGGATCACCGTTGTCTGGATCGGGAAGGGTTCGTGGCCTGCGGTTTCGCCTATGCTATTGAGGAAATCATCGTGCGAGATGAGCCTGAATGCTCCCGGGCATCCGCTCTGGTTGTCTTCGGGCTCCTTTCCGCTGCGGGCGGCATCATCGGGACCCGATGTTCTTGGAAGTCCTTCCAGCAGGCTCTTGAATTCCAGTTCTTCATAGAGCTCCCTCAATGGAGCCACATCCGCTCCAGCCGGTTTCAAGGTCTCGATGTCCATGTTCACCGGGGCGTGATATTCGAGAGTCACGAGCTCCCGTGAGAGCAAGGCTTTTTCCCTTCCTTCCTGAAGCTTCTTTCGGACGGAAGCCGAGCTGATCTTTTGCAGCTGATCGTAAATGACGTCCAGCGACCCCCATTGCTGGATCAGCTGCCTGGCGGTCTTTTCGCCCACTCCTTTGACCCCGGGAACATTATCCGAGCTGTCGCCCACCAGAGCGAGGTAATCCCTCACCTGCGAGGGCCTGACTCCCAGCTTCTCTTCGACCGAGGCTTCGGTGAAGACCCGGTCCCTCTGGGGGTCCCATTGAGTGACACCAGGGTCCCTGACCAGCTGGTGAAGGTCTTTGTCCCCCGCAACGATGATCACCTCGAGGCCATGCTCGACACCCCTGAGCGTGAGGGTGGCAATGAGATCATCCGCTTCGTAGCCCTGGATCTCCAGCTGGGGGATCCCGTGCAGGGCCACCAGACGTTTGATATACGGGATTTGAACGATCAGATCTTCGGGCATGCTCTGCCGAGTGGCTTTATAGTCCGCAAAGCGCTGATGTCGAAAGGTGGGCCCCGGAGCATCAAAGGCCACGCAGAGATAGTCGGGCTCCTTTTCGCGGACCACTTTGGCGATCATGGTGGCAAATCCGTACACAGCCTGGGTTGGGAGCCCTTTGGAGTTGCTGAAGCGACCCAGGGCATAGAAGGCTCGGTAGATATAGGAGCTGCCATCCACGAGGTACAATGTCTTCATGAGGTCTCTTTCTGCAGATGGGGGGCCACTGCTGCTATGAATCGTTTCGAGTTTCGAGTTTCGAGTTGAAGACCGCCCCATCAGGCGTGACCCTTTTCATGGTTCAGGGTGCCACGAAGGGGCATGAGCAACTGCTCACAGCGCCTTGTTGAGCCAGACATCCAGGAGGTTTCCACGGTTGCGGCCGGACGCATCCAGAGGGGGCGGCAGATACTCCAGGTTGGCGTTGCTCATGGCGTGAAAGATGTTGCCCCGCACTTTCTCGTTGGAACCGTACAGCACATCCAGCATGCGTCGCACATCCCGCCGTCTGCTGTTCTCAGCGGACGGACAGAGGTTGATCGTGACGGGAAGCTCGAGTCGTCGCGCCAGTTGGGCGATCCTTCGAGAGGAGAGCAGGGCGAGGGGGCGGATGACCACGATTTCTCCGCCAAAGAAGGGCTGCCGGGGAACAATGCCGGCCAGTTGACCTCCGTAGAGTATGTTGATGAAGAAGGTCTCGATCAGATCATCCTGGTTGTGTCCGAGTGCGATCTTGCCGCAGCCGTTCTCCCGGGCGGTTTCGAAGAGGACCTTGCGCCTGAGGCGGGAGCACAGGAAACAGGGATTCTCGCGGTTTTCCTCGGCGTGGGCTCTCGGACCTTGGTCCGTGTGGATGATCCTGTGTTCAAAGCCCTCCTGTAGAAAGAATCCGCGCAGTGTGTCGGAGGTCTCTGTGTCGAAGCCGGGATCCACGTGGATGGCCAGGAGCTGGTAGCGAGCGGGAATCCATTTCAACCTTTCGCGAAGCAGCCACAGGAGCACAAGGCTGTCCTTGCCTCCGGACACGGCCACGGCGATGCGGTCGCCGTCCTCGATGAGCCCGTAGTGGTGAACGGCCTTTCCCAGCAGATGTCTCGTCTCACGATTGATGGCGGTCATCGTAGGTTTCACGTTTCACGTTTCAAGTCTCAAGTCAGGGCTTCGAGTTTTGCGGGGCCTGTTCCATGGATCGATCAGTCCTGAGGGGGGAATCGGAGCCCTTCGGAAGATCGAAAAGCCTGACGAACGGCCCAGGGTTCGAGAGACCGCCCGCAGATCTTCGGAAGTCCCGCAAAGGGATTACTGGCTGTCGTAGGTCTGCCCCTGGATATTCATATAGGACACGGCATTCTTGATTCCGGCCAGAGTCAGGTCCTCCATGCGGAAGATGCGCCCGATCTGCTGAATGGTCGTGCTCTCGCGGCCCCAATGGTCCTTGCGGATGGGGTTGAGCCATATGCTCACCGGGAACGCGGTCTTCAGTTCATGAAGCCACTCCTTCCCCGGTTTGCGAATGGTGTGCGTCATCTCGATGGAGCCGTAGGCCGCCATGAGCTCGGCCGGCGCCATGTTGGCGTCTCCGATGAGGATCAGGCGGGTGCTCTTGTTCTCGCTCACCAGTTTTTCCCATTTGACGCTCTGGGTTCTTTGAGGGTCCCGGTAGACGGTGCCATAGATGCAGTTGTGGAAGTAATAGAAGGTGACGTCACGGAACATATCCCGCAGTTTGGTGAAGATGGTTTTGACCAGGGGAATGTATGGCGTCATGGAATACCCTCCGTTATCCACCATGACGATGAGCTTCAGCCGATTCCTCAGCTCCCTGCGGAAAATCAGCTCGATTTCTCCGCCGTTCTTCGCCGTTTTGGCGATGGTCTCGTCGATGTCGAGCTCGGATTCCGGGCCGAGCGGTCTCAGGCTGCGCATTGAAGTCAGCACCTGCCGCAGGTTCTCGTTGGACAGGCTGGACTGGTCACTGTAGTTGATGTATCGCCGGTCGTCGATCACCTTCTGAGCCGATCCGTAGAGGCTCTGTCCGTAGACCCGCATGCCCCCTGCATGGTGCCCGCTGTGGCCGTAAGGGGACCTCCCCCGTGTGCCGACCCACTGGTTGCCTCCCTGGTGTCTCCCCTCCTGCTTGAGGACCGTCTCCCAGAAGCGCGCCAGGAGCTCCTCGGTGTCGAATTCCCGGAGCTCCTCGGGAGTCAGCAGCCCCTGCTCCAACTGGTCCCGCAGCCATTCCTGGAAAGGCTTTCCGGCAATGAGCTCTTCCCAGTTCACGGCGGGTGCGGTTCCCTCCGCCCCCAGAAAGAAGGAGGCGAAGGCCTGCTCGAACACGTCGTAGTACTCCACACGTTTGACGAAAACGAGCCGGGCCAGCACGAAGAGCTGATCCAGATTTCTGGCCAACCCACGTTGCAGAGCCCGGTAGAATTCCAGGACATATTGCACGCTGACCGGTATCCCGGCGTCTTGCAGGTGATAGACGAAACCGATCATGAGGGGCTCCTGCAAACTAGAAACGGCTCGTTCGACGAACCCCGCGGAACTTGAGCAAATCTTCGGTGCGCTTGAGCAGCGTCCCGATGTGATTCACCTCCTTGCCGGCGCCGGGCGCTCGCGCACCGCTGGATTTGAGGGCTCCGATCCAGTCCAGGAGCTCAGCAGTGGCCGGGGGCTTCTCGAACCCCTGTTCCCGCAGGCGATAGAAGGTCGTGAGGCAGGCATCCAGGAGGGGCTCTGCAATGTCCGGGAAATGCAGTCGAACGATGATCTGCATCTCGTCCGGGGGAGGGAAGGGGATGTAGTGGCAGAAACAGCGCCTCAGAAAGGGGTCGGACAGCTCGCGCTTGGCGTTGCTGGTGATGATGATGATGGGAGTCTGCCTGGCGGAGACCTTGTGGTTGATCTCCCGGATGATGAATGATCCCTCTTCCAGGACGTCCAGGAGGTTGTCCTGAGCATCCGAATCCGTCTTGTCGATCTCATCCAGAAGCAGCACCCTACGGTCCCCGGCCAGAAACGCCCGGCCGATGGGGCCGAATCTCAGGTAGTCCCATATGTCATTGACGTTGCGTCCGGTCTCTCCGCTTCCGAAGCGCGAGTCGTTCAATCGGAGAACGGTGTCGTAAACGTAGCAGAGCTCTTCACCCTTGAAGGTGGATTTGCAGCGGGCCTCTTCCATGGTGAGCTCGAGGGAGCGGGAAATCTCGAAAGCGAGCTGCGTTTTTCCCGTGCCGGCCTCTCCGGTCAGGAGCAGGGGCTTTCCCATTGCGATGGCGATGTTGACGATCTCGCGCAGCTCCGGATTCAGATAGTAGCGTTCGGTTCCTTCAAACTGCATTGGCAGCACTCCACGGTGAAGGTGCGGGGAATTCCGATGGAAAGTCCAGGACGCTGGTCGTGATCAACCTTTATCATCTTAGTCCAAAGGCGAGCCTTTGACAACGAACGAAGGGCAACACGAACGGAGATCGAATCGTGTTCTTCATGGCTGCCCTGAAAAGAGTTTCGAGTAACGGGTTTCGAGTTTAGAGTTGAAGACCAGCCCGCCATGAGCCTTTTCATGGTTTAGGGTGGCCCGAAAGACCATGAGGGACTGCTGTGAAGGTCGGTCGTGGACGAATGGGCCGGGTCCGGATATGCTTGCACACGTTGAGTTGATTCACTCCCGGGTGAGAGCTCCAACAGGGAGTCTCCGTGAGCGCACGGTCAGCTTTCGCAGCCTTTTGCCGAGTCGGATAGACGCACATGCTCCTGATCTACCCTCCCGTTTCCAAGCCAAGTGAGCCTCCACCCGGCGTCGCCCTGCTGGCCGGCGCCCTGCGGAGGCATGGGGTCCGATGTTTTGTCTGGGATGCCAATATCGAAGCCCTGACGGCTCAGATCCATGAGGACCGGCATTTCGTTCACGACACCTGGACTTTGAGAAGCCGGCGCCACCGCAACGATCATCTGAATCTGCTCAGGAGCCGGGCTGGATATTCCAATCTGGACCGCTACAAAAGGGCTGTCCTCGATCTCAATCGGATTATCGAGGTCAATTCCAGGGAAGGCTCCCTTCACGCCGGATTGGCTAATCTCTCGGGTGACGACCTGCTCCCTGTGCGCAGCGACGACCTCATCGCCGCCTCGAAAGAGCCCGGGCGGGTCCCTTTCCACGGTTTCCTGGAAAGAAGACTCATCCAGATCCTGGACCAGCACAATCCCACGGTGGTTGGATTCTCGCTGTGCTTCATGAGTCAGGCCCTCTGCACATTTGCGATGGTCGGCATGCTCCGCCGGCATTTCCCCGGCATCAAGGTGATCCTGGGCGGCGGTCTGGTGACGTCCTGGAAGCGGGGGCCTGGCTGGCAGAATCCCTTTGGTGGTCTGGCGGATGCCCTGGTGGACGGCCCCGGGGAGTCATTTGTGCTTGAGCTGTCGGGTCATCAGCCCCAGGAGCCGGAGCGTTTACTGGCGGACTACGGTGGCCTGCCCTGGGACCAGTATCTGGCTCCGGGTCGTATTCTGCCTTATTCCGCATCGAGCGGCTGCTATTGGAATCGGTGCGCCTTCTGTCCCGAAAAGGCGGAAGGGAACCCCTACCGTCCCGTCCATCCCGAACGGGCTCTCCAGGATCTGAAGTCTCATATCGAACAGTTCCAGCCGGTCTTGATCCACTTCCTGGACAATGCCATGAGTCCCGCATTGCTCAGGGCTCTCTGCCGGCACCCGCTGCCGGTTCCCTGGTATGGATTCACCAGGGTGACCGAAGACCTCTGTGATCCGGATTTCTGTGCGGACTTGCGGCGCTCGGGATGTGCCATGCTGAAGCTGGGGATCGAGTCCGGTTCTCAAAGAGTGCTGGACGCGGAAGGGAAGGGCCTTGAAGTAAAGACTGCCGAGGAGGCTCTGAAGTGTCTGAAGCGGGCCGGGATCGCCACCTATGTCTATCTGCTCTTTGGGACCGTCTCGGAGACGGAAGTTGACGCAAGACAGACCCTGGAGTTTTCCGTTCGGAACAGCTCCTCCATCGACCACCTGAATCTGGCGTTGTTCAACCTTCCCGTAAACAGCGGATTTTTCGAAGGGATGAGGACTTACCGGCACTATGAGGGGGATCTATCCCTGTATGCGGGGTTCCGGCATCCATTGGGATGGGATAGATCGCTGGTGAGACAATTTCTGGACAAAGAGCTCAAGCGGCACCCCCTGATCGCTCAAATCCTCAAGCGGGAGCCGCCCATCTTCACTTCCAACCACGCCCCTTTCTTTTCCGATGCCATGAAAGCATCCGTGTCACCCAGATGACCCCCGATCAAACCTGTGATATGCCATCAACGCCTGATCAAGGACATGATCCGAAAGCAGCTCAGTTGTTGAGGAAGTGCTGAATGCCTTCCATGGCGTCCACGATCTTGTTCTGGAGCTTTTCTATGTCGGCAGAATCCAGTTTCCACTGGGCGAACACGGGGTCTTTCTCGGGTTCCAGCGGATTGGTTTCGGCGTATTCCTGGTCCATGTCGTTGACAATCCGATCGGCCATGTAAGCCACCATGGCCAGATCTGCATCATGTGTCACGGCTTGGGGATTGTGGTGGTGGCCGATGGCTTCCACGACCTCCTTGGGGAATTGCCAACGCCGGGCAATCAATTCTCCCAGTTCCTGGTGGTCAATGCCCAGCGTCTTGCGCTCCGCAGAGATGAGCCCGCGTCCGTCGAGCTTGGGATTGGCGACCCTCAGGTGCAAATAGACCTTGGCATATTGATTGAGGACGGTCTTTCCGATGTCGTGGAGGAGGCAGGCCGTGTAGATGGTCAGCACCTTCTTGTGCTTCCTTTGACGAGCCATTGTCTCCCCCGTCACTGCAGTGGCCACGGAATGGTACCAGAGGTCTCGTTCGTCCCCTTCGGATCCTTTGCCCGTCTTCTGGAAAAACCGCGAGGCGCAGCTGGTGAGGACTACTTGCATCAGTTTCTGGTTTCCCAGTACGAATATCGCCTCCCGAAGGGAGCTCACCTTCGTCTTGCGACCGTAGAATGCCGATTGACTCAGCATCAGGATCCTTGCCGTGATGGCGGGATCATACTGGATGACCTGCTCGATTTCCTGGACAGGGGCCGTCTTCCTGAGGAGCGACATGACCTTCCAGACCACGTCAGGAAAGGGCGGAAGCTTTTCCGCCGTAGCGAGGATATCCTTCAGCAGAAGCTCATAGTGCAGGGCTTTGACTTCGTTGCAGCTCATCTGCCGGATCACGTTGCATACCTCCAATGACCCTGTCCAGGTCTACTGAATATCTGTTCAAAGGATTACATCAGCGTCAACGCACCCATGCCCGTTGCCCGTCGACTTCAGTGATGACGCGGACCAAATGCATAGCAATGGCGCGCGTTGAGTTGATGCAACCAATATTTCGACCTGGGCTGAAGACTACTTGAACGTTATTTCTTGAAGAAAGATGAATCCATATGGATTGTTCATCCAAAATGGCGGGATTGGATGTGGCGCAGAGAGGGTGAAAGCCGCCGGACCAATGAAATCTCTTGTTCCCTGAAAGCCCCTGTCCGGATCGGCGTGAAAGGGGTCACGCTTCAGCTGCAGCGTCTTTGAGGAAGAGCGCACTCACGGGACAGATGTCCACGCAGGCCCGGCAAGTCTTGCAGTCATTGGATTCGAAAAGACCATCCTGTGCAAAGGAGGCCACCACTGTCTCGAAGCCTCGCTTGGCGAAGGTGAGCAGCGGCCTGCTGTTCCGCTGTTCACAAACGTAAACGCATTTTCCACAGAGAACACATCGTTCAGGGACATACTCGAATACCCCCGAATCAGCGAGCTTCGGCCTCTCTCGTTCGATATGCTCGAGCCGCCTGGGCCGCAGCCGAACTCCGAGGAAGCGGGCCATTTTTTGGAGGGGGCACCTGCGGTTGGACGGGCATCTTTTGCATTCAGCTTTGTGGACCGACAGGAGGAGCCTGAGAGCGGTGCGCTGCAGCCGTCGCACCGCCTCCCCGTCCGTTCTGACCACGAGGCCCGGGGCCACCCGGGTATTGCAGGAGGTGACCGGTTTGTTCCTGCCGTCGATCTCCACGAAACAGAGGCGACAGGACACGGGCGGCTCGCTCATGCCTTCAACGTGACAGAGATTTGGGATATAAATCCCGTTCTCGAGACACGCCTCAAGGACTGTGCGGCCCTCCTCGGCTTCAATGGTCTTGCCGTCCACAATGATCTGAACCATGCCCGCTCAGTCCTCCGGCCGTTCGATGATGGGGGCTCTATCCGGCGGGGACACCTTCCTCACAGCGTCATACTCCGCAGGACAGGCGGCCACGCATTCGCCGCACTTCACACATAGGTTCTGATCGACGGCCTTCTTTCGACCCTTGGTGGTGAAGATGGCTTCCACCGGGCACGATCCCACGCAGGCGTCGCAGCCGCGGGCGCATCGGTCGAGGTCGATGTAAAAAGCCGTAAGCGTTCGGCACATGAGAGCGGGGCATCGTTTTTCGCGGATGTGAGCCTCGTATTCATCCCGGAAATAGAGAAGTGAGGTCAGGATCGGGTTGGGAGCCGTCTTCCCCAAACCGCACAGGGACCCTTCCTTGATGTCCAAACTCAGCACCTCCAGGGTTTCAAGGTCTCCCTCTGCGCCTTCGCCCCGTGTGATGCGGTCCAGAATGTTGAGCAGGTGGCGGGTGCCGATCCGGCAGAAGGTGCATTTGCCGCAGGATTCCTTCTGAGTGAACTCCAGGAAGTACCGGGCGACATTCACCATGCAGCTGTCTTCATCCATGACGACCATTCCTCCGGACCCCATCATGGCTCCTGCCTGAGTCAGGGAATCGAAGTCGACGGGAGTGTCGAGGAAGCTCTCGGGAAGACAGCCCCCGGATGGTCCACCGATCTGGACGGACTTGAACGCCTTTTGCCTGGGTGGGCCTCCACAGATGTTGAAGATGAGGGTCCGCAGTGAGGTCCCCATGGGGATCTCAACCAGCCCGGGATGGATCACCTTTCCGACCACCGAGAAGATTGCAGTGCCCGGGCTCCTCACCGAGCCAACGCTTCGGTACCAATCCGATCCACGCTTCACGATGGGAGGCACCGAAGCCAGCGTCTTGACGTTATTGATGACGGTGGGTTTCCCCCAGAGACCGCTCTGAACCGGATAAGGCGGTCTATGCTGAGGCATTCCGCGTCGACCCTGGATAGATTGGATCAACGCGGTCTCCTCTCCGCAGACGAAAGCGCCGGAGCCTTGAAAGACGGTGCCTTCCAGCTGAAAGGGCGATCCCAGGACTGAATCGCCAAGAATCCCATAATCTTTCGCCTGGACGATGGCCTTGCTCATCATGCTCACGGCAAGGGGGTATTCGGCCCTCACGTAAATGATGGCCCGCGAGGCTTCGACAGCATAGGCGCAAATGGCGAGCCCTTCCAGGACCTGGTGAGGGTTGCTTTCCAGAATGGTGCGGTCCATGTAGGCGCCTGGATCTCCCTCGTCAGCATTGCAGATGACGTATCTTTCCTTCTGGTGGGAGCTCCTTGCCCCCTGCCACTTGAGCCCGGTGGGAAAGCCAGCCCCTCCTCGACCCCGAAGCCCGGATTCCAGCACCAATCTGGTGACTTCCTCAGGTTGCAGGTCAAGGGCCTTGGCCAGCGCACCGTATCCACCCGCGGCGATGTAGGCGTCCAGGTCGGCTGGATCGATGGTTCCGC
>Ga0105106_10000810_pt1 | contig 22157 bp, 18 predicted proteins | sample PPLLaktember2015_5_FD_79109 | JGI IMG/M metagenome (GOLD analysis project Ga0105106, IMG submission 79109) | Freshwater sediment microbial communities from Prairie Pothole Lake near Jamestown, North Dakota, USA - PPLs Lake P8 Core (1) Depth... | ecosystem: Environmental > Aquatic > Freshwater >...
AACGACGAAGCGTCGGGCTTTCAATTCGTATCGCGGAAGCGTGCCGGCGTCAACGACGCGCAGCGGCACCATCAGGCCGAGCGCCTCGCGCAGCGCTGCGCCGATCCGCGCGGCCACATTGGACGCGCCGTCCGCCCCGGCGAGCAATTCGATTTCGAGCGTAAGGGCCCGCAGCGAACCGCCGCTGGCAACCGTGGCGCGGTATTCAGCCACCTCGTGGAATCGCCGGACGACCGACTCGATGGCTGCCGGATACACGTTGACTCCGCGCACGTTCACCATGTCGTCTGCGCGGGAAAGCACGCCTCCTTCCAGGCGCGCGAACGTCCGGCCGCACGCGCACGGTTCCGAGCGGCGGACGACGACGTCCCCTGTTCTGTAGCGTATCAGCGGACTCGCGGCTCGGCCGAGATTGGTAACGACAAGCTCGCCTTGCTCGCCGTCGACGACTGCGCGTTCGGTTCCCGGCTCGAGAACCTCGCAAATGTATTCATTTTCGTTGAGGTGAAGACCGCCTGGCGATGCCCAGCACTCGAAGCTGACAGGGCCAACCTCTGTGAGGCCGTGATGATCGATGACCCGGGCGCCCCAGCCGCGCTCGATGCGCTCGCGTGTCGATGCAATGCTGCCACCCGGTTCGCCTGCCACAATCAGCACGCGCACCGAGCCGGCCGCCAGATCCGACGCCGCGCCCGGCATCTCGGCAGCAACTTCGAGCAGGCGCAAGGCGTAGGTCGGTGTGCAGCACACTACCGTCGGCTTCAGCACCTCTATCATCGCCAGACGCGCCTGGCTCGACATGCCGCCGGCCGGAATACAGTGCGCGCCCATCTGGCAGCCCGCCTCGAACGCCGTCCAGAAACCGAGGAACGGCCCGAACGAGAACGGAAAGAAGATGCGATCGGCCGCGTCGACCCTGGCGCCGCCGTACACGGCTTTCCAGCATTCGAGCATCCACTGGTAACTCTCGTTCGTATCGAGCCACCGCAGTGGGCTTCCCGTCGTCGAAGAGGTCTGAAAGTAGCGCGTGTACCGACCGATCGGCTCGGTGAGGTTCGTTCCCCACGGTGGCACGCGTTGCTGATCGGCGACGAGCTCCTGCTTGATCGTGAGCGGCAACCGCGGCAGATCGCGTGGAAAGGTCAGCGAATCCGGATGCAGTCCGGCTGCATCGAGCTTGCGGGTGTAGAAGGGATTCAGGCCGTAAATCCGATGGAGGAGCTCCGACAGCCGGGTTCCCTGCACCTCGGCACGCGCCGCCCGGTCAACGCGCTCGGACGGCAGCAAGCCCGGCCCCTTCCTTCGATCCGCGCCAGGCCCACTCGAACAGCGGCCCCGCCGCCATTGTCGTCGCCAGCGTCATCGCCACCATCACCGTGAAGAGCGTCGGGGTGATCAGGCCGTGCTCCAGGCCGATGTTGAGCATGATGAGCTCCATCAGCCCGCGGGCGTTCATCAGCGCCCCTATTGCCAGCGCTTCTCGGTTTGCGCGCCCTGTCAGACGTGCCGTCCCCCAGCATGCAACGGCTTTGCCCATGGACGCGACGATGATCACGGCAATCGATACTCCTAACAGTTCGCTCGACCACAGAAGGCTGAGACGCGTCGACAGCCCCGAATAGGCAAAGAACAAGGGCACCAGTACCGTCGCGGCCACCGACTCGACCCGGCGGCTGAATTCGCGTATGGCGGGCGTCCGCGGCAGGACGACGCCTGCGAGGAAGGCAAGAAAGACGGCATGCGATCCCAGAAATCCGATTGCGTTGAAATCAGGGTTCACGCCAATCAGCACGACGGCGAGCAGGCACCAGGCGATCGCGTCATCGGTTGCGCCGGCGGCGAGCGCCAGCGTGCCGAGCGCCGTTCCGCCGATACCCCGTTCCTGGATGATTCGCGCGAGCACAGGAAATGCGGTGACGGCCATCGCGGCGCCGAGGTAAACCGCGCTCTGCCCGCGCGACACGTGCGCGGTGAAGAACCGGCCGTCCCCGTGAAGAATGATGGCGAGTGCCCCTCCGAGGACGAACGGCACAACGACGCCGGCCAGCGAGATGAAGATCGCGCTGCGAAAGGCCCGCCGGATGATGCTGGTTTGCAGATGCGTGCCAACGACGAAGATGTAGAGGACGATTCCGATCTTGCTGACCGTCGAGAGCAGGCCGAGCGAGCCGGGCGGAAACAGCGCGGCTTGACCGGCCGGTGCAAGCAGACCCAGGAGCGACGGGCCGAGCAGAATGCCGGCAATCATCTCGCCGATGACTCTCGGCTGCCCGATACGGATCATCAGCCAGCTGACGAGGCGGCACGCCACGAGGATGATCGCGACCTGCAGGAACAATTGGAGCACGAGGCTGGGCGGCGTGCTCATCAATCCGCGACCTGGAAGAGGGAATCAACCTCCGGAGGCATGTCGATGGATCGCATCGGCTCGCCCGGCTTCTTACTGACGCACTTGATCGTCATCCTGCCGGTGGCAATATGCGCGTCACCCTTCGAGATAATGCCTTCATAACGGATCGTCCGCGCGTCCTTCCCGACAATCCGGAGGTGTACCTCGAACTCGTCCTCGAATTTCAAAGGCCGGTAGAACTCGAACGCGGCCTCCACGCGCGGCCAACCGATACCCGATCCACCGGCGATGCTGACGCCCGCCTCGCGCCACATGGCGTGCTCGGCTTCCTCCAGATAGCGGAAGAACCAGCTGAAGTGGACGATGCCCGCCATGTCGGTCTCGTAGAACTGGACGCGCCGCTTCATTCGATACTCAGAAGGCATTGTCCAATAGCGCTCTTAGACGAGCGGAAGCACTTCGACGATGTCGCCGATTTTCGTCCCGTTCCGGATTATCTCCGTACGGCGGCCGTAGAGCGTTTTCGGCTCGCGCATCCAGAATACGCCCATCATCTCGGGGTTCGGGGTGACCGACAGAAACATCTTGGGCCGGCTTTCGTAACTGACGGCACCGTCGCGCAGAAGCCGTCCCAGCGGAATCTCATTCCTGAGGATCTGCCTGCGAATGCGATCGGGAAAGGCGCTCAGCTTGATGCGAATGGCACCCATCTCGACGGGCCGGCCCGTATATTCCTGAGCGAGCAGCACGCGCCGGAAATACCACGGCCCGTGCGCGAACGTCGACAAGGGGCGCAGCGCGACACGGCCGCCGAAGTGGCGTTCGAGGGTGAGCGTCATGTCGATCTCGTGGACGAGCAGCGCGCGATACGGCAACGGAATATCGTCGGGCTCGATGGCTTTCACGCGCGGAAGCTCCACTCCGGATCGCGCGTAAACGAAATCCAGTGGAAAGAGCATTCCATCTGACGTGATGCGCGTCGCGCGCTTAGGTGTACCGGATGCCCGCATGCTTCGGCTGGAAGAACCGTGGAAGGAGTGAATCGACGCGCAAAAGCCCCGCGCGCGTCAGCGACACGATGTCGCGGTTCGCCTCGGCGAGGTATCCGCCCTCGCGGAGCGAGGTGAGCGGCTCTTCGAAGCAGCGAAGAATGTCTACATCGTACTTGTCGGCGAAATACTGCGGCCGCACGCGCCCGAGCTTCAGCTGCAGCACGAGCTCGCGGATGAGCCGCTCGTCCTTGTCCGGCCTGTACGCGCGGCTCAGTGGGAGCGCTCCGCTGCGGATTTGCGCGCTGTAGGTCTCCCACCTGTCCAGGTTCTGCATGTGGACGCCATTGATATGGCCAAACGACGCGACGCCGAGCCCGGCCAGATCGGCGCCCTGCCACAGCCGGTCTCGATAGATGAACTTCGTCCGCTCGGGATTTCTCACCGCCGTGTACGCGCTGCCAATCGTGTATCCGGCCTTCTGCAACGCAGTGAATGCGTCGTCCACCCAGCGGCGCTTGGTCGACCAGCTTGCGACGTGCTCGTCAAACCGTCCCGTCCCTTTCAGCACGTCGCCGCTGATCGTCGTGTTGAACGGCAGCTCCATCTGATAAATCGTCACGCTGTCGGGTGCGAGCTCGATCGTCTTCTCGACACAGTGCTGCCAGTTGTCGTCGGTTTCACCGAGCATGCCGGCGATCAGATCAACATTGACCTGAGGAAACTTGAGCGACTGGGCAAACTGATAAGCCTTGAAGATCTCGGCCGATCGGTGCGCTCGTCCGTTCAGCTCGAGGATGCGATCGTCGAAATTCTCGATGCCGAGACTGAGGCGGGTGACGCCCAGATCCCGAATGGCCGCCAGCTTCGGCTCGGTCAGCGTGCCTGGCTCGCACTCGAAGGTCACCTCCTCGGCGGTTTCCCAGGAAGTCGTCGCGGTAAGCTGCTGCACGAGGCGGGTAAGCTGTCGCACCGACAGAAACGACGGCGTGCCGCCGCCGAAGTACACGAAGTTCAGCGGCCTGCCGTTGATGGCCGGATAGGTATTGTAGAGCTCCCACTCGCGCGCCATCACGTCGAGGTATTCTTCGACTTCCTGAGCGTTCTTGTCGGTGTACACGCGGAAGTAGCAGAAATGGCAGCGTTTTCTGCAAAAGGGCACGTGCAGGTACAGCCCGAGCGGCACCAGCGCCGGACGCGAGCTCAGGGCGGGCAGCGCATCGCGATCGACCGCCTCGGCACTCCAGACGGAGAACGGCGGATAATTGGCGACGAAATAGCTGCCAATTTCCGTTTCGTCGACAGCCGTAGCACGGGGTTCATCCATTGAGTCCTTGAGGCCCTTGTGAGTCCCTTAACGGGGCTGACCCCTAATTCAGTGTCCACAAGGCGAGCGTGTCGGTGTCCTTCACAAAAATGCGATTGCCCGAAATGACTGGAGGCGCCCAGGTTGCGCTCGCCGCTACGGTATACGTCTTGGAGGCGACAAACGCTTCACCTGGCGTCGCTTTCCCGACCATCAGCGTCCCATCGTCCTTGAGGACGAACAGCACGTCGCCCGAGCGCGTAATCGCGGCATTGCCGCCCTGACGCGGTTCAGAAACCCACAGCGTCTTGCCGCTTTTGGCATCGGCCCAGAAGAACTGACCGCTGTTGAGCGGCGACATGGAGAACACGGCGTCGCCCACGAGCACGCCGTTGCTGAACGACATCGACAGCTGCGGGTTCTCCCACGCCAGATCGGCAACCCACTTCCCACCTTTGTTCGCAATGATGTACGAGGTCAGCGGCTTTCCCTGTCCCGACACGATAACCGTGTTGCCGTACACGAGCGGCGTGATCGAGTTGGTGGTCGACCGTGCTTCAAACGGAACGCTCCACAAGAGCTGCCCGTTGGCGGGATCGATGCCGACGAAGTTCTTCTGCGAGAACAGCATCAGTTGCCGCACCCCGCCGAGCTCGGCGATGACCGGCGACCCGTATGCCGGCCCATCGCCCGTCCATTCCCAGATGACTTTGCCGGTTGCCGGATCGAACGCGGTGAGCGCGCCGTTGTTGTGGCCGCCGACATGCAGGAACATCCGGCCGCGATCGACGAGCGGCGACATCGCGGTGTGGAACATCGGTTGAACCGGGCCGGCCGGTTTTTGCCAGAGCTGCTTGCCGCTTGCCGCATCCCATGCGGTCACGATGCTGCTCATACCGAGCGTGAACAGACGTCCATCGGCGAAGGTCGGCGTCGATTTCGGACCGGGGCCATGACGCCGCGCGCCGGAATTCATCTCGAACGGTGCCGCATAGCTTTGCTCCCAGATCACCTTACCCGTTGCGGCGTCGAGGGCGCGCAGCACTTCGTTTTCCTGCTGCCGCGAGAACTGATACACGCGATTACCGACCAGAATGGGAGTGGCATAACCCTCACCCACGGTAATCTTCCAGCGCTGATTCAGCGCGTCGGGCCAGGCTTTCGGCGCTGTGAAGGCGGCGAGTGTCCCGTCACGTCGCGGGCCGCGCCATTGCGGCCAGTCGGGCCCGGCATTTTGAGCCGTGATGACGGTGGTGAATCCCGCCAACAGCACAGCTGCAACCATCAAGCGATGAGATGTGTTCATGATTGTCCTCACCAAGGTCCGCATGAAAAACGGACACTGTTGTTGTGCGCTACTACTCCGTGCGCAACGCCGGTAACAAGGGCGATCGAAGCGCGACCACGGTCGCGCCGAGCGACGCCAGCAATCCCGTTCCCAGTACACCCAGCAGGAGAAGCATCAGCGTACCTGCCGGAAGCCTCCCGCCGCGATCGAGGAGCATCGGCGCAATCGCCAGCAGCGCGCATACCGTGCCTACGACCAGCCCGCCGACGAGAAGCAGCACGTTCTCGGCGACAACCATCGTCAAAAAGTCGCTCTGTTTGTAGCCAAGCGCGCGCAGCAGCGCCAGCTCTCGCCGCCGTTCGAGTACGTTTCGCAGAAGGATTGCGCCCAGCCCGAGAGTGCCGAGAACCAGTCCCAAACCGCCAAGCATTTGAAACGTCGAGAGATAAGTATATTCAACGCGGTGAAACCCGGCGAGGCGTTCTGCGGTCGACGATACATCGACGCCGAAATCCGACAATCGAGATTCCAGCAGCGCCGCAAGATTCCCTGTCTGCCCGGGCGGCGCGTCGGCAAGAAAGAAACGATACCCTTCCCATTCGGGGAACACGCGAACGAACGGCTGCTCGGCCATCAACAGCTCGCCCTGGAAGATGCTATCGGCCAGAGCACCGACAATCCTCAGCCGGACGGGACGCTCGGACGAGCCTGGCAGTACGATCTCGTCGCCGAGCTTCATGTGCAGCACGTAGGTCATCGAGTTGGCATCGGTGATGACGGGAATGGCGCCACCGTCGATCGAGCGGTTGAGCAGCAGCCAGGGGTTGGCGCGCTCTTCGGGCGATTCGGCCAGCGAGCTGTTGAACGCGAAGCGGCCGCTGTTGATGAAGTCCTGCGTCGCCGCCAGAATGCGCGGGTTCTTCGGCTGATACAGATTCAGGCAGCTTGTATCGTCGCCGGGGCGCACACGGAATCGATCGAAACGGACGCGTGCGAGATCGCCGGCTGCGGGAAGATTCATTGCGTCGCGCCCGGGTGGGCTGTTGAGATCGTGGACGATGGGCAGCAGGGTCTCCATCAACAGGGGATATCCACCGCCGCCCGAGTGACGCTCGACGAGCGCCTCGGCTTCGTCTCGTTTGAACGCTTCGACGGCAACGATGACGAAAGTCGCAAACGCGATGAGCGCGATACACAAAACGCTGCGCGAGGGTCGATACGCGGTATTGCGCCACCCTAATCGCCAGACCGCCCACAAGCCGTGCCCGTGAAGGGTGCCCCAACGGCCCGCGCCAAGCCACGCCGCGGCGAGACACAGCATCGCCACGAGCGACAGCGCGCCGGCGCCAAAGAATCCAGCGACGCGGGGGACGACATTGGTGATGGTCCCAATGAGAAGCGCGATGGCCGTCGCTCCCGATGCGAGGCCGGCAAAAAGGGGCCGGGAGGTTTTCCCGGTGTGGGGCGGGTCTTGACGTCCAAGACCCGCCCTACCTGGGCCGACGAGCAGCGAGCGCGTGGACGAAGCGGCCAGCGCGCGGAGCGACCACCAGATCGACCCGACGGCAATCAACACAACAGCGATGGCGCCGGCGCCAAGCGAGATCGCATCGACGTGCAATCGCAGCGCTGTCGTGCCCACCGCGTCGACCCACCAGGTGCGAAGGCCGAGCATGATGAGCGAGCTGTATCCAATGGCGCCGGCGATGCCAAGGATGCCGCCCGCCGTCGAGAGCGCGAGCGCCTCGCCGACAAAGAGCCCGCGGATGGCGGACGGATCGAACCCAACCGCCTGGAGCAGGCCGACTTCCTGCAGGCGCTGCTCGACGCCGAGCTTGAAGAACAAGCCGGCCAGCATGAGCGCCGAAACGACCAGGAACGTGCTGAAGTAGGTGAAATACTCACCGAAGTCCGTCGCGCCAGTGGACGCCGCCAGGCTCTCGGCGCGCACATCGTGCACCGAAAAGCCCATCGCCAGCGGATTGAGCTCTTCGAGCAGGGCCTTCTCGTACGCGTCGCGCGCCTCCGCAAGCGGGACGGCTCGTGGCGGCACGAGGCGAAGCGCGGTCAGCGCGCCATGACGCGAGCTCCAGAGCTGCTGTCCGCGCTCGATCGGCACGAACGCTTTCGGCGTGGCACGATAGCGATCCCAGTATTCTTCGTCGACGGGACGCACGCGCTTCAGATCGATCGGAAACGGCGGATCCCAATCCGCAACGCGATCGGAATCGGTGATACCGGGATATTCGGGAACGAGATCGCGGTCGGCCGCAGCCCCCGCAATCGGCATCGTGCGCGCGACACGGAAATCGGCCGTTCTCGTCGTCAGACGTCCCTCCGTTTCCCAGACGTAATACTCGACCGAAATCGCATCGCCCACACGGGCCTGCAGGTCTCTGGCAGCCCACTCGTTCAGATAGATGCCGCCCGGGTCCGGATTCTCATCGCCGGGACGCGACCAGCCCATCGCGCGGGTATCGATGGCGGTCATGGTGGAATACGGAATCTCCCGGTCCCCCAGTCGAATCGAGTTCGCGAGATAAGTCAGCGTCGGTATGACGACAAAGCCAGACCGCTCGGCGGCCTCCATCGCAGCCTCGGCGAATGCGTCGCTCAGAATCGTGCTGCGGCTGTCGACGGCCAGAACTTCTTGTTCCTCGAGCGCCCGGACGCGCAGGCCGAAATCACCGACACGAGCGGCATCCGTCAGCTTGCGCTCCACCACCGCCGCGTCTTCCTCCGATGTGAGGATCGCATTGGCGCGAGCCGGCTGATCGATCAACGCCTGGATCCGCGTCAGCGGGACGAAGATGGCGCGTACCGCCCCCTGTTGCGGGCTGAGGGAGAACTCTCCGAGATTCTCGCGCGCCAGCGTTTCGCGCACCGTCAACCGCACCGACCGGCCGACGTCCTCCTTCCGGCCGTGCAACGACTCGGCAGGAATCGCCGACGAGTTCTCCACGCGAAGGACGACCGACGCTCCGGCGTCGGCTTCAAGCTCGCCGGCGAGCGCCTCACTCAGCAGCGCCTCGTTGCGATCGGGCGCCTTCACGCCAGCGAGATCGTGGAACCGCCAGAAGCGGTCGTCCACCCCGTACACCTGCACGCGCGACGCCCGGCGGCCGCTCTCCTGGGCCGAGACAAACCCTTCGACAACGACGAGCGGAACGGCGCGCGCGAAAGCTGCGGCCAGCTCTTCGCGGAAAAAGCCCTGCGCGAGCACGACGCGATCGGTGCGACCCAGGCGTTGCAGGACCAGATCGCGCAGGCTCGCGCGGACCGATACGCCGACCATCAGGGCCCCCGCCAGCACGGCGACGGCGATCGCCACGCCGAGAACGACGGCAACGTTGGTCCGCCAGTAATGCCGCAGGCTGCGATACCGGAGGGTGCTCGCTCTCATGGGACTACGCTACGCTGCAGCGTCCGATCGATCAGATCGAAGCGGACGGGAAACCGCGCGGCAAGCTCGGCGCTGTGCGTCACGACAATCAGGATGGCCTGCTGGGCTTTCTGCAGGTCGAACAGCAGCGCCGCGACCGAATCGGCGGACGCGCGATCGAGGTTGCCCGTTGGCTCGTCGCACAGCAGCAGCCGCGGGCGGCGCACCAGCGCGCGCGCCAACGCCACGCGCTGCTTTTCACCTCCGGACAACTGGCCCGGCAGATGGGTCGCGCGGTGGGCGAGGCCGACCTGTTCGACGAGCGCGCGCGCGTGCGCGTCGCTCGCGGAATCGGCCGATCCGACCAGCGTCGGCACCAGCACATTCTCGAGTACGCTGCATTGCGGCAGCAGGCAGTGGTCCTGGAAGACGAATCCGATCTCTTTGTTTCGGAATGCGGCGAGATCTTTTGGAGAGAGCGTGAACGGATTCCGGCCATCGAGCGTTACCGTTCCGGTCGTTGGCGGCTCGAGCGCGCCGAGGATATAGAGAAGGGTGCTCTTCCCGCTGCCGGAGGGCCCCATGATGACGGCCGCATCACCCGGCGCAAAAGACAACGACACATCAGCCAGCACCTGCAGGTCTCCGTCCGGCGACGGATACGACTTCCCTACTCCGCTGACCTTCAGCATCCGTAAACCTCGAGCATGCGATCGGCCGAACGCGCGATGCTGTAGTGCGTCCGCACGCCCTCGAATCCCTGTTCGCCAAGAGCGGCGCGCTCCGCCGGGGCTTTCCAGAGTTGATAGATTCCGGCGGCGAGACTCTGCGCATCGCCCGGCTCGACAAGGAGCCCGCCCGACGTCTTCGCGATCATCTCCGGGAACGCGCCATGCCGCGGCTGCACCACGGCGACTCCGCACGCCATGGCCTCGAGCAGAAACAGACCTTTGGGCTCGACATATACAGTGGGAACTGAAAATACGTCAAGCTCCTTCAGGAACTCGATCTTCTGCTCGCGACTCAGCGCACCCCGGTACTGGAACTCTCCGCCAAGTCCCGCGTCGGCCAAGGTGCGCTCGGCCCTCTTCAGGTAATTGTGCTGATCCGGCGCGAGATAGCCGGCCACTTCCAGCCGCGCGCGCTCGACGCCGGCCATTTGCCTGAATCGCACGTAGGCCTCGCACAGGCCGAGCAGTCCTTTTTCTGGCGCGATCCTCGCGAGATACCCGACCGTGAAAGAACGGTCGCGCGGCGCGTTGCGCCGGCGTCCGAATCCCGTCAGGTTGATTCCGAGCGGCACGACATCGATCTTCTCCCGTGAAATCGACAGGTACGTCGCCATGAAGTCTGCATAGTACTCACTGACCGCGGTGAACCGATCGACAAACGCAGCGTTCCGGCGGATCAACTCCAGCGACTCGGCACGATGCGACGCGTCCAGGCCGTCGAGGAACAGATCCTCGCCCTGCAAGGTGCAATGAATTGGCCGGTGAAGCGCTCGCCGCAGGGGCGGCGCCAGGCTCGCAAGCAAAGCGTTCGGCAGCTGCACGACGTCGGGCGGAGGTTCGTCGGCGAGCCATTCGAGCATTTTCTCGAACTCTTTGCGTTGATAGCCGTCTTCTCCCTTGAGCATCGAAACCGTCAACTCGCCGAGCGATCGCGGATCGGTCGAAATGGATCCGGACGAAGCAGCCTTGATGAGCCACGGCGAATCGAGCAGCCGGTCGAAGACGCGCGGCGCATGGCGGAAGAAGCCCGCGCGCTGCTGGAGGTACACGCTGATGCCACCGAAGAAGACGCGCTCTTCGCTGACGTTGGGCTCGTCGGTCAGCGTCGGCGTGTACAGCGGCACGAGCACGACGTCGTGGCCGCGCGCCTTCAGCTCGGCCGCGAGCGCGTTGTCTCGAAGGCAGCTGCCGCAGTACATCCCGGCCGCGCCCGCCGTGATGAACAGGATCTTCATTTCTTTCTGCGAGGCCCCAAAACGCTTTCGGTCGCCGCGAGCCGTCAGACCGTCGCGGTCTGCAGCGCGCGCGGCCTGTAGAGGAAATCGACGATGTTGCCTTCGTGCGGCTGGAGCCAGTTGAGCCGAATCGTCGGTACCGGTCCGAGATTCAGGCGATCTATATGCGTGGCATCGAGAAACGCCCGGCGCAGCTCGGGTTTGTCGGTAATCGCGGTACAGACGAGCGTCGGCCCCATCGCCTCGAGCAGCTTCGACTCTGGGCACTCGACCACCGTGACAAATGGGAACATGTACTCCTTCGACGCAATGGCCGCGTCGGGCGATTCGCAGTGCACGACGGTGGGCAGCAGATATTCCGCCCTTCCGTTCTTCACCACCCGCGGCGTGTCGCGATATTTCGCGGTGTAGTCGGTGACGCCGGGCTGCTTGAGATCGACATCGATCGCCTGGGAGATCGCATCGGCCATGCCCGGAACGGTGAACGCCGCAAGGCTGGCGTCCGGGTCGTCGGGCGGCAGCGCCTGCACCGACGCCAGCCGCTTCGCCAGCGCGTCGGCAATCTCCCTGCTGTGGCGGCTCACCCAGATGCCGGAGCAGTTGATGCACCCGCGACCGCTGTTGAGGAACACGCTGTCGGCCATCATGTCGAGGTACCGCTCCCAGTCGTCGACACAATCGTCGCCGAACACGATTTTGGAGAATCCGGGGCCGTGCACCTGCACGCGCGGGTTGCCCTTGTAGCGCTCGACGGTCGCCGTTCCACCGAAGATGAGGCTGCGGCCGCACGCCGAAACGACTGCGGCGCCGACCTCGGCCTCGCCGGGATAGATGGAGATCGCCTCGCGCGGAATCCCCGCCTGAAAGAACGCCTGAGCGACGCGATATGGTGTCCAGGGCTCCTGCGGACCTGGCTTGAGCACGAGCCCGATTTGCATCGGAACAATCGGGAGCCAGAGCGTGTGCACGCCTGGCGAGTTCGAGGGAAGGACGAGGCCAAGCACCGGGCTCTGCGCCTGATAGCTGATCGGCACGCCGTTCTCCTCGCCGTAACCAGTGGTGAGGACGTTCAGATCGAGCCCGCGTGTCAGCGATCGGAGAATGCTGCCCATTTCGCCGAGCACGAACTGGTTCTTTTTCATGTTCGCGCGGCAGAGCGCCTCGGGCAGGCCGGTACTCGCCGACTGTTGCTTCACGAAGTCATCGGGCGTCTGCGATCCGTCGCCGAGCGGCAGCTCGGCGTTCGTGTACAGATCGCCGGCGATCTTCATCCGTGCGACGAGCTCGGCGACCGGAATCCGGCGCAGCGCGTCGCGCGCAGCCGGCGCCTTTCGCATGTCGCGCTGAATCAACCCGGCATTGGCGCGGCCAACCCTGGCAATCGGTTCGCCGGTGAGGAAGTGCTTCACCTCATCGACGTCCATGCTCGAATACGGCTGGCCCCAGCGAAGGATTGGAATAGTAACCATACGGTTCCGGGTTCTTGGTTCCGAGTTCTGGGTTCTCGTTCTACGTTCCAGGTTCTGGGTTCGCCTGCTAGCTACCGGCTACTGGCTGCCGGCTACCAGCTAGTACACTCCCACCGTCGTCGTCGCGGCGAAGCCTCGAAATGGCCTGACGCCGCTCACGCCATCCCACGGGTACTTCTGGTGCGGCGGCTCACGCTCCCCTTCGTCGCGCTCGAGGAAGCCCGGGACGAAGAATTCCTTCGTCAGCGTCGTCAGCTTTACCCGGCCTGTCTGACCGTAGCCCACGAGCTTCGACGCGTCGTCGAAGTCGACAACCTCGATGACGGCGCGAGGCTGCGGCGCGTGATAGGTAATTTTATAGTCGTTCTCCGGACCGGTGGGCGTGCTCGGCGCCAACCCCATCAACGTGTTGCCGTAGGTGGGCGTCATGTACGCGCCGTCGAGCAGCTCTTCGTGTGCAAAGCGGTTCCACTGCGGCGTGAACTCGGTGCCGCCCGAGAAAATCCCGGTAATACCTGCCTTTCGGATGGTCGTCCCCATCGACTCGAGCCGCAACGCAAGCGACTCCAGCAGCTTCGGCGTCGTGAACACGCAGCGAATGTCGTGGCCGGCCTGCAGAATCGACACGGCCTGATCGATTACGTGGCCCTTGTAGGCCTCGAGATGCTCCATCCATCCTTTCTTGATGAGCTTGATGACCCACCGTGGATCGAGATCGACGCAGAAGCAGATACCGCCGCGGTACTGGGCGAGGTGCTCGACCGAGAGACGGAGCCGGCGCGGGCCCGACGGCCCGAGCATCAGCCAGTTCGAGCCTTTCGGAAAATGTTCGTCGGGCAGCGTGGCGCTGAAGATCTCGTAGTCGATCCGGAAATCCTCGAACGCCACGCGCGTCTTGGGAATGCCGGTCGTGCCGCCGGTCTCGAACACATAGACCGGTTTGCCCTGGAACCCCTTGGGAATCCACCGCTGGACCGGCCCGCCGCGAAGCCAGTCGTCCTCGAACGCCGGAAATCGCGACAGATCGCTGAAGCCGCCGATTTCCTTTCGAGGATCCCACCCGAGCTTCTTCGCGTAGTCCAACCAGAACGGCGATCCCGTGGCGGGATCGAAGTGCCAGTTGACGATTTCCCGTACGTGCGCGTCGAGCGCAACTCTCGCCTTCTCTGCCTGTGAGGTTATCGCCGCTGCCTGTGAACTCATCGCCGGGTAGTATATTCTCAGTCCCTTACACAACGCCGCGAGCGGCGTGGAGCGGGCCTGGGGCCACGCCACTAATAATGAAGAAAGCAACCGCAGTCGCGGCCGTGGCTTTGCTTTACGTGCTGCACCAGGACCTCTGGTTCTGGCACGACGCGCGCCCGCTCGTCTTCGGCTTTCTGCCAATCGGTCTCTTCTATCACGCCGCATTCACGGTGGTCGCAGCCGGCGTGCTGTGGCTGCTCGTAACGCTCGCCTGGCCTGCGCATCTCGAACCACGAAGGCGCGAAGATACGAAGGGCGTGCGCAGCGAATGATTCCCGCTCTCGTCGTCTTCGGGTATCTCGGCGTCGTGCTCTACATCGGCATCTTCGCCTTTCGAACCACGCGCCAATCGAGCGGCGAAGACTACTTCCTGGCGGGGCGTTCGCTCGGTCCTACCGTATTCCTCCTGTCCCTGTTCGGGACCAACATGACCGCGTTCTCGATCCTCGGCGCCTCTGGCCATGCGTTCGCCAACGGCATCGTCACCTTCGGCTTGATGGCCTCCTCGTCTGCGCTCGTGATCCCGGTGTGCCTGTTCGCGATCGGCACTCGGCTCTGGGCCCTGGGCAAGCGCCACGGTTTCATGACACCGGTGCAGATGTTTCGCGACCGCTGGGAATGCGGGCACATCGGCACGGTCATCTTCGCGGTCCAGGCCGTGCTGCTCGTGCCCTACATCATCATCGCAGTGATGGGCGGCGGCACGGTGCTGCAGGCGATCACAAACGGCTACGTGCCGTACTGGTTCGGCGGCGCGATCGTGTCGACGGTCGTGATGGCGTACGTGGTTCTCGGCGGCATGCGTGGGACAGCATGGGTGAACGCGCTGCAGACCACCTTGTTTCTGCTGTTTGGAACCATCGCGGTGTTCGTCATCGGCGCGGGCATGGGCGGGTTCCGCGAGGCGATGGAGGCACTGCTGGCGTCGCCGGCAACGTCACCGCTCTTGACGCGCGAGCGCATCTCGCCGCGGTACTTCTTCAGCTACACCTTCATCCCGCTCTCATCGATCGCGTTCCCCCACATCTGCATCTTCTGCCTGACGGCGCGCAACGTGACGTATTTCCGGAAGACCATCATCCTCTACCCGATCTGCATGCTCCTGATCTGGCTGCCGTCGGTCTTCCTCGGGATCATCGCCAATCAGGCGACAGACGTGCCGGCGATACAAACCAAACTCGAAGCCCGCGCACAACTCGCCGATCAGAGCACGACGCTCTCGCCCGCCGATAGCGCGCGTCTGCGCGCACAGGCCGCTGGAGACGATGTCATCCTCAGGCTCGTTGACGGCTACGCGCCGTTGTGGCTTGCGGCGCTGCTTGGAGCAGCGGTGATGGCGGCCGTGATGGCGAGCGATTCTCAGATCCTCGCGCTGTCCACAATGTTCACCGAGGATATCTTCGTCTTCTACCAGGGTGCCAGACGATTCAGTCCTGCCATGCAGGTGTTCACCGGCCGCGTGTTCGTCGTCCTGGTGACAGCCGTCGCGTATGCCATCGCCCTCCGCATCCCGCAATCGATCTTCGATGTGGCCACGCAGTATGCCTTTGCCGGCTACTCGGCGATGGTGCCGCTGCTCGTGGCCGCAATCTTCTGGAAGAACAGCACGCGGTGGGGGGCGCTCGCGAGCACGTTGTGGACGGCGGCTTCGGTTGGCGCGGTTGCGATTATCCAGACCACCATCGCACCACCTTCCCCCGGAGCCTCCATCGTCGTGTGGGCGCTGGGCGACGAAGCCATTGTCACGCGCGGCGCGACAGGAACTTTTGTGCTGGGATTCCTGCCGGTGGTCCCGATGACGCTCGTGTCCGGGCTGCTGATGGTTGTCGTATCGCTTGCGACGGGGAACGCGCGGCCTGGCGAGGCCACACTGCGGCGATACTTCGATCACTAGTCGATCTGCAGAAGAGCAGAAGATATGATTTCCCGCACATGACAGCACAAACCGTCCCGACTGCACGGCTGACGCCGGTGCAATGGCTGATCTGCGGCATTGCCGCGATCGGATTCGCCTTCGACATCTACGAGATTCTCATGCTGCCGCTCATCGTGCGGCCCGCGCTGCTCGAATTGACCGGTGCGGCACCGGGCTCGCCGCAGTTCCAGATGTGGGTGGGGCGGCTGTTCTATCTCCCCGCATTCGCCGGCGGCATCTTCGGCCTTCTCGGCGGCTATCTGACCGACCGGCTGGGCCGCCGCCGCGTGCTGACCTACAGCATCTTCATCTACGCCGTTTCGGCGTTTCTGTCGGGTTATTCGACGTCGATTGAAATGCTGCTGGTCCTGCGGTGCCTGGTCTTCGTCGGTGTGTGCGTAGAGTTTGTCGCCGCCGTCGCGTGGCTCGCAGAGCTCTTCCCAAATCCAAAGCAGCGCGAGAAGGTACTCGGCTACACGCAGGCGTTCTCGTCGCTGGGCGGCATCCTGGTCGCAACCGCCAACGGGTTGTGCATCGCTTATGCCGCCAGCCTGCCCTCGCTCAACATGTTCGGCTTCGCGCTGCCCGATCCCCACGCACCGTGGCGCTACACGCTGATGTCGGGCGTGTTGCCGGCCATTCCGTTGATTCTGATTCGGCCGTTTCTGCCCGAGTCGCCGTCATGGCAGCAGAAGCGAGCTGCGGGCACGCTGGGCAGACCGAGCATTGCAGCATTGTTCGCGCCCGATCTTCGGCGCACGACCATCGTGACGACGATCATGTTCGCCTGCGCGTATGGCGCCGCGTTCGGCGCCATACAGCAGGTGCCGCAGATCGTCCCCGGGCTGCCCGAAGTCCGCCAAATCACGCAAGGGCTGCCGCCACCCCGTGCCGCGCTCGTCAATCAAGAGACCGCCGCCGACGTCACCAAGGTCCAGGAAATCGGCGGCCTCGCGGGACGTGTCGCGCTCGCCTATCTCGCGGTCGTCATCGTCAGCCGCAGGAAACTCGTCAGGTTATTTCAGATCCCGGGGCTCGTCGTGATGCCGATCACGTTCGCGATCGCAGCAACCACGAGTTTGAGCTGGCTTTACATCGGCATGTTCTTCGCGGGATTCTTTACCGTCGCCCAGTTCAGCTTCTGGGGCAACTACCTGCCTCGGGTCTATCCCATCCATCTGCGCGGAACAGGTGAGAGCTTCGCCGCCAATATTGGTGGACGGCTTGTCGGGACGTCGTTCGCATGGCTCACGGCGACGCTTGCCGTTACGCCCGACCGCGCGTACGCCCCCACGAAGGTAGCGCTTGTAGCCGCCGCGATCGGTTTCTCGGTGTATCTGGTCGGGTTCATCGCCAGCTTCTGGCTGCCAGAACCGCCGAAGGAGCATCTACCCGATTAACCCACCAGGATGGCGTAGACGCCTGACACCTGTATGCGCACTGTATTGATTGGCGCGCTTCTCATCGCCGCGGTATCGACGATTGGCGACTTCGTCTGGGCCGGGCTGCACCTGCGCCACCGGGTCGAGTACGGCCTGGCACATGGTGCGATTCTGTTTCTGTGCATCGGCGCGTTTCTCGGGGCGCTCGAGAACCGGGTGTTCGCGGGCGCTCTCTATGGCGCGCTCATCGGCCTCATCTCGGCCGGCAGCTTCTACCTGCTCGCACCCGTGGCCGGGTATGGGGTGATGGTGTTCATCTGGGCTTTCGTCTGGCTGGCGGTCGCGGTCCTCTCGGGACGGCTTCTCGGCGCCCGCGCATCGTGGCGCGAGACACTTACGCGCGCGGCACTGGCCATGGTGGGCTCAGGTCTCGGCTTCTATCTGATTTCCGGAATCTGGCGTCCGTTCGATCCCCAGGGATGGGATTACGCACTGCATTTTCTCAGTTGGACGCTTGCGTACCTCCCCGCATTCCTGGCCCTCATCGGCCGGCGCCATGCTCCGGCACGTGTGTAGCCGGAGCACCTGCGCTGGCCAGTTGCAATCCTACTCGGCGGCACCGCTCAGTTGAAAACCATCCCCCTTCTGGAGAATGTCGCGCAACCACCATTCGTGCTTCTCGTGGATCTGCACCACCTTCGAGAACATGTCGACCGTGCCGGGGTCGTCGTGCTCGTCGGCGACACGAACGGCCTTACGCAGTTCCTTGATGACCACGAGCGTGTTTCTGTTCGCTTCCTCGACCATCTCGTACATGGTCGAGCCCGGCGCGGCAGGCGCGACGCTGGCCAGATCGCTCATTTCGAGCGGGTGCGCGGGCGGATCGGGTCCGATCATCCGCACACGCTCGGCCAGAGGATCCAGGGTTTCGAGAACCTCTTCAGCGAACGTGTCGAACAGCTTGTGAAGGTCGCGGAAATGCGGCCCGTAGGTCTGCCAGTGGTAGTGCTTGTAGTTGGCATACAAGACGAACGCGTTTGCGGTTTGGCGCCGCAGCGCCTGCACGACGGGACTGTCGAAACTGTTCTCCTTCGTGAGCTCCTGTGTCGCTGCCGCGCCGCCGCGGCGTGTGGCTGACGGTTTGCCTGTGGCCATGTCTGTGCTCCTTCTTTTCGCGGTTGCCTCGCAGTGATCGTTCAAAAGCTGTGCCCGCGTACACAGCGGTCCAAATGATCGTCACGCTGTATCAGCGCTGACATACCAGCGGTGATTCGACGCCACAACATTGCGTCTGCCATTGGTCCTGCTTTTGCTCTTAGTCGCTCGGCACTTCGGTACGGTGCCGCCGCCCACCCACATCCAGAAAGCGAGGCTTCCATGGCACAACACGAACGCAAGGATAGAGAGCAACGTACGACAGCAACGGAAAGCAGAAACGAACAGGGTCTGCAGACGGGCCGCGGTCGCAACGAACTGGCATGGCGGGATCCATTTGCGGGTTTCTGGCGGGACCCATTCGGCAGTTTCTTGAATGACCCCTTCAGTCTGTTTCAGCGCGAGCTGCGGCCGTGGCGCTCTTCTTCGGGCGCCCCGGCCCTTTGGACGCCGCAGATCGAAACATTGCAGCGAGGCGATCAGTTCGTCGTCCGCGCAGATCTGCCGGGCATGAAGAAAGACGACGTCAACATCGAGCTCACCGAAGACGCGCTCACGATCGAAGGCGAACGCCGGGAAGAACACGAGGAGGATCGCGAAGGGTACTATCGCAGCGAGCGCAGCTATGGAAGTTTCTGCCGGGTCGTGCCGCTTCCCGAAGGCGCCATCGCCGAGAGCGCCAAGGCAAACTTCAACAACGGCGTGCTCGAAGTGACCATCCAGGCCCCGCCGCGAGAGGTGTCACGAAAGCGACGGGTCGAAATTTCCGAGACGAGCGAAGGCGGGCGCAGCGATAAGGAGCGAGCCAAGACAGAAGGTCAGCGCTGAGACACCGGCAAGCCGTCCGAAGCGGGCGCCAATCCCGCCCGCTTCGGCTCGCGGCCAGGTTCGCTGAACGTCAGTTTTCGTTTGTTCGCGATCGAATGTTCTGAAGACGAACGGGTTGTATCGCGAAGTCTTCGACTTCAATCAGCTGGTCCGCTTCCTCGCCGACGATTCGGGCTGCTACGGCAATCTTCCCCTCGCCCGTGCCGTTCGGCGTCATACGGAACTCGACCCACGTAAACGGGTATTGCGCCGATCGCGGCGAGTTGACGAGTTCCCAGAAGCTCATCGGGCGATCGGTGGCCAGGATGATTTCGCGGCCGCCATCGGGCAGCGCGCGCTGGTGCGCGTAGCGAAGGTCGTAGCCGATCGACCCCGGCGTGTAGATTCTGCCGACCGATCGCATATCCCGAAGCTTGTCGAGCAGCTTGTCGGACCCCTGCTTGAACAACGTCTCCAGGAGCGTTGTGCGCTCTGCCGAGGTTGACCAGCGGGTAACATCCATCTCGACCGGCCCGGTTCGGCCGGTATTGAGGTCAACGTAGGCCGCCGTAAAGTGCTCCGGCTGCCCCAGTGTTTGTGCGGTACCAACGGCCATCTGCGACACGACCCACGCGAGGATGAGCCCGGTCAACGGCAGTGCTGGTAGACGATGAAGTCTCATGCGGTCCTCCAGGATGCACAGTTGCATACCGCGTTCCTCTCGTAACCCCGTACATCCGCTGCTTAATTCGAGGTTTGGTCGACCTGATCGGAGGACGCATGCCGAAAAAGCGGACAGTTGAGCCCGCGCGCAAGGCGAAGCGTCGAAAGGCGTCCTCGTCAGCCCAAGCAGTACAGTCGGCCGTCGTGGGTGCCGACAACGAGCCGGCCGTTCGAGACCGCTGGCGATGCCGTGATGGCGGCGCCCGCATCGAAATCCGAGAGCTTCGTCCCCCTGGCGAGGTCCAACTCATACAAACGGCCATCGGTCGAACCCACGAACACCCGATTGCCGACGATGGCGGGTGAGGATTCGACGCGCGCGTTGGTCATGAACGTCCAATAGGCCTTGCCGGACTTCGCGTCGAGCGCGTGAATCATCTTGTCGCGACCGCCGAGAATCACCCGTCCCTGGGCGAGCGCAGCCGAGGAGTAATACGGGAACAATCGCTCGGGATGACGGTAGCTCCAGATCACCTTCCGCGCTTTCATGTCGATGCCGATCACCTCGTTTTCGAAGGTGCCGACATAGGCCGCCCCGTCCGCCAGGGCGGCTGACGCCCCCATGTAGGCGCCAATCGGCACGTTCAACACCTCGCGCCCGTCGGCGACACGTATCCCGCGGAAGGTCTCGTCACATCCGGAGATATAGGCCACGCCATCGACGACCGACGGAGTCGCGTGCACGTAGCCCTGGAACTCGACCTTCCAGGCCACAGCGCCTTTCGCCGCGGAGAGCGCGTACAGGAAACGGTCGTACGACCCGATCAGGACCCGATCGCCGACGACAACCGGCGACGAGCGAATCTCGCCTGTGGTCTTGAACGTCCACAGGGCTTTCCCCGATTTGGCGTCAACCGCGTGAAACGTGCCTGTGAGATCGCCGATGTACACCACGCCGTTCGCGACGGCCGGAGACGACTCGCCGATTTCGCCCGTGCGGTATTTCCAGCGAACGGCTCCGGTCTGCAGATCGAGGGCGACGAGCTCTCCTGCCGCAGAGCCCACATGGACTGTGCCGTCGGCGACCGCGGCGGAAGACTCGATGGCGCCGCCTGCGTCGAATGTCCACATCACTTTCAACGATGGCGCAAGCGTCGACGAAGCGACGCCGCTCAGTTGCGCGGTTCCACGAAACTGCGGCCAGTCGGCCTGCTGTGCGCTGACCGTTTGGCTTATGCGTGTCGTCCGGCTGAAGCCCGGCATGACGAGGAGAACACCGAGTACCGTCAGGCAACTGAGGAATCGCATCAGAATGCGCATTCGTAAATCTCCCGGGCGCCGTCGGCGTCGAACGGGCGCGGATTGAACCGACCCGTCCACTGCTCCGATGCCTCGCGCGCCAGCATATCGAAATCATCTCTCGCCGCTCCCGCGTCTCTCAAGGTCTTCGGCAAACCTCCGGCGGCCACAAGCGCCGATAAGCGAGCGGCCAGCACATCCGCTGCCTGCGATTCGTCCGCGCCGAGCACGACCTGCGATGCCCTCACCAGCTCGGCATACAGCGGATTCGCGACAACGCCGTTCCATCGCACGACGTGCGGCAAAAGGATGGCGATCGCTTCGCCGTGGATCGTGCCGTAATGCGCGGTCAGCGGGTTGGCGCATGCGTGGGTGGCGCCGAGCATCGAACGCTCGATCGCCGTCCCGGCATAAAACGCGCCGAGCTGCATTGCGGCCCGCGCGCTGAGATCGCCGGACGATCGCATCACACGTTCGAAGTTGCCTTCGAGCAGCTGCCATGCGGCGAGCGACATTTCGCGCGAGTCCGGGTTTCGCTTCGTGCACACAAAGCTTTCAACCGCGTGGGCGATGGCGTCGTAGCCGGCCGACGCCGTCACCGAGGCCGGCTGCGTCAACGTGAGGCGTGGGTCGAGGATCACCGCGCGGAAGACCGCCTTCGGATCGCCGCACGCCATCTTCTTGTGGGTCGTGGGATCCGAGATGAGCGCGTAGGATTGAGCCTCGCTCCCGCTGCCCGCGGTCGTCGGCACGCCGATCATCGGCAGCATCGGCTTGGTGGCCTTGCCATAGCCGTGGAAATCGTGGATCGTCCCGCCCTGTGTCAGGACGAAATTGATGCCTTTGGCGCAGTCGAGCGAGCTGCCGCCGCCGAGGCCGACGATCGAGTCGATCCTCTGCCCCTCGGCACACCTGCGGCCGGCCTCCAGCATGTCTGCATC
>Ga0105106_10000812_pt1 | contig 22141 bp, 15 predicted proteins | sample PPLLaktember2015_5_FD_79109 | JGI IMG/M metagenome (GOLD analysis project Ga0105106, IMG submission 79109) | Freshwater sediment microbial communities from Prairie Pothole Lake near Jamestown, North Dakota, USA - PPLs Lake P8 Core (1) Depth... | ecosystem: Environmental > Aquatic > Freshwater >...
CCTGTGAAATATTCACTGAAGGAACATTATCTTCCCGCTGAAAAGGGTTACAGTTATTCTGTTGCTGAAGAGATGAGCCTGATGGCAACATATCCCTCCTATAATGAGATATCAGGTCTCGGCTTCATTAGTGCAAGGGTCATCCCTGTTATAGTTGATGATCCTGCAGAAAGGGAGCTGAATAATCTGGAAAAAGTATTCGGAGTATCTTCTGACATGTTTTTCAGGTCAACTGACTTCAACCTTACTACGGCAGGAACGCAGATCCTCGACCTGGTACTGGGAATTCTGGTAAAATATCCTGATCTTAAGCTTGAGATTGCCTGCCATACAGATAATGTCGGATCGGCAAATTCCAGCCAGTTGTTATCCAAAAAGAGGGCAGAGTCAATGGTTAACTATTTAGTAAATAACGGTGTGAGCAGGACGAGGCTGACGGCAGCCGGGTATGGGGGTACAAGGCCTATAGCGCCGAATTACCAGGAGAGTGACAGAAAAAATAACAGGAGAATAGATTTTACCGTCCTTGGAAATACGAGGTGATGAATTGCATTGTGCATCCGGATTTACCGGCTTATAATAAGCTTCTGTGTGAACATTGTAATTTCACCTGTCCCCATCTGAACAATATAGACACCCTGAATTAAACTGACAGGCACCTGAAACTGTCTGATTCCGGGATCGACATTTTCACTGTACATAACTTTCCCGGTAAGAGTGATGATCTTAATAAAGTCAGGATTAAAGCCTGGCTCATCGATCAGGATGTTGACGAAATCGCTGGCCGGATTGGGATATACCTTTACAATCAGGTCCTCGTAATCTGATGAAAAGTATTGCGGATAACCGAATATTCTGAATTCTGAGATATAATTCCAGTTGTCAATTGAGTTTCCAAGTCCGACAAGCTTTATAAAACTATACTCATTTTCAGCTTTTGAATCGGGGAAGTCAAATATCTGGAGGTTTCCCGAGAAAGAGCATGACTTTGCTTTCGCAAGTACCAGATCCCATGTTTTCCCGTCGGTTGAGCAGAATATGTCAAAGTATGATTCTTTCTTTTGCCCTGGCTGAAATGCCAGCATTATATGCTTGATGTTGAATGGTGATTTCAGTTTAAGTACCAGAGATTGTTCATCCCCTTTGCATGACCACATTGTACTGGTATTGCCGTCTACTGCTTTTGAGGGAACATCAGTCAGATTGAAATCAGTTGCTTCAACCGAGCTGATCACCGCCGTTTTGAGGTCAGGCTGATAAGGGAGTATTACAACAGGAATTTTCTTTGATTGTGTGGCTTTGCCATCGCTGACCGTTAGAATGAATTCATAAGTCTGTTTATTCTGGATAACCGGGGCAAGATATTCGATAACCTTAGCGCTTGTGGATGAGACAGGCATATTGTCGGGGATTTTCCAGGAATATGTAAGATTATCCTTGTTTGCATCATAGCTTCCGCTTGCATTTAGTACACCTGTAAACCCGGAATAGTTTTCCGGCAGATAGTTAACCACCGCTACAGGCGGAGTATTTGGCACAACCACAACCGGGGGGGGAGTAACAACCACAGGAGGGGGTGCAACAGCATTTACCCTGTTCGACACAGCCTTTGCGGAAATTGATACTGCCTTTCCTCCTGCTGAAGTCTGCAATGGATTTGAGGAGGGTACGGTGTATGCAACCGTCACTGTGTTCCCATATACTACCGGACTGGAGAGTGTCAGCGATACGGTTGTTCCTGATACCGAAACGGAACTTATGCTTCTGGCTGCAGAGTTAACCGTTACCGAAAATGCGGAAACGGCAGGTATGATATTTGCAAGAGGGAGGTTGTAAGTCATTACGATCACTGAAGGTGTTGCATTTTCAACTGTTGCTCCGGAAAAAGCAGGAACATCAGGTGGGGGGGGAGGAGCAGCCAACCTGTTTGTAACACTTTGAGCCGTTAAATTTGCTGCCTGTCCTCCTGCAGCAGTCTGAAGCGGATTTGTTGATGGTTTTGTATATGCAACGGTAACGGTGTTGCCGTAGGCCACGGGGCTTGAAAGGGTAAGTAATACTTTTGTTCCGGAAATCGAAACAGAACTGACACTTCTGGCCGCGGAATTAACCTGAACTGAAAATGCAGATGTTGCAGGAATTATATTTGCAAGGGTTAAGTTATAATTCAGTTCGATTATTGATGGAGCGCCATTCTCAATTGCAGAGCTTACATATGCTGGAGCAGCTGGTGGAGCGGCTGGATTTGGATCGACCATAAGAACTGCTGAAGTATACGGAAGCAAAGTTATGGAACCTGAATATTTAGATCCTTTGACATCGATATAACTGCCATCGAGAGATACAACTAGATTTGAAGTTGAGGCGTTGTATTCGAAGCGGATCTTGTTGGGATCGGTTAAGGAGATTGGAGAAATGTAAGAATTTCTGTCTTGTCCTGTAAATGATTGCCAGTTTGATAGTGAATGGTTTACGGAAGTAACATTCCAGCCACCCTCCCATGTCTTAGCAATAACACTGTTATTAAGGGGTTTTGCATAGCAATTATTTGCTGCTGTTCCAAAACTAGCAATGTCTTTACCGGTCGTCGAAAAGACCAAAACTTTTTGCGAAAGTGTTTTGGCGAAAAAGATATTGCCATTCATGGATACATTTCTAATAGGATCATTTGGACTGTATGAATCGTGCACAAATAATATCTGGCTCCCAATGTCAGCATCGTTACTGCCATTATCATACACAGTATTGTTGTCAACAACCAACTCATGGGTATTGTGAAGGTAAATGCCAGATACACTGCAACTACCAATTGTGTTATTAGTAATGGTTAAATTTGATACCCGCTCATCAAGGTAAATTCCATGTGCAAAAGCTTCTTTTTGGGAACACCCTTGATCATAACCTCTCCCATTTAGAATGATATTGTTTGTTATTTTTTGGCCGGTTTTAGGAGTATCTGTTCCAACATGGGTATAGATTCCACCACCATCATTCTTAACAAGGTTGAACTGATTGATCAGGTTATTTGAAATCACAGTATTATACCCATCAAATATAATTCCCATGTAACCTGTATTTTCAATGGTGTTATACTGTGCGAGGCTATTATCCCCGTATATTGTTAATCCTATGTAGGCATCATCTCCGGAATTACCCATCCCAATAATTATACCTGTTTTCGAAATTCTGTTGCTTGTTACTGATGCATTTTTATGATCGCCCATCAGTTTAATGCCAATATTATTCGAATTCGAAATAGTGTTGTTGGATATTTTACTGTAGGATGAAGTTCCATTCCATGGTCCGTAAATTGCAGTAGCACCTGTGAAGTCAATAACGCAATTCTGAACAGTGATGTAACTTGAATTGTTAATCTGAATGCCGTATTTATTCCCTCCTTCTAACAAAATATTTTCTATTGTTATATAATTATAATTGAGGATATTCACCAATTGGTCTATAGTACTAACTTTGACAACATGATTTTCAGGACCTGCTGTCCCGAAGAACATATAGAAGGTGGAACCATCATAATACCACTCACCAGTTTGATCAAGCGTTTCAATGTCATTTTGGATGAAATAACCAAAGCCATCGATTGCGTCATAATAAGAGCCGCTGGTATATCTCAAGGTATTTCCGGCATGATCTGATATTTTGTTTCTGTCCCAGATGTAAGATCTTTTTCTGATAACCACCTCGGCTCCTGTCCAATCTGGAGAAGAAGGTAATTCTGAATCGGTTATCGATGTATTGGAGATATGTGAATCAATTGATAAGAAGCCTGTATTTGGCCATCTGCCAATAGGAGTATTAACCCCATTAACAATTACCATATTTGGGCTGGATTCGCATGAAATTGCTTTGGAATAAATACCATTTCCATGATAATTCCAGTTCGTAATGGTACTAAATCCTGTAATAACAGGGTTTGTTCCACTGCCATATGCTCCAATAGTAACAGGATTTCCTGATGACCCCGACCTGGATATTTTTAGTGAGCCGTAAAAGATGTCTCCTCTCTTAAAAAGAATCCTGTCTCCAGGACTAAGAGTTGAAAAGACGGAATTGACTTTTGAAATCGTTTTCCAGGGGGTTGAGCTTGAAAGGCCATTGGCTGAATCATTGCCTGTTGAGCTCACATAATAGTCTGTTGCTGAAGCAATAAAACTACAAAGGATAAATAATAGAGTAAATATTCCTCTCATAGGCTATTATGGGTAAACTGCTTATTTGACTAACAAGAACAAAAAGTTGATTAACGCCACAAAATAAACGATATAATTTAAAATTTGTTATAATTTGTAGTTTTTTTTAAGATTTTATCTCAATAGGGAATGCAGATTTATCTGTTTTTATGGATTTGAACGGCTAAAGATTTATGATTAAGTTAATTAGTCTGGAATGCACAATTATCTTTTTAATTACATTTATGCGATGAATTTCAAAATACGCTATCGGAATATTATACAGGGTATGAGAATAATCCGGTAATAAACCAGATTTAATACTTCACTTAATACATCTCTGTATTTCAATCCGTGAAATCCCGGTTTTTCTGATTCCGGAAGTGCAATTATCCCGATCTTTATTTTTTTGCCAAGAATGCTTTTGTAGGTCATCATGGTCCTTCTGGAGTGAATCCCCTTAGATATAATGTTTATGCCATCCACATTTCCATTGTAAGACTTCAGCCATCTGCGGAAAGCCAGTGCACTTGAAAGAGTTCTGTTAACTTTAGTTCTTTCGCCATTGACAGCTACAACTTTTGCAGGATCAATACCAATTCGGATAAGCTTGTTTCTGGCGAATCCACTTTGGGAATCGTAGTCATTGACAATAATATTCTTTCCATCGAGGCGCCCGATGTCATAAATCGATTGATATTGATATGGTATGGTAATTTCATGATCTATAGTTATTTCTTTAACATATAGATTCTTGTCACCACCTTCATCAAGATAATCATCATCAAAATGAACCATTAATGAATCTATATCTTTAAGAGACCCTGACCATGTTACCCCATATCTTCTGGCTTTTTCATCAGCTATGAATTCAGCTGTCAGCGAATCATTAATGTAAAAGTTGAAATGTGAGCTGTACTTGCCTCCCATTTTACTATGTGCAAGTATTTCAATTAAATGTTGTTTTTCGTTCCCAGGTATTATTTGATTTGAATCCGGATAAAAGATAAGGTACCCGTTCATCGGGATCATACAAAAATCAAGATCGTCTGATTCAATACCTGTTGTTACAATAATGCTGTAACCATTATCATTGAATTCGTTCATTGCCCTTTCAATTGCAAAATCGGAAAGCCAGCCCTCAACAATAAGTATATCAGCATTTGTTGTTTCCGTTTTTTCAAGATACCCGGTTATCCTTTCCTGAAATATCATAGTTATTGCAGGGAGTGATAATATTATAATAGCAATGGAAAAATATATAATTGCTTTATAGATGGTCGGATTTTTCACAATAATTAATTTAGAGTCTTTTCGTCATAGTGATCCATGTATAAGGTCCTATTGTACTCATATTTATTAGAATGTTGGTGTTTCATTCATTGTACTTTGCATTAAATAAAACTGTTGTTAATTAATGTTATTATAATGTTAATCAAATAAACAAAAGAAGACTTTTTTTTTTATCAATTTTAACCGGTTTAAAATTATTCAGAAATTGCAATATAGGTTAATAAGTGTCGTTTCAGAAAAGGGCAGGAATTAAATCTGATCTGATATTGCGATGCGACTTAGCCATTAAATGTGACTGACGTGGCGAAGCTTTAAAATTACTCCGTGAAATTTCCTCAGCGGATGAGTATTTATTTACATGATTGTATTGATGTTATCTTATAGTGCAAGGTTAATTGGTTTCGTAAAGGATTTTTTCCTGAAGGGTGAGGAGCGGAGTATTCAGGCCAAGAAAAATATAATGGCTTCTTTTCTTATTAAAGGTTGCAGCATAGCAATCAGCCTGGTTGTCGTTCCCCTGGCACTTAATTATGTTAATCCGTCGCAGTATGGTATCTGGCTCACCCTAAGCTCAATGGTAGCCTGGATGGCGTTCTTTGATATCGGATTTACCCAGGGTTTGAGGAATAAATTTGCAGAAGCCAAGGCCAAAGGGGATTTTCACCTGGCCAGAGTATATGTAAGTACAACCTATTACTATATAGGGATTATATTTATAATTGTCTGGGTTATATTACTGATTGTTAATAGTTTCATTAACTGGAGTTCACTCCTGAACATTTCTGAGGAACAGGAAACACAGGTCAGCATGCTGGCAGTTATAATCTTATCTTACTTTAGTTTTCAGTTTGTTTTCAGAATAATAAATACAATTCTGGTAGCTGATCAAAAACCTGCAAAATCCTCTTTTATTGATATGCTTGGTCAGCTTATTGCATTGGTTCTCATTTACCTGCTAACCAAAGTTACCAAAGGATCCCTTATTTATCTGGGATTGGCATATAGTGTTGCACCGGTACTGGTTCTTATAGCAGCCAATGTTTTTCTTTTTAAAACAAAATATAAAGAATTCGCACCATCTTTTAAATTAGCAAAGAAAGAATATGCAAGGGACATAATGACCCTGGGTGTAAAATTTTTCGTTCTTCAGATAGCAAACGTTATTCAGTATCAGACTGCTTCATTTATCATTGCACACTACTTCGACACAACGCAAGTTACTTCCTATAATATTGCCTATAAATATTTTTCGGTCCTTCAAATGGTTTTTATGATAGCAATTTCTCCTTTGTGGAGCGGGACAACTGATGCATATAACTCCGGAGACTACGATTGGATAAGAAAAGTGGTAAAGAAATACCTTGTTCTTCTGGTCCCATTCATCCTTGGTGGTGCAATAATGTTGATTTTTGCAGGCCCAGTTTATGACATGTGGCTTGGGAAGGATGTTGTCGAGATAAGATTCAGCATTTCATTATTGTGCTATATATTCATTTCTACAGGAATGTTTGCCAGCATTTTTGTTGCAGTATTGAATGGGATTGGAGCTTTAAAAATTCAGTTTTATACATCGATTGTTTCATCGGTTTTGTACATAATTATCGTTCTGGGGCTTATTAAAAAGTTTGACGTTGGTGTTGAGGCAGTTTTGATAGGTTCTATTGTAACAAACGTTTATGGATATGTGCTTGCTCCGTTACAGTATAATCGGGTTTTCATCAGAAAGTCAAAGGCACCTATCTGGTATTCTTAACGGGATTAAATGAATAAGGTTGCTATATATGGGGGATTGGGAAATCAAATGTTCCAGTATGCATTATGTACAGCCCTGAATCAAAAAGGAGTGAAATCCCGTATTCTCTTTTCTCATTATTTATATAGCTTTCATCATGATGGCTTTAGTCTGGGCAACGCTTTCAGAATTAAACTTGATTTATCTTCGAAGATTCTTAATGCGATTCTGACCTTTGGTGAATTATTTTATAAAAACAGGATGGCTGGTTTTTTTCTGAAAAGGATGCTCGTCAATTATCAGCAAAAAAAGAATAAATACGTTGAAATAGAAGAATTTAAATTTGATCCGGAAGTCTTTAACCAGAAAGGAAAGACACTGGTCGGAATATGGCAGGCGGAACCTTATTTCAAGGATATTCAAGAAGTTATCGTCAGGGAGTTCGAATTCAGGCCCCCTGCGGATGAAAAAAACAATAAATTAATAGAAAAAATAGTAAATTCCAATTCTGTAAGCATCCATGTTCGCAGGGGTGATTATCTCAATGACCGATGGAAAAACATACTTGGAGTGATTCAGAATTCAGTTTACTATAATAATGCTGTGAGTTATATCATTGGTGAAGTTACGAATCCTTCTTACTTTGTATTTTCGGACGATATTAAATGGGCAAAGGTTAACCTTAAGCTCGAGAACTGCATATTTGTGGATCACAACAAAGGAAGAAACAGTTACGTCGATATGTATCTGATGAGTATTTGCAAACACAATATTATTGCTAATAGCACCTTTAGCTGGTGGGCAGCATGGCTTAACAGAAACAAGAACAAGATTATTTTAATCCCTGAGCATTGGATTTTAGACAAAGAATGTGAGGGTATGTATCCACAGGGTTGGATCAGAATTAAAACAACTTAGTTAATGACCAAGGTTGTTCAAATACAAAAGTCTTCCAGATCGGCTGGAAGTTCAGCTTTGAAACTCCATAAGACCTTCCTTGAAGCTGGGTTTAATTCATATATCCTGACCCTGTATCCTGATGAGAATGATACTGACCGGATATTCTATCCCGGTAAGTTATCGAAAATAATCACAATTATAAATGATAAACTGAACCAATTCTTAACCAGTAAAAGTAAAAAGGAATTTGGGTTGTTCTCCTTCACAGTATTGCCAATTGATATAACAGGAAACCGGCATCTGAAAGAAGCTGATATAATTTTCCTGCATTGGGTTCAGGGAGAATTCTTAAGCATTGCCGCTTACCGGAAACTTGCCAGAATGGGAAAACCTATTGTGGCAATAATGCATGATATGTGGACTTTTACTGGCGGATGTCATTATAGCTTCTCTTGTGAAAAATATAAATCAAAATGTTTCGATTGCCAGGTCTTTTCTGGCAATCGAAAGTTTGACATGTCTTCAAAAGGATTTATCAAAAAGAAAAAACTCTTTACCTCATTTAACAATTTCTTTTTTGTATCTCCCAGCAAGTGGTTGATGGATTGTGCAAAAGAATCATCTTTACTGAAGTCAAAACCGGTTTACCATGTTCCCAATATTCTTGACAACCGCATTTTTAAGCCAACCAGTAAATCTTTAGCAAGGCAGGTACTGGACATAGATAGTGATGAAGAAGTAATTGCATTCGGGGCAGTATCAGTAAACAGCCCATACAAGGGATGGGATTATTTAAAGCAAGCTCTTGTTTTATTAAGTGAGGAAAACAAATCTGACAAGATTTTACTTTTGATTTTTGGGAAAAGTGTCAGCAGCGATTTGTCAGCCAGCATACCATTCAGGAAAAAGTATTTGGGTTATCTTAAAGACGAAATCTCTTTGGCACTTGTTTATAATGCAGCTAATGTTTTTGTTACACCATCTCTTGCAGATAACCTGCCAACTACAGTTTTGGAAAGCTTGTCATGCGGAACCCCTGTCGTTGGATTCAAAACAGGTGGAATTCCAGAGATGATAAGGCATAAGGAGAACGGCTATCTGGCAAATTACATGGATGCAGATGATCTTTCAAGGGGTATAAAGTATTGTCTGCATTCAGGAATAAAAGGGGAATTATTGCCAGAATTCGGAATGGGGAAAGTTTTTCGTGAGTATTGTAGAATCGTGGACGATACTTTGAAATTTAAAATATAAATTGTTTTATGGATTCAGAAATGTCTGATTACGGTTCCGAATATATAAACAGCCAAAGATACTCTTTACTGCTTAACCTATTCTGGCTTGGGTTTGTTATTTATATTACCAGTTATGCCATCTCATCGACCAATCAGATTAGTTTCATTTTAGTCAATGTTTTGCAGATTTTAGGCCTTGGATTGCTGTTCCCCACTTTTGTCATGGTTATGCGATTTAGAATCGAGAACGGGTATCTGCGAGTAGTATTCATTATTTACATGTTTTGGTTGATTACCGTGGTGTTAAGAGGGTTCAGTTTTGATTATGACTCGCTTAAACAAATGTTGTTTAATCCCTTGAGAGGTGGCCTCTCTTATTTTGTTCCTTTGGTGATTCTAATACCCTTGAGCGCGGCGTTTTTTAGAAAGCTTCTTGTCGTAATACTAATTTTGGGTTTTTGTTTTCTTTTATTTTCTCTCGCTTTTTTCAGAGAACTGTTGTTTCCTGTCAATTACTACCTAAGCCAGGGTATATTTGAGAATTTTTCACAGCATTTAAGTCTGCCTTTAGGTTTTGTGCTTTTTACTTTTATATATCATACTAATTCGCGGAATTTGTTCTCTCTGTTCATAATAATGCTGACATTCCTGCTTGCAGCTATAAGGGCAAGGCGAGGAATGATCTTTCTCTCATTTAATGTTCTCTTCTTCTCATTTCTTCTTTATCAATTTGTAAATAAAGCCAAAGTGGTACAAATCGTTCTGTTAGGATTTGTCATAATAATCCTTGCGTATGGTGCTATTAAAATTTACGAGAACAACAGGAAGGACACATTCAGCCTTATAACTGAAAGGATTGAAGATGATACCAGGTCGGAAGTTACAACTTATTTCTACAGGGATTTTAAGATTAAGGATTGGATAATAGGAAGGGGCATTAATGGACAGTATTTTTGTCCGGGAGTTGAGGATGGTGAGGGCAGGATTTCCGTTTACAGAAGTGTAATTGAAACTGGTTTTCTTCAGATTATCTTAAATGGTGGAATTGTAAGCTTGCTGTTATTTATTATGATTTCCGTTCCTGCCTTAATTAAAGGATTGTTCCATTCTAATAACCTATTGATCAAGGCTGCCGGAATTTGGATTTTGTTGTTTTATCTTTACGCATATCCTGGAACTCCTACTATCTTCTCTCTTAATTATATCTTGGTTTGGATATCAATTGGGGCATGTTATTCTCAAGAACTAAGGTATTTAACCGATGATGAGATTTTCAAGTGGTTTAGAGAGAAAGGCCCATCGGTCCGGACTGATTACTAAGATCAGAATCAGGAATGGTTGGCTGAAAATACCTTAGAATAATTTAACAATAGATGCAAATAAAGATACTCTTTCTTGTTAATAGTCGTTTGATTTCTTCGGACGAATTATCAGGCGGGGTAAGAATACCATTACCCTGGATTGATGCAATGGTTGATGAACTTAGAAAAAAGGAATCTATTTCGATTGCCATAGCATTGCCATCAGACAAATCTTCTATGCAAAAAAAATCGGTAAATGGAGTATTAATTTATGGATTGCCGGACTTTAAAAGAAAGGACGTGTTCACAAAGACAATAGAGCATCTGATAAAAAGAGAAGAAACCAATGAGATCAACCGGCATGCACTAGATGCGATTGAAGATTTTAATCCGGATATTATTCAGGTCTTTGGTTCGGAAAACCCGTTTGGGCTTATTTCGCAGATGCAACATAGGCCTGTTGTGTTGTATATCCAGGGTTTTTTGAGCATTGTCCTTGAAAAATGGTATGCCGGAATCACTAAATGGGATCAATTCAGATATGCCAGTGGCAAGAACTTGCTACTGAGGTGTGCGATTTTTAATGAGTACAATGAAGTCAGTAGTAGAGCAAAAAGAGAAAGGGAGATATTGGAGAACTGCAAGTTTTTCATTGGTCGAACAGATTTCGATAAAAGAATTGTGTCCTTGTTATCTCCTGGATCAAAATACTTCCATTGTGAGGAATTTATCAGGAAAGAATTTTTTAAGGTCCGCTGGGAGAACTCTTTGGGAATAGTTGTGAAAATTATTTCAATTCTGAAGGGTACCAGTTATAAAGGTATCGAACTATTGGTCGAAACAATGCTTCTTCTAAAAATGCATTCATCATGGTCATTCGAATTAAATATTTGCGGAGTAAATGATGAAGAGGAAATTGTTGACATTGTTAAAAGAAAATATGGGCATAAGAGCCTCAATAATATAAATTTTATTGGCAAACAAGGCACAAATGAGTTGATTGCAATAATGTGTGATTCAGATATTTATTTACATCCTTCCTATATTGAGAACAGCCCCAACAGTGTTTGTGAAGCAATGATTTTAGGTATGCCCATCATATCGACAAATGTTGGTGGTGTAACTTCTTTAATTACGGATAAAGTAGAAGGGGTTCTTTTGCAGGAAGGTGAACCATATTCTATGGCAGGAGCGATTCTCGAATTGTTAAATAATTATGAGTTTGCCAGGTTGTTGGGGGAAAATGCAAGGAACCGATCCATCCGCAGACATAATCCTGAATTAATAGGACAAAGGCTAATTGAAGTGTATACGGAAATCTTGAAATAAAATGGCAGGTGGAGATTTTAAACGAGTACTGATATTTGGACAACCCTTCAATAACTTTTCCGGAGGAGGAATTACTCTTGCAAACCTCTTCAAAGGATGGCCTTCGGATAAAATTGCTGTTACATTTTTGGGTCATGGCTTGTTCAATGTTACAACAGATATTTGCCAAACCTACTACCAACTTGGTCGTGAAGAACATAAATGGATTTTCCCGTTTAGTCTGATACAACGTAAATTTGAATCAGGATTGAAAACCTTTGACCCATCAAAGGAAGTTACTATCAATTATATACAAAAAGGATTGCGGTATCAACTTGTTAATGATATCTTTTATCCTTTCCTGAGATGGATCGGTGTGTTTCATTTTGCATCCCGAATATCCATTTCGGAAAAATTCAAGGATTGGTTACTTGAATTCGGGCCTGAAATTCTTTACTTGCAGGTTTCAACCAGGGAAGAATTGCTTTTCGCCAATGAACTTATAGACTTTCAAAATTGGCCAAGTGTTATTCATGTTATGGATGATTGGCCATCAACAATAAGTAATAAAGGCCTTTTTAAAACGTTCTGGGCTAAGAAGATTGATAAAGAATTGAAAGCACTTTTCGAAAGAATTGATCTTCACCTCAGTATAAGTGATGCAATGTCAGCAGAATATTTGCAAAGATATGGTAAAACCTTTTTGCCTTTTCACAATCCAATCGAAACAGAGGCATGGCTACTGCATTCAAAGAGAGAGTATTCACTAAGGAAAGAATACGTTAGGATTCTTTACTCGGGAAGGATAGGTATTGGAATTACAGAATCATTAGTGGAAGTAGCTTCTGTTCTGGAGTCTATTAATAGTGAAGGATATAATGTTAAACTGCATATTCAGACCCCTACCAGGGAACCTACTGTTCTTTCACAACTGAAGAGATTTACCTCTGTAATAATTAATCCATTCGCTGATCTGAAAGATATTCCGAAAATATTCTCCGAAGCAGATATACTTGTTCTGGCAACTGATTTCCAAAAGGAGGGACTTGAATATTTGAAATTCTCTATGCCTACTAAAGCGTCAGAGTACATGATATCGGGAACACCAATTTTAGTCTATTCACCGGAAGAATCGGCAGTCTCAAAGTTTTTCACACAAAATGAATGTGGCTTGTGTGTTACTAAACATGATAATGAGGTTCTGGCGAATGCTTTTAAATTTTTAATTGATAATAAAGGATATCGAGAGAAAATAAGTAAGAATGCTGTCCATTATGCAATGGAGAAGTTTGATGCTCAAAAGGTACGATATGAGTTCCAGCATTTGATAAATAACACTCATAAAACTAAAAAATATGTTCACTGACAAAGTTCTTTTAATTACTGGAGGAACAGGTTCCTTTGGAAATGCAGTTTTAAACCGTTTCCTGAATACCGGAATAAGAGAAATACGCATTTTCAGCAGAGATGAGAAAAAGCAGGATGATATGCGTCATCTTTATAAGAATTCAAAAATCAAATATTACATCGGCGATGTAAGGAATTTTGACAGCATTAACAGTGCCATGACAGGGGTTGATTTTGTTTTTCAGGCAGCTGCTTTGAAACAGGTTCCGTCATGCGAATTTTTTCCCACAGAAGCGGTCAGGACAAACGTACTTGGGTGTGAGAATGTATTGAATGCAGCATTTGAGAATAAGGTCAGCAGGGTGATTGTGCTCAGCACCGACAAGGCGGTCTATCCGATTAATGCTATGGGAATGTCGAAAGCTCTGAGTGAAAAGGTAATGATAGCAAAATCACGGAATCTGAATTCCTCCGGAATGATTTTTTGCGGTACACGTTACGGCAATGTAATGGCTTCAAGAGGTTCGGTAATTCCACTGTTTATTGAACAGATCAAAAAAGGGAATCCTCTTACCGTTACAGATCCCAATATGACCCGATATATGATGACCCTCGATGGCGCTGTGGATCTTGTACTTTTCGCTTACGCTAATGGAAGGCCGGGAGATATTTTTGTCCAGAAGTCACCTGCTGCAACTATTGAAGTACTGGCAACAGCTTTGCTGGAACTTTATAATGCAAACAGCAAGATCAGGATTATTGGAACCCGTCATGGCGAAAAGCTTTATGAAACGCTGGTAAACCGTGAAGAGATGGCGAAGGCTGAGGACCTGGGTAATTATTACCGTATTCCGGCCGATACACGTGATCTTAACTATAACAGATATTTTACTGAGGGTAAATCGGAAATAGCACAGGCGGAAGAGTATAACTCACACAATACTCACAGGATGACAGTTGAAGAAACCAAACAACTACTACTTAAACTGGACATGATAAGGGAAGATCTGGGAATTCAAGACTAAAAGACGTCAGATTTAACCATAGCCGCCGTCAAATTGAATAATATTATGAAGAATAACAGAAAAATGACAGCATATAATAACAAACCAGAGTTGGATCAGGCAGGAAAGAATTATATGAACCCTCTTGTCAAGATATTGTGGACGGGCGGCTTTGACTCAACCTATCGTATGATACAGCTGTCAAAGAATGAAGTGACCATTCAGCCATTCTATCTTTCCGACAAAATCAGACGTTCTGAGCATTACGAACTGAATGCCATACAATCAATAGCCTATGATATTAAGAAGCATCCGGAGACAAAGTGTAAAGTTCTTCCTCTCATTAAGTTCTCAGTATCAGATTTGAAAGAGGACGGAGATATCGTTGAAGCATATCAGAGACTGCGCAAAATATCCTGGATAGGACCACAGTATATATGGCTTTCGGAATTTGCGAAAACAAATCAGGGTCTGGAACTTTGTCTTGAGAAAGATGATTGTGACAGGGTCGATAATAAATATGGAGCAACTTATTGCATACTTCATAACGGGAATTTAAAACAAGTTAAAGAAGGGGATATTGATTACTGGATTCTGGATGATGATAAATCAAGCAAGGACCTGATTAAGGTTTTCGGAGCGTTCCACTTTCCTGTAATTAATATTACAAAATTAAGAATGGTCGAAGAATATAAAAGGCTGGGATTCACAGAAGCCATGAAAAAAACCTGGTTTTGTCACACTCCGGTTAAAAATAAGCCATGCGGAGTCTGTAATCCATGCAAACAAGTAATCGAAGAAGGACTCTCATTTAGAATACCACCTGCCGGAATGAAGAGACATGAAGCCGAAATGAAATTCGGTCATCAAAAATGGTTTGAGTACTGGAAGAAAATAAGATTCAAAGTTGAAGGATATTGAATAGAGTAGATAAGTGACGTGATGGGCTTTTGTGAATTGTTATTAAAGATTGAAAGAGGAAAAAAATAGGCAATCAGTGGTGAATAAGACAAAACAAACCGATTACATTCTAGTCACATCCATGAATTTTCCTGAAGGGGGAGCTGGGGCAACCTATCTTAATCTTTTCTGCCGAGGATTGAAGCTTAATGATTTTCATATCAGGGTTCTTCTGTTAAAGGGTCATGCATTTGGGGACTTCACCTACAAAGGGCCAAGAAAAAATATAACAGTAGAAGGAATCCCTTATGCATACCTTGGTTTTAAACAGCGTCCGGTAAATAAGTTCCTTAAAATATGTGATGAACTTATCAGTTTATGCCGCCTGGCAGTATTCATGTTTTCTTTGATCGGTAAAAGGAAAAAAGTCAGACTGCTCATATATAACAGCGACTTGTTTTACAATATTCCAATCCATGCAATGTCAAAGGTATTCGGGATAGAGCTTATAAAATTTGTTGCTGAATATATTGACAAATCGGAATTTGGCAGATCATTTTTTGGCTGGATCAAAAGAGCTGGCTATTTTCTTAACTTCAAGTATCTGAACATGTTATCGGGGAAACTCATTGTCTTTAGTATTTATTTGAAAGATGAGTACATCAGGATGGGCTATAATGGAAACAATATTATTGTTCAGCCCAATCTTACTGATTTTAACTATTGGGAATCAGGGAACAGGGAGGTGAAGTATACCCTGGGATATAGCGGAGCCCCCTACCTTAAAGATGGTTTATCCGATTTGTTCAGGGCCATTAATATTCTAAATAATAAGAATGTATTCGTTAGTTTGCTTGTAATTGGTGATGCAACTTTTGGTGATAGCTTGTTACCTTTGTTAAAAGTTGAATGTGAGAAATTAGGGATATCCAAAAATGTATTTTTTACCGGATTGGTCAAATCTTCGCTGGTAAAACAACATTTAACTGAATGTAAAATACTTACGATAACCCGGCCTTCCACGGTACAGACTAAGGCTGGTTTTCCAACGAAGTTGGGAGAATACTTTGCAACAAAAAAACCTGTGCTGGCTACTAATTTTGGCGATATGGAAAAGTATTTTACTGATGGACTTGACATAATGATGGCAGAATGCGAAAACCCGGATTCAATTGCCAAAAAAATATCATGGATGCTTCAAAATGATAGTGAATTATTGCTAATAGCATCAAGAGGCTATGAACAGGCCAGAAAACTGCTTGAGTACAAGAATTCGGTGACCAGAATAGTCAATCTGCTTGAGGACAAAAATTATAAAGTCTGATTCCTGTCCGCCCTGTTTTAGAAATTAAAAACCTCGATGGAAAATTTAATTATACTCACCGACGAACAATCAGAATTCCTGGTCTCAAAGGCTGATCTGGAGAATTACACTTCGATGGATATCAGTAAAATAAGAGATTTTTTTATTTCGAGGAATTTTAATGTAAAAGTTTGCAAATTCAGCGAGCTTGATCTTGCGGAAGATTACAAAGGCGCCTATTTTCTGTACCAGTCTTCAGAGGCCCCGGGCTCTTTTTATAAACGGTACATCGAGAATCTGATCTATTTTCTTGAAAAGCAGGGCGCTATACCATTGCCCAAATTTGAATATCTGAAAGCACATCACGATAAAGCTTCAATGGAATTCCTGAGAATGGGATTCAATGATAAATCACTGAAAAATGTGCAAAGTCTGTGCTATGGTTCCTGGGTCGATGCAAGAAATTATAATTCCGGATTTCCGGTTGTTATAAAAGCAGTATCAGGTTCAGCAAGCGCCGGGGTTTATCTGGCCAGTAATAAAACTGAATATGATAGATTAGTTAAGAAAGCAGGTAAAGTTCTTATAGGACAAAGCCCTTTGAATCTTCTTAATAATCATTTCAAAAATGTAGTTAAGAAAATAATAAAATTTTTAGACAAGTCAAAAGAAAGATATTACTGGAGTTTAAATACAACTCCTGTCAGTACTCCATTGGTTGTTCAAACATTTATAGAGGGTTTAACAGGCGATTATAAGGTTTTGGTTTATGGAGGGAAATATTATATTTTGTTCAGAAAAAACAGGGATAATGATTTCAGGGCAAGCGGAAGCGGGAAATTTTATGATGTTCCGGAAGAAGAACATGAGGCGCTTTTAAGCTTTGCCAATAAACTTACCCGTGAAATTGATTTTCCCATTATTGGTATGGATCTGGCTTTTAACGGGAAGGAATTCTATCTGATTGAATTTCAAATGATCGATCTGGGCCCTATAACCTTGCAGAGATCAACTTTTTGGTATGAGCTTCATGATGGCAAGTGGATCAGGTTTGACGGTAAATCAGATCTGGAGGAGGAGTTCTCACGTGCTATCCATGACTTTATTGAATTAAATCACAGGTAATTTATTTAATGAAACAAATTACATTCCTGGTTGGAGGTGATCTGGCTCCGACACAATCAAATTATTCATTTTTTGCAGAAGGAGATATTTCATCCCTTTTTGAAGTGAAACTTCTTGACTTGCTTCATTCTGCCGATTTCAGGATATTTAATCTGGAAGTACCATTAACTGACAAATTAAAACCAATCGAAAAGGATGGACCGGCACTTTCCGCACCTGCTTCGGCTATTAATGGAATAAAACTTCTCAATCCGTTAGTGCTTGCCATGGCAAATAACCATATTCTGGATCAGGATGAACAGGGCCTTTTTAGCACAATTGAACTTCTGGACAAGCATGGAATCAAATATGTGGGGGCAGGGAATGATCTGGAAAATGCCGCAAAGCCTCTTGTAATTGAAAAAGATGGTCTGAAAGTTGGAATTTATGCCTGTGCAGAGAATGAGTTTTCAATAGCAGAAATAAAAAGAGCCGGAGCAAATCCCCTGGATCCTCTTGAAAGCCCTGATCATATCGCCCGGCTAAAGGCAAAATGTGATTTTGTAATTGTATTGCATCATGGGGGGAAGGAACATTACCGATACCCTTCACCCGGGCTTCAGAAAGTCTGCAGAAAGATGGCTGAAAAAGGAGCCGATCTGGTCATTTGCCAGCATAGCCATTGTATTGGAGCTTTTGAAAATTATAACGGGAGTGTTATTGTTTACGGCCAGGGAAATTTCCTTTTCGACAGAAATGACAATGAATTCTGGGAAACGGGAATAATTGTAAAAGCCTCCTTCAGCAATAAAATGTCCGTTGATTTTATACCGGTGCGGAAAAAGGGAAATGGCGTTGAAATGCCTGATGCAATAATCAGTAATAATATCATGGCCTCTTTTCGTGAACGGTCAACAAAGATAACCGAACATGGTTTTGTGGAATCCGAATATGAAAAATTCAGCGGGGAAGAGGCTCAGTATTATATGGCTGTTTTTGCGGGTTTTGGGAAAATCGTACGAAATATTGACAAATTGTTTAACGGATTAATCACCGGGTTAATTTTTTCCAGGAAAAAACTGACCCGGATCCAGAATCATATTGAGTGTGAATCTCACAGAGAATTAATATTGAGATATATACGAAAAATAATGACCAGGAAATAATTTTGTTGTTCTGACAATGTCGAAGAAGTCTATACTTATATTTTGCAAGACACTGGCTATAGGCGGAGCTGAAAAACAGGCTCTGACACTGGCAAAATTGTTAATTGAAAAAGGGGAAAGCGTTATTCTCATTAACTGGTGCGGAAATATTATAGACACAAGAAATTCCGACTTTATAAGAGATAATTCCATACGATATATTGGATTACGGGGGAATCAGATAAAGAAATTCATCCATTTCCTCAGGATCATCAAAAATGAGAATATTTCCGTTGTTCTTTCCTATCTGACTCTGGCTAATTTTATTTCGGGAATAAGCAAATTATTCTACAGGTCACTTATATCCATTGGGGGTATACGTACCGAGAAATTACCTTTCTATAAGTTCTTCTTTGAAAAGCTTACACATAATTTCCTTAATGATGCGACAGTATTCAATAATTACTCTGCAAAGAGCAAATTTGAAAAGAGAGGGTTCAATTCCGGTAAGATATTTGTGATTCATAACACAATCAATGCTTATCCTGTTTACTCCTGCGAGAATCCATCAAATGAAGTTGTAATCGTCTCAGTTTCACGATTTGTTGAGCCAAAAGATTTCGTCACAGCCTTGTATTCCTTTAAACAGGCAGTTGAGAGGAACAGGAGTAAGAAGCTAAAATACCGCTTAGTTGGCTACGGACCGCTGGAGGGAAGGATCAGATCAATGATAAGCCTTCTTGACCTGGAAAAGGAAGTCGATATTCTTATAAATCCTCCAAATATCCATGAAATACTCAAATCATGTGACATATACCTGAGCACCTCCCTTTTTGAGGGACTCTCAAACTCGATCATGGAAGCAATGAGTTCGGGTCTGCCTGTAATAGGAACTGATGTGGGAGACAACAGATACCTGATTGAGGATGGATACAACGGGTATATTGTCCCCTGCAAAGATGTCAGTTTAATTGTCGAAAAACTACAATACCTAATAAATTTTGAAGAGATAAGAAAGGAATTTGGCAATAACAGCCGGATAAAGATAGCAAGGGAGTTCTCGGAAAAAGAATTGCTTGAGCATTACTACGAGCTTCTTTCAAGTCTGCGCATACCAGGGAAATAATTTATTGGAACCATAATTAAGATAAATTGGGCAGAAAGCTGGAAATAGGGATTTTTATTGATAGGCACACAGTTCCGTCATGGGAATATGATATAGTACGGGGTATTCGTGATTCGGAACACTCACATATCGCACTGATTATAATGCCAGGGTACGAAATAGCCGTTCATGAAAAGAGATCCATGAAAGGAAGCTTCGTTTTCAGGATACATAACAAAATCGATCATTTCGTTTTTCTGGGAAGACATAACTATTCCGAAAGAAAAGATATTGGAGACCTGGTAAAAAATGTACCATTGATCCGATTAAGATCATCACAGCAAGGTGGTCCTGAAAACTGTGATCCGGCCGTAATCAGCGAAATAGGGAAATACAATCTTGATCTGATTGTTAAAGTGGGATATGGTGGTGTTAATGGTGATTTGTTGAGCATTCCCCAATATGGATTATTGTCGTGTTCCATGACAGATTCAGGTTCTGAAGAGTCCGACACCACTGGTTATTACGAGGTTATTGAAAATTACCCGGTGACGGTTTCCGAACTTATGATTATCAGGAGAGGGGGGGATAAACGAAGTTTGGTAACCAGGGTAACAGAATCCACATGCTCCTATTCAATTAGCCTGAACCGGGACAAACTCTTCAGAAGAGCCTCATTGGTCATTCCAAGAGTAATCAATGGGATAGGGATAAACGGACCTGATTACCTGAACAGACTTGAGCAGATGTACGGAAATGACCCAGGGGATATTTTCGTCAATCACCCAGCTCCATCATTTATACGATCCTTGCTTAATTTATTCAAAGGCAGCCTTATTCTCTTCCGCCAGTTATTAAAAAAACTGATATATACCGATCCATTCACATGGGTTCTGCTATTTAAAACGGGGACAACAAATGATTTTTCAGGGAATTCATATAAAGACTTTGCTGAACTTAAGCCTTCGAAAGACAGATTCTGGGCAGATCCTTTTGTGATGAGCAGGGGAGACAAATATTATTTGTTTGTTGAGGAATTTATTTACAGAAGAAACAAAGGGCATATCTCCGTTCTGGAACTCGATAGAACAGGACTGCTTCTGAAAACTCAAAAGATCATTGAGAAACCTTATCATATGTCGTATCCTTTCATTTTTGAAAGTGATAACATCCTATACATGATCCCCGAAACAGGAGGAAACCGGTCAATTGACCTTTATAAATGCACGGAATTCCCCGGGAAATGGGAGTTTTTGAAAACTATTATGAAAAATGTCAATGCTGTTGACTCAACCCTCTTTTACCATAATGGTAAATGGTGGCTTTTCACTGTTATTGACAAAATAGACAGCGAACTGGCTGTAAGTCCTGAATTATATCTTTTTTATTCTGATGATTTCTTATCGGATAACTGGACCAGCCATTCAATGAACCCTGTTGTTACTGATGTAAGAACTGCCCGTCCGGCAGGTAAAATATTTGTTCAGGAAGGTAAAATCTTTCGGCCATCACAGGACTGTTCAGGCAGATACGGAAATTCTTTTGACATTAACCGGATTTTTTCACTTTCAGAAACTGAATATAAGGAGGAGAATATCCTTAAAGTTGAACCTGACTGGGACAATAGTCTCAAGGGGACACATACTTATAATTATGATTCCGGTTTTACGATAATAGACGCCTATAGTTTTCGAAGGAGACTCTTATGACAGAAAGCTTAAACATGGATATAGTCAAAAAACTGAATCTCGTCGTTTTCACTCGTGAATATCCGGTTGGCATGGCAGGTACCAAAAGGATTCAGCATCTGGTTGACTATTTAAAAATACAGGGCGTTTTGATAAACATAATAGCATTCAGGGGTAATATTCGTCAACCTTCAATAAGAGGGATACGTAATTCAATACCATATCTGAACGTTGGACATGGAATAAAAATGTCTGTTTCGCAAATTCACAGGATACTATCATACTATTTAAAGGGATTAAAAGCTATAACTGAGAACAGACGAAAAGGCTGTACAAATATTGTCTATAATGCAGGCGGGATCAATATTGAGAATTTTCTGTTCATCTTTTGGTCCAGGTTGCTTAGATTTAAACTAATTTTTGCAATAGAAGAGGATTATAGTTTTTTCAGAGATAATATCAAACCGATTTCAAAATTCAAGTCCTGGACTATAAAGAGGTTCGATTTTTTAAATTGCCGCTGGGCCGATGAGTTTATAGTTATATCATCATACCTTCGTGATAAATACATTAAGATGAATGCGGCCAA
>Ga0105106_10000813_pt1 | contig 22114 bp, 17 predicted proteins | sample PPLLaktember2015_5_FD_79109 | JGI IMG/M metagenome (GOLD analysis project Ga0105106, IMG submission 79109) | Freshwater sediment microbial communities from Prairie Pothole Lake near Jamestown, North Dakota, USA - PPLs Lake P8 Core (1) Depth... | ecosystem: Environmental > Aquatic > Freshwater >...
GTCATCGCCATTATTTTGTTTTCTGAAACAATTTCTTAACTTTTTTATGTAATTTTTCCCGATGCGCACGTGATTTCTCTGCTTTCCGGGTCAATTGCTTTACTTCCCAAAGCGATTGCGTGGCTTTCTGATGTGATTACATTCATTTCGTATGTAATTGTTTCCTTCTCCGCCGGAATTGTTTTCTTTTCCGAATTCATTTCTCTAGTAACCGGATGGATTTTTCTGTTTCCTGAATGAATTTCTCTCCTTCACATCGGAATTGTTTTCTTCCGCGCCGGTATTGTTTTCTTTCACGAATGGATTTCTCTGCTTCTCAGATGAATTTCTCTGCTTCCCGAATCTGTTTCTCCGCCTCCCGAAGGTATTCATTCCCTTTCCTTAGGAATTGCTTTTTCTTCCCGGTGAATTGTAACCTTATAAACCAGATAGAACCATCGATCTTCGTGGAGGATCAACTAAACTATCTTCTAACCTTAACAACACTGGAATCCAAAGAGAATACCTTATTACTTTATTTTTATAAATGAGGGGTTCGGTGAGACGTGGGAAATTAATTCATTTAAAATTATTTATTCTTTTTGTTAATCCTCTACGAGGATTTATATTTTGGAGGGATTCATTATTTCTACAAAAATAAAACATCTACGATGTTTTAAGATGAATTGTATATTTATTTAATTCAATGGATGAACATCGTAGATGTTCAACTATTGTAACAATGTGGATGCCTCAATGGATTCGGATCCTCGTAGAGGATCAACAAAGATGGCTTACTTTTATTGAACACCTATAGAGTTGAAGAAGGCCGGTAGGCATGTTGCACGAATTAAATAATTATTGCTTCAGTCTCATTTCGTTAGGAAGATCCCGAAACGATACTGAAATAAATTCAGTACAGGATTCGGGATGACACCGATCCTTCATTGTCATGGTTAACTTGTCCCGCATAGCGTAACCTCGCTACGCGATGATTTCAGCACCTTTTTGCGCAATGGATTCCGAACTAAACATGTCCCGATGTAAATCGCATAGGCGTCAACTTAATTTTGTGAGGGATTTTTATAAACTATTAAACTATAAGAGATTATAATTTGTCAATTTTTTAATATTGAACTCCTACGGAGTTCTATTTGTCTTTGCGTCTATTATTTCTACAAATATTCAACTCCTACGGAGTTGGGAAAAATTTCAGTAGAATGCGGAAGCCCCGTAGGGGCTTAATATTTGTAGAAATGCAGAGAACCCAGGAAATAAAGTACTCCGTAGGAGTACAATAATTCCTTTATTTTATTGAATTTTCAAGAAAATATTTCTAAAAAACAATAACAACAATATTTATTAGGTTGACACAAGTGCGATTATAATCGGGATTCGGAATGACAAGGCTCTTTCATTGTCGTTATTTAATTCATTAAACTGATTATACTTAAATATTGTCTTTATTCTTATTGATTAAGAAATTAGTTTTAGTTTTTAGTAATTTATTAAGAGATGAGTTTAATAAATATAAATACCGCTCAAATGAAGCTTGCCAAATGGTGGAAGCCGGCGGAGAAAAATAAAATACTCTGCACCCTTTGTCCCCGATACTGCAAAATGAGCGAAGGACAGCCGGGTTTCTGTTATATCAGGCAGAATCACGGAGGAAAGCTTTATACCCTTGGTTACGGAAGACCAACGGGCTTTGCACTCGACCCGATCGAAAAGAAGCCTTTAAATCATTTTCTGCCGGGGACCAGCGTGTTAAGCTTTGGTACTGCCGGATGCAATCTAGGATGTAAATTCTGCCAGAACTGGTCGATAAGCAAGGCAAAGCTGGATGATTCAAACTCTCTTGATTATTCGCCTGAAGAAGTAGTGATACTTGCCAAAAAGTACAGTTCCCCATCAATTGCCTACACTTACAACGATCCGACGATCTTCGGCGAGTATGTAATCGATATTTCCAGGATCGCAAGAGAAGAGGGGATAAGAAATGTTTTAGTTACAGCAGGGTATATAGATAAAGAGGCGCGGAAGGAAGTCTACCGGTTTGCAGATGCGGCAAATGTTGATTTAAAAGGATTTACGGAAAGGTTCTACAGTAAAATAACTTTCTCGAGTTTAAAAGATGTGCTCGATACGCTCGTCTGGCTGAAAAACGAAACAGACATCTGGTTTGAGATTACAACTTTATTAATTCCGGGTGAAAACGATTCGCCTGAAGAAATTAAAAGAGAATCGGAATGGATAGTGGAAAACCTGGGCGACTCAGTCCCGCTGCACTTCACTGCGTTTCATCCCGATTTCAGGATGATGGATAAACAGCCGACTCCTTCAGCGACTCTGAAATGTGCAAGAAAGATTGGTTTAGAGTCAGGAATTAAATTCGTGTATATCGGCAATGTCCACGATACTGAAGGGCAGACAACCTTCTGCCCGAACTGCGGCGCTCCTTTGATAAAAAGGGATTGGCATTCGGTGTTGATGAATAATTTAGGCAACGGGGAATGCGGAAATTGCGGAACAAAAATACCGGGAGTGTTTAGTTAAATTTTTCGTCCCAGGCATAAAGTTTATCTCCATATCTCAAAATAATCAATGCTCAACTAACAATGTTCAATTATCATTTGGTATTCCATAGATGTAAATTGAGGATTGAAAATTGAGCATTGAATATTTTTTATACTCTTTTAAAGCTTTATGTTTAACCTTTTCGCCGGAAGATCCGAATAATTCTAGAATACAATTTATTTCATCATCCCATTATTTTTTTTAGCAAATATCATTAACTTAAAACTCAAATTTATTTTGCGTTTTAAATCAAAAAATTATCATATATGCAATCTCTTAACAACAAAACTATCTTTATTACTGGCGCATCTTCGGGAATCGGAAAAGCATGCGCCGAATTGTTTGCAGCCGAAGGAGCCAAATTGATTTTATCTGCCCGCAGATTTGAAAGAATCAAAAAAATATCGGAAGAACTTAAGAAAAAATTCGGCACAAAAATACTTACTGTTGAGTTGGACGTGCGCAGCCGAAAGAATGTAAAAGAAAAAATTTCTTCAATACCGGATGAATTTCAGAGAATCGATGTACTGCTAAACAATGCCGGACTTGCAAAAGGATTTCACAAACTTTATGAAGGAAATATAGATGACTGGGAAGAGATGATCGACACAAATGTCAAAGGTCTTTTGTATGTAACAAGACAAATACTTCCCGCAATGGTTGAAAGGAAAAAGGGACATATAGTAAATATCGGCTCAACTGCGGGACATGATGTCTACTTAAACGGGAATGTCTATTGTGCCACCAAGTTTGCAGTTAAAGCTTTAACCCAATCAATAAGACTCGATGTGCTGGATAAAAATATAAAAGTCAGTGCTGTAGATCCGGGAATGGTTCTTACTGAATTCAGCAAAGTAAGGTTCAGCGGCGATGAGGAGAAAGCAAACAAAGTTTATGAAGGCTTGCAGCCTCTTTCCCCGAAAGATATTGCAGAAGCTGTGCTGTTCTGCATTACAAGACCTGACCATGTGAATATAAATGAAATTATTTTAACACCTTCGGCCCAGGCATCTTCCAATTTTATTTACAGGGAAAAGAAACCGTAATTATTTTTTAAATGCTTCAATCGTAACAAATGGAACGGTTAGATTCAACTCACCCTCTTTTCCTGCAATACTGTTAAGCCTTCTTTCGGCTTCATCAAATATTTCCGCCTGTTTTTCTTCCGGCACAAGCTCATGCCAGCTGTTCAGGAAAGCCAGCCTAATAAGGAAATGATTGAACATTGCCGTTCCGTCGTTATACCTGAACCGGAATGAATCATTTTTTACCTGATTGATCTTAAATCCGTTTTTTTCAACTAGGGAGACAACTTCCTGCAACGGTTTGCGTTTAGAATAGATATGATCCTTTACTTTTTCTATTTCGCGGGACATCCCAAGTTCATTCAGGATATTCTTTAAGACACAATAGAATTCAATCATTGTATCTTCAAGATTAAAATTAAAGACAAGCTGCGCTCCGGGTCTGCTTACTCTTCTGCACTCGCCAAAAACTTTTTCCTGGTTCTCAACGTTATTTAACCCGTTATTGCTTATTATCAAATCTATGCACTTATCAGGCAGCGGGATGTTTTCTGCATGACCTGTAATAAGTTCAACGTTATTTATTCCGTAGATTTTTATTTTGGTCTCAACTCTTTCAATTGCAGCTTCCCATGGATCGATGCCGTAAACCTTGCATGAATCACCGAGCCGCATAGCTGTCTCCAGAAGCGGAAAACCCAAACCAAAACCGATATCCAGAGCAGTAATATTCTTCCTCATATTTATCATCTCAAGAAGTCTTAGACCGAACGGCGCCGCCCATAAAGACAGCTCATCAACAACAGAGACTAAATCGGGAGAATCAAGATCATATTTGGTTTTTACAAAATAGCTCATGTCTTTCTCTTGATCCGGCCTTTGGCGAGGTTCGCCTTCGCCGACTTTCTCTTTTTCATTCTCTTTCCCTTAGCAAAATTTACTGAAACAGACTTACATCTCCGGCGCCTTCCCTGATTACCTCAGGAGCATCTTCGCTCAAATCAATGACACTAGATAGATCGCCGGAGAGACTGCCGGAAGCAAGCATTAGATCTACCTGGTTGGAAAAGCGGTCTTTAATTTCCAGCGGATCGAAAATAATCTGGCCGTTCTTTCCTGTAGCGCTTGTGCTTATAATCGGATTGCCTAGTTCTTCGACTAGTTTCAGACAAACCTGGTGATTCGGCACTCTAATCCCAACAGTTTTTCTTTTACTCCACAATTTTTTTGGGACCTGCTTAGCTGCAGGCAGAATGAAAGTATATGGGCCGGGCAGAAGGTGTTTCATGGTTCTGTATGCATAATCGGAAACCCTGGCATATTTTGCTATATCCTTAAGATTGGCGCAGACAAAACTGAGTAATTTATGGCTCTCGTTCTTTATTGTAAAAATTCTTTCCAGAGCATCTTTATTGAAGATATCACACCCGATTCCGTAAACAGTATCGGTTGGATAAATAATCACCCCCCCTTCTTTTAATATTTTTACAGCTTTATTTATGAAGCGGAGCTGCGGATCAACCGGATGAAGTTCATAATATTCCATATAAATCTCCAAATATTTAGCAATAAAATAATAAGGAATAACTTACTTTCAAGTAGTTTTTTAGCTTATTTACAAATATCGTAAATTAAGTACTTCAGAAAAATTAGTGGGCATTAGTTTATTTTTTTATCTCTTTTTTATCTATATTAGCTGTCTAATTTTAAAATGAAATTGCAGTAATCTGAAAAGCCGAAATTAGGAGATTAAATGGCCAGAAAATGTCAAATTTCCGGTATAAAGCCGATGTACGGCAACAGCGTTTCCCATGCTCATAATAGAACTAAGAGAAGATTCTTACCCAATCTGCAGAAAAAGAGAGTATGGGTTCAGGAGCTGAATAGATTTGTAACTTTAAAGCTCTCGGCTAAAGCAATAAAGACTCTTTCAAAGAACGGTACATCGGAAGTTGCCAGGCTCATTACAGAGAAGAAAATTAAAGTTCACTAAGCTTATTCCCCTATTAAACAAAAAAAAGACCGCCTCAAATCGTAACTTTTGAGACGGTCTCTTTTTTTATATCCGTAAAATAAAAATTATTCTCTCACCACCCAAACCTTTATTTTTGCACTAATGTTGGCATGCAGTTTAACGTTAATTCCGTAAATTCCAAGAGATTTAATCGGTTCTTCAATCTCAATTTTTCTCTTGTCAATGTCGTAGCCTTTTGTTTTCAATCCATCGGAAATCATTTGAGTAGTAACGGAACCGAATATTTTGTCTTCTTCTCCGACCTGCACCGGAATAGTAACTGAAACCTTTTCAAGTTCCGCGGCTATTTTTTCCGCGTCTAAAATCTCCTGCTGTATTCTTTTAGCCAGATTTTTCTTTTCTTCCTCAAGTGCAGCTACATTTCCTTTTGCCGCAGTGTATGCTATTTTCCGGGGAATCAAGTAGTTGAATGCATAACCTTCCTTAACATCAACAACATCGCCGACTTTCCCGAGTGATTCAAAATTTTGTCTTAATATTACCTTCATTTTTTTACCTGCTGATAAATTGAGGAAATATAAATTACCTTAATGCTTCGGCAACATAAGGCAATAGAGCTAAGTGCCTTGCTCTTTTAATAGCGATTGCAAGCTGCCGCTGATATTTAGAACTTGTGCCCGTAATTCTTTTTGGAATTATTTTCCCTTGTTCAGAAATATATTTCTGAAGCAGCTTAACATCTTTGTAATCAATGTATTTAATACCAGCCTGAGTAAATCTGCAGAATTTTTTTGTTTTTATTTCTTTACGCATTTATCTCCTTACTCTTTGATCAAATCGGATTCGTCATTTGTTAAAAATTTATCGAATGAATCTGCGGTATAATCGGGATTACTACTTTCATCCTCTGAAAAGACGTAATCTTCTCCTTCATGACCGTTTTCAGCACCGGTCGGTTTGGCTCTTTTGTTAAGAAACTGGATCCTTCTGGCTTTTATTTCTACGATGCTTCTATTATGACCCTCTTCCGATTTCCAGTTGCGGCTTTGCAGTTCCCCGTCAATTAAAACGGCAGAACCTTTTTTAAGCCTATCTTTGCAGCTTTCAGCTAATCTGTTCCAAGCAACTATCCCGACGTAACATACGTCCTCCTGCCATTGATTTGAGCTGTCTTTGTATTTTCTGTTTGATGCGATAGAAAAATTAACGACTGGAGTATTATTAGTTGTTTGACGAAATACTGGATCTTTAGTCAAGTTTCCGGCCACTATTACGTAATTAATTTCGGGCATTTTCAATTCGGCCATTGTTATTTCCTCCCTGCTTATCTAATATAATTATTTAAGTTGATCACGATCTTTAGATTCATCTTCATCCTTTAATTCCAATATGGGATTCGGGACTACCTCGGCTGGCAATTCCGGCTCTTCAACGGAGAGTGACTTGCTTTTTTCTATTTGCTCCAGCGCATCGGCATCTAGTTTAACCGTAAGATACCTTAAAATATGCTCATCGAGCTGATAGGATCTTTCTAACTTGGAAATTAGGTTCGGCGTGGCATTAAATCTGATTATTATATAATACCCCACTTTGCTTTTCTTGATCATGTAAGCTAACCTTTTCCTCCCCCAGTTCTCAATCTCCCTTATCTCCCCGCCATTATTAATTATGGTATCCTTAATTTGAGATATTACGGATTCAATTTGGGGATCATCTAATGCAGCATTAATAATGACTGCACTTTCATATACTCTGAAAGACATCTTCTAATTCTCCCTTTGGACTATGGCCCTCAAATTTATTGAGAGCAGGGTTAATAAATATTACTTATACAAATAGACCGGGTTAATTTATTTAATAATAGAAGCAATTACAAGTACAATAAAAACTTCAAATTACAGCATTATTTAATTACTGTTTCCTGAAATCACTGCTAAAAATATTTCCAAATCTACAATTCATTAATAACAGAAATCGAGCCATTTTGTGAAAAAATAAAATTGTTTTATTTCTTTCTTATATCTCACTTCAAGTAAATGAACGGTGTATGCAAGTTGAGACACCTTGTTTAAAATAAGACTATTCAATAACTGGTGTGATATCAAACAAAAAGAGAATAGCAGGCAATGCTGCTATTCTCCTGAAAATAAATTATTAATCTATGGCCCTCATTTTATAAAAAGATCTCCAAGCAAAAAATAATCCTATTAAAAATACAACTCCTCCGGCGTAAGGAGCTGAATATCTAAACGATTCTGATATAGAGATTTCCATCGCCAGTAATCCAAAAAGAGTGGTAAATTTAATAATCGGGTTTAAGGCTACCGATGAAGTATCTTTAAACGGATCTCCGACAGTATCTCCAACCACAGTTGCAGCATGCAGTTCAGTACCTTTTTCTTTAAGCTCAACTTCAACAACCTTTTTAGCATTATCCCAGGCACCGCCGGCGTTAGCCATAAAAACTGCCTGGAACAAGCCAAAAACTGCAATTGAAATTAAAAAGCTGATAAAGAAGGAAACCGGGGCTACTGAATACGCCGGTGCAGAGAGTAATGCAAAAGCCAGGGCAAAGGAGAAGATCGCTACAAATATATTCAGCATTCCTTTCTGTGCATATTGTGTACAAATCCTGACCACTTCTTTTGATTTTTCGATAGAAGCGCTCTTGCTGGCATTTTCGTCCAATTGTATATTCTTCTTAATGTATTCTACAGCTCTGTAAGCACCTGATTTTACAGCCTGTATTGACGCTCCGGAAAACCAGAAAACTATTGCGCCGCCGCAGATAAAGCCCAAGCTGGTATACGGGTTTAATAAGCTGAGAACAGATTCAGGATCAATTCCTAACGTCTGTTTTAATAGTAAAATTAAAGAGAAAATCATTGCTGTTGCTCCGACCACGGCGGTACCGATTAAAACAGGTTTTGCTGTAGCTTTGAATGTATTCCCCGCTCCGTCATTTGCTTCAAGGTAATACTTTGCCTTTTCAAAATCCGGTTTAAATCCGAAATCCTTTTCAATCTCCTGGTCAACATCTTTAATCTCTTCAATTAATGAGAGTTCATAGATTGATTGTGCATTATCGGTAACAGGACCGTAGCTGTCAACTGCTATTGTAACAGGGCCCATTCCTAAGAATCCGAATGCAACCAATCCGAATGCGAAGATCGAAGGATAAATCATTATACTGGAAAGGGGTTCGGCGCCTGTAATGTATGCGATGAACATTAACAGAACGAACACAAGTCCCATCCAGAATGCGCTGAAATTACCGGCTACTAAACCTGAAAGAATATTTAATGAAGCGCCTCCCGCTCTTGAAGACTGCACAATTTCATCAACATGCTTTGATTTAGTACTAGTAAATATTTTTGTAAACTCTGGTATTAATGCAGCGCCTAATGTACCGCAGCTTATAACTACGGATAAAATAATCCAAAGGTTGTTCGGCAGGTGGCCTATCAACAATGCGCTTACAGCAAAGGTAACAATAATCGAAATAATTGAAGTAATCCAAACCAATGTAGTCAAAGGCACCTCAAAATCAATATCATCCTTTTTTGAATAACGTACCTGGGTAATTAATCTGTTTAACCCGAATGATACAATGGATGTAATAATCATCATTATACGCATCGCAAAAATCCATGTAAGCAGTTCGGTTTGATAAGTAACATCTGCAACCGCAAGAACAATAAGACTGATTAAAGCAACTCCTGTAACACCGTAAGTTTCAAATCCATCTGCGGTAGGACCAACGCTGTCGCCTGCATTATCTCCGGTACAATCTGCAATTACACCGGGATTCCGGGGATCGTCTTCTTTAATTTTAAAAACAATTTTCATTAAATCGGAACCGATATCTGCAATTTTAGTAAAGATACCGCCTGCAATTCTTAATGCACTTGCTCCTAAAGATTCTCCAATTGCAAAACCGATAAAGCATGCACCGGCATATGCACGTGGTATATAAAGCAGAATGATAAGCATCATTATAAGTTCGACGCAGATTAGCATTACACCGATGCTCATTCCTGCATCGAGAGGTATATTTAAAAGCTTAATCGGCTTTCTTTCCAGTGAAGCAAAAGCCATCCTGCTGTTGGCTAAAGTATTCATTCTAATTCCGAACCAGGCAACTCCGTATGAACCAAGAATTCCGATAACAGTCCACGATAAGATCAGCAGAACTCCGCTCAATTCAGTTTCCATTAAATATCCGAAATAAAATGCGACGCATACTGCAATAAAAATGAAAAGTAAAATAAGCAGTTTTCCCTGCTGAAGTAGATAAGTTTTACAAGTTTCAAAAATAATCTGAGCAACATCAAGCATCGACTTGTGTGCTTTTAATTTTTTCACTTTAAGATACTGATAGACGCCGAAAGCAAGTCCCAGTAAACAGACAAACAGCCCTGCAACCAAAATTGTCTGCTGATTGTCGCTCAGGGTGGGTATTTTCAAATTGGCTTCCCCGGCAAAAATATAAACCGGGCTAAAGAGGAACAGAATTAATAAGAGTACATTTTTATACATTGTATTTCCATTGATGTTTTGTAATTAAGAAATAAAAATCATTTTTAAACAAGTAATAATAAATATTGTAAGGACAGGTCGGATGTCCGGCTGCGGTTGAGCTAGTTCGTTTTTTCATTATCATCCAAATTTTCATCCGAACCGGCTTCAGCAGATGAAAGCTTGCTGTTAGCATCAAGCATCTGCTTAATACCCCCTTTAATAAACTCCTCCGTTAAAAATCTGCATGTTACTAACGATTTGTTAAGAATTTCCGCTTCTTCTTTTGAGAAATTCGAAAGGACATAACCTGCCAATTCTCCCTTTGAAAAACTTTTACCAACGCCGATCCTAATACGCGGAAACTGGTCGGAATTGAGTTGGTAAATTATGTTATTCATTCCATTATGGCCGCCATCGCCGCCCGACGGTCTTGTTCTTATTCTTCCCAGTTCAAGATTAATATCATCAAGTATTATAAGCAGATCGGATAGATCTATCTTATATTCTTCAACAGCCTGGCTAACGGCAATTCCGATTTGATTAACATAAGTAGAAGGTTTTATCAATAAGAACTGTGTATTTTCAATATTACCGGAAGCATAATTGTAATCGCCTTTAGAAGGGACAAACTTGAGAGAATTACTATTTGCCACATAATCTAAAAACATGAAGCCGACATTATGCCTATTATTTTCATATCTTTTCCCTGGATTTCCAATACCTACAATCATTCTCACAGCAGAATTATTCTTCTTCTTCCTCTTCAGGCTTTTTCTTCGTAATCAATTCAGGCTCGGCGGGCTCTTCCGCAACTGCAGCGGCAATCTCTTCAGGAGTAACTTCTTTTTCAACCTTAGGATGGGCAACCGTTACCAAAACTGCATCGGGAAGATTTAATATAGTGAGATTTTCAAAATTAAGATCGGAAGCATGAATTGAATCTCCCATTTTTAAATTTTCCACATTTACCTGGAGATACTGGGGGAGATCTTTCGGAAAACATTCAACTTCTATTTTATGAAGGACTGTTTGTAATACACCGCCTTCCTTAACACCAACCGGCGAACCGATATACTGAACCGGCACTTCAATTTGAATCTTTTCCCCTTTTTGAAGTCCGATCAGGTCGAAATGAACCACTTTATCGCTCACAGGATCAAATTGAATATCCTTAATTATACAATCATGTTCCTCCTGTCCGTCAATCTGAAGTGTAATCAGGTTTGTCTGTGCAGTAAAGACCAAAGGATTAATTAAATTTTCGGGAACATCAATTGCAAAAGAATCCTGCTTTGAATAAAAAACCCCCGGAACTCTTCCGTTTTTTCTAAGATTCTTTAACGAAGATTTTTTCGATGATTTTCTAATCTCTGCTTGCAATGCTACTTTTTCCATTCTAATACTCCAAACTTATTTTATTCTTATCAATATCGAACAAGGAACTTATTGATTCATTGTTGAATGTTCTTAAAATTGCTTCGGCAAATAATTCCGAAGCGCTTATTATTGAAATTTTGTCCGGCTTTTCGTGTGAATTAAAATCAATTGTATCCGTAACATATAACTTGAATAATGAAGAATTTTTAATCCTATCCAATGCCGGTCCCGATAACAAAGGATGAGTAACGGCGCCGTAAATATTCCTGGCTCCGTTTTCTTTCAGGGCCTCAACAGCACCGACGAATGTACCGCCTGTATCTATCATATCATCCACAATCAGCACATCCTGGTCTTTAACATCACCGATAATATGAACAACTTCCGCTTTATTCTGAGCAGGGCGTCTTTTATCAATAACTACTAAGTTAGCATGAAGACGCTTTGCATAAGCTCGGGCCATTTTTATGCTGCCGACATCCGGGGAAACAACTGCAAACTTAGTTTTAATATCTTTGAACAAGCCTGAAAATATAGACGACCCGTAAAGATGATCAAAAGGAATATCAAAAAAACCCTGTATCTGCGAAGCATGCAGATCCATAGTCATCACTCTGTCCGCTCCGGCAACAGTAATCAAATTTGCAATCAATTTTGCCGTAATTGAAACTCTCGGCTGATCTTTCCTGTCCTGCCTTGCATATCCGAAATAAGGAATAACCGCAGTTATTCTTTTGGCAGAAGCTCTTTTAGCGGCATCAATCATTATCAGCAGCTCTAATAGGTTGTCTGAAGGCGGATTAGTTGATTGAATAATAAAAATATCGGATCCGCGGATATTTTCGCCGTATTTAACCCAAATCTCTCCATCGCTAAATCGCTTGAATTCTACAAAACCTAGAGGTTTATTCAGATTTTTGGAGATTTTTTCGGCTAATGCAGTATTAGACCTTCCGGAAAAAATTTTAAAATTGCTTGCAGCCATAATAATCCACTAAATTCGCAAAAACAGAATCAAAATATAAAGAAATCAGTTAGGTTAGTCAATAAAAACAAGCTGTAAAAATTTCGAATTAACTTTTCTTTTTTCGGAAAAGAAAGATTATTACCACAAGAAGTACTAATCCGGAAAGTATATAAATCCAGTAAGGAGTTTCCTTTAATTTATAAGGCCTGAATGTAACCGAAATGGTTTTTCCGCTTCCAATTTCAGACAGATCATACTCCCAAATTAAAGTCCTTTTTTCTGTTCTTACAGCATTATGAGTGATTATATCGCCGGAAAACCTGTATTTATAAACTACTTTATAAGCCCCTTCATCAAAGCCGAAACCTGTGGCAAACGGCTGAATAAACTGCGAGAAGATTTTTTGTCCAGCAGCTCCATCCTTGAAAGCAAAATTTGCATCCTTAAAAGCTTTTGTTTTATTCAATGAATCAATATGAATAAATGAGAGTTCTAAAGTAGCATGAATTGTAGTGTCCGAGGAATCGGTATAAACTTCAATATTTTCAATTGTGACGTACTGTGATGAAAAGCCGTTTCTTATGGAATCCGGATTAAAAATTCCGATCCCCATTTTGTCGAGCATGCTTGTGCTTTCAATGCTCGGCAACGGCATCCAGTAGCTGATAATCATTTTTCCGGAACCATCCGGATAGAGCTGTACATCCTGGATGTAATTTAAGCAGCCTGTAAGAATAATAGAGAAAAAGAGAGCTGAAACTATTTTTTTCAAATTGAATCCAATGGGTAATAATTTGCTGAATGTTTATTAAGAACCGCTGAAATTTATAGAAAAAAACAGAATTTTTCATTAAGTTGAATATTAAAATTTAAGGAAGGTATATGCCTACATATGAGTATAAATGCTCGAAATGCGGTAATAAGTTTGAAATATTTCAGTCAATGAACGCGGAACATGTAAAAATATGTCCTAAATGCGGCGGAAAAGTTAAAAGGCTTATAGGATCCGGTGCGGGCCCGATATTTAAAGGAACCGGTTTTTATCAAACCGATTATAAAAATAAATCTAATCCCGGCAAAGAAACAAAAAGCGATAAAAACATTAAAAAAGCAGATTAGAAACTATACTGAATAGCTTTTTAAAATGAAAAACCTCAAGTAAATGAAGCTTGAGGTTTTTTTTTAATAAAGAGAAAAAATTAAAAATCTGCTCCGAGTGAAATATAAAATTTAGGTTTACTGAAATGATCTACATGATAAGCCCAGGCAACGTCAAATCTCACAAGGAAGTAGAGGAAAAATATTCTTGCACCTAGTCCCGTTCCCATAAGAAGGTCTTTGGCAACCGTGGATCCTTCATTATTCCTGCTGAAAAATTGAAGATCTTTGTTTTTATTCCATGCTGCTCCGGCATCAAAAAATGCAACTCCCTGTATATTGCTGAATAAAATTGGAAGAGCCCCGGTAATAAAATATCTTATTAAAGGAAATCTGAATTCCAGGTTCATTAATCCGTATTTGCTTCCGATTCTTTCCGCGTAATCAAAACCCCTCAATGGAAGGGCAGCCGTTAAGAAAGCAAAGTCGGAGGCCGATTCTAAAGGAATTTCAGTCGTTGCAAAATTCCTGTTGATCCAATTTTCAATACCGCCTATAAAGAATTTTTGAGGATTATTGCCTCCCGAGTATCCGCCGGACATTCTGAATGCAAACGAGTAGTCATCACTTAATCTGAAGTAATTCCTATAATCTCCCAAGAAAGAAAAGAACCTAAGCTTTTTATCGTTTAAACCTGGATTTCCCAAAAAATCAAGTCTGTACCTGGAACCATCAACAGGGGAAGTGTATCCCCAAAGAACATTATCGTGCACAAAGCTTATAGTAGGAATAACAAAAGATACTTTTTCGGTTTCCTCGAAAGGATCGTCTAGATTTTCCTGGGAGATATTCAACCAGCTTAATCCTGCATCAAACCTGTAAAATTTGTTTAAAGGGTAGCTTGCCGAAACTACCGCCCCGAAATTCCTGTACCGGAATAAATTAGAAGTGAACCCGCGGTTCAGATAAACAAATCTTGCAGTATGAAATCCTTCAATCCCGTAATTAATTCTTCCGGGAAGATAATAATAGGCTAAACCGTAGTCGCTGTTTTTAAGGTCAATCTGAAGACTTGTTACCCCGATTAATCTATGGTTGCCTAATACGTCGCTGAAAGAAATCACCGTCGTTCCCAGCAAGCCGTATAAAGAGCTGTACCCCGCATTTGCATAAATTATATCGGGAGAGAATGTAATCTTATATTTATTTACCTTGTAATTCCCGTTAGCATCAAGATTGTCGGACAATTTAAATTTCTCTTCATTATTTTCGGTGGTGTCGCCGAGTAGATTAATATTAGAATTAAATACGTAATTATCAAAATCTATTTTTACGGAATCACCATATACATTTGAAGTATCGATATATTCACCTGTAAAAATCTGGGAAGAGTCTGTTATACTTGTATCTATAATTTCTTCCTCTGCAGTGAACATCAACCCGCTTTTTTCTATCTGGTTCAAATGCGAAATATAAACGGTAGGCTCGAGCTCCTCAGTTTTTACTTTAGGCTCAAACGGATTATTCATAAGGAATATATTAAATGCCCCTTGATAGAGGGTAGAAAAAACCAGCTTCTTCCCATCTTTCGATGCAGACAGCTGGTACAATCCATTTAATGAATTTGTAATAGGAACCGGTTCATCATCGGAATTTTCGGCAATATCATTTTCGGATATCTGCATTTTCTTTTTATAAATATTATTGATCCCGTTTAAATCGGAAACAAATAATATTTCTTTTCCATCCGGACCGCATACCGGCGAACTTTCATCGCTGCCGGGCATATTTGTAATCCTGGATATTTTTTTCGTTTCAATATTTACCGAATAAAGATCTTTCTGTTCATAATTATGCTTATAAATTTTAAAGCTTTTCGGCATCGGATTGTTTTCAATATAATTTATCCGGTCAGAAGAAAACATTACACTTTTACCATCATGAGACCATGCAGGATCATCGTCGGTAAAAACATCATTTGTAAGAAGTGTAATCTCACGTGTGTCTAAATCATAGCAGTAAATGTCGGATTGTTCCGCTGTATGACCGATAAACGCAATTTTATTTCCTGCAGGAGACCAAACAACGCTCTTTATTCCTTCAATTCTGATCGGAAGAGATTCCCTTTCTTCCGATTCAATATCTAAAATATAAATTACATCGTATCCTTCACTTTTTGCTGATAAAGCAATTTTACTCCCGTCGGGTGACCAGGTTAATCCGGGTGTCAGAATATTTAATTCTTCGAAGTCTGCACTTCTATTCCCCTTTACAATCCTCTTAATAATTTCACCGTCTATGGCACTCATTATATAAACATCAAAATAATAATCCCGGTTTGAAAGGAATGCTATTTTATCGCCCTGCGGAGAAATAGCAGGACTTGTATTATAAAAACCGCCGTCTTCCCTATGGTCGGTGAGCCTTTTTGCAAATTCATCCGGATCTTTTCTAATGGCAATATCGGGCCAGTAAACTTTTTTAACTTCCTTCTTCCATCTTTCATTCAGATCTTTTATTGAAAGCCCGACTGCGGATTTAAAGCCTTCTTCCACATTGCCGCTACTTCTGACTTTATTAATTAATTCGCCTATTTTTTCTTTGCCGTATTTCTGGGAAATATAATAGAATAATGTTTGTCCTCCTCTGTATGCAAAATATCCGCTCAGCATCTCGATGTCGGGAAGGTATTCATTAATTGCCGCATCACGAATAAACATATCTGTATCAACGTCCCATCCTAATGCCTGGTATTCCGCCATTCCTTCACTGAACCATAAAGGAAGCTGAATAGAAATATTATTTGCTATAATATTCTGAATTGAACCGCCGTAAAACATATCATTCATTACCGCATGAGTCAGCTCATGATGAATAAGGTGCCTCAGCTTTTTATATGAACCCATAAATTGTATTACTACCCTGTTCTTAAAAAGCTCGGTAAATCCTTCAATGCCTTCGCTTAAATACGCATCCGTGACATTGGTTTCCTGGAAATCATTTTGACTGTTGTAAATAATTATGGGTATTCTGTTGTTGATTCTGTAGTGAAAGCTGTTTTGAATTGATTCCAGCGATTTTTCTGCTTCTTTCGATGTAAATTCGGCTAGATCGGCTCCGGTCTGCGAAAAGAAAATATCAAAATGATCAGTTTGAATGTAGTACCATTCAAAATCTTTATACTGCACTTTATTTTTGCCGAATTGAGCCAGCAGTAACGGATGGAATAGGAAAAGCAGCAGAAATATTTTTGTAATTATTCTTCCCATTTATTTTCCCTTAAGAGTTATTCAAAATTAAAAAATCCAATTCGGATTTATCCAAATCTGCACGGACAAGCCGGACAAGGATTTTATCTCCTAAACGAAATTGTTTTTTTGATTTCCTACCAATTAAGGAATATTTTTTCTCATCATAAATATAAAAATCTCCCTCCAAGTCCCTAAGCCTAACCAAACCTTCAGCCAGATTATCTGTTAATTTAACAAATATTCCGAAGTGAGTTATACCCGAAATTACTGCGTGAAATTCTTCGCCGATGTGATCCTTAAGATATTCAATCTGCTTCTGTTTAACAGATAATCTTTCCGCCTCAACTGCATCTCTTTCGCATTGTGAGATATGATCGCTTATCTCCTCCAACTGCTTAGATGTATAATTTGTTCCATCCCGGAACTCTAAATAATTGTACAACAAACGGTGAACCAGCAGGTCTGAATAACGTCTTATAGGGGAAGTGAAATGTGTATAAAATTTAAATCCAAGCCCGTAATGCCCTATATTTTGTGCAGAATACACGGCTTTTGCCATGGATCGGATTGCTAGCTCATTTATTAAGGCCTCTTCTTCATGCCCTTTTATCTGTTCCAATAAGGAACGGAACTGATTTGATTTAGGAGAAGCATTCGGATTAAAAGATAAACCGAGGGACTTTACAAACCTCGCAAATTCTTCTATTTTTTCCCTATCCGGCAGATCATGAATTCTATATACAAACGGCCTAAGCGCCTCATTCTTATCCCTTGCAATATGTTCGGCAACAATTTTATTCGCTAGAAGCATAAACTCTTCTATTAATTGATTGCTTTGCTTAATTTCCCGAAGATTTATACTCACCGGCCGGCCTTCTTCATCAAGCTCAAATTTTACTTCGGGAGAATAAAAATCGATGCTCCCTTGCCTCATTCTTTTCTTTTTAAGAATTTGTGCAAGATTATTTAACAATAAAATTTCATCGGCAAAATCTCCTTTTCCTGTTTCAATTATCTCCTGCGCTTCGGAATAGCTGAATCTTCTCTTACTATTAATAACTGATTTTTTTATTTCATATTTAACAATCTTTCCCATTCTTGTTAATTCTATGATAACCGAATAAGTGAGGCGGTCTTCAAATGGCACAAGAGAACAGATACCATTTGAAAGCTTTTCCGGAAGCATCGGAATAACCTGGCCTACCAAATACACGCTGTTCCCTCTTCGTACAGCTTCTTTGTCAAGCGGAGAATCCTTCTGTACATAATGAGAAACATCGGCGATGTGAACTCCCACGGAATAATTACCGATCGAAAGTTCTTCAATTGATAGTGCATCATCAAAATCTTTTGCATCTTCAGGATCAATGGTGAATACGTTTTTATTTCTGAAATCAATCCGCCTGCTTAATTCTTCAGCAGCAAGTGCGGAATCAATTTCTTCAGCTTCGGCAAGAGTTTTATGAGAAAATTTGTACGGTAAATTAAATTCCCTGGCAATTGCAGTAGTTTCTGCTTCCTGCGATCCTGACTTTCCGATTACTTCAACTATTTCGCCTTCCGGATTAAGCATCGGATTATTCCACACTATATTCCCTGCAATTACTTTATCTCCTTTTTTTGCAGTAGACAATTTGTCCGGATCAATGTAAATATCCCTGTTAATCTCCGGCTCATCAGGTTTTACAAAATAGAAGGAATTGGATTTAGATAACGTCCCGATAATTTCCCGCCGTTTTCTTTTTAAAACGTTAATTATCTGCCCTTCAAGGTTTTTTCCTTTCTGCTTCGCAAACAGGGCTACTTCAACCAAATCTCCGCCGAACGCAACATTTAAATTCCTGGAGGCTATAAAAATATCTCCCGATTTCCTATTCTTCGTAACTACAAATCCGAAGCCCCCCTCGTTAATCTGTAGTTCACCGGTTATTCTATTAGCGGGAGAAGCTGAATTAAGCCTGTACCGTTTGCCATTTTTTGATAAGAATTCTTTTTCATACATCTGGTGAAGCTGCGATTTGAGATCGGAATATTCCTTATCCGAATTAATGTGAAGCTTTTTAGCTATCTCTTTGCTTTTAAAACTACGGGCGGCATTTTTCTCAAAGAATGAGATTATTTCTTTTTTCATTAAAATTCAAACCTATATCTAAGGCCTATTTCGTTAACCATTTCCCTGGTTATGCTTGTTTCATTTAGAGCCCGCTTCCTCTCCAGCTTTCCGGATAGTCTTTTTGTAAACGGATATTTTATTTTAAAATTTGCCTGGCTCAAATCGTTGAATGATTCAGTTGTAGTACCGAATTCATAACTGAAATCCCCGATTTTTCCGCCGAAATTTACATAAGTGTTTTGACTTGTTTGTCTTACTTGTACGCTCTTAATAACACCATTTGTTTGATTATTTAAAAAACTTCCCACAATAGAACCTGCAACAGATGCAGCATAATTGTTTACCGAATTAAGTTCCTCCTGTGTTGCCTCATCTTTAAACTTTCCCATAATCATAAACATTACAGCATCCGAAGCATCTTTTGTCCTATCCGGTTCATCATTTTCAATTGCTTTCTCTCCCCTGTAAACCAGTATATTATCCTCTCCCTGTATAAGTTTCTTGTCCAATTCTTTTAAAGGTCCCTCCAATTTAATTTTTATGGCCACCAAAATCTCATCTTCAGATACTGCCTCGCTTCCCGATGTATCGGGAGTGTAGTAGTCAGTATAAGTAGCAGTAATATTTAATATTGGGTTGTCAATTTCATTTTCGAATTTAATTGAACCTTCGGCATCAAGCGTTTTAATAAATTCAAGTGTTGAACCTTCAAGCAGTTCTAATTCTCCCAGGGCTATAGGTCTGCCGCCGGTTTTTTCAAATTCAAATTCACCGCTTAAAACAGCAGTCAAATTCTGGTTGAATTCTTTTGACAGGACAAAAATAATTGTGGCTTCATCTTCAACTTTAATATCTATCTTATAATCCAAGTTGCTGAAAAGCGACGGTTTAGCGGCAGCAGTTACATATCTATTCCGCGATAATTCAACAAGTTTCTCAAAGTCCGTCTCTTTTTCAAGAGAATCATCATAAACTGCATATTTGTAAACAAAATTTTCACTTGTTCTGGTATATGCCGATCTCGACGGGGGAAAAGTCAGTTCAGCAGTTACAATCTCCACAGGTGCTTCAAGATAAGCACCCTCGCCGGTACTCCTGAATAAAACATTTCCATTAGTGGCAATTACAAGATCCCCGTAAACAGACGGACTGGCAGATTTGGAAGCCTCGCTAAGGACTTTCAACCTGCCGTTCACAGAAAATTCAGATGCGGCAATTTCGAAACCTTCCAAGGATAGTTTGCCGCTTCCGGTCATTTTGCCGCCGCCCTTGGTATCCGGAATATTCTGGATATACAAATTTTCAAGCAGCACACTGCCAGGTTCAATTTGTATTTTTAAACCTGCCTGGTATTCGAGGTTATTTGCCTCGGCAATGAACGCCGCATTTTTAATTTCTAAGTAACCTGAGGGTGAAATGTCATCCGGAGGTTTCCCGCTGAATTTTAAATCTGCCGATAGAATCCCTTCCAGCTTATTAATTGATGGAAGAACATCGCCAAATGTGGCAAGATTAAAATTATCGGCTTTTAACGAAAGATTCGTATTACGGTCTGATAGAATCTTGCCGGTTTCCCCCTCGAATGAAAGATCAATCGGTATACTTCCCGAAATCTCCAGTAATACATTTCCCTCGTCGGTAATTTTGCCGGAACTGATCAAAGATTCGGCAGTATTTATAAATTTTGTATTGACCTCTAAATTTTTATTTCTATAATTAAATTCGCTTATTAATGAGCCGAACTTCCTCCCTTTATATCCAATATTATCAGCGTTCAGTGATAAATTTATTATAGGATTGCTTAAACTCCCTGTAATACCTGCGGTTAAATTAATTTTTGCATCAAGGCTGTTTTCCGGCCTGAGATCAAGCAGATAAATGCACAACGCTTTTCCATCGATATTAATCAATTCCAGTTCAAAATTTTGAGTTCCATACTGAGATAGTGAACCGTTGAGCCGTATTTCACCAGAATCTCTTGCAAGAGAAAAGTTTTCAAAATGGATTTGATCCGGGGACAAAGAAATCCCCATCCTATTTTTGTTTCTAAAAGTAAGCTCATTATAGGTAAGAATAAGTGAATCTATATTCAATCCCGCAGTTCCGTTAAGATTCAAATCGCCCTGAAATTTCGCGGAAGCATAATTCTCAAGCTGCCCTGAGAAACTGATAGGAGAATTATTTCTGCTTAATTCAAGATTGAGGTTTACATCATAAATATTGCTGCCTGTAAAGATCCGGTCCGTTTTAAATTTCAATCCTGTAAAAACACCTGAAAGATCTTTCGAGTTAAAGCTGTTTGCCAGGGAAAGATCCAGATTCATATTTGTAAGGAAAAAGACATCCTCGTCTCCCCAGTATTTTATATAAGGGAGGTTCGATTCAAAAGAGAAATAAATGCTGTCCCCTGTACTTCTAAGGGTACCTCCGATATCGCCGTCAATTTCGAGCTGATTATTGCCGAGGAACAGAGAGAGAAGCCTAAAGTCTTTTAAATCAATCGCATATTTAATATCTATTTCGGAATTTATTTCATTAAAATATGACGGATTTGATAAATTGTCTTTATATCCTGCCGGAATTACTTTTAACTTTTGCCGGATGCCGTTATCAAATGCCGCTACCTGATTTTTGCTTTCCCTGTCGGGAATCATCTCATTCATTTTTTTATTTACGGCATCTCCTAAAAACTTTATCTCTTCCGAAACTAATTCTGCCGTTTGAGGAATACTGAAATTCCCGGTAACTGTAATGTCTGCTAAATCCGATATAAGATTTACAACTCTTTCACCATTCTCCTCCTTACGCAGATCGAGAATTGCCCGGGTGCTGTCGATGGCAATATCATTTACAGAGGAGTTGAACAGATTGAGTGCAAGAAAGAGGTTCATCTCTTCCGGATCAAAGTTCTCCCCGGAAGCATCAATTTTAAAGTTCAGATTTGTCCGGGCAGAAGAATCTTTAATTATTTCCGCAATATTTATTTTGTCAAAATCTCCCTGCAGTTCGTAAGCCGGCTTCTCATCCGAGGTAAAATCAAACAGTCCGGATAATTCAGCATTGGTCGAATCCGATAAAAGATCAAGCGTATAATTTACCTTTTTTTCCTTGGCCTCTGCGTTAAGCTTTAAGGAATTAATCTTATAACCGTTTACTGATGAAGCAGCGGAATTAAAATCTATTTCAGCAGTAAGATCTTCCGGTGCCGTCCCCTCCCCTATTATATAAATA
>Ga0105106_10000815_pt1 | contig 22099 bp, 22 predicted proteins | sample PPLLaktember2015_5_FD_79109 | JGI IMG/M metagenome (GOLD analysis project Ga0105106, IMG submission 79109) | Freshwater sediment microbial communities from Prairie Pothole Lake near Jamestown, North Dakota, USA - PPLs Lake P8 Core (1) Depth... | ecosystem: Environmental > Aquatic > Freshwater >...
ACGAGGGATACCTGGACCTGCTCGGGCGCGCCGGCTTCAGGGGGCGTCCAGTCTTTTCTCGGAGGGGCGGCCGGGGAGGTAAAAACGGTCCGGGTGGTCAATAGTGCTGTCGCAATCCCCCTTTTCCGCTACTTCGACAGCGCGGGCACCGACATCACGAGCAGCCTGCCCGGCGCGATCGGCCAGGTCCGGCGAATCGAGATCACCCTTGTTGTGGACAGCGAGAACATCGACCCCTCTCTGGCCGGGTCGCAGCGGCGCAGGATGATCTACTCGACCAGCGTGGTTCCGAGGAATCACGGAATCCTATTCTGAAAAGGCGACGACGGAATGAAAAATGGCTTGCGGGAAAACGGTTTTGCCCTCATCGCGGCCCTTCTGGCCAACATGATCCTCCTGGCCGTCGGGATCCTGGCCGTCAATCTCTCCAGCGGGGATATCCGGATCAGCATGAGGGCCGTAGGCGACAAGAAGGCGCTGAATGCCGCCGAGACGGGCGTGCACGAACTCTCGCGGCTTTTCGATCCCGCGACGGCATTTAACGGCACCGTATTCCCCGTGAGCTACCGGGCGCTCAGCGGCGGGCAGGATTCGACGACGCAGTATTCGATCTCCCAGCCGGTGGTGCCCCCTACAGGCCCGTCGACCCTGCAGCTGAACGGATACGCCATCGGGGGGGCGCAGATGTGGGGGCAGACCCGGTACGGAACGACGGTCACGGGGAGGAACACGGCGTACAACACGAGTGTGACCGTCGATGTCGAGGTCGGCTACGGCCCCATCGAGATCTCCACCATGTCCAGATAGGAGAACCCTATGACTCTGCGCAAACGGTTTGCGGCAGCCCTGATTTTGATCGCGTGCACCCTGGTCCCTTCGCAGGGGCTCTGCGCCGATGAAACGGCCCTCTTCAATTCCATCCAGCCGGACGTGCTGATCCTGCTCGATCTGTCGGGCAGCATGAAGCGCAACCCGGCGGGCGTTTTTCAGAGTTACGGAAACGAAGACTGCTCAATCGTCGACGGGATGGGCTGGACCGACTGCCGGCGCTACATCATCGCCAAGCGGGCCGTCTTCAACCTGCTGGACGACAACCGCGACGGCAAGATCGACTCGAGCGACGAGACGAGCCTCAACATCCGGGTGGGGTACGTCGCGTACTATCTGGCCCTGGACTTCGTGACCGAGGTGACGGGCATCCGCAGGGAGATCGGCACGCCCTATGCCGACCTGTACTGCAACTCGAACGGCAACGGCACGGCCTGCACGAAGACCAAGGAGGATACTGCGTGCACGACCATGGCCTCGGCCGGCTTGCCCATGAGCTTTTACTGCGAGAAAACCTATTCCGATACCCCCATGAACAGCGCCCTGCGGGACGCGAGAACCTACCTCGATGCGCACAAGGCCGCCGACCCGGCGAAGGACTGCCGGCAGAAATTCGTCATCCTCATCTCCGACGGCGGCGACACCCATTCCTGCGATTACGGCGACGGCACGGCCCCCACGCAGTACAAGCAGCGGAGGCTCTCCGTCCTGCGGGCCAAGGCCTTGAAGGACGCCGGCTACAAGGTCTTCGTCGTGGGCTTCGGCTCCAACGCGCCGACCCATGAAAAGTACACCCTCGAGTGGATGGCCTACCACGCGGGGACAGACAACCCCCTGGCGGCAAACGTGGGCAGCACGTCGGCTCTGAACCTTGCCGCCTTCTCGCCGGACCCCTGCTCCGTCAACGAGACCCAGCTCACGGGTGCCTGTGACTGGACGGGGTACTGTTTAGCCGTCAACAACGATCCGGGCAATACTCCCCTGTCGGGATACGCCTTCATGGCCAACAACGGCGGCGAGCTCCAGACGGCCCTCAAGCAGGCTGTGAACCTCATCCGCGAGTCGAGCCAGTCCTTCGCGACGGCCTCAATCGCGTCGGCGCGGACTTCCGACGAGAACTACCTCTACGAGGCCTCCTTCCAGCCCGTCGGCACCGACCCCACCTGGACGGGGCACCTGACCAAGTATTCCATCAATTCCGACGGGACCGTGGGCGCCGCCCTCTGGGACGCGGGGACCCTCCTCAAGAGCAGGGACGCGGCGAGCCGGAACATCTACACCTACAAGGGCTCGAACCCCCTGACCGCATTCACGACATCGAACATAGCCACGGCAGATCTAGGCGTGACGACGACGGGCGAGCGTGACGACATCGTCGGATACATCCGGGGAGAAAGCGCCTACAACGTGGACAACTGGAAGCTGGGGGACATCTTCCGTTCCTCGCCGATCACCGTCGGGACCCCGACCCCGTACTTCCAGGACCGGTTCGACGCCGGCAACCCGACTGCTTACGACACCTTCCGGGCAAGCAACGTGCGGACCTCGGTCAACGGCAAGAGGATCGTCGTGGCCGGGGCCAACGGCGGTCAGCTTCACGCCTTCAAGACCATCGACGGGAGCGAGACCTGGAGCTTCATCCCGCCGAACTTCCTCCACAAGCTCAAAAACATCGCCCACAAGGCGCATCCGACGGGGCTTTCCCACCAGTACTTTGTCGACGGCCCCATCACGGTGGCCGACGTGTGGCTGCCGGCAAGCCCCCCGGGCGTCCCCGCGGCGAAACTCCTTGCGGACTGGAGGACGCTTTTGATCCTCGGCGAAGGCCGCGGCGCCATGAGTTACCTCTGGAGCTCATCGTCGACCTGCACCTCGGGCTTCGACAGCAGCTACTCGACGACCTGCCCCTACTACTGCGGCTACCATGCCCTGGACATCACGAACACGACTGCCGCGCCCTCCTACAAGTGGCGGCTCAACCCGACGGCGGCCCAGGCGCCCTACCTGGGCGAGCCCTGGAGCAAGATCTACGTGGGCCGGGTGAAGATCAACGGCAGCGAGCAGTGGGTCGGTTTCATGGGGGGCGGCCACAACCTTTCCTCCTGCGCGACAGCGGACTGCGACAAGAGGGGCAAGGGTTTCTTCGTCATCAGCCTTGTCGACGGCAGCATCCTCTGGAGCTACACCCTGCAGAACGACGCCAACATGAGCACCGCCCTGCCGGGCTCGACAGCCATGGTCGACACGGATAACGACGGCTATATCGACCGGGTCTACATCGGCGATCTCGGCGGAACGATGTGGCGCTTCAAGTTCTGCTCGTACTGGAGCGGTCCCTCCTGCAATACGGCAAACTGGACGGGCGGGCGCCTCTTTTCGGGCACGGCGGGCGCCGTCTACTCGATCCCATCGGTGGCCAAGGACGCCAAAGGAAATTTCTGGGTCTTTTGGGGCACCGGTGACAAGGTCGACGTGACGGGCACCACGGCGCAGAACAAATTCTATGCCGTGAAGGATGCCGATGCGGCGGCCCCCCGGGCGCTTGCCGACCTGATCGACATCACCTCGAGCACGTATGTGGACAGCGACGCCCGGAAGGGCTGGTATGTCCGCCTGGCGGGCACCGGGGAGAAGGTGCTGGGCGATTCGGCGGTCTTCGGCGGGGTCGTCTACTTCACCTCCTTCACGCCGGACGCAGGGGGGGCCAGCATCTGCAACTCGGGCGGAACGGGGCTGCTCTACGGGGTCGATTTTATCGGGGGAACGGGAATCATGCCGAGCTCGGCGAAGAGCATGAGCCTCGGGGGGGGCGTCCCCTCGGCGCCGGTGATCTCCTACAATCCCAGCACGAACACGCCGGACCTGTTCGTGACGGCAAGCAGCGCCACCGGCGGGGTGCACTCCCGCCGGGTCGGGATCAACCCGCCGGCCATGTCGAACCGGGCCAACATCCTCCTCTGGCGCGACAGGCGGATCCAGTAGCATCACTGGCAGGACCCGGGGCACGAAGCCCCGGAAGGCATCCGATAAAAAAGGGCGCGGGCGGCCTCTTCGAGTGAAGAGCAGCCTGCACCCTTTTTTTATTTCTTCATGGAAAGATTTTCCCGGGATTGAGGATGTTCAAGGGGTCGAAAAGCCGCTTGATCCGTTTCTGGAGGGAGATCAGCTCGGGGCTCATGACGATGGGCATGTAGGCGGCCCGCTTCGAGCCGATGCCGTGCTCGCCGCTGATGGTCCCCCCGAGGCGAAAGACGATCCCATAGAGCTCCGTGAGGACGAGGGGGATCTTTTCCTTCCAGGTCTGAAGCGGGGTCTCGGGCTTCTTGACGGGGGTCGCGTGGAGGTTGCCGTCCCCCGCGTGGCCGTAACAGGGGATCAGGATATCGTACTTCAGCGCCAGGCGATCCAGCTCGCGGATCAGATCGGGGATCCGCGCCGTGGGGACCACGATGTCCTCGAGGCTCTGCACGGGGCAGACCGTCTTGAAGGCCTCGGCAAGATTCACGCGGGGGGCCCACATCTTCCTCTCCGTCGTGGGTGTGTTGCCCACGTAGACATCGAGTGCGCCCGCGCTCAGAAAGAGATTCCCGATCTTCTGGCTCTCTTCATCGACCCTTTCCCGGCTCGACCCGTCCAGCTCGATGAGCAGCATGGCCCCGATGTCGGGCCGCGGCGGTGTTTCCCCCAGGAACCGGTAGACGGTCTGAACGGAGAGGCGGTCCATGAACTCGATGGACGTCGGCAGGATCCCGGCATCGGCAATCACTTTCGGGAACGCCTCGACGGCTTCCGCGGCGCTCCCGAAGGGGATCAGGAGGACCGCCGTGGCCGCCGGCCGGGGCAGAAGCCGCAGGGTGATCTTCGTGAAGATGCCCAGGGTGCCTTCCGAACCGACCAGCAGGTGGATGAGGTCGTAGCCCGTAACGTCCTTGACCCGCTTGCCGCCCATCTGCACGATCTCGCCCGTGGGCAGGACGGCCTCCAGGCCCAGGACATAATGCCCCGTGACCCCGTACTTGATGGCGCGGCCCCCTCCTGCATTTTCGGCCAGGTTGCCCCCGATGAAGCATGACTCGAAGCTCATGGGGTAGCCCGCATAGAAAAGCCCGAACTCCTGAACCGCCTTGCCGATCTCGCTGGTCACAACGCCGGGCTCCACGACGGCCACCATGTTCTCCCGATCGATCTCCAGGATCCGGTTCATCCGCTCGAGGGCAAGCACGATCCCCCCGTACAGGGGAACGGCACCGCAGGAAAGGCCCGTTCCCCCTCCGCGGGGCGTCACGGGCACACGATGCCGGTTGGCGATTTTCATGATTTCCGAGATCTCGCGGGCCGAGGCGGGCCTGATGACGACCTCGGGCATGCGGGCGTATTCAGGGCCCGCAACCTCGTCGTGGGAATAGTTCCGCAGGAGATCCGCATCGCCGAAGATCAGGTTTTTCTCCCCCACGACGGCCTGAAGCTCCGACACGATCTCCCGGGTCACCGGATGATACATCGCTTTTTCATCCATCGCCCTTCCCTCCTGTCGCGGTTGAAGGTCTGAGCCATTTCTACCATCTTTTTTCACGGAATTCCCGCTCTTTTGCGGCCTGCCGGGCGATCGGGCGGGCAGGAACCCGGGATTGGCCCTTGACAGGTTGCGTCGCGAGGCGTCAAGTATCCCTGCCGCGCAAATCCCTCTCAGGAACAGCACGATGTTGAAGATCGAACCGCACGGGCCTGTCACCGTTTTCCGGATGGGGCGGCACGTGGCCGCCAACCGCAGATGGGTTCTTTACGAGACGCACGCCTTTCTCATCGACGACACGATGATCGACACCGGCACGATTGCCGTGCGCACAGAATGGGAGCCGAAGCTCGACGGGCTCAGGTGTTCGACGATCGTCAACACGCACCATCACGAAGACCACATCGGCAACAACCGCCTCTTCCAGGATCGCTTCGGCGCCGGGATCCTGGCGCATCCCGGTGCGCTCGCCTTCCTGGAGGAACCCCATCGCATCGGAATGCAGCTGTACCGCAGGGTCGTGTGGAACACACCCGACCCCTCCCGCGGCAGGCCGATCGGGGAGACGGTATCGACCTCCCGCCGCAGTTTGCAGGTGATCCTGACGCCGGGCCATTGTCCCGATCATCTCTGTCTCTACGAGCCCGCCGGCGGCCGGCTGTTTACCGGCGACATCTTCTGCGGGAAGCGGGTCGTCTATTTCCGGGCCGACGAGGATTTCAACCAGACGCTTGAATCGCTGAAGAGGCTTGCGAACCTCGATATCCAAACGATCTACTGCGGTCTCAAGGGGGTCGTGGAAGACGGCGCGAAGGCCCTGAAGGAGAAGATCCGCGGCATGGAAGAGCTCCGGGACAGGGCCCTGGAGTTCCACCGGAAAGGATGCTCGCCATGGGAAGTCCGGCGACGCCTGCTCGGCCTCGAAGACAAAATGTACTGCATCACGGGCGGCCACTTCTCGAAGCAGAACGTGATCGACAGCATTCTCGGGAAAGGCTGACGAAGGGGGATCTGAGGCGCTCGCCGGAGAATCCGGGCCTCGGCACGGCAGCTGCGCCCATTGGACTTGGAGGCCCGGTTGTCCCCATCCTGGAAAGGCTGCCGCCATGCGGAGGCGGCAGCCCTCGCCCGCTCTTCGATTTCGATTCGGAAACAACTCAACCTGCCGACAGCGAGATGGAAATCACATCGTCGAAGCTCACATCCCGACCGTTGACCCTGAGGGTGGCCGATCCGTCTTTGAAAGAGACATCCGTCACCGTCCCGGTTTCCCGGGTCGTGACGGACAAATCAGACCCGTCGGCGGCGGCTGCAGAGACCTCGAAGGTATAGGTTCCGCTTGACACACCGCTGCAATCCCACACCAGGGTGTTCGCCCCGGCATCCTGCCGGCCGAAGTCGAGCATGTCAGCCGGATCCCCGTTGGCGTCATAGATGATCACTTGGCCACTCGCTGCCTCCCCTGAGAGATCATATGTGATCGCGCATGTGGACCCATCCGCCTCCAGGGTATTGCCATCGACCGTCACTTCATTTCCGATCAAGCCTGCCAGCTCTACCCCGGACATGGACTCAAAGTCCGCAATCAGGGTGTCGAGCCTGGCGTTCATATTCATGAGCTGCTCGAGGCTGGAGTACTGCGTAAGCTGGGATGTAAAATCGTTGGCATCGACGGGATTTGTCGGATCCTGATTCTTCATCTGGGCAATGAGGATCTCCAGGAATTCCTCCCGCCCCAGGGTATTGTTGTCCGTCGAAGTCGTCGTGCTCGCGGAGGTTGTCGTGGATCCCACGGAAGTGATCATGGCGTCTTCTCCTTTCTTCCTTGCCTGCGCTCAGGCATATAGATTGAGATTTTTCCCCTTGTGAGGCTCATCCGGGTCGGAGCCGGCAAAGCCGCCTTCGGCTTCGGTGCGGCTCACCCCTGGCTGCCCGATGCCGGGCAGCTTGAGGCCATGGAGTAGCCCCGGCATGTACAGCCCTTCAGAACCCGTCGATGAAGCATTCAGAGACATCTTGCTCGCGGGAGCATGGGGAGCCGGGCGGCTCTTTGTCTCATCCTTTGGAATGCGTGAACGGTGGATCTGATTAGCCGACATGCCTTTCCCCGCTTTCTGGCAGGCACTGCCGTTTCTGCGGCCCCAAATCCCCTGCACCCGGGGATGGACCGCATCATCGAAGTACCTCGATGAACGAGGCCGCTTTCCTCTTGAAAAGCGGCCTCGTCAGACACAGCCAATGCAATAAAGTAAAGTCGGCGCAGACCGGACGTCCTTCCGCGCTACGCCTACAGGGACGACGAGTCGGTCGAATCGCCTGTGGCCGAGACAAGACTGCTCACCAGGGCTTCGAACAGCTTACTCTGCCAGTCCTGATCGAAGCTGCCAAGCCTGTTCATGCCTGCATCCGGAGGAGCATTCTGCTTCATCTGTTCATCCATTTTTGCACGAAAGGCCTCGTCCTCGGTGCGGGAGATCTGCCCGTCGCCATCGGTGTCGACCTGGCTGAACACGTCAGACCCCTTTTCTCCCAGAACCGCCGTAAGTTCCTCTTGGCTGACAGTCCCGTCCCCGTTCGTGTCGGCCGCATCAAAGACCTGATCGGGCGGAGGGGGAGGGGGCGGCATCCCCGACATGGCCTGCATGCCGGAGTCGCCTTTCTTCATCTGCTGCTCCAGCTTCGCAAGGGTTGAATCGAATTCAATCATGCTGACCAGGCTGTCCTGATCGGTATCCATGTTGCTGAAAAGCTCGTCGACGAGGCTGGAGCTGTTCTGCTGAGCCAGCGCCGCGAACTCGCTTTTGTCGATCGACCCGTCGCCGCTGGTGTCGATCTGGTTGAACATCCTTTCCCGCATCTCGGAAAGCGAGGCGGTACTGAAACTGCCGAAACCGCTGATTCCACTTACCATGGCAATCTCCCTTCTCTGTTTGAATGGTTGTTGACACCTTCATTGGCCGTGCTGTCTGGTCTATCGATGCACCCTCCCGTTCTCTTCTGTAAAGAAGCGTAATTTTTCGGCGATGCGGCGGGCCCGCAGTCACCGGATCTTGCAGTCATCAGGAGGACCGATGACTGCCGTGGCGCGATGGACAGAGGAGCAACCGATGTGCCCTGCGATGCCCCTCCGTCAGAGAACCGTCTCGACTTTACAAATGTTAACGGCCGTACATGGGGAGGCTCATCCCGAGGAAACGGCAGAACCGGCTGATCTTTATGGCGGAAAAACGTTTTGACTGGAACAGGAAGAGCGCTTTGACGTATAAACGATCGGGACTGCGCTTTACAATTCTTAACACAGGGCCGGTGGGATCCGTGGCATGATGGGCCGGGCTGCAGGCGCGAAAGGGGAATAGTTTTCCCCCTTTCAGGGAAAGAAACGACGGAAATTTCCCTTAGGAGACAAGGCATGACGGTGCCGATGGAGACCATCCTCGTGATCGATGACGACCGGGATCTGTGCGATCTGCTGGTTGAATATCTCAAAGCGGAAGGATTCGAAGTCGAAACGGCCTACGACGGAGAGAAGGGGATCGAGAAGGCGCTGACCGGAAGATACAGCATCGTCGTCCTCGATGTCATGCTTCCCGGAAGGCACGACGGTTATGACGTGCTCAAGCAGATACGCGCCCGGGCCGCCATCCCCGTGCTCATGCTCACAGCCCGGGGGGACGAAGTCGACCGGATCATCGGTTTGGAGATGGGGGCCGACGACTATCTCTCCAAGCCCTTCAACCCGAGGGAACTTCTCGCCCGCATCCGCGCCATCCTTCGCCGCTCGAGTCGTGAAAAGCAGGAAGGTTCCACAGGCAGCTCGTCCGTCCGTTACAGGGTGGGCGACGTAGAGATGGACACGGGCACGCGCACGGTGAGCCGTGCCGGCGTGCCGGTCGATCTCACCGCCGTCGAGTTCGGCCTTCTGGAAGTGCTGCTCCTCAAGGCGGGGCGCATCGTGACTCGGGAGGACCTGACCCGCGCGGTGCTCGGCCGCGCGCTCACACCGTACGATCGCAGCATCGATGTGCATGTGAGCAAGCTCCGAAAAAAACTGGGCCAGGACCTCCGTGGGGCAGAACGGATCCGGTCCATCCGCGGTAGCGGCTATATCTATGTCCTTCCGAAGGCGCCGGGTCGCTCAATCCCTAACCGGCCGGGAAGCGGCGACGAGACGGGGGCCCCCCATGCTGCGAAATAATCTTTTCATCAAGATCTGCCTGTCGTTCTGGCTTGCGACGCTTTTCATGATCGGGGCCGTGCTCACCGTCGACTGGGTAACCGAGACAGGGCCTTTCCGTTCGAGGCGACCCCCTTTCCACGGCAACCCGCTTTCCATTCAAGGTCAGGCAGCCGTGTGGGTCCTCGAGCATGAAGGGGGTTCATCGCTGAGGGCTTACGTCGAGCACCTCCGGGAATCGGAAGGCGTGCATGCCTGGCTTTTTGACAAAAACGGCGTTGAGCTGTCCGAAAAACCGGCAGCGGCGGGTGCACGGGACCTTGCGGCTTTTGCCCTGAAACCCGGGGGTGCCGATATCGCGCCCTCCCCGGACAGAGGGATGGCGGCAGTAAAAATTGTCGGATCCGGCGGGGAATCCTACGCCATGGTCGCCGAGGTTCCCCATCCTCCGCTGCCCCCTGGCAGCGAACAACCCTCTTACATGATCGTGATCAGACTGCTCGCAGTACTGACCGTGTCGGGCATGATATGCTACGTGCTTGCACGGTATCTGACAGCGCCCATCCTCGGGCTCGGCGCGGCGGCACGAAGGCTGGCCTCGGGCGATCTTAAGGTCCGCGTCGGCCCGGCACTGGGAAGCCGCAACGACGAGATCTCCAGGCTGGCCCATGACTTCGACGGCATGGCCGAACGCATCGAGTCCCTCCTGACATCCCAGCGCGTCCTGCTGCGGGACATCTCTCACGAGTTGCGTTCGCCCCTGGCGCGCCTGAATGTTGCGCTCGAGCTGTGCCGGAAGAGATCCGATGCGGAGGCCGGAAAAGCTCTGGACCGGATCGAGCGGGAGGCGTGCAAGCTCAACGAACTGATCGAGCAGCTTCTGACCCTGAATCGAGTCGAGTCAGGGATATCCGGGCATGAAAAGACGCAGATCGACCTGGCCCGATTGATTCATGAAATTTCCGAGGACGCCGACTTTGAGGCAAGAAGCACGAACCGGAGCGTCAAGTTCATATCCCGGGACGAATGCAGCATCGAGGGAAACGAGGATCTTCTGCGACGGGCGATTGAAAACGTCGCGAGGAATTCCGTTCGTTATACCGAAGAAGGCAGTACGGTGGACATTTCACTTTGCCGGATACAGGGCAACGGCAGTCCGCGAGGCGTGATTACCATACGGGACCACGGAAGCGGCGTGCCGGAGGAGTCCATTCCGCATCTCTTCAAGCCTTTTTACCGCGCAGAGCGAGGCCGGGACCGGGAAAGCGGCGGGGCGGGTCTTGGACTCGCCATTACGGAAGCCGCCGTCCGGCTCCACGACGGCACCGTGCAGGCGATGAATGCAGATGACGGCGGGTTGATCATTGAGATCACGCTGCCGATCCTGTCCCGGAACATTCAGACTCCGGGATAAGAAATTACGCGGCATTCGAATCCGACAGCGCCGCATAAAATAAAGGCAGGGTCATTGGCGGCCCTGCCTTTCTCATGGATCAAAACAAATTCTAAAGGTCCTGGATCCTGGGGATCCGGATGACGTGCAGGTAATTCTCGAGGCCCACGGCCTTGAATTTTTCCGTCACGATCGCCTCCAGCGTCCGCGTCACGCCGGTACCGGGCCTCGGCACCTGGCATTTCAGGACGAGCCGCTTGAAGCCGCACAGCTCGGCCTTCCTGATGCCGTCTTCCCGGAACCCCATCCGGCCGGCCAGGATCTCCGCCATGACCGATGTGGCATAGGATCACCGCAGGATTTATACCCGGGTGGGATCCGAAAAATCATCCTCGAAAAATCAGAGGATCCGCCTTACACTCTCACTATCGCCGGTCCGGCGTGATCCTTCAAAGGATCGGATACGAACGAGGAAGGTGACGTGACTGCGGCGGCAGACAGACCCTTGCACGAAGCTCTCCTGAAATGGATCTGGGTGGCGGTCTTTGCGGCGGCCTTCGCCTATGTCGAGAGCGCCGTTGTCGTCTACCTCCGCAAGATCTACTTCGACGGCTCCTTTGAGTTCCCCATCGCGACGCTGTGGGAAAACGGCCGGCACGTCCTGGATCCGCTCATCCTCGTGGAGATGGGGCGTGAGGCTGCAACGATCGTCATGCTTGCCGCCGCGGGAATCCTCGCGGGGGCAAGCGGCCTGCAGCGGTTCTGCTTCTTCATGATCGCCTTCGGCATCTGGGACATCTTCTACTACGTCTGGCTGTGGGTCATCCTGCGCTGGCCCGGAAGTCTCATGACGTGGGATCTGCTGTTCTACGTTCCGCTGCCCTGGGTGGGGCCGGTGATCGCGCCGGTCCTGATTTCCGTTACGATGATCGCGGCGGGCTCCATTCTCATCGGTCTCGCCGAGAAGGGTTACGCGATCCGCTGGCGCCGGGTTGACTGGGTCATTGAACTGGGCAGCGGTTTTCTCCTCGTCGTCGCCTTCTGCTGGGATTGGAAGAATATCCTCCGCGTACCCGACGGCACGGCGTACAGCGGCATCCCCAATCCCTTCGCCTGGTGGCTTTTCGCGCCGGCCTATCTCTTCGCGCTGATTTATTTTGTGGTGCGGCTGCGGCAGACGATCCGGGCCGGGACAGGGGATGCGCCGTCGAGATCCCCTTGACAGAATTGCCTGTCCGTCAGGAACCGTGTGCGGTCTGTACAACGGAAGAAGGATGGGCACTTTATTCCCGTCACGCCGCAACAGATCGCCAACGAGGCCGGCGCGGCGGTCGTCCACGTCCACGGGCGCAACCCCGAGACGGGGCAGCCCTCGTCGGCGCTCGAGATCATGCGGGAGATCATCCGCAAGGTGAAGGCCCGCTCGAACGCCGTGGTCTGCATCTCCACGGGAGGCGGCCCCGGCATGACGATTGAACCGGGAGAACTTCTAGCCCCCCGACATCCCTCTCTTTTCCACGAAAATCGAATTGCCGGTAAAAAACCCTTGACAGGATGCCCGGTGTGCGGGTAGAAGTTTCCTGTCAGGATACATTTTGTTTCATTGTGTTTATGTTGTAAATCGGCTAGTTACACAAACATTTCTATCGGATATACGAGGAAAGTACACCGACATGAAACAAGAGCAAGCGATCGTCGAGGCCGAAATCGGCAAGCGGATCAAGGCCTTCCGGACGCCAAAGCGAATCACCCTCGAGCAGTTGGCCACGCGGACGGGCTTTACCAAGGGCTATCTCTCGAAAGTCGAAAAGTCGAAAAAGTCCCCCCCCGTCTCCACGCTCGGGATCATCGCCCGGGCCCTCGGCGTCACCATCTCGGCCCTCCTGGGCGAGGAAGCGCCCCGCACCTCCCTGTGCCTCGTGCGGAAGGACGAACGCCCCCTGATCTCCAGGGACGGCACCGCCTTCGGGTATTCCTACGAGGCGATGGCCTACAAGTACCCGAACAAGATCATGGAGCCTTTCCTTCTCACCCTCCCCGTCAAGCCGAAGAAACGGACCTTCTACCAACACGAGGGGGAAGAGATCCTCTTCGTCATCCAGGGAACCATGAAATTCTTCCACGGCAGCGAGGAATATATCGTCAACGAGGAGGATTGTATCTACTTCGATTCGAGTCTCGCCCATTGGGGCGAGTCCATCGGCCCCAAGGAGGTCAAGTGCTTCATGGTCATCTGCAACCCCACCAACGGAAAGGAAAGGAAGGCATAGGCATGGAGCTCAAGGACATCGGTCGCATCGGCGTGATCGGGGCCGGCCTCATGGGGCACGGCATCGCACAGGTCTTCGCCTCGGCGGGCTACGAGGTGAACCTCTATGACGCGGACAAGGCCACCCTCGAGATTGCGAAGGGAAAAATCGAAGCGAACTTCAAGGCCTTTATCGCCCTCGGCCTGGCCAAACCGGCGGATGTCGCAAACTGCCTGGGCCGGATCTCGATCTGCCCATCCCTCGAGGCCCTCTGCAAAGGCCCCCAGTACATCATCGAGGCCATCCTGGAGGATCTCGACCTGAAGAGGAAGGTCTTCGCCGAGGTCGAGCGCCACGCTGCCCCCGATGCCATCCTGTCGAGCAACACTTCGGCCATCAGCATCACCGAGATCGCAGCGGCCCTGAAAGACAGGGGGCGCTTCCTGGGCACCCACTTCTGGAACCCGCCCCAGGTACTGCCCTGCGTGGAGGTGATCCGGGGCGAGCACACCGCCGAAGGCGCCTTCGAGACGGTCTACGCCCTCATGGAGAAGGTGGGCAAGGTGCCCGTCCGCGTGCTCAAGGACGTGCCGGGCTTTCTCGGCAACCGCCTCCAGCATGCCATGTGGCGGGAGGCCATCTCGCTTTGCGACAAGAAGGTCGCCAGCGCCGAGGATATCGACAAAGTCGTCAAGTATGGCTTCGGGGCCCGGATGCCCTTCATCGGCCCCATGGAGACAGCGGACCTCGCCGGGCTTGTCCTGACACGCGACATCCACAGATATCTCTTCCCCTACCTCGAGTCGGCCACGAAGCCGGCTCCGGTCCTGGAAGAGCTCGTTTCCGAAGGGGCAACCGGCGTCAGGGCCGGGCGGGGATTCTACGAGTGGACGCCCGAGAAGATCCAGCAGATCATCGAGCAGCGCGACACGGTCCTGCTGCGCATTCTTCACGAGATCATCGGGGGAGTGAAGCGCGGCTGACGGAAAAGGCTCCATGCCGCAGCGGCGTCGAGCGACGGCTTCACCGGGCCGATAGAGAGGTTAATCTCATGAGCGATTTCCCTGTTTTCTTTCTCCATGGGCTGGCCTACGCGGGCCTGCTGTTCCTCGTCTCGGCGGGCCTGACCCTGGTCTTCGGGATGATGAACGTCCTGAACTTCGCCCATGCGGCCATGTACATGCTGGGCGCCTATTTCTCCTATACCTTGCTCCAGGAAACCGGCCAGTTCTGGCTTTCCCTGATGGTCTGCCCGATCCTCCTCTTCGTGATCGGCGCCCTCATCGAGCGGTTCCTGCTGCGCCGCGTCCACACATACGGGCATCTGCACGAGCTTCTGCTCACCTTCGGCCTGGCCTACATCATCACGGAGGTCGTCAAGTGGGTCTGGGGCAACTACCCCCTGGCCGTGAACATCGGGGGCTTCCTGGGCGACACCGTCGAGATCATCGGCATCACCTACCCCGTCTATCGGATCTTCATCTTCGTCTGCGCCGTCCTGGTGGGGATCGTGATGGCGCTCATCCTCTACAAGACCCGTCTCGGGATCATCCTCAGGGCGGCCGTCAACGACGGCGAGATGGTGAATGCCCTCGGGATCAACGTGCCGCTCGTATTCATGGGCGTCTTCGCATTCGGCGCGGCACTCTCCGGTTTTGCGGGCGTCATCGCGGGACCGCTTCTCTCGACCTACCCGGGGATGGCCCACGAGATCCTCATCGATGCCTTCGTCGTCATCGTCGTCGGCGGCTTCGGGAGCCTCGGGGGCGCCGTGGTCGCCTCGCTGCTCATCGGCGAGCTGCAGTCCTTCGGGGTCCTGCTCTTCCCGAAGCTCTCCCTGGCCCTGGTCTACCTGCTCATGGCCGCCGTCCTGATCGTCAAACCCTCCGGACTCTTTGGTGAAAAGCAATGATGACACAGAAAAACGCACACTATCTCTTCATCGCCGTCCTCTTCGCCCTCGGGGCCGTGATGCCGCTCGTGCTCAAGCAGTACCACCTGAACATGCTGACGGAGATCATCGTGTTCGCCCTCTATGCCGTCAGCTACAACCTCCTGCTCGGCTATGCGGGCCTGCTCTCCTTCGGGCACGCCATGTTTTTCGGCACGGGGGCCTTCACCGTCGCCGTGGCCCTGATCCACATCCCCGGGCTCTCCATGTGGAGCGCCATCGCACTGGCGCTCGCCATGACGACGGCCGTCGGTTTCGTCATCGGAGGGCTTTTGCTCAGGCACAAGGGCTCCTACTTCGCGCTGCTCACCCTGGCCTTCAACGCGCTTTTCTACGCCGTCGCGACAAAGTGGCACACCGTCACGGGCGGTGATGACGGCCTCAGCGTCACGCGGCCCGACCTCGCCCTGGGGTTTACCACGATCAACCTGGCGGGGCTCACGAGCTTTTACTACTTCACCCTCGTCATCGTCGGGGCGGCCCTCGTCTTCTGCTGGTACTTCACGAAGACGGCCATGGGGCAGACGGTGCTGATGATGCGCGAAAACGAGGAGCGGATGAAGTTTCTCGGGTACAATACCAACATCAGCCGGCTCATCCTCTTCACCTTCACGGGGGCCGTGGCTGGGCTCGCCGGGGCGTTCTACACGCTGCACTTCCAGTTCTGCTCCCAGTCGGCCATCAGCGTCGACATGACGACGACGGTGCTGCTCATGACCTTCGTGGGCGGGACGGGGACCTTCTGGGGACCCATGCTGGGGGTCCTGGTCTACGTCATCCTCCAGAACTACCTGAGCGACATCACGGACCGCTGGCCCCTGTTCATGGGCCTGATCTTCGTCTTCATGGTTCTCTTCATCCCCGGCGGGCTCACACAGATCATCCAATCCATCAAGACCCTGTTTGCGGGAAAGCGCGGCACGGGAAAACCCATTGCAGTCAAGGAAGTTTCGACATGAGCGAATACCTGCACATCAAGGACATCCACAAGGACTTCTCGGGTCTCAGGGTCCTCACCGGTGTCGACTTCGCGGTGAGGCAGAAGGAGCGCCACGCCATCATCGGCCCCAACGGGGCGGGCAAGACGACGCTCTTCAACATCATCAGCGGGAAGTTCAAGGCCTCGTCGGGCGCAATCCTGTTCAAGGGACGGGACATCTCCGGCAAGCCCGCCCATGTCATCAACCGCATCGGGCTGTCGCGATCGTTCCAGATCACCAACGTATTCCAGGAGCTCTCCGTCTTCGAAAACATCCGCTCCGGGGTGCGCTCCCGCTACGGGATGCGGTATCACTTCTTCCGCAGGCCCGATCACAACCGGGAGATCAATGAACGTACGCAGGCCATCGTCGAGGAAGTCGGGCTGAAGGATGTCATGCACCTGCCCGTCAGCGTCCTGTCCTACGGCCAGCAGCGGGCCCTGGAGATCGGCATCACCCTTTCCACGGAGCCCGAGCTGATCCTGCTGGACGAGCCCACGGCGGGGATGACGCGCGAGGAGACCGGCCAGGCCATCCGGATGATCGACCGGGTCACGGCGGGCCGCAGCCTGATCATCATCGAACACGACATGGAAGTGGTGTTTTCGCTTGCCGACACGATTTCGGTCCTTCACTACGGCACGATCCTCGTCTCGGGCAAACCCGACGAGATCCGCAACGACCAGCGGGTGAAGGACGCCTACCTGGGGGACGGATAACCATGCTGGAAGTAAAAGACATCCACAGCTACTACGGAAAGAGTCACATCCTGCAGGGCGTCTCCATGACCCTGAACGAGGGTGAGCTGGTCTGCCTGCTCGGGCGCAACGGCGTCGGAAAGTCCACCACGCTCAAGAGCATCATGGGCCTCGTGAGGCCCAGCGAGGGGAGCATCCGCTTCCACGGGCAGGAGCTGATCGGGAAGTGGCCCTACGAGATCGCCCGTCTCGGCATGGGCTACGTGCCCGAGGACCGGCGGATCTTCCGGAGCCTCTCCGTCCACGAGAATCTCCTCATGGGCGTAAAGGGCTCGAAGGACGCCGCCAAAAACGGCGGCTGGACCGTCGAGAGGGTCTACGAGAAATTCCCCGGCCTCAAGGACCGGCGCGACAACAAGGGCGGCCATCTCTCCGGCGGGGAGCAGCAGATGCTCACCGTGGCGAGGACCCTCATGGGAAACCCCAAGCTCATCCTGGTCGACGAGCCCACGGAGGGCCTTGCGCCCCTGATCGTGAAGGACGTGCTGGAGATGCTGGCCGCCGTGCGCAACTCGGGGGTGACGGTGCTCATGGTGGAGCAGAATTTCAAGGCCTCCATCAAGGTGGCGGACCGTTTCTACATCATGGGCAAGGGGCAGATGGTCTTCGAGGGCGGCACGGAGGCCCTGCTGGCGGCTGAGGAGGTCAGGAAGAACTATCTGGAAGTGTAGGGTACAGGGACCAGGCAAAGATAAGTGGCGCCGGGAGGAAATGCCTCGGGTCACATACCGGCAGCCGGGAAAATAAAAAGAAGAACAGCTAGAGACCTTAAGGTCAAAGAACTGGGAGGTAAGGAATTATGAAGAAGATGTTGGGATTAGCGGTATTGTCCGTCCTGCTCGCGCTGGCGGTACCAGCAGTGGCGCAGGACACCATCAAGATCGGCGGCGTGGAGCCCCTCTCCGGGACGTTCAAGGACATCGGCGAGCGTTATCTCGAGGGCGTCGTGTACGCCGCCAAGGTGATCAATGAGAGCGGCGGCCTGCTCGGCAAGAAAGTGGAAGTCGTCCCCATCGACTCGGAACTGAAGCCGGATGTGGCGACCCGCAAGGCCCAGAACCTGATCCTGAAGGACGGCGTGAAGTTCTTCTGCGGCGGCACGGGAAGCTCTGTCGGGGCGGCCATGGCCCAGCTGGCGGAAAAGCAGAACGTGATCATGTTCACCTACGGCATGGACGCCTCCAGCATGACCGGCGAGAAGTGCAACAAGAACTTCTTCCGGCCCGGCGGGAGCACCGACGGCCGCTCCTTCGCGCTGGCGCAGCTCATCGCGAAGAAGGGCTACAAGCGGGTCGGCATCATCGCCCAGGACTACTCCTTCGGTAAAGAAGCCACTGCGGCATTCAAGAAGAAGATGGCCCAGATCAGCCCCTCGACGAAGATCGTGGCCGAGCTCTACCATCCGGCCGGGACGAAGGATTTCGCCCCCTACGCGAGCCAGCTGATCGCCGCCAAGCCCGATGTCATCTTCACGCCCAACTGGGGCAACGACTTGACGCTCCTGCTGAAGCAGGGGCGGCCCATGGGCATGAAGCAGAAGGTGTACTCCTACTACATCAACGACGAGGTCATGATCAAATCGCTCGGCGACGACAAGCTCATCGTCGGCGACATGGGGGCCGAGGTCTACGTGCTCTCCATTCCCAACAAGAAGAACCAGGAATTCGTCCAGAAGTTCTACAAGGACAAGGGCTACTACCCGACGTGGCTGCGAGGCAAGGCCTACATGGCCACCATGATGTGGGCCGAGGCGGTGAAGAAGGCCGGCACGACTGATATTCCTGCTGTGATCAAGGCCTGGGAAGGACTCTCCTATGACGGTATCGCCGGGACCTGGACCATGAGGGCCTGCGATCACCAGGCGCAGACGCCCTACTGGGCCGTCGAGATCGTGAAAAACAACAAGTTCTTCAAGCAGCACGCCTTCGAAGGCCCCGCCACGATGATCCCCGCAAAGGACGTCGAGGTGCCCTGCGAGCAGACCGGCTGCAAGATGAAGTAGCGGTTTCAGTTTCCACCGGGGTGGGGGCAGGGGCGTTCCCGTGCCCTCGCCCCGGCAAACAACGATTCAACGGCGTTTACAGGTACTCTCCATGGCAACTCTCATCACCGGCGGGGCCGGTTTTATCGGATCCTGCCTCGCGAAGCTCCTCATCGACGAGGGGGAGAGACCCGTCCTCTTTGACATCGCGCCTGTTCAGGGCCCGCTCACTGAGTTGAACGGGCGCTTTTCCTTCGAACAGGGAAGCCTCGCACACCTTCCGGTCGTAATGGACTGCGTCGAGCGGCACGCAATCGATCGGATCTTCCACCTGGGCGGGATGCTGTCTCTGCCTTCGGAACAGAACCCCTGGGGCGCCTTCGACGCCAACGTGGTCGGGACCTGGAACATCCTGGAAGCAGCCCGCATCAAGAAGATGAGACAGGTCGTCTACGGGAGCACGATTGCCACCTACAGCAAGGACATCCCGGGCGAGACGATCGACGATCGAACGATCCAGCGGCCCTCGAGCTTCTACGGGGTCACGAAAACCTTCGGCGAGCTCACGGGCCGGTGGTACCACCGGCGATTCGGTCTCGACTTCCGGGGGGTTCGCCTGCCCTCCATCGTGGGGCCGGGCGCAAAAACGGCACACATGTCCATCTATAACGCCTGGGCGATCGAGTATTCCATCAAGGGGCTGCCCTACACCCTCAACTGCGACCCCGAGACGCGATGCCCCGCCCTCTATTACAAGGACGCCGCCATGGCCCTCAAGGGAGTCGCGGCAGCCGACCCCGCCCGGGTCCGGACGAGGGTGTACAACATCGCCGGGATCACGCCGCCCTTTTCGGCACGGGAGCTGGTGATGGCCATCGAGGAGCGCATCCCCGGCTCGCAGCTCTCCTTCAAGCCCGACCCCGTCGTCGCGGGGCTGCTGCGCGAACTCGGGGCGCTGAACATCAGCGACGAATGCGCCCTCCTCGAGTGGGGCTGGCAGCTTGCCTATCCCCTCGATGCGATGGTCGATGATTTCATCGGCGAGTTCGAAAAGAACAAATCCTATTTTCTCTGATGTCGGCCTCATGCACACAAAAGAACCATCAAGGGACTGAAATAAAAAACAGGGGAAGTCAACGACCATGAGCAAGAGAATCTTTACCGCCGCGCTGACCGGCGCCATTCACACCCCGAGCATGTCACCCTACCTGCCGGTGACCCCAAAGCAGCTGATCGACGAATCCATCCGCTCTTACGAAGCGGGGGCCGCCGTCGTGCACATACATGTGAGGGACCCCAAGACGGGGATGCCGAACGCAGACCAGAACGTCTACCGGGAGATCGCCGAGGCCGTCAGGAAACAATGTAACGTCGTCATGTGCTTCACCACCGGCGGCAAGCTCGGCGAGCCCGTCGAGAACCGGGTCCGGGTGGCCTCGAACCTCAAGCCGGAGCTGACGTCGCTCAACGCGGGCTCGCTCAATTTCGCCCTGTTCCACATCAAAGACCAGGTCAAGGAGTTCAAGTACGACTGGGAAGAGGCCTACCTCGATCTGACGGAGGACTTCATCTTTCCCAACACGTTCAAGACCATGCGGCAGTACCTGGAGATCATCTACGCCAACGGGGCAAAGCCCGAATTCGAGATCTACGACGTGGGGATGATCAACAACCTGGCCTTCCTGATCCAGAAGGGGTTCGCGAAAAAACCCGTCTACCTGCAGTTCGTCATGGGCATCCTGGGCGGGATTCCCGCCACCCTCGAGCATCTCGTCTACCTGGTGGAGACGGCCCGCAAGCAGATCGGCGACTTCCAGTTCTCCGTCTGCGCCGCCGGACGCACGCAGATTCCCATGTGCACGGGATCGCTCTTGATGGGGGGCCATGCCCGCGTGGGACTCGAAGACAGCCTCTACCTGGAGAAAGGGGTGCTCGCCAAGAGCAGCGCCGAGCAGGTCGCCAAGATCATCCGCATCGCCCGCGAGCTGAGCATCGAGCCGGCCACCCCCGACGAGGCCCGGAAGATCCTGGGCTTGAAAGGGATCGGCGCAGTGAACTTCTGAGCCGAAACCCAACCCTCCGTTCAACGGATGTTCCCTGTTGCCTCTCGCCCGGGGGCCCGATTCCGATCGGGCCTTTTTTTCGCGGCCGGCTGCAGGCCAATTCCTGTTTCATCTGTTGCATTTTTATGGTATAGAGCTTTTGGGTTTGGAGGGGGCCCCAAACTACTCAGGAAGGAGAAAGTGCCATGCCCGATGATCCCGATATCCGATTGATGGACACAGAGGCGGAGGAGGTCTATTCACCGGACCGAAAGCAGGCGGGGACGGACAAAAAGAAATTGGGCATTTTCGCCGCCGTTGGAGTCGTGGTGCTTGCCGTCATCGGGGGCATCTACATGATGTTGGGCGACGGCGGGGCCTCCAAGGATGAGGTCCGGCTCATCCAGACGAAGATCGGCTCGCTGGAGCAGAAGATCACGGCCCTGGACAAGCAGCAGGCGGCGCTGCAGGCAAGGCTCCCCGCCGAGGGAGCCGAGGCCGCCCTGACAGGAAAGGTCGACACGCTCTCACAGCGCGTCGAGGCCCTGGAGAAGAAACCCGTCGCCGTGGCCGCGGAAAAGCCAAAGGCCGCCCAGAAGGAAAAAGCCGCAGCGTCATCGGGCAAGAAGGTTCACACGGTCCAGAAGGGCGAGACGATCTACGGAATCAGCAAGAAATTCGGGATGAAGCCGGACGATCTGCGCAAGCTCAACAAGCTCGGCCCGGAGGACACGGTGAAGCCCGGCCAGAAACTCGTCGTCTCCAAGTAAACAAAAGCCATCTCCGGAATGAACAAAGCCCGGCCGCATCGGCCGGGCTTTTCTTTTCAGGCTACCCCTCCCTACAGGCACTCCCTCCCCACCACGAGTAAAAAGTAACCGGAAACCGGGCAATTGGGAAATGGGCAACGCTTCTTAAATTTACTTCGGCGCTTCCTGGCTCTTCTGCTGCCCCTCCAGCATCTGCAAAACCTTGTTCACCGGGATGGCAAAGCCGATGTTCTGCGCGCCCAGCACCACGGCGAGATTGACGCCCACCAGCTCGCCGTCCATGTTCAGAAGCGCCCCGCCGCTGTTTCCGGGGTTGATGGAGGCGTCGGTCTGAAGAAGCCCCGAGCAGGCATAGTCGCATTCCGGATTTTTGAAGGCCCGGTCGATGCCGCTGATCACCCCCGTGGTGACGTAATTCTCGAGCTCCAGGGGATTGCCGATGGCCACGACGGTCTCGCCG
>Ga0105106_10000817_pt1 | contig 22098 bp, 19 predicted proteins | sample PPLLaktember2015_5_FD_79109 | JGI IMG/M metagenome (GOLD analysis project Ga0105106, IMG submission 79109) | Freshwater sediment microbial communities from Prairie Pothole Lake near Jamestown, North Dakota, USA - PPLs Lake P8 Core (1) Depth... | ecosystem: Environmental > Aquatic > Freshwater >...
AGCGACTGATCCAGGAAGCCGTGGAACACTTCCGCGCGGCGCGCGTGCCGGAGTACCGCTTTCCAGAGCGTGCTGCTTCAGCCCTGGCGGTCTTGACCCGTCGCGCCGAATTCCTGGCTCGCCCCGAAATCGAAGCTCCCACCTTGCCCGGGCTCCACCCGCAGCGCGTGCGCGGGCTGCTGAACGGATGTGTCTCGAGCGCCCACCCACAGGCTGTCCTGGATGGTTCCACGGTCTACCCGATGCTCGAAGCCTATGGCATCCCGGGTCAGCCTTCTGCTCTGGCGCATTCTGCCGAGCAGGCTGCTCAAATCGCGCAGAAGATTGGCTTCCCGGTGGCTGTTAAAGTGGCTTCGCCCGATATCCCCCACAAGAGCGATGTGGGCGGCGTACTGTTGGATTTGCCTGATCCCCAGGCGGTTGCCGATGGCTTTATGGCGGTCACGCGCAATGCCCGGCGGGCTTCTCCAGCGGCGCGTATCGACGGCGCAACCGTTCAGCGCATGCTCCCCGGCGGGCAGGAGGTGATCATTGGCGCGGTGCAGGACGCACAGTTTGGACCGCTGGTGATGTTCGGCTCGGGTGGGGTGGAAGTGGAAGGGTTAAAGGATGTCGCTTTTGCCCTGGCGCCTCTCACTCTCAGCGAGGCAGACGGGTTATTGGAGCATACCTGGGCAGGGCGCAAGCTGCGCGGCTACCGCAGCCTGCCACCTGCCGACCGTGAGGCCGTGCTGCAAACCGTGCTGAGATTGGGCCAACTGGCAGCGGATTTTCCTGAGTTGGCTGAGATCGAGATCAATCCGCTGCGTGTGCTCGAGGCCGGTCAGGGGGCCTTTGCCCTGGATGTTCGCGCCCGTTTGCAGCTCCAAAGCGATTGAACAATCATTTCTCGAGATCGGTATATGTGCTGATGAACGATACTTCTCGACGCACTTTAGGTCTGATATTGGGCATTGTGATGGGCCTGTTGTACGGCCTGGTGGCGCAGTATATTAATGTGCTCTTCCTTCCCGATGTGCCCTTGCTGGCGCCTGGTTCTGGACGGCTGGGGGCCGCGCTGCTCACCGCGCTGGGCGGTGGATTGCTGGGATTGCTGGCAGCCTGGACCGAGGAAGCCATTCCAGGCATCATCATCAGCAGCCTGGTGGGCACATTGGCGCTCTCCTGGATTATTGCTTCCGAGACCACCCCGGGCACCGAGCGCGCCTTTGGTACGATCGTACTGTTGTTCTTTACTTTCCTGCCGCGCACATTCATGCTGCTGCCATTTGTGGGCCTGCTGCGTTGGGTGCTGAGCGTTTGGGAAAATGAGCTGCAGAATATGAATTACTCGATCCGCAAGCTGGGATTGAGCCTTTTGTTGGCTGTCGTGATGGCAGCCGTTGCGGGAATATTTGTCTTGCACGCCAGGGCTGGTCGGGAAGCTTTGACCACCACGCACGACCTGGTGCAGCGCGGCATGCAGGCTGGCAGCCTGGATGATTTACCCGAAGAGTTGCAGGGGGTGGATGACTTCTTACAAGGGGCGCGCGGACCCTATACGCTGGAATTGGGCGACAACCCCGATGTATTGCCTATTCAACGCCCGATCGCGGGCTATTCTGTGCAAGAATACGCCGTATTTGTGCGCTTCGAAAATGGCTTCCGTCTTGGCTGCGCCTTCACGCCCCCGCACCCGCCCGTGTGCGGCGAGTATTAGCCGGTTTCAACTCCCACACGCCCTGAACTACGCTCACCAGTTGGGCCATGCCTTTTGCCAGGGGAGAGGTGAATATATACTCTTCGGTGGTATGGGCACCCGCGCCGCTGGTAAGCCCCAGGCAGATGGCAGGATAACCCCGGCTGAGAGGCACATTGGCGTCTGTTGAGCCGATGTTCAGCCTGGGTTGAATTCCCAGCTCTTGCAGGCAGCGGGCTGCCAGGCGGACCAAAGGGTGGTCAGCGGCAATCTGGCCTGCCGGTCGCCGGCCCACCACCTGGGCTTCGCAGCGCACCCCTGTCCGGTTTGTGCCAGATACCAACGCTTCCACTTCAGCCGCCAGGGCTGCCAGGGATTGCGGTTCTTCTGAGCGCAGGTCCAACAGCAGCTCAGCCTGTGCGGCAATCGTGTTGACGCTCGTACCCCCGGTGATCGTGCCAACGTTCAGGCTGGTGCGCGGCCGTTCTGGCAGCGGGATGGCAGTCAGCCGGTTGATTAAGCCAGCCAGCTCGTGCACAGCTGAGGGCTGTCCATAATCCACCCACGAATGCCCACCCATAGTTTGGAACGTGATGCGGTAGCGCTGCACGCCCAGCCCCCGGTGGTAGATTTGCCCAAGCGCCATGCCCTCCAGGATCAGGTATGCCTGCACGCCGCCCCCAAACCGGTCCGCTACAGCCTGCATACCGCGCAGATCTCCCAGGCCCTCTTCTCCCACGTTCGCAACCAGCCATACATCTCCAGGTAGCCTGGAGGCTCGAGTTTCACTTTCTACCCGCCTGGCGCCCAGCTCCCAGACCAGGCCGAACAAACCGGCTACACCCAGGGAGTTATCCCCAATACCCGGCCCGCTGATGCGTTCGCCCTGCCGGTTGACCTGCAGGCTGGTGCCTTGCGGAAAGACGGTATCCAGGTGGGCCGACACCACCAGGGGAAGCTTGCTTCCTTTGCCTGGCAGGCACCCGAAGACGTTTCCCACCGGATCTATCGAAACCTCTGACAAGCCTTCGAACTGAAAGCGCTGGCGCACGAATTCAGCCCGCTGACCTTCGTCAAAGGTAGGGGCGGGGATTTGTTGGATTTCAACAGCCAGGTCCAATAGACGCGCTTCCTGGGCAGGTTGCAACTTTACACCTTCCTCGCGGATTGGCGCAGCGATTCCAGGCGCGCGGAGGCAAGACCTGGGAGGGCATCCAGCGCATAGAACGGCCCTACACCTTCGACCACCAGCGAAGCCGAGATGTTGCCATGCAGTGCGGCCTGCAAGGGATCGTACGTAAGCCGGTAGCCCGCCAAAAAACCGCCACAAAAGGCATCCCCGGCGCCGCTGGGATCTACCAGGCGAGACGGGTAAGCCGGGATCTCCCAACGGGTGCGGGTTGTGGCATCGTAGAGTAGTTGACCGCCCTCGCCGCGTTTGATAACGATGATTTCACAGCCATAAGCCGCCAGGGCCTCAGCCATCTCCCACAGGTCGCTGCTGCGCCCCTGGAAGAGCGCGCACAGCTCTTCCTCTGAAGGCAGAAAGGCGGTCAGGCCGGTGACCAGGGCAGGCACCTCATCCCAAAAGGTGGGGTTCATGTACCCTGGAGATGGATCCAGGGTAACCGTAGTGAATTCTGCCTGGCGAAACACAGCCGGCAGCAGGCTGTGGGTGAGGTAATCCAACGGGCACAAGTGGGCGGCGCTGGCATCTAAAAAATCGGGGTGAATGTCGCCCTGGCGCAGGGAGATCGGCAGCAAGCGGATTTTGCTATCCAGGCTCGAGGCGGTATTGCGATAGCCCAACAGCGCTTTCGGAAACGGCTGGCCCAAATGGGCAAAATGGGCCACCGGATCGTCGCTGGAGCGCTCCTTGCGGCTGGCATAAACCGCGAAATAGCGCAAATCGATGGCTTGCGGCAGAACCTGTATCCCGCGCGTATCCAACCCCCGGCGAGAAAATTCCTCCAGCCACTCACGCGGGTAATCCTCGCCAACCCGCGCTACCACTGCGGGTGGTGGGTCAGGTTCCCATATTGCTGTACCCACGGCTGCGTACAGGCTATTTCCCCCAGGGACATCCAACAAGACCTGTTTGGAGGGCAGGATCAAATACTCCCGCAGCAGGCGTCCGGCAATCACAAAACGGGGTAGTTGGGGATCCATATCATGAAATTATACGCTAAGTCGGGAAAAATCAGTGTTCCTTGTGCGTCGCCAGGGCCAGGAAGATATCCTCCAGGGTAGGCTCCACGCGCTCCACCCGCAGTCCCTGCAAACCAGCCTGGTCTAATTGCGCCTGCAAAACCCGCTGATCCACTTCCGGCGGCGTGATGGCGCGCAGGTGGTCACCCGCCAGCCCGGCGCGCAGCACACACGGACATCTCTCCAGCGCCTCTAGGGCCGCCAGCAGGGTGCTGACCTGGCTCCCATCACCATCCAAGAGCACATCCCACGCCAGACCGGAAAGCGCTTTTTCCTTGAGGGTCGAGGGAGCATCCATCGCCAGCAGACGACCGTCGCGCATGATCCCCACCCGCCCGCAGTACTCGGCTTCATCCATATAATGGGTAGTCACCAGCGCAGTCACCCCTCCGGCAACCAGCTCGTAAATTAGATCCCAAAAGGAGCGCCGTGCGGTTGGGTCCACGCCGCTGGTAGGCTCATCCAGGAAGAGCAGTTTTGGCTGGTGAACGATGGAGGTCCCCAGGGCCAGCCGCTGGCGCCAGCCAGCCGAAAGATCGCTGACCCTCTCGCGCTTTAGGGAGCGCAGCCCGACTAAATCCAAGACCTGCTCCAGGCGCGCTTTGCTGGTCTCGCCGTATACCCCGGCGTAAAAAGCCAGGTTTTCCTCCACAGTCAGGTCATGGTAGAGGGCGAATTTTTGTGACATGTAGCCCACCCTGGAGCGGATTTGTTCCACCTGCTGGACGATATCGTAGCCCAGGACGGTCGCCTGGCCCTCGCTGGGTAATAACAAACCCAGGAGCATGCGAATAGTGGTGGTCTTGCCGGAACCATTCGGCCCTAAGTAGCCCACCACCTCGCCAGGCTCAACATCGAAGGAGACATGATCGACGGCGGTGAATTCGCCAAAGCGGCGGGTCAGGTTTTGAGCAGAAATAATTGCCCCGTTCATGAGCTGCCTCCGCCGCGCTTGTTCTCCAGCAGGGCGATAAATACGTCTTCCAATTGGGCGGGAATGGGGCGCAAGAGCGCCAGCTGCGCCCCGCCTGCAGGAATGATTTGCTTCAGGCGCTCCATTACCGCGGGCAGGCGACCTTCTCGCACGTGCAGGTGCAGGCGATCTCCAAACATATGCGCCTCTTGCACGTCTTCGTCGGTTTCTGCCAGACGGCGGAGCTCCGGCAGCGGTTGGCCGCGCAGCTCCAGGATGCGTCCGTCAAGCCGGGCGCGCAGTTGAGCTGGCGTGCCTTCCACGATCAAACGCCCGGATTGCATAAACCCCACCCGGTGGCAGCGGGCGGCTTCATCCATGTAAGGCGTGGTCACCAGCACCGCTACCCCGCTTTGCTCAGAATCCGCTGGAACTGCCAGGCGGATGATCAACTGCCAAAAATCCTGGCGGGTTACCGGGTCTACACCGGTGGTGGGTTCATCCAGCAATAAGACGCGCGGGCGGTGCACCAGGGCGGCTGCCAGGCCCAGCTTTTGGCGCATGCCGCCCGAAAGATTGCCCGCCCGGCGGTCCGTAAAGCTATCTAACGCCACGAAACGCAGAATTTCCATACAGCGTGGCTGCCACTCAGCAGATGGAAGGCCGCGCACCTCGGCAAAAAAACGGATGTTCTCCAGGACGGTCAGCTCTTCGTAAAGAGAAAACCTTTGCGGCAGGTAACCGATCTGAGCGCGCGCTTGTTCGGTCTGGCGCAGGATATCGTAACCGCCAATCTGGATTTGCCGCTTTTCGTGCGAGGAATCCGGGCGCAGGGCGCCGCACAGCAGACGCAGCGTGGTGGTCTTCCCGGCGCCATCCGGGCCGACTAACCCGTAGATCTCTCCGGAAGCCACGTGCAAATTGAGATCATCCACGGCATGGGTCTCGCCGAAGGTTTTGAGCAGATGAGTGGCGGAAATGAGATTCATGGTCATCCCGCTGAGGCTCCGTTCGGGCGGATTTTTACAACGGTGATGCGCGTCCCCAGCTCTTCCAATTGCTGGCGGGTGGGACGCGGCGGCAGCGCATGCAGCTTCATCATGGCTCCCAGCATGCGCGGGTGGCGTTGCAGGCGCAGCTCTAGGAAATCTGCAATGCGCTGCGGCTCTGTGACCGGCTCAGCCAGGCCGTTGAAGCAGCGCTCTTTGACCTGCACCCGGACGTGCGGATTGGCTAACAGGTTCCGATACCAATCCGCCTGGCGGCCACGCGCCGCGGCTACATACAGAACGCCATCCACCTCCTCGTATTGCAGCGGCGTCACCCGCGGGCGGCCCGACCTGCGCCCGGTGGTGGTCAGCAGCAGGATGACGCGCCCCAGCAACGGCCCCAACCCCACGGCGTACAGGGCGCGATGTACCCGTTGACCGATCTTCATCAAGCGCCAGCGCATAGGAACCGGGGAAGCGCGCATGCATCAATCTCCAAACGCCACATCGGCTGGCATGCCAGCCTTGAGCTTCCCTTGCGGATTAGAAACCGCCAGGTCGATGGCGAAAACGGTGGTGCGGCGCCCTTCTTCGGTCTGCACGTTGCGCGGCGTGAATTCCGCCTGGTCGGCGATGCGTACGACAACGGCCTCGAAGATCTCGCCTGGGAACGAGTCTACCGTTACCTTTGCGGCCTGACCCAGGCCGACCTCGCCATAGCGGTCTTCAGGGACATAAACCGTGATATTCAGATCGTCCAGGCGCGCCAGTGTGAGGAGCGGAGACCCTGCCACTGCCAGCTCCCCGGGTTCTATGGCGCGGGTCAGCACGATCCCATCGACCGGGCTGGCGATGACCAGTTTTTCGATTTGCGCCTGGATCACCTGTATAGCCGATTGGGCTACATCCACCTGCGCCTGGGCTACAGCAAGCTGTTCGGCAGTCGGATCAGCCTCGGCGGCTTCCAGGTTGGCCTGGGCTACAGAGAAGCGTTCTTGGCCTATAGCCACCTCGTCGGGGTCTGGCCCATCTTTAACTTCATCATACTTTCGGCGTGCATCTGCCAGGCGCGCTTCTGCCAAAGCGACCTCCGCCTCCGCCAGGGCCAGGTCGTACTGGTTGGAGGTGCCAATGATATTGTTATAGCGCTCGACCAGGTTATCATAATTGTTCTGGGCGCCCGCCAGTTGGGCTTGAAAGATGGCGCGCGTCACATTGTCCTCGTCCTTCTTCTCAAAGGGATCAAAGTCATCCTGCGCCTTATCCAGCTTATCTTTGGCGATCACCACGGCGGCCCAGGCAGCGTCGATATCGGCCTGGTCAGCCTCGGTGATCATATTATCACGGTACTGCACGGCCTTATCGCGGGCTTTATCGATGCTGGCAATCGCCTGCAGCGCCTGGGCAGCCGCCAGCTTGGCGTTCTCGTTAAGCGCATCCAGGGCCTGTTGGGCTGAAGTGAGCTCCAGCTCGGCAGCGGAGATGGCTACCTGGCGTTGTTCGGCGCTGGGCCCCGCCTCTGCCAGGGCGTAATTCGCCTGGGCGGCTGCCAGCGCCGCCTGCGCCTGGGCCAGTTGGGCCTGCAGCAAGGTATCGTTGAAGCGCACCAACACCTCCCCTGACTGCACCGCCTGCCCTTCATCTGCCAGCACTTCAAGCACATAGCCGCTCAATTCAGGGGCTACCCGCACCTGTGTGGCCTCGATGGTGCCGGAGGCCGTCAGAGCGCCGTTCTGTGCGCTGGCGCGCTGTTGGTTGAGGTACCACCAGGCAGCGACAGCCACCACGACCAATAAAACAACAGGGAGAATTCTACGAGGATTGGGATGCATAGGAACCTCCGGTTTAATCCAATCTCTTTCTGAAACGCAGGGCGGCGGCAGTCATAATGCCGAAGCCAAAAATTGCCAGAGCAATAATATCGGCCTGGATTTCCGCCGCGCCCACTCCCTTCAACAGCAGGGCGCGGATGATCGACAGGTAATAGCGCAAGGGCATCAGGTAAGACACCCATTGCAAGATTTTGGGCATGGCCTCCAGCGGGAAAAAGAAGCCCGAAAGGAAAATTCCCGGTAAGAGCGTCATCCACACGGTGAGCATGGCCTCTTGTTGGGTGTTGGCGATGGTGGAAGCTAGCAGGCCAATTCCCAGGCTGGAGAGCAAGAACAAGCCGGAGAGGGCCAGGATCAAGCCCATATCGCCGCGGATGGGCACGTGGAACCACCATGAGCCGATTGCCAGCACCTCCAGGGTATTCAAAAAGGCCAAAATAACGTAGGGCAACATCTTGCCCACTACCAGCTCCCAGGGGCGGATGGGGGTGACGATCAATTGCTCGATGGTGCCGCGTTCACGTTCACGTACGATGGCGGTTGCAGTCAGGATCGAAGTTATGGCATACAGGATCATGCCGATCACGCCTGGGATCATAAAATAAGCGCTCACCAGGTCTGGGTTGTACCATACGCGTGTGCGCACCTCGACCGGCTGCTGGATGGCAGATGGCTGGCCGCGCAGCGCCAGGCGCTCGGAGAGAATGCGCACCGAATGCTGTTGGCCGATCAGTTGCGCGGCAGAGAGCGAGGTGGAAGCCACGGTGGGATCGCTGCCATCCAGGACGAAGGCCACCTGGGCCTGGTCTCCTGCTTGCAGGCGTTCGCCAAAATCAGGGGGGATGATCAGCCCGGCGCGCGCCTGCCCGTTGTCGATCAAGGTACGCAGCTCGCTTTCAGAGCCCACATCGTAAGCCAGGGCAAAGTAATCGGCGGCGCGAAAAGAATCCAGCAGGGCGCGCGATTCCGGGCCGCGATCCTGGTTGTAGACCGCCAGCGGCACGTTGCGCACATCGTTGGTGGCGGCATAACCCAGCAGGAACAACTGCATGACCGGGATGATCAGCACCAGGATCAGGGTGCGCGGATCGCGCAGGATTTGGATGAATTCCTTGCGGATGAGGGAGATGAGGCGCGAATTGATCATGGTTCCTCCGCCTGGATTGCCCCTGGGTCAGCCAGGATTCCGTGCAGATAGATGTCGATAAATGCATCCAATGCCTGGTCTTTCATTTCTGGGGGCAGCTGGTCGGCGATGATGTGTTCGGTAATGAAATAAGAGAAAAACATGCCCAGGAAAGCGCGCAGCATGAGCGGCATCGGGATAGGGCGCAGATCCTGATGGGCTGCCAGCATGCGCCCGCCAAATAGCAGGACCTGAGGAAAAATCAACTGGAACAGCTCGGCAAGGTGCTGCGTCTTGAATTCGACCAGCTCGATGAACATCAAGTTCAGAAAATCCGGATAGTCTTCCAGGATTTTCACCATGCGCTGGGCGGCATCCCGCACCAGATCTCCCACGTTTTCTCCCTGGGCGGCGTTCATGGAAGGCAAGACCAGCTGGAAAGGGTGATGCTGCAACAGAACCGCCCGGAAGATCTCTTCTTTGCTGGAGAAATGGTTGTAGATCCCGCCCAGGGCGATGCCGGCGCGCTGGGCGATCTGGCGCATCGAGGTGCCGTGATAGCCCTGCTCCACGAACAAACTGTAGGCTGCCTGGATGATCTCCGCCTGGGTGCGTTCTCCTCTGGAGATGGCCTGTTCTTCGGACATATGTCCCTCCCTGCTTGTAAACGAACGTTCGTTCATATTTTAGCGGGTATCCATATCCCTGTCAAGGATCAGTTTTGAAAAGCTCAAAAGCGTCTGGAATCAAACTGCCCGGCGGGTGCGTACCCGCCGGGCAGTTATAAATGCATGCGCCTGGTTTACAGCGCGTCGGTCTTCGCCGCCATGATGAAGTCGTTTTTGTGCAGCCCTTTGATCTTGTGCGTCCACCAGCTTACGGTCACCCGCCCCCATTCGGTCAGCAAGGCGGGGTGATGCCCTTGCTCCTCTGCCAGCACGCCGACCCGGTTGGTGAAATCGAGCGCCTGGACGAAATTCTTGAACTTAAAGGCGCGCTGCAGGCGCAGGATGCCGTCGATCTCGATCACTTCCCATTCCGGCACCTGTGGATGCAAGGCGCTGATCTCCTCGGCAGTCAGGGTGGGTTCGCCGCCCCGGCACGCCACGCATTGGAATTGCTTCAAATCATCCATATCGACCTTTCCAATTACCTGTAAAGTGGATATCCATACCCAGCTTACTTCTCGCCATCCCCCAGCAACGCCACCTGGCGCAGCAAGCCAAACACCAGCAGCCCCAGGCGCACACCTTCGCCGGCGGATACGTTCAGGCGCGCGTTTTCACGCTCGGCGCGTTGAATGAGTAGATATGCCGCGCCTGCGCCAACCAGGGCCCCCAGCACGGCTCCTGCCAGCAAGGTCTTTGTTTGCCAGTTGTCTTGCGCCTGCTCAAATTCCTGCATGTCTGCCATTTTTATCTTTCTCCATCCCGAGGATTACCCGCTCCGGTTAGGGCGAACGCTTGCGCCGCAAGGCGCGCAAGGAGGCTGCCAGCGCGCCGGCGCGCAGCGCCGGCTCCACGGCAGCATCAGCGATTTTCTGGATGCGGTACTGGACTAAAACGAAGAAGTCCTGCACCTGCCGGGCGAAAGGCGGAACCACCCCCAGCAGGCGGGTGACCGCGTAGGCCAATCCAGCCGTCAAGACCAGCAAGATGAACACGAAGAGCATGCCGGGTACGATCAGCCAGATCAAAGAGACATCCGCCCAACCGCTCACATCTCCCATGCCGCGCCCGGCTGCCAGGGCTACCGCCACCGCAGCGAGCAGGATGATAAGCACCCCCAGCGCCAGGGGCAAGGTGATTTGCCGGAATACCTCCCGGCGGTGAGCCTGCCGGGTGAGCGGATTGCCTTTGGGCGGCGAGGGAGACGTAAAATCGCTGGTCATAGGCGTATTTTAGCACGAAACCCGCCGGGATTGATGCAAATTGACCAAGTATCTATCCGAAAAAAGAGGGGAGTGGGGTGTGTGGCGGCGCAAAGCGCCGCCACACACCCCACTCCCCCGAATTTCCGGATAGGTTCTAAACCGATCGGGCCTTCCGGCGGATTGCCCTTGCGCCTGAAAAACGGTTACAATGGTGCCGGAGACCCGAGCATGAGCCGTAAGCCGCGCAAGCGCACCAGCACACAAACCAGCCCGTTCGGGGCCCCCGGGCGCGTCAGCCATGACGCTAGCGCCTTCTACGCCAGCCGCCTGTACGAGGGCGTGGATGGAGGCAAAGCTGCGCCTTGCGCCGAGACCCCCATCCCGGCGCAGTACCTGGATAGCCTGCTGTGCAAATCCAGTGAGGCGATGGATGAGCTGCCCGATTGTAGCGTGCACCTGATGATCACCTCCCCGCCTTACAACGCCGGCAAAGAATATGACGAAGACTTGAACCTGGAGGAGTACCTACGCCTGCTGGGGAGCGTGTGGGCCGAGACCTACCGCGTGCTGGCGCCCGGCGGGCGGGCATGCATCAACGTGGCGAACCTGGGGCGCAAGCCTTACATCCCTCTGCACGGCTATATCATCGACCAGATGCGGGCGTGCGGCTACCAGATGCGCGGCGAGATCATCTGGAACAAGGCCTCCAGCTCCAGCCCTTCCACCGCCTGGGGCTCGTGGCGCTCGGCCTCCAACCCGGTGCTGCGCGACGTGCACGAGTACATCCTGGTCTTTTCCAAGGGCGCTTTTCGCAGGGATGGCAGAGGCAAAGAGAGCACTATCAGCCGGGAGGATTTCCTGGAATGGACCAAGAGCGTATGGAGCTTCCCGGCGGTATCCGCCAAAAAGGTGGGTCACCCGGCGCCCTTTCCGGGAGAGCTGCCCCACCGCCTGATCCAGCTGTACACGTTCAAAGGCGATGTGGTACTGGATCCCTTCGCCGGAAGCGGCACCACCTGCCTGGCAGCCGCCCAGGATGGGCGCCATTACGTGGGGTATGATGTTAACAGCGCTTACCTGGCCCTGGCGCAGGAGCGCCTGGCAGCGCTGGCGCGCCCCTGAGAACGCAAAGCCGGAGTTAACAAGATGGACAGGATATTTAGGATGGGTGAAGGATTCAATGATGGTTTTTTATCCTGTTGATCCTGTAAATCCTGTTAAAACCGATATATTATTGCGGAATCCAAACCACTGATAAATCCTTGAACCGATTAAATATTTATCCTCTACATCCTTTCCTGATCGCGGTCTATCCCGCCCTGGCGCTGCTGGGACACAATATCGAGGAGATCCGCGCCAGCGTGGCGCTGAGAGCGCTGCTTTTCTCCCTGCTGGCGTGCTTGCTGTTGCTGCTGCTCTTCCGGGCGCTGCTACGCAGGTGGAATGCGGCGGCGCTGGCGACCACGGCAGCTCTGGCGCTGTTCTTTTCCTACGGTCATGTGTATAACTTTTTCAAAGGCTGGAGCCTGGCAGGATGGACGCTTGCCCGGCACCGCTTGCTGGCGCCGCTTTGGCTGGGGGTTTTGATCCTGTTCATTGTCTGGCTGGCGCGCAAGAAGAGCGATCCCCCGCGCCTGCATGGCTTCCTCAACCTGGCGGCGGTCATCGCCCTGGTTTTCCCGATCTTCCAGCTTAGCGCTTTTGCCCTCAGCGCGCGCGGCGCGCCTGATGGTGAGGCCTCTTCGGCTCAAGAAATTACGAATTTGAAGCTTCCGCCAGGCCAACCCGCCCCCGATATCTATTACATTATCCTGGATGCCTACACGCGCGATGATACCCTGCTCAGCGAATACGGCCTGGACAACACCCCGTTTTTGGATCAGCTGGAGGGTCTGGGGTTTTATGTGGCGCGCTGCAGCCAGAGCAACTACGCCCAGACCCAGCTCTCCCTGGCATCTTCTCTGAATTTCAACTACCTGGAAGCGCTAGATGAGGCCTACAACCCGGGTAACAACAAGCGGGTGGGCATGCGCGAGTGGATCCAGCACAGCGCGGCGCGGACCACCCTGGAGGGGCTGGGCTACCAGGTGGTCGCCTTCGAGACCGGCTTCAAGAACACCGAGTGGGATGACGCCGATCTGTACCTGGCGCCCTCTGCCGCGCTGGGGAGCTTGCAGATGTTTGCCGGCTTGAACGATTTCGAGCTGCTGCTGATCAACAATTCCGCCGGCTTGCTGCTGACCGACGCCGCCATCAAGCTGCCCGAGTTCCTGCAAACCGATTTCGATAACCCTCGCCGCATCCATCGCGAGCGCATCTTGTACGCCCTGGATCAGCTCGCCAAACTGCCGGCTCTCCCGGGGCCCAAGTTCGTCTTTGCCCACCTGGTCATCCCGCACCCGCCCTACGTGTTTGGGCCGGATGGCGAGTTCACGGACTACGACCGGGACAAGATTGCCGCCTACCACGACCAGGTGATCTATCTGAACCAACGCCTGATCCCGCTGCTGGAGAGCATCCTGCAAGAATCCAGCACCCCGCCCATCATCGTGCTGCAAGGCGATCACGGCGGGATCGAATCCCCGCAGGCATACCGCATGGATATCCTGAACGCCTATCACCTGCCGGGAGGCGGGAACGCACGCCCGTATGAGAATATCTCGCCGGTCAACACCTTCCGGGTCATTTTCAACCAGTATTACGGCGCCCAGTTCGCGCTGTTAGACGATACCAGCTATTTCTCGGTCTATAAGACCCCCTTCGAGTACACGGTCATCCCCAACCGGCGGGAAGGATGCCCGTGAAGGGGTTGTTGCATTATCCAGCATGAATGGCAAGGTCGCTGCTAAGAGGAAATCCGTCGTCAGCCGGTTGATTTTGCCGCTTTTGGCTTTTTCCACTTGAGGGTTACTTCATAATTCACGCCCAGGCCAATTTTACCGACCACCAGACTGCCTAGCTCACCACTGGTAGCCATTCCGAACTTGACCTCGGCCTCGCTAACGGGAAGCTCTTCGAGCTGGGCGAGCAGGAGCCTGGCTTGAGCCTTTACTTCTCTAATGGATTCTGTAAAGGTTTTTTTGGCTTTAACAATCACACTTTCGCCGACCCTGGAGGCTTCCACGATACCACCAGCTTCAGATTCGGGGGCCTCGATCAGTACCGTCATGTCTTCATCAAGTTGATATTCAATATAGATTGGCATAAAGTCTCCTTTGTAGATTGATCAGCCATTGTGGGCGAATCCAAAATACCCCGCACTTCCCCTTTGAGCTGCATAACTTCTACCTCTTTTGTTTTACCCGTTGGTTATTCATCGTTGATTTGTATGGATTGCAAGAGCATACCTAATTGACCAACCGGAAGCATGTAAGCCGCTCGCACACCTTTTGTTATGTCGGCATGGGTGATCATCCCAACAATAGCTTTTAATTTTTCATCCCAAACGGGTGCCCCGCTAAATCCCGGAAGCACCGGATATCCAATTTCGTTCAACCCATCCATCTGGATCAGACCGCTGGCAATTCGATCTCGTAATACCCCCGAAGTCCAGACACCACTGTCGTATTTCTCCGGGAAACCAAGCGCGCGGAAGGGATGTCCCCATAAATCTGTATAAGACTTCAGGGACGCAGGTTGGGCGGCTGGCGGGAGTGGATCAACCGGGTTAAGTAAGGCAATGTCGTTTGATGCGTCTTGAAAAACTACCCTGGAAGTCAGCTTGTAACCTGGCTGAATCAGTGGGAAATCGATCTGGATTTCAGTATTAAGAAACTGGCTTTTGTCATCTAAGCGCAGGATGTTTTCAATAATATGGGCGCAGGTGATAATGATTTTGGATAGTTTGGTGTGATCCTGGTAAACCAGAAAGCCTGCACCTTGAGGACGACCGCTCTGACCCAAAATCCGGACAATGCATGCTTCAATTTCGACTATACTTTTTTCTTGTTGATTTTTATATCCTTCTTTGCCAGGTTTAGGCCGGGCGACGGTCTTTGCAACCTCTTTGCTTGCTCGGTCGCTGACTATGTTCGGGGTTTCTTTGGCAGAACCCATCGAAAGCCATTTCTTGTGAAATACGTTACAGATCTTGATGCGGTCATCTACCCAGTGAATGACTCCCAGTTGTTCTAAACCGTAAAGATAACTCTCCATTACTTCGGGTTTTATCCGGAGAGAGGCTCGCAAGTTATCAATAACGGAAAATTCTTCACTGACTAGTTTACGTATGATTGCGCGTTCCGAACGGGACAGTGTATCATAATCAGATTGGAAGAAGGCTGATAACTGGTCGTCCACAACCCGGTCGCGATCTGTCAGGTTTCTAAGCCTCCCCTCCGAGGTGAACAGTCGATTGCATAACCTTTGAATCAAGTAGGGGTGATTACCAGTGATCTCCATGATCCGCACCAGCAAAGCCTCGTTTACCTGGACCATACCCTCCGGATTATTGCGCTGCAGGATCAGTTGTTTTGCCTCTTCATCGTTAAACAAGGGGACATAACGAATATCGAAACCAGATAAGAAAGGCGAGGTTTTCCAGGATCGGCAGAGATCATGTAATTTGCTCAAACCTTTTGTAGCAGCCAGAACCACACGTAAACGATTCGGTTTTTGGAGTACGCTTCGCAGCCCTTGTAAATGGTTCTTATCCAGGTCAACAAGTTTCTCGGCTTCATCCCAAAGCATCAGGATGGAGATGTTCCTTTCTTCTGTTATATCAGCCAATTTTTCGATGATTGTAATAATGCTGCTCTCTGGATCGAAGGATAATTCCCGTAGGAACTCGATTTTTTTTGCTTTACGCCCGATCTCCGCGGTTAATTCAACGCCCATCTTAACCGGGTCGGCCTCTGTCGATTGGAGACTGAGATACAGGGGAATGTGACTGGTTTCCTCCTCAAGGAGGTGCAGGATAGAGGTTTTCCCGGTCCGCCGATTGCCAACCAGGTAAATAAATTGATTGCGCTCATTCGACAGATCTTCAATCAAAGCTCTCCGGCCATAAAAGTGCGGTTGGTAAACCACGGGACCAACGATATATGGATTCCTCATGGTTGGTTTCCTTCCAGCCATTTAATGAACATCTTCGTCAAGCGAGGCTTTGAATCTTCTTTGCAGGTGATATTGTATAACTCTTCGCGCGAGAAGAGAGGACTCCCATCGGCGCGCATCTCGTTCGCGTCTACTCGCCCATGTTGATCTTTAGCCCTATGAAGGGCTTGGCGTTGAGCGGCATCGAGCCTGGACCAAAAATCTGAAAATTCGCTGTTTTTTCCTATTAATACAAGGTCCATAGCTATTTGAACGTCCCCGAAATTGATATGGGCTTCTATTTGCGCCAGATCTTTACCTTTCTCGGATATCTCGGAGTAGATCCGGTTTAACATGACTTCTACACTTAGATGGGCAAGGTGTTGAATTTCAATGGGCTTTAGATCGCTGAAATCGATCAGGGCTTTCAAGGCATCCGGATCATAGATATAGTATCCCAGAACGGGCTCGACGACGAGTTGTCGAGCCGTGTTTTCGCCGAGCGGGGAAAGCTCGATCTCCTCGAACAAGTTATACCAGGGACTCGTCTGTGCGCCTGAGATGCGTTGGATCGCTACGCCCGCCATGATCATCTTCAGGTATTTCCCGGGGCGTGTTGTGTACAGGCTTCGAAAACGATCATGCGTTATGGATTTATAACCGACGAATTGATCCATTTCATCCAGGAGCAATACGATGCGGATCTCTTTTCCAGGCTCTCGTTCCTGAAGGACAGCAACCACTGCCTCCAGGTCTTGTTCAAAGTGGATATGATCGTAGTCGCCCGCTGGAGAGTTAATCAGTAACCTGTCTTGGGGAACCACCGCAGCGCGCGCAATTTGCCCGACGAGAAAGCTGAAGAATTGGTCCTCTGCTATCCCCTGAAGGGTAGAGAACACGGGCAAAAAGAAATATTTCTGGTCTTGTTCAGATAATTTCCGCAAGTAGTCGCTGATCCTGATCAACAGCGAGGTCTTCCCGATGCGCCGCTCGCCGTAAATAATGAAATTGTTATTATGGATACCGTTGATGATGTACTGGATCAGACGCGCCCGTCCGAAGAACATTTGAGGATCGTAAATGGGTTGGCCAAAAATGTACGGGTTGAATTTGCGCGTGATGGCATCCAGACGTTGGCGGCGGAGATTCTCTTGACGGACAAAAATGCCAGCCTGCACTGCCAGTATTTCGAGGAAACGCAAGTCGGCGTCGTCAAATGGGCTGCCGCCGTCTCGGTCAGCAGACATTACCCCAATCACTTTACCTTCCATCCAGATGGGGGCAAGCACCATGGGACGTGACACCCCTGGATCACTCAACGCGTCGGGTATAAAACGGGCATCCTGAGAGGCATCGGGTAGATACAGGGAGAGGCCCTCTTGGGCAACCCAGCCAGCAAGGCCTTCCCCTAAATGGAATCTATAGTCGTCCACAATTTCGAGTGGAACACCCTCAACGGATTGCGGGACGAGCAGGTCATCTTCCGTTTCGAGCGTGAAAAGCGTGCATCGTACTGCATCCAGGGTGGAATTCGCTTCTTTGACCACTGTATCGAATATTTCTTGGCGGTCCGGCAGCTCACTGAGCCGGCTGACTACTCTATTTAATGCGTCCATATATCGCACTCGCCGTTGTAGGTCTTCGTAAATACGGTCCTTTTCAAAAGCGATCGTAATGACATTGGCGATATCCTGGCACAGGTTGGCATCATGTTGGCTGAAAGCATCCTTTAATGTGCTTTCCAAATTGAGTACGCCGATAACGCGACCGGTTCCAGCCCTTAATGGAACTGCCAGCACAGAAGCTGTACCCTTGCGCTGTGGTTTGAAGCGGGGGTTATTTTCAACATTGCTGGTGCGATATAAGGCACTTTGGCGCACTACGTTTCCAGCAATGCTTTCTTTCCATTTCTGAGAGCGCAGATGGATTGGGGTGCCTTCTTCTAACATTTCTTTACCATCTAGAATTACATGGTACAGGTACTGCCGGGCATCGCGATTAATGGTTGCGATGGAGCCAAAATCGGCAAGGGGGAATAACTTAACCGTCTCATCCAGAATGACCGGTAAAGGAGATTTCCCCACGCCGATCGCCCCGACGATCTCCACCAGTTTTCGGATCGCATCGGTATCCTTTATACTTTGTTGGTATAAACGGGCGTTTTCGATGGCGATAGCCGCCTGCAATGCCAGCGTAGCGCTCAGTCTCTTCTCAGCTTCGTTGAATTGACGCGGCGATCGGTCATTCAAGTAAAGAACGCCGATCACCTTTTCCCCAACTTTGAGCGGCTGGCCAATATAGGATTTGATATTGAGCTCAGCTACCTGGTCGCTGACTCTATCTTCTTTGGATGTATCCGGAACGAAAACTGGTTGACCGGTCCGGTAAATCTGGTAGGTGCTGCCTTTCTCCGATAATTCAAAACGTGATGGCTGGAATTCTTTAGAAGTGCTATATGATCTAACGATTCTCGTGCCATCCTCGCTCAGCAAGTAGATGATCCCGATCTCCGTTTCTGTCAGGCGTTCAGCGCCTCTCACGATCAGGTCTAATAACTTATCCAAATCAAGGGTCAATAATTTTGTATTGATATCATGCAGTAACGACAGTTCCTCGGATTGCTGTTTCACGGATTGGTACAGTTGAGCATTTTCGTATGCCACTGCAGCCTGACTGGCTATCGTTTCCAATAGCCGTTCATCGTTTTTTGTAAAGCCACCGATAATATCTTTATCGGCTGAAATGACACCAATAACGCGCCCCTGTGACAGCATGGGAGCCAGCAATATGGAATGCGGCTCCCCAGGAAGAATGGTCACACTGATGGGTAAAGCCCGGGTGTCTTTGTCCACATCTCGGATATTGAGGGATTTACCGTTTTGAGCGACCCAGCCAACCAGCCCTTCTCCATACAAGAAATGTAGAGACCTGACATCTCTCTTTGTGCGCCCCTTTCGGGCTGAGCCGACCAGATTACCCGATGGGTCCACGGTAAAAAGAGTTGAATACTGGCAATCCAGGGTTTTATTAACTGTGTTCAGGAGGGTGTCGATCAGCCGTTCGATCTCTAGCTGACCGCTGATTAATCGACCTGCCTTGTTTAGTATCTCCAAATCCTGTATTCTTCGGGCACTTCGTACGGCCTGTCCCACGTGAACTGCCAAAGTCTCTAGCAGCCTTTGATCTTCATCATCGAATGCTTTAAGTTTCTGGTGTTCGACGGAGATTACACCATAAACCTTCTGATCGATGGTGATGGGAACAGCCACAAGTGAACGCGGATGCGGGTCAGACCAGGTTGGATCGAAGCGCGCGTCGCTATCCGTGTCCCCCACCCGGGCCGGCTTTCCGTTCACCGCCACCCAGCCTGCCAGGCCTTGGCCCAGGGGAAATGCCCGACCCGGTCTCAGAACGTGCTCGAAATCTCCATGCGCAGCCCAGACAACCAGTTTGTCTTTCTCGACAACAAAGACCGAACAATGGGTGCAATCTAAAGTGCGTGCAGCAGAACGAGCTACTGCTCTTAAGATGGTAGGTTCTTTTTGCATGCCCGTAAAATTTGCCCCCAACTGGTTGAGCACGCGATGCCGGTCAACTTGTCGTTTCAGGTCGTCGAGTAATTGTGCTTTGTGCAGGCCAATCGCTGCCTGATTTGTAATTGTGGCGAGAAATGATTTTTCTGTTTCAGAAAAGTCATGCGGGTGTTCGTCGTTCAAATAAAGGACGCCAATAACCTCTTTTTCAAGTTTAAGCGGTACGGCGATCATCGAGTGAATCTTGCCGCGTAGAACGGGATTAACTCGATTGTCTTTGTTAATATCGAAAAAGGTTAAAACTTCCCCGGTAGCGATGACCTGGCGGGTTAAGCTGCCCTCCAGATGCATGCGTGGCGGGGGGTGATGGGAGCCTGGTGGATACTTAAAACTCCTGCTGATTGAATCTTTGTCTTTGCTGAGTAGATAGATTACCCCCGAGGAAGTATGGGTAAGCTCGATCGCGCCTGAAACGATAGACTGCAGGATCTCTTCGACCTGTTGGGCGCTATTGATCCGTTTGCCAATATCCTGGAGCAGTTCCAGACCGCGGTTGCGTTGGATGGCGATACCGGCTTGCCGGGCCAGGGCCTCGACCAGACCACAGTCATTTGTGTTGAACCAATTATATTTATCCTGATCTGCGCTAATAACGCCAACAGTCTGGTCGCCGACTTTGATGGGTACAACCAGCATAGAGCGGGGTAAAGTGGAACGTTCACGAGCCGGCATGAAGCGCGGGTGCTCTCTGGCGTCGGGAAGCACAATGGGGTTACCGCTCTCGAAAACCCACCCTGCCAGGCCCTCCCCGGACGCAAAGCGCCGGCTGGCGATCTGCTCCGATCGTTCACCACGAATAACTTGAGGCACCAACCAGGTTATACCGCCTTCGATTTCGGGAAAAAAGATGGAACAATGCGTGCACTTGAGCTTCGCTACAATTTGCGATGCAATGAACGACAGAAGGTCTCGAGTGTTAAGCTTACCGCTCATCTTTTGAGCGACTTCATTGAGGACCTGCAAGTCTTGAATACGGCGGACAGCGTCATCCAGCAGGTGGGCATTCTGAATGGCTATAGCAGCCTGAATAGCAAATAAATTGATCGCTTTTTTCTCCTCGCGGCTAAAACTGTGTGGAGACCGGTAATTGAGGAAGAGCACGCCAACAATTTTAGCTCCAGAGGTCAGGGGAACAGCCGCTGAGGAAACAATCTTCTCGCGATAGATAAAGTTCTCAGCCTCAGGCCCCGGCTCGATTTTGAGGAAATCCCCCCAGTCGCGAACGGCATCTGGAGCGTAGAAGGGTCGATTGCGCTTCAGCATTTTAAAAACCGCCGATTCTCGGTGAGGTACCTGGTAGCTACGGCTCTTTAATGCCTCGGGTCGTTGGAACTCGCCGAAGGTTACCGGAGGGATGCGAATGTCGTCCGTATCCTCCCGGTATTCGTATAAGACCGTTGCATCGGCTTCCAGAATGGACGCAGCCGATTCACTGATCTTGAGCAATAACGAGTCAAGGTCGCGAACAGACGTCAGAGATTGCCCCACTGAAAGGATTTTCTCCAATACCATCAAGCTGGTAAAACCTTTAGGTCTATTTCCTTTTCTAGGCATAGTTTCTCCCATCGTAAAGGTAAATAGAGTTTATACTAAAACATAACAGAAAGCAATTTCTGATCGCGCTATACCCTATCTGCTTTAGAAAGAGGGCGATCTTGGGGTGTTTTCAGCAGGATAAAAGGAATACGATTATGCCAGCTACCCTCCACAGCACCCCGCGCACAGACGGATTCCGCATGCCCGGCGAGTTCGAGCCCCACGCCGGAAGCTGGATGCTGTGGCCCGAGCGCCCCGATAACTGGCGCCTGGACGCGGCCCCCGCCCAGCGCGCTTTTGCCGCCGTGGCCGCGGCCATCGCCCAGTTCGAGCCGGTCTCGGTGGGGGTCTCTGCCCGCCAGTTCGAAAACGCTCGCCGCACGCTGCCTGCCGGTGTGCGCGTGGTGGAGCTCTCCAGCAACGACGCCTGGATGCGCGACTGCGGGCCGACTTTCGTGGTTAACACCGGGCGCGTGGTGCGCGGCGTCGATTGGGAGTTCAACGCCTGGGGCGGGCTGCACGGCGGGCTGTATGCCCCCTGGGACCTGGACGAGCAGGTCGCCGCCAAGGTGCTGGAGATCGAGCGGCTGGAGCGATACCAGGCGCCGCTGGTGATGGAGGGCGGCGCGGCCCATGTGGACGGGCAGGGCACCCTGCTCACCACGGCGGAATGCCTGCTCAACCCCAACCGCAACCCGCAGCTCACCCAGGCGCAGATTGAAGGATACCTGAAGGAATACCTCAACGCCAGCAAGGTCGTCTGGCTGCCGCGCGGCGTCTACCGGGATGAGACCGGCGGGCACGTGGATAACCTGTGCTGCTTTGTCCGCCCGGGCGTGGTGGCGCTGACCTGGACCGAAGACACAGCCGACCCGCAGTACGAAATCTCACAGGAAGCCTACGAGCGCCTGATGACCAGTACGGATGCGCTGGGCCGCCGCCTTGAGGTGCACAAAATCCTGCAGCCGGCGCCTATCCACATCACAAAAGAGGAGAGCGAGGGGGTGGAAGCCGCGGCAGGCACCTTGCCGCGCACAGCCGGCGACCGTCTGGCGGCCTCCTACATCAACTTTTACATCGCCAATGGGGGGATCGTGATGCCCGCCTTCGGCGACCCGCACGACGCGCCTGCCCGCGCCCAGCTGCAGGCGCTCTTCCCGGAGCGGGAGGTGGTGCAGGCGCCGGCGCGCGAGATTTCATTGGGGGGAGGCAATATCCACTGCATCACCCAGCAGGTGCCGAGGGGAAAATAGCCGAATCTCCACTCACTGCCACCCATCTGGCATATAATCAGCGGTGCGCCCACCAAACTGACA
>Ga0105106_10000818_pt1 | contig 22092 bp, 14 predicted proteins | sample PPLLaktember2015_5_FD_79109 | JGI IMG/M metagenome (GOLD analysis project Ga0105106, IMG submission 79109) | Freshwater sediment microbial communities from Prairie Pothole Lake near Jamestown, North Dakota, USA - PPLs Lake P8 Core (1) Depth... | ecosystem: Environmental > Aquatic > Freshwater >...
CTATCTGCAGTCAAAAAGATACGAAGAAGCTATCGCTGCTTTTACAAAAGCCACAGACATTGATCCATCACTTACCGACAGTTACCTGTATCAGGGTATAGCAAACGCTGAATTGTCACGGTATGAGGAGGCTTTACCCTTACTGGACCGAAGTTTATCAGCAAACCCCTCGCGTATCGAGGCGCTGATCTGTCGTGCAAAGTCCCTTGTCAGGCTCAACCGGTACCCGGAAGCTATCGAAACACACGACAGGATCCTCTCTCTCAATCCTACGATTATCGAGATATGGATGCAGAAAGGAAATGCACTCTTTTCCCTGGGAAGAAAGCAGGATGCTATTCTTGCCTATTCGAAAGCGCTTGAAATAAATTCAAATTTTGCGGAGGGTTGGGTAAAAAAGGGCAATGCACAGTATGATCTCGGCAAGATCCAGGATTCTGTGGTCGCTTACACAAAGGCACTTGATATCAATCCTGCCCTCCGCGATACCTGGATGAGAAAGGGTGATGCACTCAATGACCTCGGACGAACTGAAGATGCAGTCGCGGCATACACCAGATCCTTAAAAATAGATCCAGATCAGGCAGATGGATGGGTTAAAAACGGGAAATCTCTGTTTGACCTCGGGAGATACCAGGACGCAATTGATTCCTTTGACAATGCAATTGCCCTGGACCAGAGATGTATTGAAGCATTCCATTACAAGGGACTTGCACTGGAAAAGGTGGACAGAACTGAAGAGTCGATGCATGCATTTGAGGTGCTCCTGGAAATCGATCCCCGGAATGGTGACGCACAATATCACCGAGGGCTTGCGTTAAGCAAACTTGGCGATCACCGCGGTGCCATCGATGCATTCGAAAAGACTATTGAGATCCTGCCTTCATTTGCACCTGCATGGTATAACAAAGGGAGATCCTTGATCCATATTGGAAAATATCAGGAGTCTGTTTCTGCATTCAACCGGGCGCTTGAGATCGAATCTGCATATACTGAAGTATACTATTACAAGGGCTTCGCACTTTTAAAACAGGAAAAGTTTACCGAAGCTATCGAATCGTTTGATAAAAATCTTGATAAGGACACCAGTAATGCACTGGGACACTACAACCGGGGCCTGGCACTCTCCAAACTCGGCAGATATGAAGAAGCTCTGGAGGCGTTTGACAAGGCACTCATCTATGATCCTGAAAATGCCCTTGCTTTTTATCACAAGGGCAGATCCTACTGCGGACTGAACCGGTACAGCGAGGCAATCTTTGCCTTTGAAAAAACACTCCAGTTGCAGCCAAAATACCTGGAAGCACGGATGCAAAAAGGCATCGCCCTTTATAATCTCGGGAAGTTCAAAGAAGCTATAAAGGACTTTAACAAGGTCATTACTGAAAATCCCAAAAATTACCATGCTTATTACCGGAAAGGCAGAGCTCTTTTTGACCTGGGAAATGTGTCCGATGCCATCGAAGCTTATGACCGAACCATTGATCTGGAATCAGATTTTGCCGATGCACATTTCCACAAGGGTTTCGCTCTCCTGGAATTATCCCGGTTCGAAAATGCAATTCTGGAATTCGATCGCACTCTGGAAATTGATCCTGCACTTGCAGCAGCACATTTTAACCGCGGTATTGCCCTTGCAAGGATCTTGAGGTTCGACGATGCGATTATCTCATTTGATAAAACGCTGACCCTTATCCCGGGTTATGCCCCCGGGTTTTTCCAGAAGGGACGTGCTCTGTATGCTATCGGCCATTACCAGGACTCAATAGATGCATTTGACCGCACTATGGAACTGGATCCGGATTCAGCTGAAGCAGCACTCAATAAAGGTATAGCACTTCATGATCTCGGAAGATATGAAGAATCACTTTCCAGTTGTGAGATCGCACTAAAACTTAAACCGGACTTTATTGAAGCAGCGTACCAGAAAGGAAAAACCCTTGTTAACCTTGAACGATACGATGTGGCAGTTGCTGCCTTTGATCGGACAATTGAACTCGATCCAGCCAATGCACAGGCATATTATGACAAAGGTCTGGCATTGATACATCTTGGCAGGCATCTGGAAGCGGTTGCATCATTCGATCGTCTCCTGGAACTTATACCCGGTTTTGCTCCGGCATTCTTCCAGAAAGGAATTGCACTTGCACAGGTGGGCATGTATAATGAAGCAGTATTTGCATTCAACATTAAGCTGGAGATTACTCCGGATGATGCGGAAGCACTCTGTCAGAAGGGGATCGCACTTGCACACATGGAAAATCACGAAGATGCTATTACCGCGTTTGAAGCTGCCTCCCGTATAGATCCCGTGAATGCTGAAATCCAGTTCCAGAAGGGGTTATCCCTCGCAGCGTCAGGTCGTCATGATGAAGCGCTCCATGCATTTAACCGTGCCCTTGAGATCAATCCCGGCTATACGGATGCCGTTTACCACAAAGGACTCTCACTCGCAGAACTTGGTGAGTTCAACGAGGCTATTGCAGCCCTTTCCCGTGCACTTGAAGTTACACCGACAATTGCCAATGCATGGCTGATCAAAGGATTCTGTCTCTTCGCAGTCGGGCGCTATCAGGAAGCTATAACAGCCTACAATTCCTCGCTTGAGATCGATACAACAAATCCTCATACCTGGTTCTACAAAGGAAGGGCGCATCTCAGTCTTGACAATCATGATGATGCAGTTAAGGCATTCGATCAGGTCCTGGCTCTCGCACCGGAATTTGGGGAGGCATTTTATTATAAGGGAATTGCGCTCACCAGGGATAAGAAAATTGCAAAGGCAGCAGCAGCTTTTGAACAGGCAAACCGGCTGATGCCCGATTTTACCGATGCGTATCTTCAGAAAGGGAGATCACTTGCAGCACTTGGTATCCACCATGAGGCAGCTGACGCATTCAGGCAGGTACTTTTATCAAATCCCGATGATCTGACTGCACTTTATGGCCAGGCACGGGCATTAGATCACCAGGGATTATACGAAGATGCGATAACTGCATACACCCGGATTAACCAGATTGAGCCAGAATGCGAACGGGTATTTTTTTATAAAGGTGTCGCACTCATGTGCACCCAAAACTATCCTGATGCAATCGATGCATTTGACAGGGCTCTTGCCCTTAATCCATCACGGGTTGAAGCATGGAGCGGGATGGGGAGAGCATTCGTAATCCTTAATAAATATGAAAAAGCGGTTGAAGCCTTTGATTCACTTCTCGCACTCAAACCAGATTCAGCAGATATCCTGTTTGAAAAGGGACTTTCGCTTTCTCAGGTAAAAAAACCGGAATTGGCTCTTGAAGCATTTAACCGGTGTATCGGGTTAGGACTTGATAATACCCGTGTCCATGCAGAAAAAGGACTCGTGCTCTTTGAACTGGAAAGATATGAGGAGGCCTTAGCTTCATTCGACCGTGCACTTGAACTCGATGCAAATGATATGGTCTCGCATCGGGTAAAAGGAGAGATCCTAGCAAAGATTAACCGGCATGAAGATGCGATCACAGAGTTCGATGCCATCCTTGTCCTTGATCCGGAAAATGCCCAGGTGCACCGGATGAGAGGTATCGCCCTAGCTAAACTATGCCGGTATGAAGATGCCGTGGTTGCACTGGACCGGGCACTGGAAAATGACATGGCAAATCCCGATATCCTTGCCTGCAAGGGGTATTCACTCTACAAGTTGAACCGGTATAAGGAAGCGGTTGAATCGTTTGGGAAATCCCTCAAACGCAAACCTCAGAATGTTTTTGCGCTGTTCTACCGCGGAAAAGCTCTTCTGCACCTCAAGCGATGGGAAGAAGCAATAACCACATTTGAAAAAGTTCTTACCCTTGATGAACAGAATGCCGAGGCATGGTATTACCGGGGAACGGGCTATGAACATATGTCACTCTATGACGATGCCCTCAGCGCGTTTGAGCGGGGGCTGGCTCTCGATAATTCATGTGCTGTCGCATGGTTCCATAAAGGCTGGGTTCTTGGCAAACTGAATCGGTTCGCTGAATCAGTACCACCTTTTGATCGTGCTCTTGAGATCAATCCTGAGATGCAGGATGCGGCTTATAATAAAGGATGTGCACTCGCAACTGTAGGACGACATGAAGAGGCTGTTGCTGCATTTGATCGGGCGATCGTACTCGGTCCTCAAAGCGGGGCCCTCTACTATTATCACGGTAACTCTCTCATTGCAGCGGGGCGTGACCAGGACGCATTGGTATCCCTGAACCGTTCGCTTGAACTTGCTCCCGGAGATGCAGTGACAAATCTAGCAAGGGGTGAGACTCTTCTCAAGCTTAAAAATTTCAACGAAGCTTTAGCCTCATTTGATAAGACGCTCGAAATAGACCCCCATAATGCACATGCTGCCTTTGGCAGGGGTCAGGCCCTCTCAGCAGTGGGGCACGATGAAGATGCGGTGCTTGCATATGAACAGGCACTGACCCTGGATTCTACGCTTTCTGATGCTGCATATAACAAAGGCCTTGCACTCTCCCGCATCGGCAGATACTCGGATGCTATAAAAGCGTTTGATTATACCCTTGAATACGTTCCAGGGCATGCCCTGGCTCACTACCACAAAGGACTCGTCTTGAACGCTACGGGAAAGTATGAAAAGGCAATCCGGTCATTCAACCAGGCACTCACCTGCGATACTTCCATCACTGACGCTATATATCAGACCGGTCTCTCGTATACAGGCCTTGGAAAACATGAAAAAGCACTTGGTGCTTTTGATAAGATGCTGGAAATTACACCTGATAATTCTACAATCCAGTATATGCGGGCGCTTTCACTTGCAAAACTTCTTCGGTTTGATGAAGCACTCCATGCGGTCGAATCTTCTCTGAATCTCGAAAAAACTATCGCTGACGTATGGCTCCTCAAGGGGAACGTGCTTTTTGAGCTGGGCCGCATGCCGGAAGCTCTTGAGTCTTTTGAGACCGCTGTTGCCCTTGCACCAGATAACACAACTGCCTGGTACCGGAAGGGAAAGACATACATCGAACTTGGAAACCCTCATGAGGCTATTACCTGCTTTGATCGTGTCCTGTCTCATGATCAGATGTGTGCTTCAGCATGGTTACGGAAAGGTAGTACCCTGCTTTCTCTCAGTCAGTATGAACCTGCACTGGAAGCTCTTACCCGTGCACTGGACATAAAACCCGGTTCGGCTTACGGGTGGTATGATCGGGCAATTGCACTTCTGGAACTCGGCAGATATGAAGAAGCAGTCGTATCGTATGACAGAGTACTGGCTATCAACCCCAAATACGCAAATGCGTATTATGACAAAGGGGTAGCTCTTACAAAGTTAAGCAAGGACAGAGAAGCAGTTGAAGTATTTGAACACGCTACGACTCTGGATCCGAAGTTTGTCAATGCCTTTTTCGAAAAAGGAATGGCGTTGAGCCGACTCTCAAAAAATCAGGAGGCAATCGCTGCATTTGACCGGGCACTCTCTGTTGATACCTCCTACGCCCCTGCGTATTACCAGAAGGGACTGATCCTTAAAAACCTGAAACGGTATGAAGATGCACTTTCAGCATTTAGTGCCGCTCTCACCCTTGAAACAGGAAATTATGATTCATGGTTCAACAAAGGCCTGGTACTCAGCAATCTCAAACGATTTGATGAAGCAAAAATTGCGTTTGAGCGGGCAATCACTCTCGACCCGAATGTGTATGCTGCACATTATGAAAGAGGATACGCGCTCTTAAATCTGAAACAATATGAGGAAGCAATCACTGCATTCTCGCATGCACTTGCAATAGATGACCAGAACAGGGATGGGCATTTTGAACAGGGACTTGCATATGCAATGCTCGGCAGATACGAAGATGCCGAAGCGTCCTTTTCAAAAGCACTTTCCCTCGATCCTGATTTTGCAGAAGGCTATTATAACAAAGGTCTGGCACTGGAAAATCTTGGACGGTTCGACCAGGCAATTGGCGCATACGATCAGATACTTTCCCGTATTCCCGATTTTTCAGCAGCATGGCACCACAAAGGTATCGCATCTGAACATCTGGGTAAGGATGTGGAAGCGGTAGAAGCATTTAAAAAAGCACGACAGAACGATCCGCATAATATCGCATTACTTTTTTCCGAAGGGAATGCTCTTTTCCGGCTCGCAAAGTATGATGAAGCTGTTCATATTTTTGATCTTGCCCTCAATAAAGATCCAAATAATGGAGAGATTATCTTTGAGAAGGGTCGGGCGCTTGCAAAACTGGGACATTATGAAGAGGCGCAGGAGATTTTCGGATATGCATCATCTCAGCTTCCCAACAGGTACGAACCTCCCTATTTACAGGGATTGTCTCTGGTCCAGCTCGGCAGGTATGAAGAAGCTGGTCATGCGTTTGATGCAGCGCTCGCTCTGAATAAAACTGATCCGGAAATCTGGTACGAGAAAGGGTTGGTGCTTATACATCTCGGTCATCCTGCTGAAGCAATAACAGCCTTTGACGACAGCATTATCTTTCAGCCTGATAATCCCCGGGCATTCCTGGAGCGGGGGAAGGCATTAGCTATTCTTGGTAAATTTGAGGATGCAATCGGTTCCTTTGACAAGGTAATTGAGCAGTTACCGGAAAATGCCCTTGCTTTACTGGCGAAAGGTATCGCTCTGTTCCGTATCCGTAAATTTGAAGATGCTGTCACAGTCCTGGAGAAGGCACTTTCCCTTGAAGCAGACAATACCGATGCCCTCTACTATTATGCAGCGGCTTTTGCCGAACTGGGAAGATACAACGAAGCGGCAGAAGCTTTCGGACGTTTGCTCGTCATTACTCCCGATAACGCACAGGTATGGCATGAACAGGGAATACTATTTGCCAAACTCTCCCGTCACCAGGATGCAATAGCCGCATTCGATAGTGCAATCTCTGAAAAACCTGATTTTTTTGCAGCGTATTACAACAAAGCGCGTTCACTGGATATCCTTGAACAGACCAATGATGCAATTGTTGTCTACGACCAGACACTTGATCTTGATCCGGCACATACACCGTCACTTCACTATAAAGGTGTCGCGCTTGCACGGATCGGCAGGTTCGAAGAGGCTATCAAAGCGTTTGACCGGACACTGGAGATCGATGGCACATTTGCAGAGGCATGGTTTGACAAAGGAAAGGCACTTGCATCACTTGGTATGTACCGTGAGGGGTTGAGAGCTTTTGATAAAGCCCTCGTTATCGAGAAGAATTATGCTGAGGGGTATTTCCATAAAGGACTGGTGCTGGCAAACCTGGGGCGGCACGAAGAAGCCATTATTGCATTCAATAAAAATATCGACCTTGATGCAGGGAATGCTCAGGCATTCTATCACAAAGGATTGTCTCTCGTAGCAAACGGACGGCAAAAAGATGCAATCGAAACCTTTGATCTCATATTACAGATTACTCCCGGGTCTGTTGAAACATGGCTGCACCGTGGGATGGCGTTGGCGGATCTTGGCAGATATAATGATGCTATTGAGTCTTATGTCAAGACACTCGAGATTGACCCGGCGAATATCGATGCCTGGTATCTCAAGGGTACTGCCCTCTTCGCGCTTTCCGGTTATGAGGCTGCCATTGAAGCGTTTGGTAAAGCACTGGAAATACAACCGGATTTTGTATCAGCATTGTTTTACAAAGGGCGGACACTCTTTGAACTGGGAATGGACAACGACGCAGTGATTTCGTACGATAATGCCCTTGCAGTCCAACCGAAACATATCGATGCCCTTTACCATAAGGGGATAGCCCTGACACGACTCAAACAGTACGATCTGGCCATCGCATCATTTGACCTGGCATTACGTCTCCGTCCTACAGCAGCATATATCTGGACGGGGAAAGGGGTAGCCCTGTCTTCCCTTGGCCAGGACCAGGAAGCCATCAGCTGTTATAAAAAGGCTTTAGGTATCGATACCAAAGATGCACGGGCATATTATTATCTGGGGGTTTCTTTCACCCATGTCGGCAGATTTAACGATGCTATTAAAAACTTCGATGCTGCACTGATTCACCGTCCAAAATGCGCCGGAGCTTTCTATCAGAAAGGGCGGGCACTTGCGGGTCTCTCCATGCATCACGAAGCGATCAGTGCATTCGACCGGGCTCTTTCAGAGGAGGATACATTTTCTGATGCGTGGCTCTACAAGGGTATCGCAGAGGCAAATCTTGGAACATATGATCTGGCGCTTGATTGTTATGATCATGCAATTTCCCTGGATGCCACCAATGCTCTGCCCCATTTATACCGGGGAGTTGCATTAATTCACCTGAACAGGCACAACGATGCTCTGAAAGCATTTGATCAGGCGCTTGCTCTCCAGCCTGAGTATCCGGAAGTATTCTATTACCTTGGTATCACGTATCTGAAACTTGAGCGCTTTGATGAGGCAATAACTGCATTTAATCAGGCATTGGCATTGAATGACCAGTACCCGGAGGTATACCATCACAAAGGAATTGCCCTGGTCCACCTCCGGAACTTCAATGAATCAATTAATGCGTTTGACGCTGCGCTGAGAATTAATCCTGAATATCAGGATGCTCTTCACGAAAAGGGGAAGGCACTCATGCATATCGGGAAAAATAAAGAAGCGATCGCAACGTTCGATCAAATCCTTTCTCATAATCCCGGATTTTCCATTGCGATCTATGAGAAGGGCAGAGCTCTTCTTGAACTCGGAAACTTCGATGATGCAATAGCTGCGTTTGAACGGGCGTGGGAAATAAACCCGACCTGCTATCAGGCATTTTTCTGGAAGGGAAGGGCATATTTTGATATGGGAAATTTTGATGCGGCTGTCACAGCATTCGAGCATGCCCTGGAAAACAACCTTGGCACTGCTGATGTGTACTTTTACCAGGGTAAAGCGAATGCTGCACTGGATCAACACCGGCAGGCAGTACAATCATACGATCGATCTCTGGAAATCCATCAGAGTGCTGAGGTACTTTCCCACAAAGGGGTTTCACTCGCAGAACTTGGTATGTCACGGGATGCCCTGGAAACATTCGAAAAAGCACTGGAACAGAATAGTAACCTTGCTGAAGCCTGGATGGGAAAAGGTAACGTATTGTACGATCTCGGTAAGCATCAGGAAGCTCAGGCTGCATACGAGAAAAGCCTCGATCTGGACCCGGAAAATGCAATCGGATGGACACGTCACGGAATGGCGCTTGCAGCTCAGGGTCAAAGCGGGGATGCAATCGAATCCTATGAACGGGCGATATCCGTTGACCCCGCGTTCTCAATAGCCTATTTCACCAAGGGCAGTGCACTTATTGCACTCGGCCGTTATCAGGATGCCAGTGATGCATTTACTGCCATGATATCGATTCAACCGGATTTTGTAGATGCATGGATCTATAAGGGCAGGGCATTACATGAGCTTGGTAAGTATCAGGACGCTCTGACCACCTTCAAGCACGCGTTGGAAATCGATCCCGGACGAAAGGAAGTCTGGAATGACATTGCAGAAATACTTGATACAATAGGGAAACATGAAGAGGCCAGGATTTGTTATAAAAAGGCAAAATAAGATTTTCCCGTACTTCGCGAAATGAATTAATAGAGTTCCTCATATCAGGAAAGGTTTGAAAGATAAGGGAGTAGATAGTGTCTGTCCCGCCATACCGCCCCTGCGCTGAACGCGATGATTCTATAATTCCCGTCCGGGGATTTTCGCGTTAGGCTTGGAGGCTAAAGCGAAGAGGGGGAAAACTGTCAGAGTTTTATTTCCTATGAAAAACGGATATTTTGGATATTCTGTGAAAATATCCATCAATTATCAGTAGGATGAATGCCCACGCCCCCAAAGGGACAACTCCGCGACGGATTTAAGTGATTACAAAAACTGAAACCTTCGTGCCCCGCACTGCCTCGGAAAGGACATGTGGCGGAGGTCCGTATTAACAATACGATTTTCATAGTTTGGGTGTGAAAAGAATCGATTCGTGTCTGTTTGTCCAGAGCCGGAGTTACCTTTTTTTGCTTTTTCCAATCTGTCGTATCACGATAAGCATTGAAATAATTCCGATAACCGCTCCCACAGAAACAGGAGACCGTGTGGGTTCTGGTTTCGTTGAAGGCATTGCTGGTATAACTGTTCCTGCAGGAGGAGTGGGGGAGGTCTTTATCTGCGACAGTGTCGGTATCGTTGAAGGAATTCTTTCACTCGCATTACCAGGTGTAGCAGCATCCCGGTTCTGTTCAGCAATCCGTTTATTCGCTGCCAGGTTCGGGTAAGTGGGATCAAGAGCCTGTACTCTATCAAACGCCGCGATTGCTTCATCATATCGCTTCAAACCGGCAAGGGAGTAACCTTTGTTGAACCACGCAACGGGACTGGCCGGATCAATCGTAATCGCGGTCTCGTACGCTTTCAGTTCTTCGTCGTAACGGCCGAGATTATACAGGATATACCCGCGGTTAATCCATCCCTGAATAAAATCGGGTTTAAGCGCAAGTACACGATCGGATGCTTCAAGGGCCGGGATGAATTGCTTATTCCGGTTAAGGGCATCCGCTTTTCCATTCCATGCTTCAGAATACGAGGGTTCGAGTGCAATTGCCTTATCGTAGGCCTGGATTGCCTCGGTGTAGCTTTTATTTTTCACGAATGCATTACCCTGTTCAAACCACCTTGTTGCATCGTTCGAGTATGCAACTACGGGAATGCTGATGAAGGAGAGAAAGATACACGTAAAAATTGCTGTTTTAATTACCTTATCTGATTCCATACAATCCGGAATATATGTAGTAGTATTACTACATATAGGATACTTCAGGTTCCATGCATTACCCTTAATGCGTCAGAACCAGAACACGACGGGTCAGGCTTTTATGAACCCGCTGCTCGTGGCGTTGCAGAATAGTCATATGCCCTTCAACGATGTCTGAAATATCCTTGTGTGTGACCACCACAGCCCGGTGCCCGACTTTAAGCACACGATGAATCTCATCAAGGGCTTCAGCGTAAAGATTTGCCATAGTGTCGGTTTTTTTTATACAAACTGATTGCCCGTAGGGAAAATCCGTCACAACTGCATCAATAGTATGATTCCCCAGTGGCAGATGCGTTGCATCAGCAAGCATAAAATTCGGTTGCGTTACGTTTTGACGACTGCCGTTCACCATCATCGGGTCGAAATCACTTCCTACGGCATGCATGCCGAGCATCTCTGCTTCGATCAGGATACCCCCGGTACCGCAGAACGGATCAAGCACTATCTCTCCTGCATATGAACAGGTTAAATTGACGAGCGTTCGTGCCATCCTTGGCATCATGACTCCGGGATGGAAAAAGTCCCTTTTTCCAGGATTACGGACATCATAAGCTCCCCGGTTGATCACGAAAAGAACTCTGCCAAAATAGCACCGGTCCTCCGAAAGAATGGCGCGATATTCTGTCTGTGGCCTGTCCAGTGACACCGGCCCCTCTATCATGGTGCCGATCAACCGTTCAAACTCCCTCTGTGAACAGGGATTTCTTTTATTGCAGGCTCCATGAATTTTTTTGGTACGTCCTGCAAATGACTGACTGGTTTTCAGGGCCAGTTCTTTGAGGAGTTTCCGGAATGCAGAAAGATCAGGGTCACATTCCCCGAGATACTCTGACACGACCTGCGTCATGGCCAGCCGGTGAGCTTCTTTTGGATAAGGTACCTCAACAACCGCAACCTGAAGCCGGTGATCGAGTACTTTTCCTATGCATTCGAGTTCGGCAAGGGGAAGTGTCGGGTTTTCACCGGACAGCTCGAAGAGCAGTCTCATTCTGATCGTATTGATCACCGGCACTCAAATACGTGCGTAAAAAGAGTATATTCCATTTTCATACAAAGAAAGCAGGGAAAATTGCGCTTACTTTTTTCCTTTCTTTTTACCCATGATTCCGGAGAAAAATCCTCCTGGACCACTACTCTTTCCCTCAAGCTCAGCAAGTTTTATGTAGAGTTCCTTCTGCTCACTGCTGATGGACCTGGGGGTGACAATTTTTACCCTGGCGAGCAGATCCCCGGGTTTTCCACGACGCTTGATCCCTTCTCCGGCAATTTTCAACGCAGTGTTATGCTGAATGCCGGGAGGTACTTTTAAGTCGATACGCCGTTTATCTATCGTTTCAATTTCTATCGATGTTCCCAACACTGCCTGAACGGGGCTGATCTCAATGGTGATCTCGAGATTATCTCCATTCCGGATAAAACGGTCGTGGACCTGGACATACACCTCAATAAAAAGGTCACCATTGGGTGCACCGGAATCACCTGCTTCACCATACCCCTCCATGCGAAGTCTCATCCCGTTATCGATCCCTGCAGGTATATGCACGGATACTTTCCGTTTCACTCGTGAATGACCAGACCCCCGGCACTCTTTGCAGACTTTTTCAGGGATTTTTCCTTTCCCGCCGCACTGAGTGCAGGTTGTCATCCGGATAAACTGGCCGAATGCTGAGTGAGCGGCCTGGCGCATCTGTCCACTGCCACCACAGCGGGAACAGGTATTCAGTCGTTTTGTTTCACTGCCCGTTCCGTTGCATGCAGGACAGGGTTCAGTATGCATTACTTCTATGTCCCGGTCTGCACCGGCTACCGCCTCTTCAAGAGTGATCTGGATGCGCATAAGCAGATCGGCACCGGGCTGGGGACCCGAACGTCTCTGACCCCCGCCAAAGAAATCAAAGATATCCCCAAAACCCGAGAAATCTGCGGAGAAACCTCCACCCCCATACCCACCTCCACCGGTATATGAGCCTTTGGATGCGTTGGTAAACGTTTCATGGCCCATGTTGTCGTATTGTGCTCTCTTCTGCTCATCGGAGAGTACGCTATACGCCTCGTTGATCCCCTTAAACTTCTCTTCTGCACCCTTCTCCTTGCAGACATCGGGATGGTATTTCCGGGCGAGGTTGCGGTATGCCTTCTTGATCTCCTTATCATCCGCACTACGGGGTATACCGAGGATCTCGTAGTAGTCATCCGCACTCATTTTTTAGCTCACTCATCTTTTACGTTATAATCTGCATTGACAACATTGTCATCGGTATTTTTATCAGGCTGCGGTGCAGTACCAGCCCCTGCCTGCTGTTGTGATGCCTGTTCTTCCTGGATCTTCTGGTAGATTTTGGTTGTTGCTGCATAAACACTTTCAGTCAGCGCTTCCATGGTCTTCTTTATCTCATCAAGGTTGTCGTCAGCCAGCGCCTTTTTTACAGCAGCAATGCCTTCCTCAACTTTTTGCTTGTCAGCTGTTTCAAGCTTGTCCCCGCTCTCCTTGAGCATCTTTTCAGCAGTGAATACGGCAGTGTCCGCCTGGTTGTGCAGCTCAATCTCGTCGCGCTTTTTCTTATCCTCATCCTCGAACTGTTTGGCTGCATCCATCATCTTCTTGATGTCTTCATCAGAGAGTTTCTTATCTCCCTTGATCGAGATCGCCTGCTGGTTACCTGAACCCAGATCCTTTGCCGAAACATGAATAATACCGTTTGAGTCAATATCAAAAGTAACTTCAATCTGAGGGATGCCACGGGGTGCCGGTGGAATACCGGTCAGCTGGAATTTGCCAAGGGTGAAATTATCTTTTGCTAGAGCCCGCTCACCCTGTACCACGTGAATCTCGACACTGGTCTGACCATCCGCTGCTGTCGAGAATATCTGGCTTTTCCGTGTGGGGATGGTGGTATTGCGTTCGATCAGTTTGGTTGCGATACCACCAAGGGTTTCTATGCCCAGGGTGAGCGGGGTTACGTCAAGCAGGACAATATCTTTTGTTTCACCGGTCAGCACAGCACCCTGGATGCCTGCACCGAGAGCAACGCACTCATCGGGGTTGATACCCTTGTCGGGCTCTTTTCCAAGGATCTTTTTCACGGTATCCTGGACAAGGGGGACACGGGTGGAACCTCCAACGAGGAGGACGTGATCGATGTCCTTTGGCTCCAGCTTTGCATCGCTCAAAGCCTGCTTCACCGGTCCAACGGTCGATTCGACAAGATCCCCGATAAGTTGTTCGAGTTTCGAACGGGTAAGATCGATGTTGAGGAATTTCGGGCCACTTGTATCCGTTGTAATGTAGGGCAGGTTGATGTTGGTGGACTGGCGCTGTGAGAGCTCGATCTTTGCATTCTCTGATGCATCACGCAGTCTCTGCATGGCATACGGATCATTCCGCAGGTCAACTCCCTCTTTTTTCTTGAACTCCTCAACAAGGTAGTCTGTTACGCGTTTGTCGAAATCATCCCCGCCAAGGTGGTTATTACCGGCAGTTGATTTTACTTCAAAGACACCGTCTCCAAGGGTCAGAATTGAAACATCAAATGTTCCTCCACCAAGATCGTACACCAGAACGGTGGCATCCTGTTCTTTATCAATGCCATATGCCAGAGCGCTGGCTGTAGGCTCGTTGATGATGCGCATGACATCAAGTCCGGCAATCTTTCCGGCATCCTTGGTCGCCTGCCGCTGGGCATCGTTGAAATATGCCGGAACCGTAATGACTGCTTTTGATATCTTCTCACCCAAATATGCCTCAGCATCGACTTTCATCTTCTGCAGGATCATTGCAGATATTTCCTGAGGCGTGTAACTCTTATCGTCGATTTTAATTTTTTCAGTAGATCCCATCTTACGCTTAATTGACTGGATAGTCCGCTGGGGATTGGTAACCGCCTGGCGTTTGGCAAGACTCCCGACAAGTCGTTCTCCTTCCTTGGTGAATGCAACGATCGACGCGGTTGTCCGCCCGCCTTCCGCGTTTGGGATCACGATGGGCTTTCCTGCCTCCATAATCGACATGCAGGAAAAGGTTGTTCCCAGATCAATACCCAGAACCTTCTCTTTTGCCATTTTTATACCTCCTGATTTTTCTGATTTCCTTTCGAGACTGCTACTTTTGCGTATCTGATTACTTTACCATGCATACGATATCCCCGGGCAACCACATCAATAACAGTGCCCTCGGTTTCGTCTGAAGTAACATGAGCGATTGCTTCATGTTCTGACGGATTAAATTGTTTTTTAAGTGCATCTACAGGATTGATACCATTACGCAGCAATTGAGCACTCAGCAGCTGCTGGATCTGAAGAATCCCTTCACGAAGGTGAGTGTCATCTGCCTTTAATGCCCTTTCAAGGTTGTCCACAACTTCCAGAATGTCAATGGCGAATTGTTCATTTGCGTGGGAAATTGAGATCTCTCTGTCGCGTGCTGTACGTTTTTTGAAATTTTCAAAGTCTGCAGCAAGTCGCAGGAACTGATCGTTCAATTCAGCATATGCTTTCTTCTGTTCGTCCAGTTCAACGGTAAGTGGAAGACATTCCGGCAGGGTATTTTCTCTGCCACCGGAATCCTGTACTTCGTTTTGTTCCGTACTGTTTTCTGCGTCGTGCATAGTACATCCCAGTCGATGTTCCATTATCTATTGTATTGTGGTTCTATATAAAATTTTATATCATCCCCAAAAGATAAACGCTAAATATTACTTGTTTTTCATAATTGGTTGAAAATATTCGTTTAATTTGACATTCAGACATTTTTTTATGATATTGATAAAAAGGGATTTGGAGGTACCGGTACACAACACGAGAGTATGTACGGTTTTATTAATTCCAGAAAGGGGTACCGTAATTTTCTTTAACAGACAATAAACTACATACATTTTTCTTTCCTGTTCTGCATACACTAAACCATGAAGTGGGCACTCCTCTCGGTCTGGGACAAGACGGGTATCATCGGTTTCGCGAAGGAACTTCTGAAGCAAAAATACAGCATTATGAGTTCTGGCGGAACCGGAAGGGAACTTGCTGATGCCGGGGTAAAATATACTGAGGTTTCCAGTTATACCGGTTTTCCTGAGATGATGGATGGACGAGTCAAAACACTTCACCCGAAAGTCCATGGGGGACTGCTGGGGAGAAGGCAGATTGATGATGCAGTAATGGCGAAGCACGGCATCAACCGGATTGATCTGCTGGGAGTAAACCTGTACCCCTTCGAGAAGATGTCTGAACAACCGTTGAGTCTTGAAGCATTGATCGAATTTATCGATATCGGAGGACCGGCGATGATCCGGGCGGGAGCAAAAAATTACAAAAATGTTGCAGTTGTTGTTGATCCTTCCGATTACCCGTCAATGACCACAGCAATTCAAAGCGGTGAAATCTCCTTGGAACAACGACTCATGCTCGCCAAAAAAGCATTTGCACGGACTGCCGCGTATGACGCTGCGATAAGCAATTATCTGTACCGGCTCGATACGGCATTCCCCTCAACATTTACCCTCCAGTTCAATCATGGCAGGACCCTGCGGTATGGAGAAAATCCTCACCAGCAGGCTGCGGTTTATGGTAATTCGGGTATTGCGGGAGCAGAACCTGCTCAGGGAAAGCAGATGTCATATAATAATTATCTTGATGTGAATGCTGGTATTGCCCTTCTCCGCGAATTTGAGGACCCTGCTGCCGTTATCATCAAGCACAATAATCCCTGCGGAGTTGCTATTGGCACAGATGTGCTTGATGCATATATTACAGCGCGGGAAGTTGATCCTGTTTCTGCGTACGGGTCGGTTGTCTGCCTGAACCGGGAAGTTGACAAAAAAGTCGCCGGAGAAATTTCCGGTACATTTGTTGAAGTATTAGTCGCTCCTTCATTTTCACTGGATGCACGTCAGACTATGGCAAAAAAAGAAAATATGCGTGTCCTCGCAATCCCGCCTAAATCTGAATCTGACGAGATCCGGTCAATAGATGGCGGGGTATTGGTCCAGCGAACACCTCCCTACCAGGAACACTGGGAAGTGATCACCCACCGGGATCCAACCCCTGACGAGATGCGTGCAATCCAGCTCGCCTGGAAGGTATGCAAACATACGAAAAGCAATACCATTATATTTGCCGACCAGAAACGTACCCTGGGAATCGGCGCCGGGCAGATGAGCAGGGTGGATTCGGCAAAAATTGCCATACAGAAAGCATGTGCTTCACTCAAAGGTTCTGCTGTAGCCTCGGATGCGTTCCTCCCGTTCCCGGATACCCTTGAAGTTGCTGCTCAGGCAGGAGCTACTGCACTGATACAACCGGGGGGTTCAATTCGCGATGAAGAAGTAATTGACGCTGCAAACCGGCTGCACATGGCAATGATTTTTACCGGTGTACGGTATTTCAGGCATTAATTATCCTTTTTGAGGAGAACTTCTCATCAGCATAAGCCAGCCATTTTTCTAATCTGATACCATTTTCAGGTTTTTACAAAGATGACCAGGAACGTCATAAAATTACTACCCTGAAATGCGGAAAAGCAACCGCCCCGTCCTGCTGACATACGGGACAGGGGAAATAATTTTCCTGATTTTTTATCTCATTCACCAAAAACAGCGGGGGTGCAATATTTAACTCACCGTGGTTATCGGCCCGGGTTTTTTTACCAGGAGCAGACCCATATGGGTTACTCTGAGATCATTTTCATCAACGTATTGCAGTGAAGGAGAAATCACCGGAGGAATATCTGCTTTTTTCCTTGTAAATTCATACAATATTTTTAATTCAAGGTCATCGATCAATTGAAAATTTTTCAGCCATTGACTTTTTCGCATCCTGTTCCCTCTCTGGCTTTGTATAATACGGGAATATTTTTCACCCGGTTCTGAATAGAAATCAAAAGGTTTTGAAATCAAAAGGTTTTTTTTCTATGTTTTTATGGTCTTCCAGGTGAATGGTATGAATCATATATCCCGAAGGGTTAAGGATTGATACCATTTTTTCAAGAACCTGTCGGATATCTTCTGTCGGTATATGCTCCATTACTGAATGTGAGTAAATAAAATCAATTTTGTCGCAAAAATATCCCGTGCCAGGTCAATTGGTGCGATATATTCAATTCCAATGTCTTCCAATGTTTTAAATGAAAATGTGTCGAATGCCAAAAGTCCATCAAATCTTTCCCGGATCGCTTCATGATCACAGAACGTGCTAACGTATCTCTCACAGCACTCGGAATCGCGCCATGAATGGCAGTTTTCAGGGTAGCCGGATGAGCGTTTGGGGAGATATCAGTTGCAAAAATATGTTTTGCTCCCAGTAAGTAGCAGATTATCGCATGAGATAAAACCCATCCGCTTCCTACTTCAAGGCACACTTTATGGGTAAGATCACCTTTATTACTGAGGTGGAACAGCATTGCAAACTGGGCTGCACAGATATCCAGCCTTTTTGAGGAGCGGGCCAGTATCCTTGCATATTTCCATGATTCAAAGGATTCCGGGATATTTTTCCCCATAAACATTATAAAACCATATCAGGTTAACAGACGTTAAATTCTTTCTATCCCGCTCTGTCTCAAATCTCGTAATCAGGGCCAGGGTAAAAAAAACACCTTTTCGTACAAATGTACCGAAGTGCACTACTGTAACACGTTTGATTGCTTCACTGGTGAACCGAATATCCCATCGCGGTACTATCTTTGGTGATATCAGGGAGATTACGTCGGCTATTGAAGGCAAAACTGATGCAACGGGTGTGCAACCGGAAACGTAATCGTTCAGCCATCTGTTTCTCCAGTGCCTCATCAGAAATGTGAGAGCGCTGGAACCATTTTTTTTGATGCTGGTGAATGATCCGGAAATCAAAAAATGCAGATTGGTGTTAGAATGGTACTCTCCACGTCGGGCATCTTTTTTCTGTTTGACAAACCTGCAGATAAGTATATATTCTGCATAGCTATCATTTTATTAAATCATTCATTTCTGACAATCATGGATGATTCGCAAAAGATCCCTTTCAAGAGGTTTACAGATATGGATTACAGTAGTATGATTGGCGAATCCTTTGAATACGCTAATTCAGTGTTAACAGTTAGAAATGTGGAAATTAATTTGTAGAAAGAAGATTTATGGTGATATAAATGGACTTTGGTAAAACGATCGGCGACTCTTTTGAATATGCAAAAGAGGGTCTTGTAGGGAAGTGGGTAAATTGGTTATTGTTGATTATTAGTTGCATAATTTTTCCCCTGATTCTTGGATATACTATGCGCATTTTCAGAGGTACTCCTAAAGCTCCTGAATTAAATGAATGGGGAAGCATGTTTATAGACGGAATCAAACTGTTCATCGTAGGTTTGATCTACGCAATTCCACTCATTATCGTTGCGTTAGTAGTCTTTGGAATAGCAATTTTCACTGGTATAATTTCAATGACAGCTGTTGGACAGGGAAATCCAGCTGCAATAGCGGGTCTTATCATGACTTCCCTGTTTGGTGCCATCATTTTAGCTATTATATCGATTATTATCGGACTCATTTTGGCAACCGCAATTGTACGTTTTGCACGTATGGACAGCTTTGGTGAAGCGTTCAATTTCACTGCAATCTCTAACCATATCGGAAAAATCGGTATTGGATCCTACATTATCGCCCTTATTATCATGTTTATTATCATATTTATCATTGAATCAATCATTATGATGATCCCATATATCGGCATGGTGCTGCTTCTCATCCTATACCCTGCGTTTGTCCTATTCGAAGCACGGTACTTAACCTTACTTTATGATAGTGCCGGTGCAGTATAACCCATTTTTTTTACTATACTATTCAGCTGTCATCAGCGTTACCGTTTTTATCGGGTATGATCAATCATGAAAATACTGTGCTGAGTGAAAGTCCAGCAAATATCTGGTTTGCATTCCTATCCCCGTCGATGCCCAAAAAAATCACGAACCTTAAAGGCAGGAGACGAGACTTCATCTTGCGTTCGTCAAGTAAAATAGGGGTATACCCACTTCCTGGTTCCATGTTAAAAAATTCCACAATACGTGGTTCCGAAGAAATGGTTAACACCAAGTTACATGCTGAAAAGGAGTTTTCCTCCAGGCTGTGGTTCCCCAAAAATACGATAACCCCTGCCCGGGTAATACATCATCATGGCTCTTTGAGCGCAGGTGAGGGCACAGGTACGGTCCCCTCCATCACCTGCCCGTGATTTGTAGTTCATACCATAGTATAAGGAATACTGTAAAAGCCCCAAAATTGTAAAGAGAAGAAGAGAGAGATACTGTTTTCTGCCAATCAGGCCCTGATAATCACCGTGCGGTGACCTTATCCAGGCGTATCGACCGATACCGGTTTTTGATCTTGTCGGTGAAAAAAGTCCCGGTTGACTGAGCACTTAACAGGTTTGCATAGATATGGGACGGAACATTCTGATATTGAAACACCATCCCGGAATGGAACTCAATCTCCAGATTTTTTAAATGAGTATCGTAACCTACCGTTTTCAGGTTACAGGATTGAACGGGTTGTCTCTCCATGTTTTATCACCATAACTAATAGGTGCTGTCAACAGATAATGCTTGGTAATATTAAAATCAAAAAATATGAGAATGTCAGGATCCCTGGATCTTTTGGTGTAAAAGCCAGCCGAATAAGGCGATTGTTACGGCAGAATATATGAGGCATGGATATATGTCGGAGACCCTCCTTATCCAACACCTGAATTTCTTCAGTTACCCTCCCAATTAATAGGATCGCCGGATTCCTGTGTTCGGTACTATTCATCAGGAGAATTAAATAACACTAATTTTTGAGAGTCAGTTGCGCTCGTGCTGCATGGAGAGCGCGTCGAGCCGCGCTTTCATCATCACAGTTCAAGTGCCATTGTTCTTGCAGCGGGTCATCAAAGATATTCTTTGGAGTATCACTTGGTTTATCAGTCATAGTTCGTTTCTTTATTCCACGATAACATATACCTTGTCAAATTTTCGTAAAATAATGATCGTTTTTCTCAATAAAAAATCTATAAAAGTCCTGTCATTAATCACATTGTTTTGAAACCATCAAAGTCCCGTTATGTTATCAGAACCGGGTAAAATCAATTTTTAAATATTTTCAATACTAACATAAAGTAAAGATGTACGATGCTGTTGAGGTATCCCGCCTGCTTGACATCCTCGGGAACCGGAACCGAAGACGGATCATTGAACTGTTGCGACAGAAACCCTGTTTTGTGACGGAGATCTCCGAGACTCTGATGATCTCGCCAAAAGCCGTCATCGATCATCTCCAGATGATGGAGCGGGAGGCAATCCTTTCCTGCCAGATGGACGACCGGCGCCGGAAATATTATTACCTTGAAAATGACATCCTCATCGACATCAACCTCAAACAGGCGCGGGTGCTCAGTGAAGTCATTAATGACGATGACACCCGGAACGGTCATCTCAGAAACTCGGTCACAATGCTGGGGAGAATGATAAAAGCTCATGATATGATCCTTTCGAATCTCGAACAGGTTAACCACGATATCGAAACAAAAATAAATGACCTTGCCCGAAACCATAAGGATTTATTCAGGAGCGATCGAGAGATTATTGTAATCATAGCGCTTTCGCATGATTCCCTTACGTTTGAGGAACTGGAACAGGTCACTGACATGTCACAAAAAGACCTTGGTGAAATCCTGAAACGGTTCGAGCGTAAGGGGCTCATCGGGCGGATAAAAGAGCGATATACACTCCGAGGCGTATATGCAGAATAATCCGAATAATCCTTATGACGATGTTTTTAACAACCTTGCAAAGATTGTTGAAGACATTGTAAAAAACATGCCGGACAACCATCACGCACGCATAGTGGGATACACGATAATTACCCGACACCCTTCAAACGGAGACCCCGGGGTGTTCAGGGCTGGAGAACCTGGCGATGATGAGGAAATCCCGTATGAAGTCGTGGAATCTGATGACATGATTTATATCACCGCAACGATGCCCGCTGATCCAAAAAATGCTCCCTGTATTGACATCCAGACAGACAAAGTACACGTCTGTATTGATAACCGGGACATTTCCATCATGCTCGATAAGCCTGTTGACAGAATTCACAGTTACTACAGGATCCACCGTGGTCTGATGGATATCACGCTGAAAAAACTCAAGTAATACCTTTCCTTGTTTTCATAAAAAATGGAAACAGGGAAACGTTTTTAATGAACCGTGTTTCCCGATATGCACGGAATTTCTGTTGAATGCTCTTTCATCAAGAGATTCTCCGGAGAAAGCAAGGGAGGATCCTCAAACTCAGGGCACCCATCAATA